>ENA-UEOR01002163-UEOR01002163.1-human-gut-metagenome-genome-assembly--contig:-NODE-2163-length-10952-cov-23.363678_pt1 | contig 10952 bp, 8 predicted proteins | sample MGYA00242887_ERZ507890 | MGnify/ENA primary metagenome ERZ507890 (study PRJEB26167, sample SAMN06115431) | human gut metagenome | host: Homo sapiens | place: China:Guizhou | collected 2014-10-21...
ACTGACCTAATGAGTCCACTGAACTTCACCCACATTTTGACACAGGCAGTCGATGAGCTATCGGAAAGCGAATCTTACAAAGGACTGTTTCATCAACACAAAGATGGCGAACCACTGCCCTCTGCTAAAGTCTTGTATGAAATTATCGAGCTTTCACGCTCTATCTTATTTCCCGGATATTACGGAAATTCCACTATCAACAGCCGGACAATCAATTACCACATCGGTGTAAATATTGAGAAGTTATTTGATTTGCTTACCGAGCAAATCCTTGCCGGATTGTGTTTTGGAACCAGTATAGAAGGAAGATGTAATGCCTGCTCCGATTCCAAGAGAGAAGAAGCAGCCCGCCTTGCCGCCAAGTTTATCAGCAAATTGCCTGTCATGCGCAGAGTGCTGGCTACCGACGTAGAAGCCGCCTATAACGGCGACCCTGCCGCCGAAAGTTATGGCGAAGTTATTTTCTGCTATCCCGCTATCAAGGCCATCAGTAACTACCGCATCGCGCATGAGCTACTGGAACTGGGTGTCCCCCTGATTCCGCGTATCATTACGGAAATGGCGCACAGCGAAACAGGTATTGATATTCATCCGGCCGCCAAGATTGGCAGTCACTTCACGATCGACCACGGCACAGGAGTGGTAATCGGCGCAACGAGTATCATCGGAAACAACGTCAAACTCTATCAGGGCGTCACTCTGGGAGCCAAGAGTTTCCCGCTGGATGCGGATGGAAAGCCGATCAAAGGCATCCCGCGCCACCCGATACTGGAAGACAATGTAATCGTTTATTCCAACGCCACTATCCTGGGAAGAATCACTATCGGACGCGATGCAACCGTAGGCGGTAATATCTGGGTGACGGAGAACGTCCCCGCAGGAGCAAGAATCGTACAAACCAAAGCAAAAAAATAAAACCAAATAACTATATATGAGCGAACAATTCGAGATGATTGCCAAGACCTTCCAGGGACTGGAGGAGATACTTGCAGAAGAGCTGACAGCACTAGGAGCCAACGACATTCAAATAGGCCGCCGAATGGTGTCATTCACAGGGGATAAGCGTATGATGTATAAGGCTAATTTCTGCCTCCGTACTGCTATCCGTATTCTTAAACCGATCAAGAACTTTACGGCAAAGGATGCCGACGAAGTTTACAATGAAATACAGGCAGTTCCTTGGGAGGAATATCTCGACGTAAACAAGACATTTGCAATAGATGCAGTAGTATTCAGCGAAGAATTCCGCCATTCGAAGTTTGTTTCGTACAAGGTGAAAGATGCAATCGTGGATTATTTCCGTGAAAAGACAGGTAAACGTCCGTCTGTACGTATCAGCAATCCGGACGTATTGTTGAATATCCATATCGCACAAACGACCTGCACCTTGTCTTTGGACTCGTCCGGCGAATCACTTCACCGTCGCGGTTACCGTCAGGAAGCCGTAGAAGCTCCATTGAACGAGGTATTGGCTGCCGGTATGATTCTAATGACCGGCTGGCGGGGAGAATGTGACTTGATTGATCCGATGTGCGGTTCGGGTACTATTCCAGTGGAAGCTGCATTGATAGCAAGAAACATCGCTCCGGGCGTATTCCGTAAGGGATTTGCATTTGAGAAATGGGTGGATTTCGATGCGGATATGTTCGACGAGCTTTACAATGACGACAGTCAGGAGCGTGAATTTACACATAAAATTTACGGATACGACAACAATCCGAAAGCGAACGAAATAGCAACTCATAACATAAAGGCAGCGGGGGTATCGAAAGATGTCGTACTGAAACTGCAACCGTTCCAGCAATTCGAACAGCCGAAAGAGAAGTCTGTCATCATCACCAACCCTCCTTATGGAGAGCGTATTTCCACCAATGATTTACTCGGACTATACCAAATGATTGGCGAGCGCCTGAAACACGCGTTTGTAGGAAACGAGGCATGGGTTCTCTCCTACCGGGAAGAGTGTTTCGACCAGATTGGTTTGAAAGCCAGCCAAAAGGTTCCTTTGTTCAACGGGCCACTGGAATGTGAATTCCGCAAATATGAAATCTTTGACGGAAAATACAAGGAGTTCAAGAGTCAGGAAGAAGCAGGAGAAGAAAAGAAAGAGACGGAAGGAGAACAAGCGTCTAAGTTCAGGGAAAGAAAAGAATATAAACCTCGTCGGGAAGGAGAATTCAAACCCCGTAGAGAAAGTGAGTTCAGGCCGCGCCGGGAAGAAGGAGAATTCAAGCGGGAAGGAAACAGAGAGAGAAAACCGCAGGGAGAATTCCGTAGCCGGAGAGACCCGAAAGCTCCGAGAGAGTTCAAAGGAAATCGGGAACCGAGGATTCCGAAGAAGGAAGAGGAGTAAACAAGCGTTAATAGTTAATTGCACATTCACAAGAAATTAGCAACAAAAAGCAATTTAATGGATTATTCAATGCTTTTGCCAAGTTGGGTGCTGCTATTCGGATAAAGAGCACTTCTTTGGACAGAGTAAAAATAAAAGGATTTAAAAACAAATAATAAAGAAAAGAGCAATGAGTAAAGTTGGAAAAAGAGCCTTCCTTTTGTTGTTGGCAATCCCAATTGTAATCAATGTTATGGCACAAGAAACCAAGAAACCGACACTGGAAGACCTGATTCCGGGCGGTGAAAGTTATCGTTATGCAGAAAACCTGTACGGGCTGCAATGGTGGGGCGACGAGTGTATTAAACCCGGCATCGACACCATCTATTCTATCCAGCCGCAAACAGGCAAAGAAACAATGCTCATCACCCGTGAGCAAATCAACAAAGCGCTTGCAGAAGACAAGGCAGGAAAGTTATCCCATTTGTATTCCGTACGTTTCCCATGGGCGGAAAAGCCGCAAATGTTACTGAACATAGCCGGAAAATACATCGTATATGATTTCAAGAACAACCGGATTGTCAGCAGTCGCAAGCCTAAAGCCAAAGCGGAAAACGAAGACTACTGCACCGCCAATGGAAATGTAGCCTATACAATCGGCAACAATCTATACGTAAACGAACAGGCGGTGACGAACGAGCCCGAAGGCATCGTCTGCGGCCAGTCCGTACACCGCAATGAGTTCGGTATCAACAAAGGTACATTCTGGAGCCCGAAAGGTAATCTGCTCGCCTTCTACCGTATGGATGAAAGTATGGTGACTCAATACCCGCTTGTAGACATTACCGCACGTGTGGGCGAAGTGAACAATGTCCGCTATCCAATGGCAGGAATGACCAGCCACCAAGTGAAGGTAGGTATCTACAACCCCGCAACGGGCAAAAGCATTTATCTGGATGCAGGCGACCCTACCGACCGCTACTTTACGAACATCAGTTGGGCACCGGACGAGAAGAGCCTCTACCTGATTGAAGTAAACCGCGACCAGAACCATGCCAAACTTTGCCAATACAACGCAGAAACAGGCAAGCTGACAAAGGTGCTCTACGAAGAAACTCACCCGAAATACGTAGAGCCGCAAAACCCGATTATATTCTTGCCGTGGGATACCAGCAAATTCATTTATCAGAGCCAGCGCGATGGATACAATCACCTCTATCTGTTTGATACCAAAGCAAGCATTTACGGTGACCTTCAGGAAGGAACCGGTGGTGCCCAATATCGCGAATCAGTGAAGGTAAAACAGTTGACTAAAGGCAACTGGCTGGTAAAAAATATATTAGGCTTCAACGCTAAGCGGAAAGAAGTTATCTTCACCGCCATAGAGGGCTTGAGAAGCGGTCATTTCGCAGTAAACGTGAACAACGGAAAGATGAGCCGCCCGTTCGATAGCAGTAAAGAGAGTGAACACAACGGAGTGCTCAACGCTTCCGGGACGTTCCTTATCGACCGTTATTCCACTAAAGACCAGCCTCGCATCATTAATCTGGTAGATACAAAGAACTTCAAAGAAACCGTAAACCTGCTGACTGCCAAAGACCCGTATGAAGGTTATCAAATGCCAAGTATTGAAACCGGGACAATCAAAGCGGCCGACGGCACAACCGACCTTCACTACCGCCTGATGAAGCCGGCAAACTTTGACCCGAACAAGAAATATCCAACCATTATTTACGTCTACGGAGGTCCTCATGCCCAATGTGTCACCGGAGGCTGGCAGAATGGCGCACGTGGCTGGGACACGTATATGGCCAACAAAGGCTATATCATGTTTACGATCGACAATCGTGGCAGCAGTAACCGCGGACTGGAGTTTGAGAACGCCACCTTCCGTCGCCTCGGCATTGAAGAAGGCAAAGACCAGGTAAAAGGTGTCGAATTCCTGAAATCCCTCCCTTACGTAGACGGCGGACGCATCGGCGTGCACGGCTGGAGCTTTGGAGGGCACATGACCACTGCCTTGTTGCTCCGTTACCCGGAAATATTCAAAGTAGGCGTAGCCGGTGGCCCTGTCATCGACTGGGGATATTATGAAGTGATGTACGGCGAACGCTATATGGACACACCGGAAACCAATCCTGAAGGTTACAAGGAATGCAACCTGAAAAACCTCGCGGGTCAGTTGAAAGGTCATCTGCTGATTATCCATGACGACCATGACGACACTTGCGTGCCTCAACACACCTTGTCGTTCATGAAAGCTTGTGTAGACGCCCGCACCTACCCCGACCTGTTCATCTACCCATGCCACAAGCACAACGTATCAGGTCGCGACCGTGTACATCTGCACGAAAAAATCACCCGGTACTTTGAGCAGAACCTGTAAAAAGCGGCTGCTTATCCATACCTAATCAAACGTATAACAGTATAACTTATAACAGTATAAAGATGAAGATTTTATTACTAGGCTCGGGCGGCCGCGAACATGCACTGGCATGGAAAATTGCCCAAAGTCCGAAAGTTGAGAAGCTGTATATTGCTCCGGGAAATGCCGGAACAACTGCCGTAGGCGAAAATGTCAACATCAAGGCTACTGATTTTGAAGCTATCAGCGCTTTCGCCCTGAAGGAAGACATCGCCATGGTCGTAGTAGGTCCCGAAGATCCGTTGGTAAAAGGAATCTACGACTACTTCCAGAACCGCCCCGAACTTAAACACATCGCTGTTATCGGTCCCTCCGCACAGGGAGCCGAACTGGAAGGAAGCAAGGAATTTGCAAAAGGCTTCATGATGCGTCACAACATCCCGACAGCCCGTTACAAAAGTATCACTTCCGCAACTATTGAAGAAGGTTTGGCCTTCCTCGAAACATTGGAAGCTCCTTATGTACTGAAAGCCGACGGCCTCTGTGCCGGAAAAGGCGTACTGATTCTCCCCACGCTGGACGAAGCCAAAAAGGAACTGAAAGAAATGCTCGGCGGTATGTTCGGCTCTGCATCGGCAACAGTTGTCATTGAAGAGTTCCTGAGCGGTATCGAGTGTTCCGTATTTGTCCTGACCGACGGTGAAAACTATAAAGTCCTCCCCGTAGCAAAAGACTACAAACGTATCGGTGAAGGCGACAAAGGTCTGAATACAGGGGGCATGGGTAGCGTAACCCCTGTTCCGTTTGCCGACGAAGTGTTCATGGAGAAAGTACGCACCCGCATCATCGAGCCGACAATCAACGGCCTGAAAGAAGAGAATATCGTCTACAAAGGTTTCATCTTCCTCGGATTAATCAATGTGAAAGGTGAGCCAATGGTGATCGAATACAACGTCCGTATGGGCGACCCGGAAACAGAAAGCGTCATGCTCCGCATTCAGAGCGATCTCGTGGAACTGCTGGAAGGCACTGCCGCAGGCAACCTGAACGAAAAGACACTCGTTATGGACCCGCGTTCGGCAGGTTGTGTGATTCTCGTCAGCGGCGGTTACCCGGAAGCTTATGAGAAAGGATTCCCGATCAGCGGACTGGAACAGGCTGCCGCTACGGAAAGTATCATTTTCCATGCCGGAACAGCTATGAAGAACGGCCAAGTAGTTACAAACGGAGGACGCGTTATCGCTGTCTGCTCCTATGGAGCTACTAAAGAAGAAGCGTTGGCACAGAGCTACAAAGTAGCGGACATGATTGACTTCGACAAGAAGTACTTCCGCCGCGACATCGGCTTCGACCTATAACTGCCGGCGTAACGCCGAAGCAAGGCTTCCATTCGACGGCATTGTTTCAAATGAGAGGCGATGTTTATTCTAGAGAAGAGACGATGTCAACGCTAGATAAGAATCACCTTGGTAAAGCCACGCTAGAGGCAAATCTATCTCATTCTCCTCCTTCGGGAAGGAGGAGTACCCGTAGGGGGAGGTGGTAGGTGAATACATAAGTCTATTATTAAAACAGATAGGCGCACCTACCACCCCGGCTTTCAGCCACCCCTCCTTCCCGGAAGGAGGGGAAGCCATTCGGAGAAAACCATTCGGAAAGAAAGGAAAGAAAGGGAGAGAAGGGAAAGAAACCATAGAAACCACAGAAGAAACAGAAGCAACAAAAAAATAATTGAACGAGATTAAATGAGAAATAAAAAGCTGCAAGGTCAAGTAACAGCAGGGCGGTGGACGCTGCCTATCGTTGTCTTTATCTGTACCCTCTGTTGGGTACTGACATCCTTTTTACTGCCCGACCTCACAGCCTCAACAGTGGAAGACAGCACTCTCTCCCTCTGGCAATCCGCCCGCGACTTGTTACTTCCCGCATGGGCCGAACGACTTGTCAGCTATCTGATTTATGCCGTTATCGGTTATAGCCTGATAGAGCTGAACAACCGTTTCGGCATTATCCGTATGCGGGCGTCCATGCAGACAGCCATATACTTTCTGTTGGTCACTATCTGCCCGGAAATGCACTTGCTATATGCAGGAGACATTGCAGCCCTTGCTTTCCTGTTCTCCATTTATTTCCTGTTCAAAAGTTATCAGCAGCCGCAGGCAGCAAGCTATTTATTCTATTCCTTCCTTTTCATCGGAGCGGGAAGCCTGCTTTTCCCCCAACTCACCTTCCTTTCGGTACTCTGGATATTCGAAGCTCACCGTTTTCAGGCACTCAAGCCCCGTAGTTTCTGCGGTGCGCTCTTAGGCTGGGTACTGCCTTACTGGTTCCTGTTCGGGCACGCCTTCTTCTACAATCAAATGGAGTTATTCTACCGTCCGTTTACCGAACTGGTAACTTTCGGCAAGCCCTTCGACCTGCAAATTCTCCAACCTTGGGAATTGGCAGTTCTCGGCTATTTACTTGTACTGTTCATTGTCAGCGCCGCCCATTGCATCATCGCAGGATTTGAAGACAAGATACGCACCCGTGCCTATCTGCAATTTCTTATCGACCTGAATATCTTCCTCTTCCTGCTCATAGCTTTGCAGCCAACCTATTGTGTCAATCTGTTGCCGTTGCTCATGATAAGCAGCAGCATCCTGATCGGACATTTTTTCGTACTGACCAACAGCAAGACATCGAACGTGTTCTTCATAATCTCGCTGGTCAGTCTCATCCTCCTATTCAGTTTTAATATATGGACGCTTTTATAGACTCAACAATACAACTCCTCATCGAATGGGGATTACCGGGATTATTCATCTCGGCTTTACTGGCCGGCAGCATCGTGCCTTTCAGTTCCGAACTGGTACTGGTGGCACTCGTCAAACTCGGCCTGCCCCCTACCGCCTGCCTGATATCCGCCGCACTCGGCAACACGGTAGGCGGAATGACCTGTTACTATATGGGACGTCTGGGCAAAATAAGCTGGATAGAGAAATATTTCAAGGTAAAGAAAGAAAAGGTAGACAAAATGGTGAACTTCCTGCAAGGGAAAGGAGCACTTATGGCATTTTTCGCCTTCCTTCCGGCTATCGGTGAAGTTATCTCCATTGCACTGGGATTTATGCGAAGCAATATATGGCTTACGGTAGCTTCCATGTTTGCCGGCAAGTTGATACGTTACATCCTTCTCCTGTATGTGCTGGAAAGTGCATGGAATGTGGTAGCAGGATAAATGTTTCATTAAGTAATCAAGCAATAAGTATCAGATAGCAAGTTATACGATGAAAAGAATAATCGAGAAGACCGATGACGGGAGCACTACCCTGTTTGTTCCGGAATTGAATGAGCATTATCATTCAACGAAAGGGGCACGCACGGAGTCCCAGCACATTTTCATCAATATGGGACTGAAAGCCTCCACCGCCACCACCCCTCACATTCTGGAAATAGGTTTCGGAACAGGTCTGAACGCCTGGCTCACCCTCGAAGAAGCAGAAAAAAGCGGGAGGAATGTATACTATACAGGTCTGGAACTCTATCCCCTGGAATGGCAACTCGTAGAGCAACTGGGGTATATTTCCGCCAACGAACAACTAATGACAGGCGACAACCAGTGTCCGGCCTACGAGTTATTCAAACAGCTTCATACCTCCCCGTGGGAAGAAGACGTACCGATTACCCCTCACTTCACCCTACGAAAAGTACAAAAAGACTTTAATAAGCTGGAAACAGAGACAGAAGGGTGGAAAGCAGACGTGATTTACTTCGACGCCTTCGCACCGGAAAAGCAGCCGGAGATGTGGTCGCAAGAACTATTCAACCGCCTTTATGTTTTATTAAATAACGGCGGAATCCTGACGACTTATTGTGCCAAAGGAGTCGTCAGGCGAATGTTGCAGGCCGCAGGATTCATCGTGGAACGTCTTCCCGGCCCTCCGGGAGGAAAACGGGAAATACTGCGGGCCCGGAAACAAGAATAAGAACTCAAAAACGAAAACAAGAATAAGTAAAACAAGATAAGTAAGAACAACCCGAAAATACAACAAGTCATGAAAAAGCAACTAATAGATATGAAGACCCTGCTTATCGTCGGCTCCTGCCTCCTACTGGCAGCGTGCACCGGACGAACGTCCCAAAGCGGTACTGAGGAAAAGCCGGTCATTACCGTCACACTCGAACCGCAACGCTATTTCACGGAAGCCATTGCAGGCGACAAGTTCACGGTAGTCAGCATGGTCCCCAAAGGTTCCAGTCCGGAAACATACGACCCGGTTCCGCAGCAACTCGTATCCCTTGGCGACAGCAAAGCCTACTTCCGCATCGGTTACATCGGCTTCGAACAGGCCTGGATGGACCGTCTGATGAACAATGCCCCTCATATCCAAGTGTTCGACACCTCCAAAGGAATAGACCTGATTCTGAACGACAACGAACATGGCAACGGATATCATGACCATGAAGGTCACAATCATCCAGGTCACAGTCATGCCGTAGAGCCACATATATGGAACTCGACCGCCAACGCCCTCATCCTTGCCGGAAATACGTATAAAGCGCTCTGCACCCTTGATAAAGCCAATGAGCTTTATTACAGGAACCGGTACGACTCCCTCTACCAACGCATCCAGCAAACGGACAGTCTGATTCGTCAACAACTCTCCGCACCGGACGCCGCCAAATCCTTTATGATTTACCACCCGGCCCTCTCCTACTTTGCCCGTGACTACGGACTGCACCAGATTTCTATCGAAGAAGGAGGCAAAGAACCCTCTCCCGCCCACCTGAAAGAGCTGATAGACCTCTGCAAAGCGGAAGACGTGCGTGTAATCTTCGTCCAACCGGAGTTTGACAAGCGCAATGCGGAAACTATCGCGCAGCAGACCGGTACCAAAGTAGTTCCTATCAACCCTCTCAGCTACGACTGGGAAACAGAAATGCTGAATGTAGCCAAAGCTCTCGCCCCGGCCGAGACAAAGGAACAAACAGTCAGACAGTGATATCAGAAAAGCCAATGACGAAGCCAATTATCGAAATAAAAAACCTATCCGCCGGATACGACGGCCGCAATGTTCTCCATGACATCAACCTTGCCGTCTACGAACGGGACTTCCTCGGAATTATCGGTCCGAACGGAGGCGGGAAGACAACGCTTGTAAAGTGCATCCTCGGTCTGCTAAAGCCCACCGGAGGGGAAATTAGTTTCAACTGTAAGCCTTCTTTGGGCTACCTGCCTCAATACAGCACGATCGACCGGAAATTTCCCATATCAGTGGAGGAAGTAATCCTTTCCGGACTCAGCATACAGAAGTCACTGACCTCCCGTTTCACCCCCGAACAAAAGGAGAAGGGCAAGCAAATTATTGCCCGCATGGGGCTCGAAGGACTCGAACACCGTGCTATCGGGCAATTAAGCGGCGGACAGTTGCAACGCACGCTTCTGGGACGCGCCATAATCTCCGACCCTTCTGTGCTTATTCTGGACGAACCCAGCACGTATATCGACAAGCGTTTCGAAGCACGCCTCTACGAGTTGCTGGCGGAAATTAATAAAGAATGTGCCATTATCCTTGTCAGTCACGACATCGGCACGGTGCTGCAACAGGTGAAATCTATCGCCTGTGTCAACGAAACTCTGGATTATCATCCCGATACGGGGGTCACCACCGAATGGTTGGAAAAGAACTTTAACTGTCCTATCGAACTGCTCGGACACGGGACGCTGCCGCACCGCATTCTGGGTGAACATCATCATCACCACTAGCCGTTCGCTGTGGAGGGGTGGACAGGTAGATACATAATGCTGATAATCTATTAATTTACGCATGCACCTACCACCTCCCCCTACGGGTACTCCTCCTTCCAGAAGGAGGAGAATATAGATAGTATCGGCTTTAAAGTTCCTTTATAAGGACGGTATCAATGGATTAGAGCGGTGGTATTGTTAGCTTGCCACGGCCGTGGTAGGTATTCGTCACGGGCGTGGAGAGATCCTTCCACAGCCATGGCAGGAAGTCTCCACGGCTGTGGCAATCCAATGATAGCGGTAGTGTAATGTAACTTTCCTTACCTGTTTTCTTATGTTTGCCGGCTCTTCTACTTATATAATGCGGCTTCACAGCAGAGTTTTCATTACGGTTCTTCCTCACCCCTATCAGGCCTTTTCCCAACCGCCGCAGGGACATAAGATAGCGTAAATCATCTTCCCGTTACTTAATATTTCTTACTTTCTACCTCATTATCCTTACAAATCACTATCTTTGCGACCGC
>ENA-UEOR01002164-UEOR01002164.1-human-gut-metagenome-genome-assembly--contig:-NODE-2164-length-10952-cov-3.767724_pt1 | contig 10952 bp, 10 predicted proteins | sample MGYA00242887_ERZ507890 | MGnify/ENA primary metagenome ERZ507890 (study PRJEB26167, sample SAMN06115431) | human gut metagenome | host: Homo sapiens | place: China:Guizhou | collected 2014-10-21...
GGGCAAGCATCAACGTGGTCAACTGCACCGATGGTGTGGACGGCCTTTCCGCCAGTCTGGCAGTGGTGACCATTGGCACCTACCTGCTGGCCTATAAGACCGAGCTGGGCACCTACGCCACCGCCGGTGTGGTGTTCATTGGTGCGCTGCTGGCCTACCTGTGGCTCAACGCCAAGCCCTCCAGCCTGCTGATGGGCGATGCCGGCAGCCGCGCCATGGGCTTTTTCATCGCCATGCTGTCGCTCAAGTGCGGCCACCCCTTCGCCTTCCTGCTGGCGGCTATCGTGTTCATCGCAGACGGCAGTTTGGGCATTTTGAAGATCAGCCTGAAGCGTTTTCTGCACATCTGGATCTTGAAAAACACCCTGACCCCTCTCCACGACCATGTGCGCAAGCGCAAGGGCTGGAGCGATGAGCAGGTGGTAGCCCGCTGGCTCATTCTGCAGTGTGTGGCCTCGGCCCTGCTGCTGCTCCTTGTGCGGGGCTGATACCCGTTACAATTCCGCCTGTAAAAATGCAAGCCCGGAAAGTCTGCGGACTTTCCGGGCTTGCTCTGTCTTAAAATAATCTTCTCAGCATTCCACTCCGGCTTTTTTGCACGCCGCCTGCACCACATGCCCTACCAGCACCGAGGTGGTCACGGTGCCCACGCCGCCGGGCACGGGGGTGATGGCGTCTACCACCGATTCAGCGGCGGCAAACTGCACGTCACCGCACAGCTTGCCCTCCTCGTTCACATGGATGCCTACGTCCACGACCGTCTGGCCTGCCCGCAGGCAGTCCGCGCCCACAGCCGCCATTTTGCCCATGGCCACCACCACGATGTCGGCCTGTCTGCACACTTCCGGCAGGCTCCGGGTACGGGAGTTGCACAGGGTCACGGTGGCATTTTCCCGGTCCAGCATCATGGCGGCTGGCTTGCCCACCACAAGGCTGCGTCCCACCACCACGGCACGCTTGCCGGAAAGAGGAACGTTATAATACTTCAAAATCTCCATGCAGGCCTGCGCGGTGCAGGGGGCGTAGCCCAGCTCTGTGTTCGTGAACACCCCGGCCAGCGAACCGTCCGTGATGCCGTCAACGTCCTTTTCCGGGCGCAGGGCGGCGCGGACGGTGCGGTCATCGAACTGCTTGGGCAGGGGACGGAACAAAAGACAGCCGTGGATGCCGTCGTCAGTGTTCACCTCGTCCAATACCCGAAGCAGCTGCTCCTGCGTGGCGTCGGCGGGCAGCACGAACTGCCGGACTGCGACGCCCACCTTGCCGCAGCGGGTCATCACGCCCCGCTCGTAGGAGAGGTCATCCTCCCGCTCGCCCACACGCACCACCGCCAGCGTGGGGGTGATGCCCTTAGCTTTCAACTGCTCGCAGAGCAAAGCGTTGCGCTCGTTCATGGCGGCCACCACCGGCGCGCCCTTTAAAATCGTTGCCATATACTTTCCCTCATTTGTGATATTATTTATTGCGGAGTTTCCCGCTGACGGCGGTGAAGGTTTCGTCTGCCCGGGGCACAAACTCTGCCAGCAATGCGTCTGCCCGGGCGTCCAGCGCGGCTGCGCGGCTGCGGTCTGCCATCAGCTTGGTGTTAATAAACACATTCAGGCTTGCGGCCTGCAATGCCGCCTTGCACAGCACGGCGGCGCAGCCTGCATCCGATACTGCCAGCACGCTGCCTTTGGCGGCGTACTGCCCTGCCAGCGCGATGCCCTCGGCGCACTTTTCCATAATTTGCAGCGGCACGGCGCTTGCACCGTCCAGTGCGGCTTCCAGCACAGAAGCCTTGTGCGCGGCCTGCTCCGGGGTGTCCTTGGGCAGGCCGTAGGCCGCAGCCAGCGGCGCAAAGGCGTCAGCATCGGCCTGTACCAGCGCTTCCAGCTCCAGCCGAAGGGCTTCAGCCCGGGCGTTCAGTGCCTGAATGTCCGCTTCCACGACGGCATACTTTTTTTTGCCGGTGGTCAGGCAGCCCACCATGTTGCCCAGTGCCACACCGGCAGCGCCCACCAGAGCGGCAGTGCCACCGCCGCCCGGTGTGGGCGCTTTGCTGGCAAGCTGTGCCAGAAACTGTGCGCAGCTTAGATCGTTCATTTCCATGTGTAGATACCCCTCTCTGTTATAAAGGCGTCCAGCCGCTGGTCGTGGTCGTCCACGGCGGCGCGGGGGACGCGCTGAACCTCCAATGCAATGCCGATCTTCACCGCCCGGGTGCAGTAGGGCAGGTAGCGGTCGTAGTAGCCCTTGCCCATGCCAACCCGGCGGCAGTCTGCGTCAAAGGCGGTGCAGGGCACCAGCACCAGATCCAGCTGCTCCGGCTGCAAAAGGGTAGAGCGCTCCAGCACCGGCGCATGGATGCCGTACTGTCCCACCGCCCAGCCGTCCGCGCCCGGCACGGCTGCGGTAAGGGAAAAGCCCTCGCCGCACACCGGGTAGGCCACCGTCTTGCCCTGCCGGACAGCCTCGGCAGCCACAGCGGTAAGGTCGGCTTCGCCCCCAAAGGCTGCGTAGAGCAAAAGGGTATGGGCAGTGCGGTAGGCGTCCAGTTCCAGCACCCGGCGGCAAAGGGCTGCATTGGCGGCAGCGCGCTGCGGCGCATCCAGCGCCTTGCGGGCGGCACGGGCGGCGGTACGCTGCGCCTGTTTTTCCTCGGCAATGGTCATACAAAACACCTCGCTTCACCTGTGGTGGAAGAAACTTGAAAAATATACAAAATCGACAGCGCATTTTTATACAAACATAATAAACACTTCAGACAAAAAAAGCAAGCCTTTTGGCGAAAAGAGGATTGAAGCCGCCGCCGCTTTCTGCTATGATTATCTTACAGCAGCAAGCGCCGCGCGGGCGCTGCGCTGAGAGAATCTACAACATTTTGTGGAGAGGGGTAAGTAAAATGTACAAGGATATGATGGACACCATCGGCATGGTCAATGCAGCCGACCCGGAACTGGGCGCAGCCATGGAGCGGGAGCTGACCCGTCAGCGCGAGAACATTGAGCTGATCGCCAGCGAGAACATCGTTTCGCCCGCCGTGATGGCAGCCATGGGCAGCGTGCTGACCAACAAGTATGCCGAGGGTCTGCCCGGCAAGCGCTACTACGGCGGCTGCGTCTATGTGGACGAGGTGGAGAATATTGCCATCCAGCGCGCCTGCCAGCTGTTCGGGGCAAAGTATGCCAACGTCCAGCCCCATTCCGGCGCACAGGCCAACCTTGCCGTGTATTTTGCCCTACTGGAGTTGGGCGATACTGTTATGGGCATGGACCTTTCGCAGGGCGGTCACCTGACCCACGGTTCTCCGGTGAATATGTCCGGTAAAAACTACCACTTCATCTCCTACGGCGTCGGCGCAGACGGCGTGATCGACTACGCCGAGCTGGAAAAGCAGGTGCGCAAGGTGCGCCCCAAGATGCTGGTGGCGGGCGCTTCTGCCTACCCCCGCGCCATCGACTTTGAAAAGCTGGCCGAGATCGCCCACGGCTACGGTGCATATCTGATGGTGGATATGGCGCACATTGCCGGTCTGGTGGCGGGCGGTCAGCACCAGAGCCCCGTGCCCTATGCCGACGTGGTGACCACCACCACCCACAAGACCCTGCGCGGGCCCCGCGGCGGCCTGATTTTGACCAACAACCCCATCATTGCCAAGCGCATCAACTCGGCAGTGTTCCCCGGCACGCAGGGCGGCCCGCTGGAGCACGTGATTGCAGCCAAGGCCGTCTGCTTTGGCGAGGCACTGAAGCCGGAGTTCAAGGAATATGCCCGCAAGATCGTAGAAAATGCACAGGCACTGGCTGCGGCTTTGCAGCAGCGCGGCGTCAAGCTGGTATCCGGCGGCACCGACAACCACCTGATGCTCATTGATCTGCGGGACGAAGAGTGCACCGGCAAGGACTTGGAGCAGCGTCTGGACAGCGTGCACATCACCGCCAACAAGAACACCGTCCCCGGCGAGACCCGCAGCCCCTTTGTGACCTCTGGCGTGCGTCTGGGCACCCCGGCTGTCACCACCCGCGGCATGGGCGCAGCCGAGATGCAGGTGATCGCGGACTGCATTGCAGACTGCATCTGGCACTATGAGGAAAAGAAGGACGAGATCAGCGAGCGCGTCCTGCGCCTGACCCGGGAGTTCCCGCTGTATCAGTAAAAGCAAACCATAAATAACAAGGCATCCGCAGCCGTTCTGCTAAGCATACAGGGCTGCGGGTGCCTTTTATTACAAAACCGGGAGAGCCAAAAAAGGAGAAAGACGATGGAAAGTTTAGGCCTTTTGCATCTGTATTACGGCGACGGAAAGGGTAAGACTACGGCCGCCATGGGGCTTGCTCTGCGGGCGCTGGGCAGCGGAAAACGTGTGGTCATCGTGCAGTTTTTAAAGGGCGGGCAAAGCGGCGAGATACCGCTGCTGGAACAGCTGGGCGCCACCGTTTACCGGGGCAAGGCCGGGCAGAAATTCGTCTTTCAGATGAATGAAGCCGAAAAGGCCGCTACCCGCGCTTTGCAGAACCAAAATCTTGCGGCGGCGCTGGCGCAGCCCTGTGATATGCTGGTGCTGGACGAAGCCGGCAGCGCGTGGGAACTGGACATGGTGGATAAAGCCCTGCTGCAGCAGGCGGTGCTGCACCGTCCCGCCGGACAGGAGTGCATCCTGACCGCCCACGCAGCCCCCGCGTGGATGCTGGATGCCGCAGATTACCTTACTGAGATGTGCTGCCGCCGCCACCCCTACCAGAAGGGCATCGCCGCACGGAAGGGCGTGGAGTATTAAGGTTATAGCAAAAGAAGTTGTTGCGCATGATGCAACAACTCCTTTTGCGGTTTTATACATCCCAGAACCCTTTCAGCGCCGTTTCCAGCGCGGCGGTACCGGGCAGATACTGGATGTGCTGCCAGTGCGGCGGGAACAGGCGGGCGGTGTCGGGCTGCGCAAAGCGGTCGTCCAAAAGCAGCACCACGCCTTTGTCCTGTGGGGTGCGCACCACCCGCCCGGCGGCTTGCAGCACCTTGTTCATGCCCGGGTAGCGGTAGGCGTAGTCGAAGCCGCAGCCGGACTGCTCCTCGTAATACCGGCGCAGCATCTCCTGCCGGGGGTTCACCTGCGGCAGACCCACCCCCACGATGGCGCAGCCGATGAGCCGGTCGCCCACAAGGTCTACCCCCTCGCCGAAGATGCCGCCCATCACGGCAAAGCCCAGCAGCGTGTTGGCAGGGTGGGGAGCGAACTGTGCCAGAAACTCCGCGCGCCCGGCATCGTCCAAGCTGCGCTGCTGCACAAGGGTGGGAATGTCCGGCCAGCGGGCGGCAAAGGCTTCGTACACCTGCTGCAAATAGGCGTAGCTGGGGAAAAACGCCAGATAGTTGCCGGTCTTGCCCTTTGCCAGCGCCGCCAGCGCATCCGCTACGGCGGGCACGCTGGCTTCCCGCTGACGGTAGCGGGTGGAGATGCCCGGCAGACAGAACAGCCCCAGATTTTCCGGCGGGAAGGGGCTTGGCAGCGCCACTGCCCGGGCATCGGCACAGCCCAGCACATTGCGGTAAAAGGCGGGCGGGGTCAAGGTGGCACTGAACAGCGCCGCGCTGCGCCCTGCCGCCAGACTGGCATCCACAAAGGGCGCGGGGTCTAAGCAGAGCAGATGCAGTTCCAACTCACTGCCCCGGGCGGTGAGCTGGGTGACAAAATGGCTGTCGTACCGGTCAGCCGCGCGGGCGATATCCTGCAGGGCGAAGTAAAGCTCCAACAGCTGCGCGTGGGCGGGGTCCTCGGGGTTCTGCTCCAGCCAGTCCTGCAAAGGCGTGTGCACCGCCCGCAGGGCAGCGGGCAAAGCGGCGGGCAGCTGCTGCAAAAACACAGTGCCGTCCCGGGCGTACAGCGGCTGTGGCAGGGCAAAATCCGGGGCAGCTTCAGCGGGTAAAAGGCTTATCTGTGCGGGCTCTGTCTCCCCGGCAGGTTCTGCGCCTGTGCGGGGCGCAGCCTGTGCGCAGGCTTTGCGCGCTGCCAGAAAGACTTTATCCGCCTTGGTCAGCGCGGTTTTCAGGCTGCTTTTGCCCTTGCCCAGCGCCCGCTTTGCCTCGGTCAGGCTGCTTTTGGCAAACTGCGCCGAGTACATGGCGCGGGCTCTGTCCGGCAGGTTGTGCGCCTCGTCAATGAGGAACAGCCAGTCCCCGGCGGCATCGAAAAAGCGCTTGAGGTGCACCACCGGGTCAAACAGATAGTTGTAGTCCCCGATGACCACATCACACCACTCGCTCAGATCCAGCCCCAGCTCAAAGGGACACACTGAGAACTGCCGGGCGGTGTCCGCCAGCGCGGCACGGCTGAAACTGCCGCTGCCGTCCAGCAGAGCCGCCAGCGCATCCTTGCGGCGGTCGTAGTAGCCGTTGGCAAAGGGGCACACCTCCGGCAGACAGGCGGGGTGCCCTTCGGCGTCCGGGTGCAGACAAGCCTTTTCCTTGGCGGTCAGGGTCACGCTGCGCAAGGCGAGACCGGGTTGTGCGGCACGCAGCCGCGCCACTGCGTCCTCGGCGGCGGCTTGGGTGGTGTTGCGGGCGGTCAGATAGAACAGTTTTGCGCCGCAGCCCTCGCCCATGGCCTTTAAGGCAGGGAAGAGCGCGCTCATGGTCTTGCCGATGCCGGTAGGGGCCTGACAAAAAACGCGGGTGCCGCCCTTGCGGTCGGCGCTCTTCCCGGCGCGGCAGGCGCGGTACACCTCGCCCGCCAGCGCCCGCTGCCCGGGGCGGTACTCCGCAAAGGGAAATTGCAGCGCCGCAAGGCTTTGGCTGCGCCGGGTGTCCCAGTCCAGCTGCCGCTGCGCCCACGGGGCATACTGCATTAAAAGCTGCCGCAAAAACTGCTCCAGCTGCTGCTGAGTGAACTGCCGGGTAAAGCGCTGAATCTGATCGGTATCGACCTGATAATAGGTCAGCCGCACGGCAAGCGCATCCAGCCCCTGCTGGCTGCTGAAAATGGCGGCATATACCATGCCTTGCGCCCAGTGGCAGGGGTTCAGCTCCTCGGTGATCTCCTCATAAGGCACAGTGGTGGTCTTGATCTCGTCAATGGTCACAGTGCCGTTTTCGTCGGTGAAAATGCCGTCTGCCCGGCCTTCCAGCGTAAAGGCGATGCCGCAGGCTTCCCGCTCCGCGCTGAGGAACACCTCGGCCTGATAGCTCTCCCCGGCGGCCTTTTGCAGCTTGCGGTGGATGCGTGCACCCTCGTTGGCGCGGTCGAAGCCGGCAAAGCGGCTGTCGATGCTGCCGGTGCGCAACAAAAACTCCACCAGCTGCCGGATGGGCAGATGGATGCTTGCCAAAGCGTTTCACCTCCGTTGCAGTTTACATTATCCCACTCCGAACAGTTCCATGCACTGGGCGGCTGCGGCATCCACCTGTGCAAAGTCCACGGCGGTGCGGTAGTAGGTCTCCAGTTCATCGTGGCAGCTTTTTGCTTGTGCCATCAGGGCACAGGCCTGTTCCAGCAGCTCGGCGGCGGCGCGCTCGTTGAAGCGCAGCCGTGCACGGCAGGCAGAAAGGTTCTCCCGGTCCACAAAACGGCTGCACCGCACGGTCTGCGCCGCAGACAGCCGCACCGGATGCCAGCGGTTGTCGGTCAGGAACGCCAGCCGCAGGGAGGGAATGATAATGTGGTCGATCTTATCCTCCGGGTGCATGGCGCAGGGGCAGGTGATGATGTGGTAGCCCCGCGCCAGCGCCTCGGCGCGGATGAGTTCCAGCAGCAGGCGGGAGACTGCCCCGTAGTCGTCCCGGAAGAGGATGCATTTGTCTGCCAGTGCCTGCACCGTGCCCTGATAGAACACCTCGCCCTTGGGCGTGATGGCCGAGAGCAGCCGCAGCTCTTCAGAGCCCATCTCCTCGGTGCGGGGCAACAGGCGGATGCACAGCCGCTTGACGTAGCGGCGCACTTTTTCAAAGTTGGCGCTGCACGCTTCGGCGCGGCGGCTGTCCAGCAGCAGGCTGCCCGCCGAGGCCACATACCGCGCCGCCCGGCTGCGCAGCAGCTGGTTGCGGGCAAACAGGGCGGTCACCTCGTCCTTGTGGGGGTGCAGGGCATCGGCGTCAATGGTGTGGTACAAACTCAGCACCCGCTCGTCTGCGCCGGGGGCTTCCGGTTCCACCACATGGGGCGCGGTGGCGTCGATGATGGCGCGTTTCTGCCGCAGGAACACCACCCCGTCCAGACTGTCGGGGTCGCTGGCGCAGTGGATGCGCTGGATGGGTTCGCCTTTATCCTGTGCGGCGCGCGCCAGACGCTTCATCAGGGTAGACTTGCCGCAGCCCGGCCCGCTTTTGAGCAGCACAAGCTGCATCCCGGGCTCCCGGCGCAGCGGCGCAAAGTAGCCCTTGAACCCGGCGGGCGTTGTAGCGCCCAGAAAGAAATCCACAGAAGGATGCACGGAACTTTCCATACAAAAACACCTCGCTTTTGCTTTACAGTATGCAAAAGCGGTGCGGTTGGTTCCTGTCCTTACCTATTATAGGTATGCTCACACACGGCGGCAATGGTGTCCCGCAGCACGGTAAAATCCGCAAAGGCTTCGGGCTTGTTCTGAGGCTGGCGCAGCAGGGCGGCGGGGTGGAAGGTACCCATGAACAGGATGCCGCCCTTCTCAATGATCTGTCCGTGTTCCCGGGTGACGGAAAAATCCTGCCGGATCATCCGCTGGGCGGCAACGCGCCCAAGGCAGACCACGATCTTTGGATGCAGCAGCCGGAACTGCTCCCGCAGCCACGGCATACAGGCTTCGCTCTCGGCGGGCAGCGGGTCACGGTTCTGGGGCGGGCGGCACTTGACGATGTTGGCGATATAGCAGTTTTTGCTGCGGTCAAGGTCGATGGCAAACAGGTATTTGTCCAGCAGCTGGCCGCTGCGCCCCACAAAGGGCAGACCCTGTTCATCTTCGCTCTGGCCGGGTCCCTCGCCCACAAACAGCACCTCGGCGTCCAGCACGCCCTGCCCGAACACCACGTTCGTCCGGGTGGCGCACAGCTCGCACCGGGTGCAGGCAAGGCATTCAGCCTTTAAAGTATCCATATCCATGGAGAACATCTCCTTTAAAACTGGTATGATATTTTATTCACAAATAAAACAAAGGTTTCTCCCCTAAAATATAGCACAAAAACACAATTTTGTCTTGAACTTTTTGCCGTCTGTGCTAGAATAAAGAAGAAAGGCATCCTTGTGTCCAACAGACACGGAATGCAAATTTTGGAAAGCATTTTCGGAGGTAATCACAATGGCTGATATGTTTGCACCGCTGGTAGCACAGCTGAAGGCAAATCCCAAGACGATCGTGTTCACCGAGGGCAATAAAAAGGGCGGATGATCATCCGCCCTTAAGAGAGAGAAAGGATTACGCTCAGGCGTTCTGGCTTTCCGCCGCTTCCGCCTGCTTGGGCACCAGCACCGTGGGCTTGTTATCGATGCGGGTCACCAGCAACTGGTCGATACGGTAGTTATCGATATCCACGACCTCGAACTTATAGCCGGAGAACTTCACCGCGTCGGTGCGTTTGGGGATTTTACGCAGCATAAACATCATAAAGCCGCCGATGGTTTCGTAGTTGCCCGACTGCGGGAACTCGTCAATATCCAGCACGCGCATGACGTCGTCAATCGGGGTGCCGCCGTCAATCAGCCATGAGTTCTCATCACGGGCGACAATCTGCTCTTCCAGCCCCTGACCGACTAGATCGCCCATCAGCGTGGTCATCACGTCATTGAGGGTGATGATCCCCACCACCAGCGCGTACTCGTTCATGATCACCGCGAAGTCTTCACCTGCGGTTTTAAAACTTTCCAACGCCTCTGAAAGGGTTAACGTATCCGGCACAATCAGCGTGTTGCGAATTTGTACGCCGCTGTTCAGTGCCAGGCTTTGGTTAGCCAGCACGCGGTTCAGCAGGTCTTTAGAATCGACATAGCCGATGATGTGGTCAATATCTTCATTACAGACGAGGAACTTAGAGTGCGGATGTTCCGCCACCTTATTCTTCAGGCTTTGCTCATCTTCGTGGAGATCAAACCAAATCACGTTTTCACGCGGTGTCATTGACGACGGAACGGTACGGGATTCCAGCTCAAAGACGTTTTCAATCAGCTCGTGTTCCTGTTTACGTAACACGCCCGCCAGCGCACCGGCTTCCACTACCGCGTAGATGTCATCAGAAGTGATGTCATCTTTACGTACCATTGGCAGTTTGAAAATACGGAAGATTATGTTCGCCAGTCCGTTGAAGAACCACACCAGCGGGGTGCAAACGTACAGGCAGAAGCGCATCGGGTTGATGATACGCAAAGCCACAGCTTCTGGCGCAATCATACCGATGCGTTTCGGAGTCAGGTCAGCAAACAGGATGAACAAGCTGGTGACCAGGGTAAAAGAGATGATGAAGCTCAGCTGCTCGGAGAGCTCCGGTGACAAATACCCGCTGAGCAGGCTATGAAACGCCGGTGAGAAAGCCGCGTCGCCCACAATACCGCCAAGAATGGCGACGGCGTTGAGGCCAATCTGCACGACGGTAAAGAAGGTGCCCGGGTTCTCCTGCATCTTCAGCACCCGCTGTGCGTTGACGTTGCCTTCATCGGCCAGCAGTTTCAGTTTGATTTTACGTGAGGCGGCCAGTGAGATTTCCGATATCGAAAAAAACGCACTGACGGCTATCAGACAGAGTATTACTAAAATACTGTTTAACATATCTTTTCTGACCGTTGAGGCCAGATCCTCGGAAGGGAAGTTGATCGAACTATAAGGAAGCTACTTGAACACCCGCCCACAGACGCAGGCGGGCAATTTCAGAGGCTAGTATAGCGTAACAGTCAGCAAAATCGCCAGAGCATTGATTAATCATTGTTAATTACACGGTTATCTCACCACTAGAGGTCGTAGTAAAAGCGTACTTATGCGGACAGGGCGCACCTGCGTAATATCACTTTTTGCCCCCGC
>ENA-UEOR01002165-UEOR01002165.1-human-gut-metagenome-genome-assembly--contig:-NODE-2165-length-10951-cov-32.162130_pt1 | contig 10951 bp, 8 predicted proteins | sample MGYA00242887_ERZ507890 | MGnify/ENA primary metagenome ERZ507890 (study PRJEB26167, sample SAMN06115431) | human gut metagenome | host: Homo sapiens | place: China:Guizhou | collected 2014-10-21...
CTGACTCTCCGGTAAGAGATGCCTGATTGATCATCGCTTCACCATCCACGATATCGCCGTCAAACGGAATCACAGTTCCCATACGAATCACAATTCGGTCTCCTGTTTTTATCTTGGATGCAGGAACCAGAACTTCCTGATCTTCTGTCTTCAGCCATACCTTACTTACGTTCAGAGACATGGTCCTTGCCAGGTCATCTACGGATTTCTTATGTGTCCACTCTTCCAGAATCTCACCGATTCCAAGCAGGAACATGACGGATCCGGCTGTACTGAAATCCCCACGTGCAACGGATACACCGATTACAGTCTTATACGCCCTTGTAATATCAGCTTTAAATTTAGCTGTATCGGTGATTGTATAACTTGCTCCACCAGCATATTTCATATAATCGGATTCCATTAATTCTACTGTGATCAGATTGCCATTACCGAACCCACCATCAGCCCAACTACGATAATTGTCTGGTAACAGATGGTATACAAGATTTTCCTGTTCTGCATCAATACAATAATGAACACAGCAAGATACTCCAGGCTGATTCCAGTAAGAAGCAAGAGAGGAAGCTGTGTTCTGTCCAGTCCCGATTGTGTGAAGTTGCATACCAATAGGCGTGATAGTTCTTCCAGATTTATAACAATCATTATTTGTTAAGATATTTTCTTTTATTGTTAATCCCATAATAATCCTCCTAAAAGTGTATTAATGTTAAGAGATGAATAATCGCTCGTTTCCTACCATATAACAAAAAATGGTCTGACTCCGTGCTGCAGACTTCCAGTGTCACTGCTCGAATAACCATCAAAGCTAATCAGTGCATAGTTTGTAGCCGACCGCTTGTCCCGTAACCAGTAGTCTTCGTTCGAACACATCAGGGAGTGGTTGTAACGGAATCCAGCAAGCTGTCCTTTCATTATCCCCGTCTGAAATCCTACCCATTGTCCCCATGAACTATGTCCCATTACCATTACTTCTGTGAGCAGGTCTGCTCCGACATTCACCCAGTCCCAGCCTGTCGATTCGCCATTAACTGTTTTGGTGATGACCCTGTCCATCATGGCAACGTTATCATTTTCGAATATGCCCTTTAGTGTCTGGGTCACCTCCGGCAGCTTGTTCACGTACATGTGCGTTTCTTTCGGCTGAGTTACCTCTGGATAGTTATCAATGGCACTGCTGATCATTGCCTTGTCTGGAACCAGGATGGCATGATGTTTTTCGATTCTCCCACCAGATGCACTTGAACAACATCCCAGAAAGTAATCAAAATCCATGAAACGATAAATATTATCTTCTGTTTCAATGTAATCGCACACATATAAATCATTGAAACTACCATCCCTAATGCTCGCAAGCATCTCACTTGTCAATGTGTTGCCCAGTTTTTTCCCTCTGCAGATTGCATTATGTGCAGCTGCTCCTGGCTGCAAGAAAATATCCGCTAATGTAGACATAGATACCCTTTTCTCATTGACAGTTGCCGCAACATCACCTGCATATTCTGCATTGCCTTTCCAATCGAGTGTGTGGATGTTTTTTCTTGCAGTTATACCTGTTCCATTGCCCACGATATGGGCATACTTATTATTTATATCTTCAACGTTGTATATTCCTTGCACATGAGAGTGATTTCCCCTCGCTATTGTAGCTTCTCCCTCTGCATGAGACTGGTATCCTGATGCTTCAACGTTCGCACCAAGTGCCACACTTCGTTTTCCTATTGTCGTATCCGCTTTTCTCCCCCAGCTGATCTCTGTATCTGCTGCCAGGAAATGGCTGTCGTTCTCCAGCTCGCTCGTTTTGGTTGGAATTTTGGCATTTTTTATTTCCTCTGCGGCATGAATAGTGTCATCTCTTGCTTTAATTACCTCAGATTTAGCATTTGTCATATGGTCATCAAAATCTGAAAGTTTTTCTTTTATGTGTAAATCTAGTTTCTTTTCTAATTTTTCTAATAGTGTTTCTTGAATTTCTGGTGTAACATGGTTATCTACATTAAGACCTTCCAATACCGTACCTGTAGATGGTTTTGTATTAAATTCCTTTAGTATTTTTACATCATCATATTTAATCAGTCTTACTGAAAATACTACATTTCCGATATGCGAAGTTACATCTGATGTAATATTCCATTCAAAATATGCTATTCCGTTGCTCGATTTTACTTCTTCACACTCATAATAATTTGCATCACCATTAGCATTTACATAATTTACGATAGGAGTAAACTCGGTCATATCAATAGAGTTGTAATATTTGGGAAATAAAAATAAAACTTTATTTACCTCAATGTCTCCATGCACACCTAAAAATAATCCTTCCGATGGTAGTAAAATATCTCTTAAATATTCGTCAATTTCCAGTTTGATAATGTTATTGTTCATAATTAATTACCCTCTGTCCGTATTATAAAAGGGAACCATATTTAGTTCCCCTTTATGTGTTTATATTCTATTCGGTTGCAATAATTTCGTCATAACCATCTGTCTTTTCTGTTTCAAACCAGCTTTCTACTTCTGCCAGATCTTCCTCCATCAGCACACCCTTTTCATAATACTTCAGGGCGTACTGCATAATCTTATACTCATCCTCACCAGCTTCTTTTATGGATGTCAGTGTCTTCATAACGAAATTTTTCAGACTGAATTTCATGTAATCCCCTATTCTGCTTCACTTGCTGAAGCTACGATTGCCGCAGATAATTCTGCTATCTTACTGTCAATATAATAGCTGGTCGATATGTAAGAATAGGTCGGATGTCCATATACAGCTCTTGTTGCGATATAATGGATCCCATTCTGCTGTTTATGATATCATACGAGTGGCATGGTACCGGCCAGGGCCACGGTGTGCCATTCTTTGCCGTGTCCGCTTAATAAGATTTCCGGTGTGCTGCCCAGCCAGGTTCCGGAAGCAGGGGTGTGGCATAGGTAAATCATCATGCGCGGATAGTTGTTGCAGGCCCGGACAAAAGCGCCGAGTGGTGAAAAATCATCTCCGATATGTCTGGCGGAAGAACGTGACAGAACCAGTTTCTGGAACCGCTTCTCTTGTAAGGGAGTGATGAAACGCCCGAATGCGCGGGTATATTGTTCTTTATCCGTTTCTTCGGAAACAAAAGGGGAGAGTTCACTCTGCCGGCTTTTGCAGGTGAGCAGGGCATCCGCACATTCCAGTGAAGACAGTGCTTCGCTGATTTCGCTCCAGTCGTATGCGGTGACATCCGGACGGATAAGTACCAAGGGATGTTCCTCCGATATCTGGAAAGGAGCCATGACAAATCCTTTCTTTCCATTCAGTTCCTGAATGTCCGCTAATTGTTCCACATCGCCCGAGGTTTGCAATACCAGGTAGCATTCGTCTGTCCAAGGTAACCGGTAGAGGGCGAAACCGAGGCGGCTGTGTGTCAGGCAATCCAATAATTTTTGCGTATGTATATCTGGTAGATTCATTTCTTTTTCAGTATGAAATTAACGACACGAACAGTAGAAACCAGTTGTCCTTGTGGAGTGGTGATATCTATATTCCATATATGCGAGGATCTGCCGCGGTGAATCAGTTTGCCGGTGGCGAATACTTTGCCTCCGACGGGCACGGCCGACAGATGATTTCCACTTACTTGTACTCCGCAGGCATATTCGTCTTCCCGGCATAGCGACGTAGAGCCATGCCCTGCCACAATCTCGGCCAGAGCCAGTGACGCGCCGCCGTTCAACATACCAAAGGGTTGTGAAGTACGATGGTCTACAGGCATTTCGGCATGTACCGCATCCTCGGTGGAGGGTAGAAACCGGATACCCAGATGTTCCGCCATCGAATTCGAATAATCAGGTTTGCAGGTTGTTTCTTCCATCATTTGTATGTCTGTTCTTTTCTATAGGGCTACAAAAATACATAAATTTTAGATGAAAATGTCGTTCATGTTGTTCTTTTAAGAACAAAAACATTCGGGGTTTGTTTCTATTATCGGAATATATTTTTTATTTTGCAAAAAGAACTTGTACAAATGCAACAACGAATGAATGAAACAATAATTTAATACTTATGCTCATTACGATTATTATCCTTGTACTGTCCGCAGTATTTTTTGTAAATGGCAAGATACGGTCGGATCTTGTGGCTCTTTGTGCTTTAGTGGCTTTGTTGATTTTTCAGATATTGACTCCTGACGAGGCTTTGTCCGGATTCTCCAATTCGGTCGTCATTATGATGGTGGGGCTGTTTGTGGTTGGCGGAGCGATTTTCCAGACAGGACTTGCCAAAATGATCAGTTCACACATTCTGAAATTAGCGGGTAAGAGTGAATTGAAATTATTCTTGCTTGTAATGTTGGTGACTTCTGCCATCGGGGCTTTTGTGAGCAATACAGGTACGGTGGCTCTGATGTTGCCTATCGTGGTCAGTCTGGCAGTCAGTGCCAACATGAATCCCAGTCGTCTGCTTATGCCGTTGGCGTTTGCCAGCAGTATGGGAGGTATGATGACACTGATTGGTACGCCGCCCAACCTTGTTATTCAAAATGCGTTGACTTCGGCCGGTTTTCCTCCGCTTTCGTTCTTCTCTTTTTTCCCGGTAGGGATTATTTGTGTGGCAGTGGGTACTTTGGTGTTGCTTCCGCTCAGTAAATGGTTTCTTTCGAAACGGGGGAAAAACGGGGAAGACAATGTTCATTCGGGCAAATCCCTGAAACAGTTGGTGAAGGAATACGGGCTATCCAGTAATTTGTTCCGGTTGAGGGTGGTGGGTGACTCCCGGCTGCATGGAAAGACGATTATAGAGTTGGATATCCGGCGCAAGTATGGATTGAATATACTGGAGGTGCGTCGTGGGGATATGTCACAACACCGCTTCCTGAAAACAATTACTCAGAAGCTGGCCGATCCCGGTACGGTTCTTCAGAAAGAGGATATTCTGTATGTGACGGGGGATTTTGAGAAAATAAAGTTGTTTGCCGAAGATTATCTGCTGGAGATGCTGGACGAGCATACTACCGAAGAAGCGAAAAACTCAGCCAATTCATTGGATTTTTATGACATAGGTATTGCTGAAATCGTTTTGATGCCTTCCTCCAATCTGATAAACCAGACGATAAAGGGGGCGGGCTTTCGTGACAAGTTTAATGTGAATGTACTGGGTATCCGCCGGAAGAAGGAATATTTGTTGCAGGACTTGGGCAATGAGCGGATTCATAGCGGGGATGTGTTGCTGGTGCAGGGTACATGGAACAATATCGCCCGGCTGAGCAAGGAGGATGCCGACTGGGTGGTACTGGGACAACCGCTGGCCGAGGCTGCAAAGGTCACGCTGGATTACAAAGCACCGGTAGCTGCCGTTATCATGGTGCTGATGGTGGCAATGATGGTGTTCGACTTCATTCCGGTAGCTCCGGTGACGGCAGTGATGATTGCGGGTATCCTGATGGTACTGACAGGATGTTTCCGCAATGTGGAGGCGGCTTACAAAACCATTAACTGGGAAAGCATCGTACTCATTGCGGCCATGCTGCCTATGTCGCTGGCATTGGAAAAGACAGGGGCTTCCGAATACATTTCGAACAGTCTGGTCAGTGAACTGGGAACATACGGACCGTTGGCGCTGATGGCAGGTATTTATTTCACTACTTCCCTGATGACGATGTTTATCAGCAACACGGCTACCGCAGTGCTTCTGGCTCCTATCGCGATGCAAAGTGCAACGCAGATAGGGGTAAGTCCCGTACCTTTTCTCTTTGCGGTGACACTGGGGGCAAGTATGTGTTTCGCTTCTCCATTCTCCACTCCGCCCAATGCGCTGGTGATGCCCGCCGGACAATATACCTTTATGGATTATGTAAAGGTAGGGCTGCCGTTGCAGATTATTATGGGCATTGTCATGGTGCTGGTACTTCCTTTGCTGTTTCCTTTTTAAGTTGTTTATAATATATGATGCCGATGACGTCCGCTATAAACCATCCGATAGGAATAGACCACCAGATTCCGATGACCCCGATGGCAGGAATGCCGGCAAGCCAATAGGAAAGGGCTACACGGGTTCCCAACGATACCACTGTGAGCACTACGGACATTCCCGGCATACGGATGGCACGATAATATCCGTATAACAGGAACAAAATCCCGATTCCGCAATAAAACGCTCCCTCGATGCGTAAATAACTGATACCGATGTTCAGAATTTCCGTTTCGTGGGGGCGGACAAAAATCAGCATCAATGGTTTGGCGAATAAAAAGACCAGAATGGAAATGACCAGAGAGAAGAGAACGGTGGTAATCAAGGCACTTTTCACTCCTTTGCGGATCCGTTCCTCTTTTCTCGCTCCGAAGTTCTGGGCAATAAAGGTGGAAAAGGCATTTCCGAATTCCTGTACCGGCATATAGGCAAACGAGTCTATTTTTATTGCTGCCGCAAAGGCGGCCATGACTACAGTGCCAAAACTGTTGACCAATCCTTGTACCATGAGAATGCCCAGATTCATTACCGATTGTTGTACACAGGTCAGTGCGGAGAACGAAGTGATCTCTTTCAGGCAGTGACGGTCGAAATGCAGGTCGTTGCGGTGTAATCTCAGTTCGGGGTATTTCACGTAGGCATATCCCATAATTCCCAAAGCGGATACTCCCTGTGCGGCTACCGTGGCGATGGCTGCTCCCTTGATTCCCCAATCCAACTGCAAGATAAAGAACAAATCCAGCCCGATGTTCAGTACAACGGAAACCGCCAGAAACCAAAGAGGAGTGACGGCATCTCCTATGGCACGCAGCAATGCCGCATAGAAATTATAGATAAAGGTAAAGCCGATTCCCCAAAAGATAATCCACAAGTAATCATACATCATGCCATAAATATCTTTGGGAATCTGCAATATCCTGAGGATGGGATGAATCCAGACGAAAACCGCTATATTTAGAATCAATGTTACTGTGCCGATCAGCAGGACGGATACATAGATGCTACGGCGTAGGGAATCCGTCCGTCCGGCTCCATATTGCAAGGAAAAAACGGTTCCGCTTCCCATGGACAATCCCAGCAGGATGGAAATAAGGAAAACCATCAGCGTGTAGGCGGAACCGACGGCGGCCAATGCGCCGGAACCTATACATTGTCCTACAATCAGCGTGTCGGCTATGTTGTAACACTGTTGTAGCAGTGAACCTATAATCATAGGTAAGGTAAAACGTAGCAGAGTGCCGGTGATGCCTCCCTGCGTCAAGTCTATTTTAGATAACATGATGTGCGTCTGTTCGATTCAATTTCTTATTTATTTTGAAATTTATTGCGAAGGTAGGGAATAAAATATCAAACAACAATAGAGATTGTCTATTTAATACCCGGAATGTTCTTTCTCCTTAAAAAGAGTTAACTTGATAATATTTTCCATAGGAAACTTTTTATTATAAGAAATATCATGTATGTTTGCATAAAGTTTCCATTGGAAAATATTAAATCAAATAAAATAGTTCGATTATGAAGTATATAGTAATAGGAGGCGTAGCAGGAGGTGCAACTGCTGCCGCACGTATCAGAAGAAACACGGAACAGGCGGAAATCATTTTGTTCGAGAAGGGAGAATACATTTCGTATGCCAATTGTGGTCTGCCTTATTATATAGGAGGTGTGATTGCGGAGCGGGAAAAATTGTTTGTACAGACTCCGGAGGCTTTCGGGAAACGTTTTAACATAGATGTGCGTACCCGGTCCGAGGTAATAGCCATCCATTCTGCCGATAAGACAGTGGATATTCGTACTTCCGACGGGAAAACTTATACGGAGAGTTATGACAAATTATTGCTTTCTCCGGGTGCGTCGCCTGTTCGTCCTCCCTTGCCGGGCATTGACAATGAAGGAATTTTTACCCTACGTAATGTGAATGATACCGATGCTATCAAGAGTTACTTGCAGCAGCATAAGGTGAAACGGGTGGTAATCATCGGGGCCGGATTCATCGGGTTGGAGATGGCGGAGAATCTGCAGGAAGCCGGTGCGGAAGTGGCGGTTGTAGAGATGGCAAATCAAGTCATGGCTCCTATTGATTTCTCTATGGCTTCTTTGGTGCACGAGCATTTGTTGCAGAAAGGAGTGCATCTCTACCTGGAAAAGGCGGTGGCTTCTTTCGAGCGCACGGTCAACGGACTGGAGGTTATTTTTAAATCGGGCGAAAGGCTGCCTGCCGATATGGTGTTGTTATCCATCGGGGTACGTCCCAATACTTCATTGGCGACAGAGGCCGGACTGGAGATAGGGGAGATGCGCGGCATTAAGGTGAACGATTACTTGCAGACTTCCGACGAGCATATTTATGCGGTGGGCGACGCTATCGAGTTCCGTCATCCGCTGACTGATAGACCGTGGTTGAATTATCTGGCTGGTCCGGCCAACCGTCAGGCGCGTATTGTGGCAACAATTCAAATTACTCCTTCTTATATTCGGCGGGCGAAGTAATGTTCTACCCGAAGTTTTGATTGATGAGAATGAATGTAAGAACCTTTGTAGTGCTATTATGCTTTCACCATTGAAGAAAACTGAAGGGCGCATAGAGCTTGATAAGACATCAGAAAAGAAAGTACCATTAAAGCAACAAGCCGGGCTTACAACCCAACTACCCAGTGCGCTTATTTACCTGCTTTTTGGCAGGTACGGCAATAAAGTTCAAAGTGAATTATCCTCAATGCCGGATAATTTACCGGATAATATATCCATATAACATTCTGTTTTTACATAAAAACAAGTTGATAGAGGTATAATAATGACAAGGATTGACATTGAAATGATATTCAAATCACTAATAAACAATGATTTAATGTTTTGAAAATAAAATCCTTATTTCACCATACCGACCGAACCTGTACGCACCGCTGAGAATTGGGTATGCAAGGCAACCTCTTCCCTCTTTCGGGAAATATGATAACGGAGGTTTGCGTCCTTTTCCGATGCATAAAAACAACATAATTTCGGGCATGGAAATAAAACTAAGTGGTATCCAAGCAATGCAATGGGCAAAAGAAATGTCTAAGCTACCAAATGGTAACTTTACCATTGCTTTCTTCCCATGCTCAAGGCAGAGAGGGGTAGCTATACCTAAATTGACTATAAAGGAAGGATGCAAATGGAGGACACAGTTGCCGGAAGAGCGTTTCAGCATCGACAGCGACAATCTCTTTCTGTTTACCGACAATAATGGCGAGCCTAAGATGTGCTATCGTATTCTTATCCGCTATATGGGCTTTCCACAAGATGGATTTAAATTACATAAAATAGACTGGTTATGAGTAAGAATGACCTTAAAATGATAGGCAATTACGGTTGCTATTTAGATGAAGACAATGTGATCTCTTTCCAAATTGGAGACACTCCACGAGCCTCTTTGCTTGGACCGGATCCTGCCTTTCCACTGCATGCGGATGCCGGTATCTCAGAACCTCGGTGGCAAAGTATTCAAGGCTTCCAAGTGTGCAGTCGTGGATACAACAATATGAAGTGTGAAGAAATTACTTCAGATATAAAGAAGAACCGTCTGCTGCCAAGATTGATAAGTAAGCAAATCAAAATGTTGTATGGACATGGCCCTTGTGTCTATATACCTAAAATAATTGATGGTAAATTGACGAAAGAATGGGTGGATTGTCCCGAAATCACCGATTGGCTCAACAGTTGGAAACAGCGCGGAATAGAATGCGATCATAAAGAGTTTGCTAAAGCAATCATCAAGAATTACTATTACTTCTATGATTTTTTCGTAAAAATACGTTTTACGGTAGGAAAAGACAGGGGTACTGTTCCCATAGCAGGACTTGAAGCCATGGAAAACAAACATTGCCGTTTGGCCACTACAAAGAAAGATGTTTCTACTGATGTCGTTTATTATAAGGATTTCAAACATATAGCAGTAGGACGTTGGGGATATGGGATATCTACATTCCGGATATATCCCAAATTCAACCCGGCAGAGGTTGCTAATTATAAGTATGCGGCAATCTCCCATCATAGGGAAAAATCCGTTGATGATTTTTACGGAGTGAATGAGACTCATCAAGGTACACGCGCTTATATTAAAGGTTCTAACGAAACGGCAGATTACATTAATTCATTTCTCCGTAACTCTCTTGCTGCTAAAATTCATATTGTGATTCCTAATGCATGGATTGAATCTAAGCGTACACAAATCAGCAAACTTTGTGATGAAAACAAGAAGCTGCAAAAGAATGGTGAGAAATTGATGCAGTATAATGGTATCGACATTGGTACAGAATTCAGGGAATCGACATTAATCAAGTTTCTTCAGACAGAACTCCGGAAAATATCAAGCTATCTGTCTGGAGCTGACAACCAAGGCAAGGCTTATGCTACTATAAGCTTTAAAAACAGTCAAGGCGAAGAAGAGCGCTGGAAGATTGAAACTGTGGATCTGAAGTACAAGGAGTACATCGACGCATTGATTGCATACGATAAACGCGCTGATGAAGTATTACTTTCCAGTGTAGGACTCGACTCGTCCATATCGAGCGTAAGCAAAGACGGGGTTATTTCCAAATCGGGTGCAGACGCGTATTACAATTATTTGATTTACATAATGTCGCTTTCTTCTGAAGACGAAATCTGTTCCGAACCGTTCAATCTGGCGATATCGGTAAATTTCCCGGAACTGTATGCACAAGGCTATCGCATCGGTTATTATCGGGAAGTTCCGGCACGCCAGGAAGAAGTTTCACCTAAGAACAGACTTAATACCCAACAATCATGATTATATTAGAAGAACTATTTTCTACGGTAGCGGAGTTTCGTAAGTATTCTCCATACCTCGAAAGCAATGTCAGCTTCCAGGACTTGAATTCATCCGCTCTTTCTGCCAAGAAGCAAATTTCAATCATCCTATCCAAAGAGGTGTACGATGAAGTGGCGGGTAAAGCCGGAGAGCCCAAAGAAGCATTATGCAGCATCCTGCGGCATCCCTTCCGT
>ENA-UEOR01002166-UEOR01002166.1-human-gut-metagenome-genome-assembly--contig:-NODE-2166-length-10944-cov-35.776755_pt1 | contig 10944 bp, 9 predicted proteins | sample MGYA00242887_ERZ507890 | MGnify/ENA primary metagenome ERZ507890 (study PRJEB26167, sample SAMN06115431) | human gut metagenome | host: Homo sapiens | place: China:Guizhou | collected 2014-10-21...
GACCACCAGAGCAAGCAATATCGTCTGGAGGACCAGCTGCTCAAATACTTCCCGGAGGAGATTGAAAAGCACAAAGGTTTTATCAAGGGCTTTGAATCCGATCTGGAGGTTTTGACAGCTCACCCGCACCCGGAGGACGGTTTTGCTGGTATGGAGATTCGTGGAGACCTGCTGACCGATAAGGAGAACACCAGCGCATCCTCTTTGGAATCTTTTGCGTCTACACAGAAGAATCCGTTTCTGACAAACTGGAAGCTGTCATATGCTTTCGCATCTTTTAAAGACGGCTCCAGATAGCACTCTTTTAATACGGTCAGGGAATTCGGATTCAGGTTCATGGAACCATCCTCGTTGTAAACGCCCTTCTCCTCGTCGATCAGGTTTTCGTACAGACGGCACTCTGCTTTGACGGCGGTCTTTGCTGCTACCCAGTGGATTGTTCCTTTTACTTTTCTTCCGTCCGGGGAATTTCCTCCCTTGGACTCCGGATCGTACGTTCCATGGATTACGGTAATATTTCCGTTCTCGTCTTTCTCGCATCCGGTGCAGGTGACGAAGTATGCGTTCATCAGGCGGACTTCATTGCCCGGGAACATACGGAAGTATTTGCGGACCGGCTCCTCCATGAAGTCTTCGCGCTCGATGTACAGTTCTCTTCCGAACGGTACCTGACGGCTGCCAAGCTCCGGATTCTCGAGGTTATTCTGTACTTCCAGCATCTCAATCTGGTCTTCCGGATAGTTGTCGATGACAAGTTTCACCGGATTTAAGACTGCCATGGTACGGGCTTTTTTCAGCTTCAGATCCTCGCGGATGCAGTACTCCAGCATCGCATAGTCAACGGAGCTGTTTGCTTTTGATACACCGCACAGATCTACGAATTTCTTGATGGACTCCGGTGTAAAGCCTCTGCGGCGGAGTGCAGGAAGCGATACTGTGTCTGCAGGTTTCACTTTGAGTAATGTCGATGAACAATGGTCTTTGGTTTGCACTGTAACCAATATTCCTTACTAACTTTATAAAAAAGGTGCTGTCCTTACCGAACAGCAACTTTTTTTATTTCTTCATGATTAGATGGAATATTTTCTTCACCATTTCCTGTTATCCAGCATATTCTAAACGAATATTGTAAATTATCAATAATGTTCATTTCTTTACCATTTACTAAAATTTTGTCTATATCACTCTCACTAATTAACCCCCAATCTATCCACTCATATCCATTATCCTCATATGCGCTGAATAAATAATTTTCATTATCTTTTCTTATAGATAACTCACCACTAATTCTTAATACATCATAGGACAACAGCTTTTTTTTCATAATAGCACACGCTACATTACCATTTTCATTTACAAAAAAGACTATATACTTATCGTCAATGTGAGCTTGCGCCAAAAATTCATTTGCTTTTGTCTGTGCAGTTGTTCCATTATGAGCCTTCATATATTTATAAGGCGATTTATAGCTTGATAAATATAGTGCAATAATACAGGTCAGAAAGATAACAGCACAAAAAGATATAATAACTACCTTTCTCTTTTTCTTGTTATTTGTCAACTAGATAAGCTCCTTTCTTATCACCGTGATTAAATATACTCTAACTGCTTGCCATTTCCATGCAGAAGTTCTTTCTCAATTTCTTCTTTCCCACGAATAACACAAGCATAGGTTAGAACTTTTGGATTGTCCGTTGCAATTCCCACCTCTTTCCCGATACATTTCAGAATACAATAATAACTTTCGTTAAAATCTTCAATATCCGTAAATGAGGTTTCATAGTCAACGCTTCCGTCTGCGTACTCCTTGCGAATAATCGCAATGTAATATATCTCTTTTTTCAGAACACTAATCTCATTCTCAAGTGCATTCTTCTGTTTCGTAAGCTTTTCAGATGTCCTGGCACATTTCTCATATTTTTCTGAGAATTTCTGCTTATAAAGCATTGCATTGTTTACTTCCCTGAGACGTGCATACATATCCATTTCAAATTCTGCTTTACGTCACTCCACGTCGAGCCTGTCATATTCGCTTTGCAGCTTTGAAAGCTCGTCTGTACGCTCTTCTAAGCCAATATTCCAGATTTCCTCATTAGTCATAAACAATAACCTCCTTTAACTTCTACAGATGAAGCACTCGCTCTTTAATCTCCTGTGTTCTTCCCTGATTCCAGAACTGTGTGCCGATATAGCCGCATGTACGGCGGGCTACACTCATCTTATTCTGGTCACGATTGCCACAGTGTGGGCACTCCCAGATAAGCTTGCCTGAGCCCTCTTCCTCTACGATTTTGATTTCTCCGTCGTAGCCGCATACCTGGCAATAGTCGCTCTTTGTATTCAGCTCTGCGTACATGATATTGTCGTAAATGTACTGCATTACTGAAAGCACTGCAGGGATATTGTCCTGCATGTTTGGTACCTCCACGTAGCTGATAGCGCCACCCGGAGACAGCTTCTGGAACTGGGACTCAAACTTTAGCTTGTCAAATGCATTAATCTGCTCGGTTACATGCACATGATAGCTGTTTGTGATGTAGTTCTTGTCGGTAACACCCTTGATGATACCAAAGCGCTTCTGTAAGCACTTAGCAAACTTATAGGTGGTAGACTCAAGCGGTGTGCCATATATACTGAAATCGATGTTTGACTCCTTTTTCCACTGCTCACATGCATCGTTTAAGCGCTGCATTACCTTAAGTGCAAACGGTGTGCCTTCCTTTGGCTCTGTGTGTGATACTCCCTTCATATAGCGTACACACTCACAAAGTCCTGCATAGCCGAGTGAGATTGTTGAGTATCCGTTAAATAATAATGGGTCTATAACCTCTCCCTTTTTCAGACGTGCAAGTGCTCCGTTCTGCCAGAGAATCGGTGCTACATCGGATTTGGTACCAAGAAGCCTCTTATGTCTGCACATAAGCGCTCTGTGACAAAGCTCAAGTCTCTCATCAAGTATCTTCCAGAATTTTTCCTCATCCTTTTCTGATGAACATGCCACATCAACGAGATTTAAGGTAACAACACCCTGGTTGAAACGTCCATAGTATTTACGCTTGTTTGGATCAAAGTTCATGGCATGTGCCACATTTCCCGCTGTCTGTGAGCATCTGTCCACTGTGAGGAATGAACGGCAGCCCATGCATGTATACACATCTCCATCCTTAAGCTCCTTCATGACCTTCTCTGAAATATAGTCAGGCACCATTCTCTTTGCAGAGCACTGTGCGGCGAGTACTGTGAGATCCCAGTACTTTGAATCCTCTGTGATATTGTCATCCTCAAGCACATATATGAGCTTTGGGAATGCCGGTGTGATATATACACCCTTTTCGTTCTTTACGCCCTTTATTCTCTGGTGCAGCATCTCCTCAATGATTGCGGCAAGATCTGCCTTTGTCTGCGGATCGGATACCTCATTCAGGTACATGAATACTGTGATAAACGGTGCCTGTCCATTTGTAGTCATGAGTGTGATGACCTGATACTGAATCATCTGCACACCGCGGTTGATTTCTTCCTTGACACGAAGCTCTGCTACCTCGTTGATTTTTTCTTCATCCAAATCAAGGCCTACGCTCTCGAACTCATTTAGCACCTGCTTTCTGAACTTCTCACGACTGACCTGTACAAATGGTGCCAGATGTGCGAGCGAGATACTCTGTCCACCATACTGTGAGCTGGCAATCTGTGCGATAGCCTGTGTAGCGATGTTGCAGGCTGTTGAAAAGCTCTTTGGTGTGTCAATCATAGTCTCACTGATTACTGTGCCGTTCTGAAGCATGTCCTCAAGGTTTACAAGACAGCAGTTGTGCATATGCTGTGCGAAATAATCTGCATCGTGGAAATGGATAAGCCCCTTCTCATGAGCCTCCACTATATCCTCAGGAAGCAGGAAACGGCGTGTGATATCCTTGCTCACCTCACCTGCCATGTAGTCACGCTGCACGCTGTTTACAGTAGGATTCTTGTTGGAGTTTTCCTGCTTTACCTCCTCGTTATTGCACTCAAGAAGGCTAAGAATCTGCTGGTCTGTGGAGTTCGACTTACGGACAATAGCTCGCTTGTATCTGTAAGTGATGTAGTTTCTTGCTACGGTAAAGGCACGCTTGTTCATGAGCTGGTTCTCCACCATATCCTGTATCTCCTCAACGCTTGGAGAGCGCTTCATATTCTCACATGCAGTCTCCACGTTGCTTGCAATTTCCTCAATCTGATCAGCAGTAAGCTTCTCGTAGTCCAGTACTGAATCGTTTGCCTTTCTAATGGCAGCTACAATTTTAGCTGCATCAAATATGTCCTCACTGCCGCTTCGCTTGATGATTTTCATGTAAATTTCTCCTCTCTGTATACTATATTTCATATAATGTAGTGTACTATATATAGTATCACCATCCAATACACATACTATATATATGTATTTTATCATGTGTAATGGCACAAAATATGCAGCTATAAATGAGATGTAATCATTAATTCATGTCACTGCCCTGCAATGTAAAGCGGGCTTTTCACCAAACAATTACGATATAGCTACATATAAAATGCCATATTATTTAATACAAATCTGTGCATCTGTCTTTTGATGACAATCTAAATTATACAAGATATTGTTGCTATGTCAATACGCTCAACAATATTTTGTAGCATTTTGGCTTATTGCACAAAAAAAGCCACAATATTTATGCTACTTTTTTCAACTCTATAGTCATTTTGTTCCCGGTAGTTTCGAATAGTTACTCACCGGTTACATGTTGAGCTCTTCCATATTGTCAATCACCCTGTCCAAAAAAACAAGCATCATGTCAAATTCTTCCTTAGAAAAGCCTTTGTGCATGGCTTCCTCTATTACCCTTATATTTTCCCTCACCCTGTTTTCGTGGTCCAGTGCTTTTTGCGTCAGCTCAATTCTCTTAAGCCTGGCATCATTTTCCATAGGTGTGCGCACAATATAGCCCTTTTTCTCAAGACTTTTAAGCATATTGGTCACGGTAGCACCCGACAGGTGAAACTCTGCCTCGATATCCTTTTGAAATATATTTCTGTCAGGATTGTCCATAATATATCCAATCATCATGCCCTGGCTTCGCGGTATGCACTCGTTTTTGCTGCACCTTTTTCTGTCAAAATATCTGTCTATGCTCCTGCTGATGCGATTTATCTTGTGTCCTAAGTATTTGTCCGGTGTAAACTCCTTCATAACTGAAATCCTCTCATAAATTTTTCTTGACAATAAAAAAAGTATATCTATAATATACTTAGCACACTAACTAATTAAATGCAAGTTTTTTAGTTAGAAATTTTATAAAAATATAATAAGAAAGGACAAAACATATGTTAAAAACATTAGGTGCCCAAATAAAGGAATACAAATGGGCTTCGATTGCGACACCTGTTTTCATGCTGCTTGAGGTGGCTGTGGATACCATCATCCCCCTTCTCATGGCATCAATCATAGACAACGGTGTCAATAAGGGCGATACAAAGCATATCTATATCATGGGTGTGTGGATGATTGTCGCAGCACTGTTTGGTCTTTTGACAGGATGTCTCGGTGCAAAATATGGTGCAAAGGCCGCAATGGGCTTTGGAAAGAATCTGCGTGCTGCAATGTTTCGCAACATCCAGACCTTTTCCTTTGCAAACATCGACAGATTCTCATCTGCAAGCCTTGTCACACGTATGACAACCGATGTGACCAACATCCAGAATGCTTATATGATGATGCTTCGCATGGCTATGAGAGCTCCTGCATCCATAATATGTGCGATGGCTATGTCATTTTTCATCAGCCCGCGTCTTGCGACAATTTACTTAATCGCCGTCATCGTACTTGGAGCTTTGCTGCTTTTCATCAGTAAGGCGGCCATGAAATACTTCGACAGAGCCTTCAAGCGCTATGATGACCTGAATGAAAGCGTACAGGAAAACGTATCCGCTATCCGCGTTGTAAAGGCATACGTCCGTGAGGATTATGAGAAGAAACGTTTTTCAAAGGCAGCACAGAATATCTACGATGTATTTGTGAAGGCAGAAAGCCTTGTGGTATACAACTCTCCTCTCATGCAGTTTACAGTTTATGCCTGCATCCTGTTAATAAGCTGGCTCGGAGCTCATATGGTGGTAAGCAGCACTCTCACTACAGGTGATCTGATGGCTCTTCTCACATATTGCATGAATATTCTGATGAATCTTATGATGCTCTCGATGGTGTTTGTAATGATTTCACTCTCGCTCGCATCCGCAAGACGAATCAGTGAGGTATTAAATGAGCAGAGCACACTGCACAATCCAAAGGAGCCTCTCTACGATGTGCCTGACGGAAGCATAAGCTTTAAGCATGTAACCTTCAGATATTCAGACACTGCTGAGACTCCGGTTCTGTCAGATATAAATCTAGACATAAAATCCGGTGAGACCATCGGAATCATAGGAGGAACCGGAAGCTCGAAATCTTCCCTTGTAAACCTGATAAGCCGTCTCTACGACACAGACACCGGCTCTGTAATCGTCGGAGGCCACGATGTGCGTGAATACGACATGGACACTCTCAGAAACAAGGTAGCTGTCGTGCTCCAGCAAAACGTGCTTTTCTCGGGCACCATACTCGAAAATCTGCGCTGGGGTGACAAAAACGCTACCACAGATGAGTGTATTGAAGCCTGCAAAATGGCATGCGCCGATGACTTTATCGAGTCCTTCCCTGACAAGTACAACACCTACATAGAGCAGGGCGGAACCAACGTATCCGGTGGCCAGAAGCAGCGTCTGTGTATCGCAAGGGCTCTGCTTAAAAAGCCAAGGATACTCATACTCGATGACAGCACCTCGGCTGTAGATACAGCAACAGATTCAAAAATCCGTGCTGCCCTCGCAAAAACAATACCGGGAACCACTAAGCTCATCATCGCACAGCGTATCTCATCTGTCATGGATGCTGACCGTATCATAGTGATGAATGACGGAAAAGTGGACGGCTTTGACACTCACGAAAATCTGCTTAAAAATAATGAAATCTACCGCGATGTCTACGATTCCCAGACAAACGGCGGAGGAGACTTTGATGAAGGAGGTGCTGCCTGATGCCAGGACCAAGAGGACCACAATGTCCAAAACCCAAAATTAAAAATCCCGGTAAGCTTTTTGCGCGCCTCATGGGATTTATTTTCAAGAAATATTTACCTGCCTGCATAATTGTTGTGATATGTATCTTTGTCAGTGTACTTGCAAATGTGCAGGGAACCATGTTTACCAAAAATCTGATTGACGACTATATAGTACCACTGCTTAAGACAGGACCGCCTAACTATGGACCACTCCTTGCAGCAATGGGAAGGGTCGCCGTATTCTACGGCATCGGCGTCATCAGTACGTTTGCATACAGCAAAATAATGATCTACGTATCACAGGGCACCATTAAGAACCTGCGTGTTGAGCTCTTTTCCCATATGCAGGATTTGCCAATCCGGTACTTCGACTCACATGCGCACGGCGATATCATGTCGATTTATACAAACGATATCGACACACTCCGCCAGCTCATCAGCCAGAGTCTTCCGCAGATACTTAACAGTGCTATCACTGTTGTGAGCGTTTTTGTTTCAATGGTCATATTAAATATTCCACTCACCGTACTAACTATCGTGATGGTAATCGTAACAACAGTCGTGACAAAGAAATTTGCAGGCTTCTCCAGCCGCTATTTCCTTGCGCAGCAGCGCGACCTAGGCAAGGTTAACGGCTTCATCGAGGAAATGCTCAACGGTCAAAAGGTAGTCAAGGTATTTACCCACGAGCAGGAAAATATTGAAGCCTTCGACAAAATAAACGATGAACTCTTTGAAAGCGCCTACAATGCCAACATGTACTCCAACATGCTCGGTCCTGTAAACGCACAGATTGGAAATCTAAGCTACGTGCTCTGCGCTCTTGCAGGCGGTGTTATGTCTCTTTCAGGCTTTGGCGGTCTGACCCTTGGTAAGCTTGCGAGCTTTCTGACCTTTAACAAGAGCTTTAACATGCCTATCTCGCAGGTCAGCCAGCAGTTCAACAGTATCATCATGGCACTTGCCGGATGCGACCGTATCTTCTCACTGCTCGATGAAGCGCCTGAAACTGACGAAGGCTATGTCACACTTGTAAATGCTAAGGAAGAAAACGGAAAACTTACTGAAACACCTGAGCGCACCGGCTTATGGGCATGGAAGCATACTCATCAGGCTGACGGCTCTGTGGATTACAAAAAGCTCGAGGGCGATGTGGTATTTGATGATGTGGATTTCGGATATGTGCCTGAGAAAATTGTGCTGCACGACGTTGATCTTTTTGCAACACCCGGTCAGAAGATTGCCTTTGTCGGCACCACCGGAGCTGGAAAGACTACCATCACTAACCTTATCAACCGCTTCTACGATATAGCAGACGGCAAGATAAGATATGACGGCATCAATATAAACAAGATTAAAAAGGCTGATCTGCGTCACTCTCTTGGCATTGTTTTGCAGGATACCCACCTTTTCACAGCTACTGTCATGGAAAACATCCGCTACGGCAAGCTTGATGCCACAGATGATGAAGTATACGCAGCTGCCCGCCTGGCAAACGCCGATACGTTTATCCGCCAGCTTCCTAACGGCTACAATACTGTACTGACAGGTGACGGTGCAAACCTAAGCCAGGGCCAGCGCCAGCTTCTAGCCATTGCGCGTGCCGCTATCGCCGATCCGCCTGTGCTCATCCTCGATGAGGCTACAAGCTCAATTGATACACGTACCGAGCGTATTGTTCAAGACGGCATGGATAAGCTCATGCATGGCCGTACTACATTTGTTATCGCACACAGGCTTTCTACTGTCAGAAACAGCGACTGCATTATGGTTTTGGAGCAGGGACGCATTATTGAAAGGGGAAGTCATGATGAGCTGATTTCAAAGAAGGGAAAGTATTATCAGCTTTATACCGGAAAGACTGCTTAATTCACTTGACTAACTACGAAAACCGGGAGACCGTGAACGCAGCCGGGGGATGGCACATTCACGGTCTCCCGGTTTTCTTACGCTGTGACTGGATGTTCATTTGTGTACGCTCTTACTCTGCAGCAAAGCAAAGTAATCATACCTTTTATCTTTCTACAAGCACTTTGCAACTTTTTTCATAAAAAAGAAATAGTACAGGGCTTTCTGATGTAGAATGAGTTTGACCACGAGGCTATTACAATTCATTGCAGTACAATGTAGATAAATATGCTCAAGTCTCTCCAGATGGTATTGTAAAATTTACTCATAATGGAAAAATAGGAAATTTTAAAAGTGCTGATGTTATGAATAAGGTTAAGAAATACGGAGATTGCTTGAATGTATCAGATAAAGGAGTTGAGCTTGGCAATTGATGTATATCCTTTGCATAAAACTCATTTACGATATTTTTCAAAGGCATGATTGTCTGCTTGCCGTCTGCCTTGTTATCAGCCATGTTGAATTTGAGCTTGCTTGAATCATACTTAACAGCCCACTGTCCGTCAACAACGCCCATGTTTGAGTTGAGCTTGTAGAGAACAGTTACCTTCTTGCCGTCAGTGCTTACTGTCTTTGATGCAGAACCAAAGTAATTTGAAGTAGCGTTTACTGTGAGCTTCTGAGCAGGAGCAGTAGTCGGCTCTGTAGCTGTTGTAGGCTGTGTAGGTGCAGTCGGCTGAGTAGCTGTTGTTGGCTGTGTAGCTGTAGTCGGCTGAGTTGAAGTAGTAGGCTGTGTCGGAAGTGTAGGAGATGTTGGAACAAATCCGTTTTCAATGTTGCCGTTCTTCATAGCATATGAATATGTGCCGTTTACACCGTTTCTTGTTGCGTCAACCTTGATTGTGCTTGTTCCCTTGAGAGCTGATGTTGCAACTGTGAATGCACCTGTTACATCGTCTGCAGTAGCAGTATATGTCTTACCGTCAACTGTAACAGTTACCTTTGCAGCGCTGGCTGTAACACCTGATACAACGCTCTTGCCTACAACTGCATATGTGAGTGTTGCAGGAGCAAGTACAAGTGCCTTCTGAGCTGACTTGAGGTCTGCAATCATAGCATTCATATCTTCAGCTGTTGTAGCGTCTTCGCCTGCTTTAATCATAGCCTCGGCTGACTTGAGAACCTTCTGAGCATTTGCCCAGCTCTCTGCTGTGTAGTCTGATGCTGTCATAGCAAGAATCTTTCTTGCTTCTTTCTTGAGTGATTCATAAGGTGAAACAACGATTGGCTTTGATGTAAGCTTGTATGTTGTACAACCTTCGTTTGTAATTTCGATTGTAGCGCCGTCTCTAACGCCTGTGATATCTGCTGTCTGACCTGAACCGCTGCTGAGAATAATGCTTACTTCGTCAACATTATCGAACTTAACAACATAGTTGCCGTCAGAATCTTTTTCTGTAAGAGCAACGCCCGGCCATGCGCCTGTGAGCTTCTGTGTATCATTCCAAGCGTAAATTTTGTAGCTTGCAGATGGGCTGTAAGGCTTGATTGTTACGGAAACAGAACCCTCTGCAGGCTCTGGCTCGCCGCCGCCTCCCTGCTGATTACCGTTGGTTACTGTCTTAACCGATGCGTAGTTGCCGTTCTGAATTTCGAGAACAGCACCGTCATAAAGACCTGTGATATCGCCTGACTGTGAGCCGCTGCCGTTGTTGAGAACAACGCTGAATGACTTGTCAGCTGAAACAGGAAGTGTGAGTTCATATGTGTTTGCCTGACCTGAAACGGCTGCTGCCTTTTGACCCGGCCATGCACCGTTGAGTGCTGTGCTTGCACCTGTCCAAGCGTAAACATTCGGAGCGCCTGCTGTGCTCTTGATTGTAAGCTTTGATGTCTGACTTGCTGTCGAACCGGGAACAGTTGTGCTCTGTGTCGGGCTGTATCGGGAAATGAGTAGAAATTAAAATGTTCGATAGAGTGCAGGATGATG
>ENA-UEOR01002168-UEOR01002168.1-human-gut-metagenome-genome-assembly--contig:-NODE-2168-length-10940-cov-17.050354_pt1 | contig 10940 bp, 8 predicted proteins | sample MGYA00242887_ERZ507890 | MGnify/ENA primary metagenome ERZ507890 (study PRJEB26167, sample SAMN06115431) | human gut metagenome | host: Homo sapiens | place: China:Guizhou | collected 2014-10-21...
GGTAATGTAGACTGGGGTTTAACATTTGCAGCTATCGTTATATCTATACTTCCACCACTTATTATTTATTTTGCACTGAATAAATGGGGACTTCCTTGGGTAGTCTGCGAGAATCCGCAGGAAGTTGAGTAAGAATTTTAAGAAAACGAAGATACAATGCAGTTGATATAAGTAGGCTGTGTTTGCAAAATTGTTCTGACAGAATGTAAAATGTCGGAAAGCAATGACAGAAAAAGGAATGAACAGACAGAATGAGAATTGAAGAATTAAAAACACCGTGCTATGTCATAGATGAAAAACAGCTGAAAAAAAATCTTTCCATTCTCCAGAAAGTGGAAAAAGATACCGGATGTAAAATCCTTCTTGCACAGAAAGCCTTTTCCTGCTTTTACGAATATCCACTGATCGGTCAGTATCTCAGCGGAACAACGGCAAGCGGACTTTTTGAGGCTCGTCTCGGAAAAGAGGAAATGGGAAAAGAAAACCATGTATTTGCTCCGGCATATAAAGAAGAGGATGTGAAGGAACTGGTAAAAATCTGCGATCACATGGTTTTTAATTCTTTTTCCCAGCTGGAAAAATACAAAACTCTCTGTAAAGAGACCAGCGTGGGAATCCGTATTAATCCGGAGTGTTCCACGCAGGGGGATCATGCGATCTATGATCCATGTGCAAAGGGTTCGCGTCTTGGTGTGACAATTGCACATTTTAAAGAGCAGTTTACGGATGAGATGTATGATTATGTGGATGGACTGCATTTTCACACGCTCTGTGAGCAGAATGCGGATGATCTTGCAAAAACCCTTGAGGCGGTAGAAGAAAAATTCGGCAGTTATCTTTACAAAATGAAATGGCTGAATTTTGGCGGCGGACATCATATTACAAGAGCAGATTATGACATCGGACTGTTAGAAAAATGCATTCTGCACATGAAGGAAAAATATGATCTTGACATTTATTTAGAACCGGGCGAAGCGATTGCATTGAATGCCGGATATCTTGCCACAACCGTTATGGATGTGGTAGATAACGATATACAGACGTTGATTCTGGACGCATCCGCAGCATGCCATATGCCGGATGTGCTGGAAATGCCGTACCGTCCGCCACTTCGCAGTTCGGGAATGCCGGAGGAAAAGAAGTATACTTACCGGTTATCTTCCTATACCTGCCTTGCAGGCGATATTATCGGGGATTATTCTTTTGACGAAGAGAAAAAAGTGGATGACAGACTGTATTTTGAGGATATGGCGATTTACTCCATGGTGAAAAACAATACATTTAACGGAATCCCGCTGCCGGATATCGCAGTGATGGATGAGAGTGGTGAATGTAAAGTGATCCGCAGTTTTTCTTATGAGGATTTTAAAGGAAGACTGTCATGAGAAAATCCGGCCGGATGGAAGAACATGTGACAGGATGAAGCTATGATTCATGAAAAGACAACACGGAAAAGGCAGGAAAACAGAAGTATGAAGATAGAAAACAGAACTCCGCATCAGGATGGATTTTATATGCCGGGGGAATTTGAACCGCAGGATGGTGTGATCTTAATCTGGCCGAAACGTCCGGGTTCCTGGCCATATGAGGCAAAAGAAGCCGGAAAAGTATTTGCAGAGATTGCCAACAAGCTGGCAGAGACAGAAAAAGTATATATGCTGACAGAACCGGAAACGGAAGCAGTGGCAAGAGAGTTATTGTGTGAGAATGTAGAAATTTTAACAATTCCGACAGATGATGCATGGGCGAGGGATGTCGGACCAACCTTTGTGACGGATGGAAAAGAAGTCCGTGGGATCAACTGGAGCTTTAATGCCTGGGGTGGAACCTATGATGGTCTTTATCAGGACTGGCAAAAGGATGATAACGTGGCAGAAGAATTTTGTAAACAGACCGGTTATGATTATTATGATGCGGCTCCTTTTGTGCTGGAAGGCGGTTCCATCCATTCAGACGGACAGGGAACGGTGATCGCAACGGAAGCCTGTCTGCTCAGTAAGGGAAGAAATCCGGAACTTACGAAAGAGCAGATCGAAGCAAAATTGCAGGAATATCTTGGTGCCAAGAAGATCATCTGGCTTCCAAACGGAATCTATCAGGATGAAACAAATGAACATGTAGACAATGTCTGTGCATTTACAAAACCGGGTGAGGTTGTCCTTGCATGGACAGATGATGAGAGTGATCCGCAGTATGTACTTTCAGCAGAGGATCTTAAGGTTCTTGAACAGGAGACAGATGCCAAAGGAAGAAAGATCCGTGTGCATAAAATGCTGATCCCGAAGAAACCGGTCTGCATTACGGAAAAAGAGCTGGCAGGTTACGTGTTTGAAGAAGGCGAGGATACAAGAGAAGCCGGAGAACGGTTAGCGGCAAGCTATGTGAATTTTTATATTGGAAATAAAGTTGTCCTTGTGCCGCAGTTTGGAGACGAGCATGATGTTCTGGCAACAGATTTATTGCAGAAGCTGTTCCCGGAGCGTGAGATCGTGCCAATCTTTGCAAGGGAGATCATCATTGGCGGTGGCAATATCCACTGCATCACACAGCAGATACCGGTACGCAGATGACGGATAGCAGGAAATCATATAAAGTATCGTTGCAAGACAGATGGAAAGATAAAAATGCCGGATTTCAGAATAAACAGGAATAGAACGAAAAAGCATGGAAAATATTAAGGAGCGGGAGACAGCATATTATGAGCAGAAAACGTAACGTCACAGTAGCCGCAGTTCAGATGAAATGCAGCACAGATGTGGAAGAAAATATCGCAAAGGCAGATGCACTTGTCCGGGAAGCGGCAGAAAAAGGAGCACAGATCATCCTTTTGCCGGAGCTTTTTGAAAGACAGTATTTTTGTCAGGAACGCAGATATGAATACTATGAATTTGCAAAAGAAGTGAATGAAAATGATGCGGTAAAACATTTTTCTGCACTGGCAAAGGAATTGTCTGTTGTGATCCCGGTCAGCTTTTATGAAAAGGATGTGAACCGCCTGTTCAATACTGTTGCAGTGATCAATGCAGACGGAAGCAATCTTGGCATATACCGCAAGACACATATTCCTGAAGATGGGAGGATTAGCTTTGGCTGCTATGTCCGTCCGTCCATCTTTGTCGTTTGCCGCTTTCAGGGAATCAGAAACGAAATTCGTTTCCTTGCGTCCTTCAATAGACAAAAGGCGTTTTGTATCAAGAGCTGTAGAGGTAATCATTAAAGAAGTAAAGCCAAAGATAAAAGATGAAAAACTGCGGTGGATGTTTGAAAATTGTTTTCCCAATACACTTGATACTACTGTCAGATATAAGATGAAAAACGACCGTCCGGATACGTTTATCATAACTGGTGACATTGACGCTATGTGGTTGCGTGATTCTTCCGCGCAGGTGTGGCCTTATTTGCCGTTGATGAAAGACGATAGGGATTTGCAGTTTTTGATAGCCGGACTTATTAACAGGCAGACAGAATGTATACTGATAGACCCTTATGCTAATGCTTTCAATGATGGTCCATTGGGTAGTTATTGGGAAACTGATCATACACAGCATATGGTGAAAGAGTTGCATGAACGTAAGTGGGAGATCGATTCTCTATGTTATCCCATTCGATTGGCTTACCAGTATTGGACATTGACTAAAGATACGTCTATCTTTAGTGCAGATTGGCACGAGGCTATGAAATTGGTAGTCCGTACTTTTAAGGAACAGCAGCGTAAACAAGGAATCGGCACTTATAGTTTCTCGCGCGATTGTGATCGTCCTACAGACTCGCAAATCAATAATGGTTGGGGTGCACCAGTTAAGCCAGTTGGACTGATCGTTTCTTCGTTTCGCCCTTCGGATGATGCTACTCAATTTGGTTTTCTCATCCCTTCCAATATGTTTGCTGTTGTGTCGTTGCGGCAATTGTCTGAAATAGAACATACAGTCTATAATCATATAGATTTTGCTAAAGAATGTATAGCTTTAGCTGATGAAGTAGATGCCGCAATTCGCAGGTATGGTACGTTTAACCATCCTATTTGTGGGCGGGTTTATGCTTTTGAAGTGGATGGGTTTGGCAATGTGCTTTGTATGGATGATGCTAATATTCCCAGTCTGTTGTCTGCTCCTTATTGGGGATATTGTTCTTTCAAGGATGCAGTTTACCAAAATACTCGTAAATTGATATGGAGCGATAATAATCCTTATTTTTTTAAAGGAAAAGCTGGAGAAGGAATAGGCGGTCCACATGTAGGGTTGAACTATATTTGGCCAATGAGTATCATAATGAAAGCTTTTACGACTGATGATGAGGAAGAAATACGCAGTTGTTTGAAGCAACTGCGCGATACGGACGGTGAAACAGGTTTTATGCATGAGTCTTTTAATGCGGAAAATGCAGCTGATTTCACACGTCCTTGGTTTGCTTGGGCAAACACGCTGTTTGGCGAGCTAATCCTTAAAGTAGTTCAGACATATCCTAACCTTTTATTACAAACGTTATGAAATATATTTGGGGGGTGTTTACTGCCATCTCATTGGCTCTCTTTTCATGTGGCAGCGGAAGCAAGGAATCTGTAGAAAACTATGGTATCATACCGATGCCCAATGATATAACTCTATCCCGAGGAAAGTATTTTTTGCAAGGGGAGAAAACTGTGGCTGTGTCTTCCGGAGAGAATGAAATGAAAGTTTTTCGTTATTTAGAGAACTTTTTGAAGAACACACAGGTAACATTAAGAGCTGTTTCTCCAACAGAGAAGGCCGATATTTATCTGTTAATTGATAATTCTCTAAAAGATGAGGCTTATACATTGGAGGTGGCTTCCGATGCTATACGGATTTGTTCTAACGAAACTGCAGCAGGACTGTTTTATGGTGTTCAATCTTTATTGCAATTGATGCCGGCAGAAATCTATGCTTCCGATCGTAGGTATGAGGGACGTATTGAAATTCCAATTGTCAGTATTAAGGATGCTCCTCGTTTTCCTTATCGTGGTGCTTTGATGGATGTTGGTCGTAATTTCCTTCCCAAAGAAGAGGTACTGAAGTTTCTTGATTTGATGGCTTTCTATAAGTTGAATAAATTTCATTTTCATTTGACTGACGATCAAGGTTGGAGAATTGAGATAAAAAAATATCCGAAGTTGGTAGAGGTGGGGTCGCATCGTAGTCAAACTCAAGTAGGACATTCTGATTATTATTACCCACGGCGGTTTGACGGAAAAAAACAAGCGGGATATTATACACAAGAAGAAATTAGAGAGATTGTTAAGTATGCTTCTGACCGTTTTATAACAGTAATTCCTGAGATAGAAATGCCGGGACATGCTTCTGCTGCATTGGCGTCATATCCAGAGCTTTCTTGTGGGTTGAGAAAAGATTATGTGGTACGCGATTACTTTGATGTTTTTGATGAAGTCTATTGTCCTAAGGAGCATACGTTTGATTTCTTGGAAAATGTATTGGTGGAAGTTATGGAACTCTTTCCTAGTCATTACATTCATATTGGAGGTGATGAATGTCCTAAGAAAGCTTGGAAAAAGTGTATTCATTGTCAAACTCTGATGAAGAAAGAGGGACTACCAGATGAAGAAGCTTTACAAAGTTGGTTTATTCATAAGATTGAACAATTTGTTAACAGCAGGGGGCGTGATATTATCGGTTGGGATGAGATATTGGAAGGCGGGCTTGCTCCTAATGCTACTGTTATGTCGTGGCGTGGTGAAGAAGGTGGTATTATAGCGGCCCGTCAAAAGCATAAGGTTATTATGACACCGAGTAAACGATGCTATATAGATTATTATCAAGAGAGCCCAGAATATGCTCCACTGGCGATAGGTGGTTTCCTTCCGTTGGATAGTGTATATTTTTATAACCCACTACCAGCTGGATTGACTACCGAAGAGCAGTCTTATATAATAGGTACGCAGGCGAATATTTGGGGAGAATATATTCAAACTCCTGAAGCATTTGAATATATGGCTTTTCCTCGTTTGTTGGCTATGTCCGAAGTGCAGTGGACGCAACCTGAATATAAAGATTTTGTGTTTTTTACTCGCAGGTTGGATAAGGAGTTCAAACGGTTGGACTATTGTCAGGTGAATTCTTGCCGCAATTTTTATGAAGTGAATTATGCGGGAGTGTGGAATGAGAATCATGAGACCTATGAAGTGGCTTTATCTTCTTTTTGTCCGGATGCGGAGATACACTATGCGATTAATGATTCTGTGATAACGGCTTCTTCTTCTCTGTACAAGTCACCAATATTGTTGAGTAAAGATGCAGTTATTTACGCAGCCGTTTATAAGGAAGGCAAATCTATGGGTAGGGTGACTCATAAAGAATTTGCCATAAACAAGGCCACTGGATGTGATTGCAAGTGTGTTCCTAAAACAGAGTGGGAACATTTGGATGAAAGCTTTGGATTGACTGACGGATATTGTGGATATGCTCAAGACATGCGTAGATGGGTAAGCTTCTCTCAGGATAGTGTACAGATTGTGGTGGAGTTGAAAGGTACGCAAAGAATAAAACAAGTAGCTTTTGCTTCCTTATGGCGTCCTTGGAATATGATTTGGCCGGCAAAGGCAATGAGTGTTTCCGTTTCGGCAGACGGGAAAAACTTTTTTGGAGTAGGTAATAAAGTTTTATCATATGATTTTACGTTGACGGAAAGCACTCGCTTTCCTGCTTCTCTTTCATTTCCTGAAGTGGAAGCTACATTTGTACGCTTGGACTTGTTGAGTGGGGGCTTATGTCCAAAAGGATATTTCAATGAAGGAGAACAAAGCGGATTGGCGATAGATGAAATAGAAATAAACTAATCAATTAGATTCTTATGAAGAAAATATCAATTCTTTTGTTAGTGTTATGGGGAGTTATCCCATCAATGCTTTTTGCACAACGGCAATTGTCTTTTCAAAATGGAAAGTTTAAAATAGTTCAGTTCACAGACTTACATTGGACATCAGGTTCACCGAAGTGTGCTGAAACGGAAAGAACTATTCGTACGATACTGAAATCCGAAAATCCGGATATTGCCATATTGACTGGAGACATAGTGACAGAAGCCCCTGCAATTAATGGCTGGATGTCGGTTGTAGAAATATTTAATAATGCCAAAGTGCCATTTGTTGTAACTATGGGTAACCATGATGCGGAGCACATGGCTAAGGATAGCATTTATGATTTGTTGCAAAAATCTCCATACTATGTTGGAACGAAGGGGCCTGGAGATGTTATGGGGTGTGGTAATTGTGTGATACCGATTTTTGATTCGATGACAAAGAAAAAGGTAGAATCAGTGCTTTATTGTATAGACTCTAATGATTATCAGCCTGACAAACTTTATGGAGTTTACGATTGGATACATTTCGACCAAATAGCATGGTATCGTAAACAAAGTGCTCATTTTGCTTCTTGTAATAATGGACGTCCTTTACCTTCATTGGCATTCTTTCACATACCTTTATTAGAATATAATGAACTGATAGGTGATGGTAAGACATTTGGTAATGATAGAGAAGGTGGAGTTGCTTCTTCAAAGGTCAATTCTGGTATATTTGCTTCGTTTCTTGATAGGAAAGATGTAATGGGGGTATTCGCCGGTCACGACCATGATAATGATTATGTTGGTATTAATAAAAGAATATTGCTTGGATATGGTCGGGTGACTGGTGCGGATGCTTACGGAGAATTGATTAGAGGTGCACGTATCATTGAACTGTATGAAGGTGAATTTAAGTTTGATACTTGGATTGCTACGCTTTCAGGTCGTGAGGCGATCTATTACTATCCCTCCGGATTAAATTCAGATGAGGAACGGGTGATGAATTATTTTCCGGCAATGAATGTAGCATCACCTAAACAAGGGGTAGCTTATACTTATTATGAAGGTCAATGTAAACGAGTGGCTGACATTACTTCTTGTTTGAAAGTAAAGAAAGGTATTATGAAGAACTTTTTGATAAAGGATGCTGCCATTGCTGATCACTTTGCCTATGAATTCCGTACTTTGATTTACATTTCCAAAAGAGGCGTATATCGCTTCTATACCATTTCGGATGATGGTTCTAAGCTTTATATTGATGATAAGCTGATAGTTGATAATGATGGTGGACATAGTGTTCGTCGTGCCGAAGGTAAGGTTGCTCTTGAGAAAGGTTATCATGCATTGCATTTATTGTATTTTGAAAATTATATGGGGCAGGAACTGGAGGTCGGATTTTTAGGACGAGATATTCCCGAAACTCCCATTCCGGCCGAGATGCTGTTTTTGCCGGATTAGAATTTTTTTCTCCGTACCGGGTGGTGCCGTTCATCGTACAATCCTGGTATGGAGCATTTGTTTGAGAACCGGTATTTTGCTTTTTTCATGCCATTAAACAATAAGAAAAGCATGACGTCTTTTTTAATGTATTGTCAACTATAACTGCTATTTCATTCAGATTATGAGAATACAAAAATAGATACGTTTAAAATGTAATTATATGATTTACATTTATTTATCTCGTTTGCGTATGTTTCGTGGAAAATTACACAAGCTAATTGCCTAAAAAATGAATAGAACTGCAGTCTTTAGCTTGGTAATAGCAGTCGGACATTATTTGATGCCTTTTTCTGTATTCATAGGGAGAAATATTCTTTAGAGCCTTGAATTGGCGTGACAAATTTTTTAGATTGTTTATTCCTACAGATTCCGCTACGGTTGAGATAGGAGCATTGCTGGTAAGTAGCAGTTGAGCAAACCTTTCTATTTTTAGAGAAAATATGTATTTTTGAATGGACTGTTGGGTAACTCCTTTGAAACGAATCTCTAGTAACCTACGTGACAAGGGGACTTGTTTTACGAGATCTGATACGGTGATATGTTCAGTCAGGTGCTTATTGATATATTTCAAAACTGTTTGGATATGCGTATCGGTAGTAGAATAAAAATCGGTTGAAAGTCTGTTTATAATATTTATGGGTTGCAGTACTACATCTTGATAGTTGACTTTCTCTTCGTTCAGTAGGCGTACGATGAGTTCTGCTGCCTCAAATCCGCCTCTTACAATATTGTGGCTTATGCTGGATAAAGGAGGATCAGATAAGTTACATATAATTTCGTCATTATCCACACCCAATATTGCTATCTTGTCGGGTACTCTGATATTATTTACTTTACATAATTCAGTAATGCGATTACCTTGATTATCATCACAAGCAAAGAGTGCCGTAGGCAGGGGGAGCGATTGCAACCATTTGAGTAAAGGAGGAGCTTCATAAAACCAAAGATCATCGAGAGATTGCTCTTGATATGATTGGAAACAATTACCAAAACCATGTTCGGCTATACATTTATAGAAACCTTCGCAACGCTCTTGTGACCAAACCGTATCTCGATAGCCATAGAAAGCAAAATTTTGATACCCTTTTCTTAGAAAGAATTCCGCTGCCATCCTGCCAGTTTTGTAATAATCTCCAGTGATGTTTGGAATATTACTGAATCTTGCTTTGTAATCTTGTGCTATGGCAATAATTCCATTTTCACGGAAAATCTCTACATTGTCGTCGTTGTCGAATCTGCCGATAATAGCATCTGCATGCCACGTTTTTGCCCACTTCAGCACTCCCTTTATGCCATAGGTTTGTTTATAGGAAAGCGGCATTCGGCACACCACCCACGGTTCGTGGCTGTTTGCGTACATCAATACTCCTTTCAGTAGATTATAGGAGAAAGATTCAGTGAAATCGCTTAGCAGTATTAATCGAATCATAAATTATACGTTCCTTAACTATGCAAATGTAGAAAAAAAAAGTATTAGTTTTGTTTTCGATAAAGTTATTTTGCCAATCTTTATTTTTTTCGTAAATCCCGCCCCTCGTATTTGCAGATAGCTTCTATCCACTCTTCTGTCAGCGGTTTGGATTCGTGCTTGCTGAGGTCGTAAGCTACCATGACGGAAGTGCATATACATTTTACTTCCTGCGTCTCGATATCTATGACACGTTGCGCAAGATGAAAACTCTTCGTGCCTATTTGGGTCACGGCGGTCTGTACGGCAATGTGGTCGGAACCGTAAATCTGTGCAAGAAAATCAGCTTCTATATGGACTACGACAATTCCGTCTTTCTGCCAATCGACGTGCGGGCATACGGAAGCAAAATATTCTGTCTTGCCTAAATCGTAGAAAGAGAAGTAAACGGTATTGTTGACATGACCGAATTTGTCGACGTCGTTAAAGCGTAGTTGTATGGGTAATGTGTGGTTAAATTTAATCTCTTCTTCCATTGTTTTCTCTTAAACCTTGTTTGTCATACCTGTTGTGCAAAAAGCAAAGTTTGCCGTTTGCGAAAATAGAAATAATCAATGTCTTAAAAAGACGGCAAAAGCATATTGCTAATTTTGAGCAAAGATAGAGCTTTTTTGTGAGTAATTATATCTGTGGGAACCAAAAAATATTAGCTACTTGGGCTTTTGTCATTTGTGCGTGCGGATAAAGGTTTGTCTATACCGCTCTCCCTTCTATGAAATGGGAAAGAAGCGTTTATTTGCCGGTTTTTAAGTATATTTAGTGAATGATGTAACAACGGGAAATAAATCTTTGGATAACCAATAGCGGTAATACTGCGGACAAACGCAGTTACCAGGCCGCTGAAGAAGGAATCCTTAATAAGGGGTAATGTAACAGTCATAAATACTCTTGCTGAGTTTGCACCCATGTCGTAGGCAGACTCTTCAATGGATTTATCGATCTGGCGCAGAGCGGAGATACCGCTTCGTGTACCGGTAGGAAGGCTTCGAACGATAAATACAATGATCAGGATAGCGCCGGTTCCATAAAGTCCGCTCATAAAGCCGCTTCGGAACAGACCATTTGCATAACCACGGATATATCCGATAAAAAGCCCCGTTAAACCGCCCATAATTCTTGCTATCCACATAACGGCTAATGTTATTGAATTGGTTTTCAT
>ENA-UEOR01002172-UEOR01002172.1-human-gut-metagenome-genome-assembly--contig:-NODE-2172-length-10927-cov-41.831429_pt1 | contig 10927 bp, 8 predicted proteins | sample MGYA00242887_ERZ507890 | MGnify/ENA primary metagenome ERZ507890 (study PRJEB26167, sample SAMN06115431) | human gut metagenome | host: Homo sapiens | place: China:Guizhou | collected 2014-10-21...
AGTTTTTGTAGGTACTTTGACACAAACATGGATAAAAATATCAGAAGAAATAGCTGGCAGAGCAGAAAAATGCCTGTGTCTGGAAAGCAGACATTTGTGGCTTCATCGGCGTTTGATCACATTCTGGTACAGGGCTATCTCAAAAATGGTGCAGTACCGGACGGTGGGTGTCAGATGCTGATTCAGGATGAAGAAGGGAAGATCATTGGTTGCCACATATTGGGAAATCCGGCGTCAGAACTTATTGTGATCGCAGGTATTGCTATTCAGAGAGGGTACACGGTGGAGGAATTCCAGAAGACTGTGTTTCCACATCCTACGGTTGGAGAGATCTATCACGAAATTATGTTTTAACTCTTATTCCGCTTGATCTATGATTCGATGTATCTATAGTCCGTTTACTGATATTTACTTTCACTTGGCAGCAGAAGAGTATCTGTTGAAGCAGGGAAATGAAGATATTTTCATGCTTTGGCAGGATACTCCTTCTGTGGTAATAGGTAAGCATCAGCGGTTGCGGTCGGAAGTCGATAAGAAATGGGCGGAACAGGAACGAGTACATATTGCCCGTCGTTTTTCGGGTGGGGGAGCGGTGTACCATGATTGGGGCAATATCAATCTGACTTTTATAGAAACGGCTCCCCGATTGCCGGAATTTGTTACGTACTTGCAACGGACATTGGATTTCCTGAACTCTATAGGCCTGATGGCAAAAGGAGGCGAACGACTGGGGATTTATCTGAATGGATTGAAAATATCAGGGAGTGCGCAATGCGTACATAAGAATCGGGTGTTGTATCATTGCACTTTATTGTATGATACGGATCTGACAGCATTGCATAAAGCAGATGAATCCATTGTGTAGTAAGGCAAATTGCCTTCATGATATGGAAAATGATAAGGAGAGACGAGTAGACTGCAATGCCTATTTGAATAGAGGTGGTGATACTGATGGAGCTTCAGTTGATGTAGAAGATTCAGGCTATAAGTATATACAGTATTATGAGGGCAAAGTATATTACTTTATGGGATCAAGCCTATATAGTGTCAGTAAAGATGGTTCAAGTAAAAAGAAAATATATATGGTAGGAGAAGGCAAGGAAGTTGGTAGCTGGCTCATCCATAGAGGAAAACTATATTATGGGCTTAAAGAGTATACTTATGAAGGGGAAAGAGTATATTCGAAGGGTATTATCAGCATGATAAAATTAGGAAAATCAATGGACGAGAAGAACTCTGAAGTTATATTTGAAACTGAAGATGAATTAAATCTTCAAGAAATGGGAAATATACAAGCCTATAAGAATAAATTATTTTTTCAAGTATCGTGTAATAGCAAAGATTTCACTATGACTGACAATGAATCCTGGATAAAATCTCTAGAATCGAATTATTACATGTATGATGTTGATAGCAATCAATTGTCAGTAATTGATGTTCCTGACAAAAAAAGCAATACTGATGCTATTGGAGCGATAGCATTTTTAAAGGACAAGCTGCTTATAAAAAAATATGATGATATGCAAGATTTGCAATATGAGACACCGATATATGCAATGAACTATGATACGAAAGATATTTCTGTCTGGATGGACGGGATACCACAGGATTCAGGGATCATGACATATGATGATTATGTGATAATAGATGATGCAGACATACAATTTTTCAATAATGATAATACTGAATCATGTAATGTGAAAATATATTCTTCCGATGCAAAGCAGGTATCTGATTTTGAATATGAGCTGAATTCAGTAGGAACATTTGCAGGATTTGGTCCTGATGGAGTTTCTGTTGATGTTATTCAAAATGATACATCATGGAGTGTGTGTGAAATTAAATTTGATGATGTTAAAAAATGCAATGGTGATAAAATAACTCCTAAAATAGTTAATGTACGTGATTTTGGGGAGCTTAATAACATTGTATGGTAGTTTGGGGGATTTGTATTGTTTATTGGAGAAATAAAAAAATTAGTAAGAAATAAGAAGTTTATAGTTGTTGTCAGCATCATGCTGCTTGTAGAGATAATGACAATTATATACTGTCTTGGTGAGAAAAATGCGGAATATGTGGATTATAGAAATAGTCTGCAAAAAGAATACATAGAAACGTATGATATATTTATAAATGGCATAGATGAAAGAGCGCAGACACTTCTTTCGTCATTAGGAAATAATAATGATGTCTATTATAAGCGCAATATTGACAAAATGGTATCAGATTACAAAAGATTATCCGGTGTACAGATTGATCAAAAATATAATTGGGGTGTCGAAAAATACGCAGACTATACATACGGAATATTTTTTTGTATTGTATTTACGTTTGTTTGTATGGAATACATATATGTTTCAGAACGTAAAAGCGCAATGCTGGGTATTATTAGGGCGACCAAAGAAGGAAGAAGCAGAATTATTTTGTCAAAATGGACAGTGCTGGTTGTGATGACAGTTATTTTTTCACTTGTTCAGGAGATAATGGTAATTGTCTTTGATTCATTTATGTATTCAACGGGAAATCTTAAGTGTTCAATTCAGAGCTTACAGATATTCAGGGATTGTCCATATGAAATCAGTATGTTTACAGCGATTATAATATCAATATTAAATCATATGTTTATTGCAATAATTATTTGCAGTATTGTTTTTGTATGTTTTGTATCAATAAATAGCAGAATAATGGAGTGTGGTATTCCAATTGCTATTTTTTTATTAGAATTTTTGAGTTTAAACGATTCACCGAATAACATATTTTATGCATGGAATATGAAAAATGTTATTGGGGTGTATCAAAATCTTAATATTGCAGGAACCCCGGTTGATAAAAATTATGTTAATTTTATTGTGGGATTAGCGATTATTGTATTTGCAACGCTAATTGGAACCATATTGTTCAGTATACGCTATGTTAGTGAGATTAAGGTTGTGTTGCAATATATACGGGAAAAGATTCGTAATATTTTTTCACGGCTATTATGCGTTGAAAATATGTATGTTAATGAATTTTATAAGCTGATGATTGTACAGAAAAAATGGATATTACTGTTGTTTTTATCTATTGGTATTATAGGTTCATATAAGACATATATGCCGGCCAATACCTATCAGAGTGCATATGAAGCGACATATCATATGTATTTGTCTGCTATACATGGAAAAATTGATGAGCAAACTGTGGACTATATTGAAAAAGAAAAGCAGTATATTCAAAGCGTGGAAAATCAGATAGAATTGGCGATAGAAAATAATGGAATTGACACAGCCGAGATAACAGCAGAGTTAGACAGTAGAAAGAGAGCGTTTGACAGATTAAATCAGCAATATGAAAAGATGACAGATGATGGCAGCGTTGGATATATGATAGACGAGATGAATTTGAATTCGGTAATGAAAAATTATAGGAGCGATATAATTATTTTTATGACCGTATCAATAGTGCTTGTTATGTTTATTTCGGGACTGTTTGCCTCTAAAGATGAAATGCAGGTTAGTCTGTTGCTAAAAACTTCAAAAAACGGAAGATACAGGCTAATGAGAGTGAAAAAAAGCTGCGCTATAATTATTGGAGGTATAATATATCTGACCGGCCTTATACCATCAATTGCAGGTTATATGCATGTTTTGGGGATAGAAGAACTGAAAGTAAACGTTAGTAAATTATATGAGCCTCAAATATCAGCAGGAATATCGTTACTTGTATTTCTGGCATTAATCTATTTGATAAAAGCCTTGTGTTTTGGACTTATAGGAGCTATTACAATTGCTCTTTCGAAGAAAACAGGCAATGAATTTGTAGTATCGGTTTTTGTGACATTGTTTGTTATAGTTATTGCTTTAATTCTTTACTTCTCAAAAATCAATTTAACAATGATATTAATAAAGCTGGCAAACAGGGGGATTATATGATGGAACTGCGTATTAAGAATATCAGTAAAACTTATGGAAAAAGCAAAAAAGCTCTTAGCAACGTAGACATAAGTCTTACACCGGGAATATATGGGTTACTAGGCCCTAATGGCTCTGGAAAAAGTACATTAATGAATATTATAACGGACAATTTAAAAGCGGATCGGGGATGCGTCTATTACGATGGAGATCCGATTAGTAAATTGGGAAGTAAATATCGTGAAAAAATAGGATATATGCCGCAACAACAGGAGATTTATGACAATTTTACTGGTGAAGAGTTTCTGTGGTATATGGCAGCTTTAAAGGGATTAGAAAAAAAGTATGCAAAAAATAAGATAGATAACCTTTTGAAAGTGGTGAATTTGACTTCTGAGAAAAACAAAAAAATAGGTTCGTATTCAGGTGGAATGAAGCAGAGAATATTGATAGCACAGGCATTGCTTAATGATCCGGATATTTTGATAATGGATGAGCCGACTGCAGGGCTTGATCCGAGTGAAAGGATTCGCATTAGAAACTTTTTGAGTGAAATGTCGGAGAATAAGATAATTATAATTGCTACACATATAGTCTCTGATATCGAATTTATTGCAAAAGAAATAATATTGCTTAGTCACGGAGAAATAATTGAGCATGGTACTCCACAGCATTTACTAAAAAAGCTAAATAATAAGGTATACGAGGTCGAAACATCTTCTGAGGATGAATTCAAACAAGAAAATGTCATGATTGTTAACATAAAAATGGGAGCGAATGGAAAAATATACAGAATAATAAGCGAAAGTGAACCTAGAGGTTATAATTTTTCTGTTGTAAAGGCAGGTCTTGAGGAATTGTATATGTATTATGTCTCATTGCAGAGCTAAAGGAAGAATAGCTTAGTAATCCATAATTAAAGTACAATTATTTCTTTAATGAAAGATAAGTTTGTTGACTTACAACAGTTGACAATTTAAAAACCACATGCTACTCTAGAAATGTATGAGATAAAAGCGACGAAAAAGAGAGTACTTTTATGGCAGATTCACAGAGAAATCCCACACAGGCTGAGAGGGGATGACCTAAAGTAAGAGGAACATGGCTTTGGAGCAGCAGTATCGAACCATTGGCTAGATACTGACAGGAACCGCCTGTTATAGCGGAAAGAGGCGCAGCAGTGCCGGTATATGATGTCTGGTGATTTTGATAGCTGCGTGAAGAGAAGTGGTACCACGATATAATCGTCTTCTTGGGAGTTTTCTCCTGAGGAGGCGTTTTGTTTTATTATTACGGCTTCACACGTAATATATTGAATTGCCGGAGAGCATACAGTTGTTCTGAGGAAATAAATATAGTATTTTTTCTGAGGAATATACTGTATGTGATACGGCATTATAGAAGACTATATGTGCGAAGCATTAAAAACAGGAGGAAACTAAATTGGCAAACAAAGGTAAATATTACATGACAACAGCCATTGCGTACACATCAGGCAAGCCTCATATTGGAAACACATATGAGATCATCCTTGCAGACGCAATCGCCAGATACAAGAGAGCAGAGGGATACGACGTATATTTCCAGACAGGAACAGATGAGCACGGACAGAAAATACAGGAAAAGGCTGAGGCAGCCGGAATTTCACCGAAGGAGTTTGTAGATCAGATTTCAGGTGAGGTAAAGAGAATCTGGGATATGGTAAATTCATCATATGACAATTTTGTCCGTACAACAGATGAGGATCATGAGAAATGTGTAAAGAAAATCTTCAAGAAGCTTTACGATCAGGGTGATATCTACAAGGGCTCATACGAGGGACTTTACTGTACACCATGTGAGTCCTTCTGGACAGAGTCACAGCTCGTGGACGGAAAATGCCCAGACTGCGGACGTGAGGTACAGCCTGCGAAGGAGGAGGCATACTTCTTCAAGATGAGCAAATATGCAGACAGACTCATCGACTATATCAACACACACCCTGATTTCATCCAGCCGGTTTCAAGGAAAAACGAGATGATGAACAACTTCCTGCTTCCGGGACTTCAGGATCTTTGCGTATCGAGAACATCATTCAGCTGGGGAATTCCGGTAGATTTCGATCCAAAGCATGTAGTGTATGTATGGCTTGATGCCCTCACAAACTATATCACAAAAATCGGTTACGATCCTGACGGATCATCAGAGCTTTTCAAGAAAAACTGGCCTGCAGATCTGCACCTTATCGGAAAAGATATCGTGCGTTTCCACACTATTTACTGGCCTATTTTCCTTATGGCACTTGACCTTCCGCTTCCAAAGCAGGTATTCGGACATCCATGGCTGCTTCAGGGCGGTGACAAGATGAGTAAGTCAAAAGGAAACGTTATCTACGCAGACGATATGGTCAGACTTTTCGGCGTGGATGCCACACGTTACTTTGTGCTTCATGAGATGCCATTCGAGAACGACGGAATCATCACATGGGATCTTGTAATAGAGAGATTCAACTCAGACCTTGCAAACATACTTGGAAACCTTGTAAACAGAACAGTTTCCATGAGCAATAAATATTTTGACGGCATCGTAAAGAGCACAGGCGCAACAGGCGATGCAGATCAGACAGCCATTGACGCAGATCTTAAGGCTGTTGTTACCGGAACAAGAGATAAAGTGGCAAAGAAAATGGAAGGACTTCGTGTGGCAGATGCCATCACAGAGGTATTCGCACTTTTCCGTCGCTGCAACAAATACATCGACGAGACAACACCTTGGGTGCTTGCAAAGGACGAGGCACAGCAGGATCGTCTTGCTGAGGTGCTTTACAACCTCACAGAGTCTATCACAATCGGAGCAAGCCTGCTTCATTCATTCCTGCCTGAGACAGCAGAAAAGATTGTGGCACAGCTTAACACAACACTCCGTGAGTTCGATGACCTTGACAAATTTGGTCTTTATGAGAGCGGCACAAAGGTTACAGACAAACCTGAGATCCTCTTCGGCAGATTAAAGGCAGAGGATGTGATGCCTGAGGTAGAGAAAATCCAGGCGGTACAGAAAGCAGAGTTTGAGGCTGAGCAGGCTAAGCTTGCTGCAGTTGAGGGTAAGGCAGCATGTGGCTGTGGTGCAGGTGAAAATGCCGCAGATGGTGCAGATCTTGAGCCTATGGATGTGGAAGCAAAGGAAGAAATCACATTTGATGATTTCGAAAAGCTTCAGTTCCAGGTTGGTGAAATCGTAAAATGTGAGGCAGTTGCGAAGTCAAAGAAGCTTCTCTGCTCACAGGTAAAGATTGGAAACCAGACAAAGCAGATAGTATCAGGTATCAGAAAATACTATTCTCCTGAGGAGATGGTAGGCAAGAAGGTAATGGTTCTCGTAAACTTAAAACCGGCTAAGCTCGCAGGTGTTTTATCAGAGGGAATGTTACTCTGCGCAGAGGATGCAGAGGGCAATCTCGCACTCCTGACACCGGAGAAACCAATGCCGGCAGGAGCACCTATTGAGTGATTCGGACGTAAACGACAAGAAAGGAGTCTCATATGGAATATTTTGATATAGTGGACGAGCAGGGAAATCCAACAGGACAGACCGTAGAGCGCAAGCAGGCGCACAGAAACAATATACTTCATAGGACTGCGCATGTCTGGATAGTCAGACGTCGTGGAAATTCCATACAGATACTTTTGCAGAAAAGGTGCATGGAAAAAGACTCCTTTCCGGGCTGCTACGACATATCAAGTGCGGGACACATACCGGCAGGTGTGGACTATATACCGTCTGCGCTCAGAGAGCTTAGGGAGGAGTTGGGTCTGACAATAGAGCCCAAACAGCTTATCGACTGTGGACTGCACAGGCACCATGCAGACGAGGTGTTTCACGGAGAGAGATTCCTGGACAACCAGATAAGCAAGGTATTTCTTCTGTGGCTCGATGTGGACGAAGCGGATATCACCGTGCAGAAGGAGGAAATCGACTCTGTAAAGTGGTTTGACTACGCAGAGTGTAAGCAGGATGTGATAAACGGCACGATTCCAAACTGCATAGATGTGGCGGAGCTCGAGATGCTTGAGCCACACTTTGTAGAATGAAATTTTTGTGAAATAATCATAAAAATATATTTTACGTTAAATCAAATTGGGAGGATACTATGAAATCAACAAAAGACTCTCTCTTAGAGGATATCAAGGCAGAATTTGCCGAGGTCAATGCCATGATGGAGGCGCTCGAAGCAAAGGAGCCGGAGGATGAGGCGAGTGAAGCCTATGACAAGTGGATTGAGGAGTGTGAGCAGCTCGCCATCGAGTCAGAATCGCTTATGACACTCATAGATTACAAGATGACACAGGGACTGTAGAGGGATATCCTGTATATATTATACAAAAATAAACACCCGGATATAGATAAATTGCTATATCCGGGTGTTTTCATAAAGAAAAACTTCAAAAAAATGAAATTAAATATATAAAAAATTGTACAAACCGTGTTATACTTTATGCGTTACACTAAATTCAGGTAGGAGAAAAAGATGTTATCAGTAATAGAAAAAGTCAATGACGTGGTCAACAATTTTATCTGGGGCGTGCCTGCGATGATTTGTATCATAGGTGTCGGGCTGCTTTTGAGCTTCAGAACGGGCTTTATTCAGATTAGAAAGTTTCCATATGCGATGAAGGTTACGCTTGGCAGGATGCTTAAAAAACGTGAGGCATCTGACGGAGCGCTCACACCGTTTCAGGCAGTGTGTACGGCACTTGCGGCGACTGTTGGTACAGGTAATGTGGCAGGAGTAGCAGGAGCCATCGCGATAGGTGGACCGGGAGCGGTGTTCTGGATGTGGATTTCAGCACTTCTAGGCATGTGCACCAAGTTCTCGGAGGTCACACTTGCTGTACATTTTCACGAGAGAAATGCAAACGGCGACCTGGTAGGCGGCCCTATGTACTATATTAAAAACGGTCTTAAAAAGCACTGGCACTGGCTGGCATATCTGTTTTCAGCGTTTGGCGTGCTCACCGTGTTCGGTACAGGAAATGCTACACAGGTAAACACCATAACCACAGCGATTGATTCAGCTTTATATAATTACGATATAATTTCAAAAGAGTCGGCATCAACGCTCAATCTCATAATAGGCATAGTGCTTGCAGCTCTTATTGCGCTTATTCTGCTTGGAGGAATCAAGCGTATAGGCCAGGTTACTGAAAAGCTTGTGCCATTTATGGCAGTGATGTATATTCTGCTGGCACTTGGAGTAGTAATCGTCAACCTTAAAGCTATACCGGGCGTATTCGGGGCAATAATAGAGGGCGCGTTCAATCCGTCAGCAGTGACAGGCGGAGCAGTAGGAAGCTTTTTTATGAGCATGAAAAAGGGAGTTTCCAGAGGAATTTTTTCAAACGAAGCAGGTCTTGGAACAGGCTCTATCGCACATGCCTGTGCAGACACCAAAAAGCCTGTAAAGCAGGGCTTCTTCGGCATATTTGAGGTGTTTGTGGACACTATCGTGATATGTACACTCACAGCGCTTGTCATACTCTGCAGCGGAGTTTCTGTGGGCTATGGAGAAGCAGCAGGCGCAGAGCTTACCATCAGTGGATTTACATCCACCTACGGCGGCTGGGTATCAATCTTTACAGCGGTTGCCATGTGCTGTTTTGCATTTTCAACTATCATAGGCTGGGGGCTTTACGGTACCAGATGCATAGAGTTCCTATTCGGAACCAAGGCAAATAAGCCGTTCATGGTAGTATATTCGCTTGTTGCGATAGTCGGTGCGACAATGAACCTCGGACTGATGTGGAGCATAGCGGAGACCTTTAATGGACTTATGGTCATACCAAACCTTATCGCAGTATTTTTGCTTTCGGGTGTAGTTGTAAAGCTGGTGAAGGAATATTTTGCCGGAGAGGGAGCAGCATCTACCTTGAAGAATAGCCGGGAAGAGGCAAAAAGAACATTTTTATAGAATTTGAGGGTATAAGTCATTATGGAAAATAAAATTGATTCATCTTTTGAAAGAAGTATACTATTCAGAGTAGTTGCAATTATAGTGTGTATAATTATTGCAGGTATTTCATTTTTTGGACTTGCAAAAAGCTACTCATCGCCTGAGTCAAAAATAAACAAAGAAACTATAAAGTATCTCGATGAAAAGAAAACAACTGCGTTGGAGCTGAGCGCAAGTGCTACAGCAGTTTCAACACTTATTACATTAGCGCCGGGAGATGACGGAACTCCTGTTGCAAATAAATTAATGGATCTGGCAGGATATTTTTTGATTGTTGTATCAGCAATATATCTTGAAAAATATCTGTTGACTATTTTGGGCGCGCTGACTTTCAAATGGCTTATTCCGGTATCAATGCTCGCGTTGGCAGTATATTTTGGAAGCAAAAAGGAGCTCTTTTGGAAAATAGGTGTAAAAATATTCATTTTTGGTCTGGCAATATATGCGGTTATTCCGGTAAGCGTGCATGTCTCAAAAATGATTTACAGTACATATCAGGAGTCAATTGATGCGACAATCGATGAAGCAAATGGTTTAGCGGATGAATCAGAAGCATCAAAGGATGATGATAATGATAGCAAGAAGAGTAAGGGTTCTGAAAGCAGCTTTATAGATAAGGCGAAGGATGCAGTAAACAGTGTGAAAAACACATTGTCAGTTACCGCAAATAGTGTAAAGAACATGGTCAACAAGTTCATTGATGGACTGGCAGTGCTTATAGTCACAACGTGTCTTATTCCTGTACTTGTGATAGTATTTTTTATCTGGCTGGTGAAGCTTGTATTGGGAAGTGCGATATCATCGCCGGGAGCTGTAGCGATGAGGAGAGGAAAGGATAAATAGGAACAGGAACTATGAATATTCCCAAAGATAAGAAACTCTGAGAAATTTAATGACAAACTGTCCTCCCTGTGCTACAATCAACTCAAAGCATTATATTTCTGTAAATACGACACCACAGCATATTTTATCGGTGCGTATCACTTTGAAGAGGGCAGACCACTTCGCATTTTTCGACAAAGACATGGAAATTTTCAATGCTTTATGT
>ENA-UEOR01002174-UEOR01002174.1-human-gut-metagenome-genome-assembly--contig:-NODE-2174-length-10923-cov-16.078831_pt1 | contig 10923 bp, 10 predicted proteins | sample MGYA00242887_ERZ507890 | MGnify/ENA primary metagenome ERZ507890 (study PRJEB26167, sample SAMN06115431) | human gut metagenome | host: Homo sapiens | place: China:Guizhou | collected 2014-10-21...
AACTACTTCAAAAAGCACCAGTCGTTAAAAATGTATTAAAATGTCGTTTGTTCCGTACGACAAATGATCTCGTTCTGCAAATCTTCGCCCAGGTCGTTGAAATAATCACTATATCCGGCAACCCGGACAATCAGATCCCTGTAGTCTTCGGGATGTTTCTGAGCTTCCCGGAGCGTATCGGCATCGACCACATTAAACTGGATATGATGCCCGTCCATCCGGAAATAAGCCCGGATCAGATGTACCAGATTATTACATCCTTCTTCGGTTGAAAGAAGCGAAGGAGTAAATTTCTGATTCAGTAACGTCCCGCCGGTTTTGATATGATCGATTTTGGCGGCAGAACGGATGACTGCCGTCGGTCCGTTCGTATCGGCCCCCTGGACCGGAGAGATGCCTTCCGACAGCACTTTCCAGGCATTCCGTCCATCCGGAGTAGCTCCGGTCACTTTACCGAAATAAACATGACAGGTAGTAGGCAACATATTTACCCGATAGTCCGCCCCCCGGGGAGATTTATGTCCCGACAAAACATCATAGTACATATCGAACACCTGTACCTCCTGCTCGTCGGCATAATCATCATCGTTACCGTATTTCGGAGTATGATACACCAACTGATACTGCAACTCTTCGAACCCTTTGAAATCGTTCGCCAAAGCTTTCTCCATAGTCTCCATCGCGATGGTCTTTTTATCATACACATGATAGCGTAAAGCGGTCAGCATATCCGTAATGCTACCCAGGCCCACCCCTTGCACATAGCTACTGTTGTAACGGGCGCCACCACACATATAATCTTTTCCGTTCCGGATACAATCTTCGATCAGTACGGACAAGAAAGGTACCGGCATATATTTCATAAATATGCGTTCGATGATATTGTTACCGGTCAGTTTGATCCGCATAAAATGTTGTACCTGTGCTTTATAGGCTGCAAACAATTCCTCATAGGTCCGATAATCTGTAGCTGTCCCGGTTTTCAGACCGATCTGTTTGCCGGTCCGCTTATCGAATCCGTCGTTCAGGGTCAATTCCAGAATTTTCGGCAGATTAAAATAGCCGGTAAGGATATAAGCTTCGGTACCGAAAGCCCCGGTTTCCACACATCCCGAGCACCCGCCGTTCCGGGCATCGCGGACATCTTTTCCCGCCCGCAACATTTCCTGTACCAAAGCATCCGTATTGAACACCGACGGTTGACCGAAGCCGGTTTTGATGATTTCGACAGCAGCCCGGATAAAACGGTCCGGATTTTTCTTACTGACCTGAATCATCGAACTGGGTTGCAGTAAACGCATCTCCCGGATTACATCCAGCAGGATATACGACATCTCGTTCACCCCGTCGCTACCGTCTTCCTTCACCCCTCCGACATTGATCAGACAAAAATCGGTATAAGTATTACTTTCTTCAGCCGTAACCCCCACTTTGGGCGGAGAAGGATGGTTGTTGAATTTCACCCAGAAAGACTGCAACATTTCGTATACTTCTTCCTGAGTGACCGTCCCCTCTTCCAGCTGTTTTTTATACAGCGGATACAGGCTCTGATCCAAACGTCCGGGATTGAAAGAGTCCCAGGGATTCAATTCGGTAACCACACCCAAATGGATAAACCAATAATGTTGTAATGCCTCATGAACGGTTGTCGGAGCATGAGCCGGTACCCGACGACAAATCGCAGCCATTTTCTCCAGCTCTTTCTTTCTCACCGGGTCTTTTTCTTCAGCCGCCAGCTCTTCCAGGCGTTCGGCATACCGTTCGGCATAGCGGATCATTGCATCACAAACGATATCCATCGCCCTCAGCTCGTCGCGTTTATCCACGCCTTCCGGATCGTTTACCAGGTCGGTCTTAGCCAGACTTTCGGCTATTTCTTCTTTCAAATCCAACAACCCGGTACGAAACATCTTTATCCCTAAAGCCGTATGTCCCGGCGCCCTTTGTTCCTGAAATTCCGTAAATACACCGGCAGTATAAGCCTCTTTCCACTCCTGTGGCAAATTCTGAAATATCCGGTCGCGATTACTTTTCCCTTTCCAGTAGGGAATAATGATATCCCGGTAAGCAGCCCGGGTAGTTTCATCGGATTTAAAGGATACTTTCGGGCGATCGTTCAATATCTCGAGATCTTGTAACGAGTGGATACAGATTTCGGGATAAGTCGGAGTAGCCTTCGGGGCCGGTCCCCGCTCGCCGACAATCAATTCACCCTCATTCACACAAATATACTTATGTTCCAGGATATATTTAAACGCTAAAGCCCGTTGAACCGGTACCGGTTCGGCATCGGCCATCCCCGATTGATAAAATTCAGTAATCAGTAAAGCTCTTTCCGCCGAGATCCGATTCTCAGCATTCAGACTCTGCTCACGTAGTTTTCTGATTCGTTCGGTCATTTTCATAATAAGTATGGTTTTGATTTATAGTTTTTTAACAGGTTATATCCGAAAGCCTTGTTCCCTGAACATTTCCCGGATATCTTTCAGGTCTTCCTCTTTCAGGCCCGGAAGATCTCCCATTTCCCAATCCATACCGAGCCGTTTGTATTTATCTGCCCCCGTACGGTGGAAAGGGAGCAGATTCACCTCTTTCAAAACAGGCATCGTCTGTAAAAAACGAATCGTCTCCTGCACACTCTTCTTATCGTCGTTAAAACCGGGAATAACAGGTATCCGGACAATCACTCCGGCACCCTGTCCGGCAATTTTCCTCAGATGTTCACACGCCTCCCGGAATCCTTTACCGATGTACGCTTCGAACTTTTGAGGATCGGCAGTTTTTACGTCGTAAAGAAACAAATCCGTATACCGGCATATTTCTTCTAAATATGCTCCGGAAGCCACTCCGGCCGTATCGATACAGGTATGGATACGACGGGCCTTACAAGCTTTGAGACATTCCAACAGAAAAACCGGTTGCAACAAAGGTTCTCCTCCTGAAAAAGTAACGCCTCCTCCCGATTCTTCGAAAAACACCGCATCTTTAGCTATCTCTTCGACTAATTCATCGACCGAAATCCCATAGCCCACCTTCCGGATTTCTTCGAATTCACGGTCTCCTAATTTCCGGACTTGTTTCATCGACACAGTTCCCACAGCCTGACTTTCCGGGTTATGACACCAACGACAATGCAAACGACACCCTTTCAAGAAAACAGTCGTTCGTATTCCCGGCCCGTCATGAATCGCATAACGCTTGATATCGAATATATTTCCACGCATGACGAAATAAATTTAGAATAATAAAATTTATCTCACTCTCAAGATAAAAAAAACACAGAGAAAAATTGTCCTTCGGATTCAGGACAAAGAAAAGAATCCGCTAATATAACCAGCATTCAAAAAGTCCTTTGTAGGAACGGTTCTGCAATATGCGAATTTCATTTAGCATAATCATCGAATAAACATCTCAAAGATAAAAACATTTTTTTATAAAACAAAAATATAAGTATCGAAAATACACTTCAAATGATAATTTTTTTAAATTTGAAGCAAAAAAAAGGAAACCGCCAGAGGGGCATGTGCTACATCACTATTAACCAAATGATTATGAAAACGTTTGTCTTTATCTTATTCTTTCTATCGCTCGCTTCACTCTCCCCGACCTTCGGCATTCCTTCCCAATTTCGCCATTATACGGTTGAAAACGGCTTATCGAGTAATGCTGTACAATGTTTGTTGCAGGACCGGACAGGATATATCTGGTGTGGCACTTCAGACGGTCTGAATCGCTTCGATTCGCGCCATTTCAAAACTTTCCGGCATACGGTTACATCCGCTATTGCCATAAATACGTTTCTGAGCTACATCAAAACCAATGAAAGGCATTCTCTCTGTAGATATCTTCTGTCCATCCACCTCTGTAATATTCCATTCCCCATCCAGAGAAGAAACAGACAACATATTCTTTCCACTACCACAAGATACAATCAATGCTCCGGCACAAACAGCCATCATTTTCAATACTAGTTTTTTCATATTATTTTTTTGTTAAATCTGTTAGTTTAGTGTGCAAAACTAACCATTTTATTTTTCACTATAGCAATTATACACAAAAATTTTATACCTTTGTATCAATTTATATATACTAACACTTAAAGCAATGAAAAGGTTTTTAGCCATTTTAATTGGGGCAACAAGCTGTAGCCTATGCACTTATGCACAAAACGGATATATAGTCACGACTACTTCACAACAAACAAGTATTTCCGTAGAATCTTTGGAAAAACAGTTTATAAACGATCATTTCAAGTATTACAACCTGTGTGACTGGACACCAGGCATGAAATTCATGGTGATGCCGGAACGTAAAGACATCATTATTCCTCCTTTTAAATCGGCGGAAACCAACAAGGAGGTGGATACAGGAGAGTTAAAACATAAGATTTTTGAATATCTGGGTTCGGAAATTACCGAACGGGGCTTTGTACATTTTAACTTTGAATGTGAAGGGCAACAATATTATCACGAACTTAAAAACACCACTCTGGAACAATATTGCCTGAAGCCCAAAGCCGGTATTCCTACCCTTGCCTACCTGGGTGATGTGGACATAGCCAAAGAACTGCTGGAAGGACAAACCCTATATATGCGTACCAATAAAGTACGTATAGATGATCCCAACAGCATATCGGGCTATAAAGAGGTCCCGATTGGTATAAATGAAGAAGTAACAGTAACAGCTGTCGGAGTGGGCAGCCGCGCATACCCTGTAAAAATCGTATTCCAAGACAAGAAAGGAAACACCTACTATCAGCCGGTAGCTATATCAAAGACTAATTGTGGCATGGCAGACAGTGATTTTATTATGGAAAATAAAAATAAATATTTTCCAAATTCATTTAGCTTCAGTAATGCAAATACAAAAAAATCAAAGAATCTGATGAGTAAATATGGGAAAAAACCTGTCTATCTGAAAGCGGAAACGGAATGTCTAGATGAAACAGACACTCCGGTGAGACTTCCCCGATATACACAATTCACCATCAAAAATATAATCTCACAAAACAACTCTCCTTACGTCTTTTTAGAACTGGAAGACATAGATGGAAAGAATTATAAGATAAAAGCTGCATTCACCCATACGAGTGTAGTTGATGTGATTTTACAATCAGACAATTATTTTACGGATCTATTCGGCATAGGCAACTTACGAACCAAGTATCCGAATATCACAGAAGAAGTTTGGAACATGATAAGCCGCGGTAAGGTACGAAAAGGAATGACAACCGACGAATGTCGTCTGGCATTGGGTAATCCCATGCGCATTCATATAGTCACGGGGGGCTATGAAACATGGTCCTACGAAAGAAAAACCTTAGATTTCACCAATAAGAAACTAGACCGTATCCACTAATACCCAAAATATTTTGTTATCTTTGCCCTGTGAACGGTAATGTCTGCCGGGCATTTTATTTTAACAAGAATAAAAAACAGCAAATGGGTAAAGTATTAATTATCGGTGCAGGCGGTGTAGGTACTGTCGTAGCACACAAAGTGGCTCAGAATCCGGATGTATTCACTGACATCATGATCGCCAGCCGTACAAAATCAAAATGTGATGCAATCGTAAAAGCTATCGGCAATCCAGCTATTAAGACTGCACAGGTAGATGCGGACAATGTAGACGAACTGGTAGCCCTGTTTAATAGTTTCAAACCCGAAATCGTCATCAATGTAGCTCTGCCTTATCAAGATCTGACCATCATGGAAGCTTGTCTGAAAGCCGGGGTGAATTATCTGGATACAGCAAACTATGAACCAAAGGATGAAGCTCATTTCGAATACAGCTGGCAATGGGCTTATAAAAAACGTTTTGAAGACGCAGGACTGACAGCGATACTGGGTTGTGGGTTCGACCCGGGAGTAAGTGGCATTTATACAGCCTACGCAGCAAAACATCATTTTGACGAGATGCACTACTTAGATATTGTGGACTGTAATGCCGGCAACCATCACAAAGCGTTCGCTACCAATTTTAATCCTGAAATCAATATCCGCGAAATTACTCAGAACGGACGTTATTATGAAGAAGGCAAATGGGTGACCACCAAGCCATTGGAATACCACAAGGATCTGACTTATCCCAATATCGGTCCTCGTGATTCCTACTTGCTGTATCATGAAGAGCTGGAATCATTAGTTAAGAATTTCCCGACCATCAAACGTGCTCGCTTTTGGATGACTTTCGGTCAGGAATACCTGACTCATCTGCGTGTCATCCAGAATATCGGTATGGCCCGCATTGACGAAATAGATTATAACGGAGTGAAAATTGTTCCGTTACAATTCCTAAAAGCCGTACTCCCCAATCCACAGGATCTAGGAGAAAATTATGAAGGCGAAACTTCTATCGGATGCCGCATCCGAGGCGTAAAGGATGGCAAAGAACGTACTTACTATGTTTACAACAACTGTAGCCATCAAGAAGCTTACAAAGAAACTGGAATGCAGGGAGTAAGCTATACAACTGGAGTTCCAGCCATGATTGGAGCCATGATGTTCCTGCAAGGATTGTGGAAACGTCCGGGAGTATGGAATGTAGAAGAGTTTGATCCCGACCATCCACGAGGGCTATGCAGCGCGTGAAATGAAAAAAAGAGGGCAGTTGGCTGACCGCTGCGAGATCAACAGAGAAATCGCTGCGGCGAACAGAGATATAAAAACAATTCTGGCGGAACCTGAACCGGATCACCGGACAAAAATCGAAAGACAAGTCGATGAGCTTTTGAATAAATTCGAGAAACTTAACAAGAAGCTAAAAGAACAAAAGAAAATACTGGCGGCACAATCTTCCGGCACGCCGGCTCCTCGCGCAGCCACGGAGAAAATAATGCCGGATGGTCGCAAAGAAGAGAGAAAGCACGACCAAATAGCCGTAGGAGATGCAACGCGGCCAATGCCGGATCAGCACGCAGCCGTGGAAAAAATAATGCCGTTCGGCAGCGAAAAGACGGAAAATGCGACCGAATGGTCGCATGAGCAAGAAACAATTGTGCCAAACCACAGCAAAGAAATACGACCAAATGATCGTAAAGAAGAACACGACCAAACGGTCGCAAAAAGGGCGGAGGTTGTCAGCCAGGAAGAAGCTCCGGATCCGGAGCTTGAAGCACAGGAACGGGCCAGAAAAAAGAAAAAGACAGAGAAAAAGAAAAAAAGAGGTCTCCGACTGTAATATTCGGTCTGCTCGAACGTAATACAAGTGAAAAGTTAGTCCATGAAAAAGCGGGCAGTTGCAAACTCAACTGCCCGCTTTTTGCTATACTAAATAAGACTCTAAGACCTCTTTTGCGGTCTGCCCGTCAAAGATCCAGAGTAGCTGCTGCATGATCTATTTTTCGGAATCCTGTTTCATTAGCTTCAGGATATATAAAAACTTGCTTCTGATAGGCGTCTGCTTATCCCGTCTTTTTATCTCCTTTACTTTTTGGTCCATGTAGTGATACCGCATAAGATCAATCGAACCATAGCAAGCGGAGCTTTGCGGAAGATTGAAGTCGGGAATCGTCACAAGCACAGAGAAAAGCTCGTCATACTGTTCCTGGGTGAAGTTAAATTCTTCAAGCGGTGTCTGCCAAAGCTCTTTTTCTTTTACCGCTTCTTCTTGCCACTGTTCCAGTGTCATTTGGTTTTCGTCCACTTCTTCAAGGCTTGCTTTTGGAAGTGTTTCAAGCATGAAGCGGATAGCAACCACAGAACGCCCCTTTTTAATCGGCTCATACTGAAATTTGCACTCTGTCTTTTTGTTCAGTTCTTTCTGAATCCTCTTTAGTACGAGGTCATTGAAACGCTTGAATTGCTTATATGTATCTTCTTTTTCGCAACACAGAATTGTTTTCAGTTCTTCAAGTTCCACTTCAAATGGTGTCCGAAACCGGTTGCTTTCAAGAAACATGAAGAGTATATAGGCTTGCCGGCTCTTTAGCGCAGTTATGCAACGGAGCTTATATCGCAGATAACCAATATTGTCTAAGTTAAAGACATATTTCATCGCTGACCTAGTACACTCTAATTGCACTTGCCATAGTCCGTAATCGTCCTGTTCCGCAGCCGCCTTTTCAAAGAGTGCTATTCTTGTAAAACCTCGTTTGGTGGAGCCATCCTCAATCTTGATTGTAGTCATTAAGTGTGATAGTCTTTCGTCCAAGTCTGCCACATTTATTTTTTTTACTCCAAGCAGATTTTCAAGTTCGCCTTTTTCAAAAACAACTGCCCTCTTATCGGGATTATGGCTGTCTATCCTTGCAAGGTAGGTATCAAGTATCTTAAATTCTGCAAGCGTCAGTTCTGACCTCCATAGTGCGAAGAGTGGCTTACTCTTCTGCACCATGAGCTTGTCAGTATCCTTCCCAAGGCTTTCTATTGGTTCGATCTTTTTTCTTGCCATGAATAAACACCTCTCTGCTAATCAATTTCAGCCAGCTGTATAACCATGCTGTCGCCTGTCTTATCCGTTACCTTGATTGCGTTCGCTCCGTCCATTTCCCATGTTACAGAACCCTCAACAAAGTTACTGTCTATCCAGTTCTGTATCTTTTCAGCCTGTATCTGTCTGTATTCCGCTATTGTCCTTGCTCCTTTGATTACCATGTGTCCGACCTCTCTTTCTATCAATCTAACTGTGATTATTATATCAAATAGGGCATAATAAATCAATATATAATTATGTCCCTTGTGGAATTTCTTTATGTCCCTTGTGGAATTTCTTTATGTCCCTTGTGGAATTTCTTTATGTCCCTTGTGGAATTTCTTTATGTCCTTTAAGTCTGGAAAGCCTTGATTTTACTGGCTTTTTTGACCCCTGTAATCAAGAAGCGTAATCAAGAAGCGTAATCAAGTATTTAATCAAGCAATCAATCAAGAGGAACGAGCTTCGCTCTGATAAATTCTGGGTGCCACTTACGCTATTTACCCGGACGCTGCTGCATCTGCGCACCTCAACCCTGCTGCGCTACCACTCCCTACGGTCGTTCCTTATGCTCGCACCCTGCGGGCAAGGGGTTGACCTGCTTGTTTTTCGTGTTGATCCGGCTTCGCCGACATGGAACAGCATCCGCTTAACGCAGATGCAGCCCATTCCGGCTTACGGATCATAACACGAAAAATCTGCTGCAACTGTTAGCAAGTCGTATTTTCGATTCTGAGGGGGCTCTGCCCCCGTTCCCCCGACCTCACTGGAACAGGCAAGGATTTCTGCATCGAAAAAAAAAAATTGATTTTAGACGGCAAATTGAGCGTCTGACGGCATTTACCCTTTTATCCAATGCGTCGTAAAACCCCTTGCTTTAGCTATGGGGATATAAGACGCAAGCAGACATCTGGCTTGGGTGCAGGCTGCTACCCAGCTGCATCTTCCCGGAGCGCTCTTCCGGTTTTTCTCCATTGCATTTCAAAGTTTTTTCTTCTCATTTCCTTGATCTTCTAAAAAGGCAAGAAGATAGTCTGGGTCATTTTTTACTTGCGTGTTGCGGATTACAGTTGCGTATTGATGCAGATAGTCTTTGAAAGCATCCATGTCAGTGATCTCTCCACAATACGCTTCGACTTCGGCTCCTATCCGAATCAATCTCTTTGTGCGCGATTTCCGAGCTGCTTCTTTTTCTCGCTGCAAAATAGCACGCTTCTGCGCCTGCATCTGCTTAATTTTTTTGTCGATATCTGCAACACGGTCTTCTGCTGATTTCTTTTCTGCCATTTTGATATTTCCTCGCTTTCTAATTTACTTGTGGCGTATATTATACCCAATATTGTAAAAAACCTCAAGAGCGTGTATCATATATATTGTACCTTAGCGTAGCTAAGGGCGCACTTACAGACACACACGCTTCGCGCATATGTCTGTTTAACCGTGCGTTTTCATGGTCGTAAAACGTCCATGAAAAAATAAGCATGGTCGTAAAACGTCCATGGAGGTATTAGGTATGGCAATCTATCATTGCTCGGTAAAAAACATAAGCCGCAGTTCTGGACGCAGCGCAGTTGCGTGTGCAGCTTACAGAAGCGGGGAAGAATTGGAAGATTTGGAAACGGGGATCACTCACGACTATAGGAAGAAAACAGGAATTGCCTTTACGGAAATTTTTTTGTGCAAAAATGCGCCGGAAAAGTTCCAGAATCGGGAAGAACTTTGGAACGAAGTTGAAAAAATCGAGAAAGCAGCGGACGCGAGATTGGCTCGCGAAATCGAGGTGGCAATCCCGCGTGAACTATCGCTTGAAGAAATGAAAAATCTGGTTGCCGGATATGCAAAAGTGTTGACAGAAGAGGGAATGTGCGTTGATGCTGCGATCCATCTTAAGGTCGGAAACCCACATGCTCATCTTATGTGCACAACACGGAAAATCAAGGCGGATGGAACATGGGATCAGAAAGAAAAAAAGGTCTATGCACTTGACGAGTCCGGAAATAAGATTCCGGTCATCGATCCGGAGACCGGGGAACAGAAAATCGGGGCAAGAGGGCGGCGGATCTGGAAGAGAGTGACAGTTGCGGCAAACGATCTGAACGCGAAAGAGAATGTCGAAAAATGGCGAAAAATGTGGTCGGAGCACTGCAATGCCTATCTTGAGCCGGAACAGCAGATCGATCACCGGAGCTACGAACGGCAAGTTCACTTGCTTTCATTGATGAAATAGAAGTAGTTACATCACGCTTACGCTGTACACCATAACCAACGACTACCACTTCATCCAATAGCTCATTATCCTCTTTCAAAATAATTTTAGCCAATTCTCTATTATTAGCCTTAAGTTCAACTGTTTGATAGCCTATATAAGAAAAAGAAATTACGCCTTCTTCTGGAACATTAGACAAAGTATAGTTTCCATCAACATCGGTAATTACTCCATTAGCAGTACCTTTTAACACTACACTTACACCTATAATAGGCTCTCCTGCTTGATCAACAACCTGACCTGTT
>ENA-UEOR01002176-UEOR01002176.1-human-gut-metagenome-genome-assembly--contig:-NODE-2176-length-10906-cov-6.487303_pt1 | contig 10906 bp, 8 predicted proteins | sample MGYA00242887_ERZ507890 | MGnify/ENA primary metagenome ERZ507890 (study PRJEB26167, sample SAMN06115431) | human gut metagenome | host: Homo sapiens | place: China:Guizhou | collected 2014-10-21...
ATTAGTACATCCTCCAAAACTCATCATTACAGATTCCCAAGTTTTCAAGACTGTATATGAAAAGAAGCCTTCTGCAACTATCCCTGCATAGCCAGATAAACCTTGATCAAAAAGTCAAAGTCACCGCTGAAGGTGTAGAGCGAACCTATGGATTTGCAAAATATCTACATGACTCTCTCCCAAACGCAACCTATGTCGGTTTCACTGGTACGCCCGTAGATGGCACGATTGAAGTCTTCGGTCCGGTTGTTGATGCCTACACAATGACAGAGGCAGTCAAAGACGGTATCACAGTCAACCTTGTCTATGACGGACGCGCTGCGCGGGTTACGCTTGATCAAGCAAAGGTTCGGGAAATTGAAGATTATTATGACCGTTGTGCTGTTGAAGGCGCAAATGAGCATCAGATTGAGGAGAGCCAGAAGGCGGTTGCTCATATTGATGCAATAATCGGCGATCCTGACCGACTTCACGCGGTTGCGGAGGACTTTATCAACCACTATGAGACCCGCGTTGCCGAAGGAGCTACTGTTGCAGGAAAAGCAATGTTTGTCTGTTCCAATCGCAAGATAGCATACGCTTTTTATCAGATTGTTGTCGGAATGAGACCGGAATGGGCAGAGAAAAAGGTCTGCCCTGACGGAATTGAGCTGACAGAAAAAGAACAAAAAGAACTCAAACCCATTGAGAAGATCAAGCTCATCATGACACGAAATAAAGATGACGAGCCTGAGCTTTATGAAATGCTGGGAACGAAGGATGATCGCAAGGAGTTTGACCGTCAGTTTAAGAACGTTAAATCAAACTTCAAAATTGCCATCGTTGTTGATATGTGGCTTACTGGCTTCGACGTACCGGCACTCGACACAATCTACATCGACAAGCCCATCCAGCAGCACAGCCTTATCCAGACGATTTCCCGCGTCAACCGCGTCTATACCGGCAAGGACAAGGGCTTGATCGTGGACTACATCGGCATTAAGAAAAACATGAATCTCGCCCTCAAGAAGTACACCAACTTTGAGAGCGATGAGTTTGAAGGCGTCGAGCAGTCTATCACGATTGTCAAAGACCAGCTCGATGTCTTGGCTCAGATGTTCCACAACTTCAATAGCACAGATTACTTCAACGGCTCACCAAAAGAGCAGCTTGCTTGCCTCAATCGTGCTGTTGAGTATGTACAGCTCACGGAGGATTTGGAAACTCGCTTTATGGCGGCAGTCAAACGCATGAAACAAGCGTTCAACCTATGCAGTTCAAGTGAGGCTATCTCTGATAAAGAAAAGGACTATCTGCACTTCTACTGTGCTGTGCGCTCTATTCTTTTCAAACTCACAAAGGGCGATGCCCCTGACATTTCACAAATGAATGCCCGTGTCCGTGAGCTTCTTGAAGGTGCAATCCAATCTGATGGTATAGAGGAATTGTTTGAAACAGGAAAGCATATCTCTGTTGATATTTTCAGCGACGAGTATCTGGATAAGATCAACGCAATCCAGCTACCGAACACCAAAATCAAGGTATTGCAGCGGCTTCTCTCTCAGGCGATTGATGAGTATAAAAAGGTCAACCGTATCATGGGCATGGAGTTCTCTGACCGTCTCAAACGGGTTGTTGATGAGTACAATAATCGCCGTCGTGATGAGGCTTTCGCTAACGAAGTTCTTGACGATGTAGCGGAACAACTTGCGAAGCTCCTTGAAGAACTCAAAAAGGAAAAAGACTCCTTCAAGGGTATGGGGATTGACTATGAAGAAAAAGCCTTCTATGACATTCTCAAGGCAGTTGCCAAGAAGTACGAGTTTGAGTACCCGGACGATAAGATGATTGAATTGTCGAAGCGGATCAAGATCATTGTCGATGACAAAGCTAAATACACCGACTGGTCTACCCGTGATGACATTAAGGCAAATCTGCAAGTTGACCTCATACTGCTACTGGATGAATTTGACTATCCCCCCGTAACCATTGATGATGTTTACAAGGAGGTTCTGGAACAAGCTGAAAACTTCAAAAAGTACGCTCAATAACCCGCGTTCCATCGAAAGGAGTAGATCATGGGCAATTCAGTCATGTTGAATGGCAATGAATATGCCGGGGAACAGATTGCCTATAAAGACAGCACCTACGAGCTTGTATCGAAGGTTGCCTACCTGATCGGCGTCCCGCTCCGTATTTTTCAAAATGAACACGAGCCGCCGAAGATAGAGATATACAACCGGCTTGAACAGGATAAAAATGCCCGCATCATTCGTAATCTATGTATCATCCGCACCGCCATTGAGCGCAACTACCGGAAAATAAATGACATTATGCGAATGGAGTATCGAGGGCTGCTTTCAATGCCAGAGATCATCCCGGCTTCCAGTATGCAGCAGCTTTCAAACGACGGTATCAACTTTATCAAGAAGTCGAGTACAAAGCTCTGTCACCATATTATAGAGATCAACCGGCTGATTTCAGACCGCATTAACAACTGCAAAAGCCTCTTTCCAATCTGGATTAACTGGGCATACATAAAAGAACTCTTCATCATGCCAAACGGTTTGACAGAGGACGGAACGAAAGATGCTGCGGACATCTATTACGCAAGTCTCCCCTACTACCCCTATCAAATGTATATCAACTGGGTACCGATGGACGAGGGTAATGTCCTCTATAATGATAAGAAGTTTGCTACCCTGCTTTATCAATGGCATTGCGACGCCTTCACGGAATACAGTAAAGTCTCCGATGCAGGGGCTTTTGTAAAAAACAATATCTATGACTTCATAGATGACAGTGAGAAGACCGTATTGGTGGTGGACTGCGAAAACTCCGACCCGTACAAGCTGTGCGCCACGCTCAAAAATCTTGATTATGAAGTCATGCAGAAAATTACGGCGATCATTCTCTTTGATGACGTACATACTGCTACGGCATGGCGCATTCTCGAAAACTACACCCGCATCCCCGTTGAACATATCATGATTGAGCGGATCAAGCAGAACAAATCACTGGTAGACATCAAGCTCACCGCAAGAGCCTGTCAGGAACACTACCAGAAGCAAGTGGATTCCTTCGTCATCGTCTCAAGCGATTCCGACTACTGGGGGCTTATCTCTTCCTTGCCGGACGCCAGATTCCTCGTCATGATAGAGCGGGAAAAATGCGGACCGGATATGAAAGCGGCACTTGCAGAATCCGGGATATTCTACTGCTATCTGGATGACTTCTACTCCGGCAACAGCGAGGACATCAAGAAAAACGCACTATTCAAGGAGATGTACCGCTGGATTGACAACTCCGTTCACCTGAATGTCAACGATATGTTTGATGCAGCTCTGCGAAACACGAGGATCGAAATGTCTCCCGCAGAGCGGCGGCAGTTCTATGAGAAGCACATCAGGCACATGACGCTGACCATCGACGAGAACGGAAACGTCAGCATTGAACTGAAACGCGGATAGCCTTGGTTTCTATTCCGGGAGGAATGTGGATGGACAACAGATTCTATTTTGGATTCAATACATCGGAGGAACGGAAAAAGCGCAGAAAAGCAGAGCTGTACTCCATGAGTGAGCAAGTCAGCACCTTCTTTTGGGATGAAGCCCCGCAGCATGGATTGGAAATGCGTGAGGGGCAGCAGGATATGTCTTTTGAGATTGTGGACGCCCTCATAAACGATCAGCATTTTGCGATTGAAGCTGGCGTGGGCATTGGAAAGTCCTTTGGCTATCTTGTGCCGGTGCTGCTGTACAGCAAACGCATGAACAAGCCGGTTATCATCGCAACCTCGACCATTGCGCTTCAAGAACAGCTCTGGCGCGATGTCCACGCGGTAATGCCCCTTCTTGGGCTGAACAGAGATGTCATCCTCGCAAAAGGACAGACCCATTATCTCTGCAACAAACGCGCAGATGAGTATATGTGTGACCCGAAGGCTGACCCACCGGACGCGCTCAAAGAAGGAATCCAGCAGGGGTATGAGGAACGCAAGCATTTCCCGGAGGTTTTGCCGCAAGGCGTCTGGGACAAGGTAAATGTGCAGCGGTTCAGCATGAAGAATTGCGGCTCCTGTGAAAAGAAGTGCAAGTATTACAAGGTCCGTGCAGCATTGAAGTTTACGGATGGAGTGGTACTGTGCAATCAGGATTTTCTAACCCAGCATTTCATGAAACTCCGGCGCGGTCAGGAAGGGCTGATTAACGCCGCCGCTGATCTGCTTGTCGTGGATGAAGCACACAACTTGGATGATAAGGTGCGAAGTGCCACAACGGAGCGTTTCGGGCAAGGTATGCTCTTTGGAATGATTAAGAGCGCATTCTATGAGCTGCGATCCTTTGACCAGAGCAGTGTGTCAGGTGAAAAGCGAGAGGCAGAGAGCGCAATCATCGCCTTCTATAACTGCCTGAAAGCACAAGTCCAAAAGCAGATCAACGAGGCAGAGCAGAATATGCGCTACGCTGACCGCTTTTTCTTCGACAACAATGGCAGTGCGATTGAACTGCTTACCGAGATGAACGCCGCCATACACAACCTTTCGTCCAGCATTCAGATTTATTCCAGCATGGATTTCAGAAACAACCGTTCCTTTGCTGCCTCTGATGATTTGGATGCCGTCAGCGAGTCCCTTTCAGAGCTTCTTGACCGGATAGATGATATGTTGATCTGGATTGAGCAGCACGGCAGCAACACGGAACTCGTCTATTGCCCTAAAAACACAAAAGAAATTGTGAGCCGCCTATACTTCAATGGTGATGAAAGAACCATCTTGACCTCTGCCACGCTGACGAACGCCACGAGCGGGTCTCTGGAAGAGCAGTATTCTTATTTTATCTGCAATACCGGCTTTCCCGCTGGTGATCGCGGCTGCTTGTCCGAACCAAAGCCTTCCCCATATCCATACGATGAACACGCCATGATCTACTATTGCGACGATCTCCCGCACCCGACCAGAGAACATGAAGCCTTCATTGAAAAGGGCGTGGAGCGGCTGCTTGAGATCCTGAACATTTCCAATGGAAAGGCACTCGTGCTGTTTACGGCAAAGACCGACATGGAAGAGGTCTACTCCATTCTCAGCCAGAAGAACCTTCCGTATAAAATCCTGATGCAGCAGCCGGGATCGTCGCAGGACAAGGTGCTGCTTGAGTTTAAGGAAGATACGAACTCCGTGCTTCTGGGGACGGGCGCATATTGGGAAGGCATCAGCATTGAAGGAAAAAGCCTTTCCAATGTTATCATTTTCCGGCTTCCGTTTCCTGTCCCCGATCCGATTATCGAGTATAAGTGTTCCGTTGCTAAGGATGCTCTGATGGATGTTCGCGTTCCCGAAATGATTATCAAACTCAAGCAGGGTATCGGGCGATTGATCCGTAATTTCACAGACACAGGCATTGTTTGCATCATCGACCGAAGACTGCGGGACGAGCCGCCGGAACGCTATCATGACATCGCATGGGACTCCCTGCCTATCAAGAATCGTACAAGCAGTCTGGATGAGCTAAAAAGGTTTTACGAAAGTCTGCCCTCAGCCAAGGAATGATGATACAAACGGCAGTCTCTTCGGAAACATAGAGCAGCCCCCCCAAAAACGACAATCAGAAAACGGAGGTGTATCATGTTGTACAATGAAAATCTGCACGAAGAAGAACAACATCTGATCCAGCAGATTGCCGAGCAAACAGAGAGAGGAAAAATCGACTGGGAACTAACAGAGTACAATCCGCTGTCCTTTCTGAATGAGGACAAGATAGACAAGAACCCAGCAGTAATCTGTCAGTCCTTCTCCTTTGAGGCGATCATCGGCGGCTCCCGTTACGAGCTTGATGTCATGGAGAATATTGATGTGCCGTCCGGTATGGGAGACTACACCATAACCTTGACGCGGGATGAAACCGAAAATTATCTTAAAATTGAGGATGCGCTTTCCTTTGACTGTGACCGCTATGAATGCACACCGGAGGAAGTCGCAGAGCGATTTGCGGACAGCCCCATTGTCCGTCTCTGCAACGCCATCATTCCTGCCACGCTTGGGCAGGAGGATTTAGAAGAGGTCTTCACATGGGCAAGGTTTTTCAACGAGACTGGCATTTCTGCAAAGCTGATGAATCATCCGCTGACCAAGCTCTGTGAAAAGCTGTTCGACGAACACCGTCTGATGGACTTCCATCGCTGCGTCTTGGATGTGGACTATCGAAAGCAGCTCCTAAATGAACTGGCTCATAACTAAGACACGAAAAAACGCCCCCGACACTGTGCCAGACGCACAGTGCCGGGGGCGTTCCCGTTTCCAGCGATTTATTTTTCCCTCGGCAATGGACTGTCCATAAGGTGACACTTTCCGTTTTACGAAGCCGCGAAAATTCGATGTGTTCCGTGGAGATGTTCACTGGGCAGCATACGCCGTACTCGTTTCCAATAATCACTGAGCAGTGCAATGTGTATTCACTATCGGGAAATACTTCACGGTTTTCACGACGCTTGATTTAAAAGGGGGATTTTTGCCTTATTCCTGCGTGACTTCAAGGGAAGCCGGATTGATGACGATGATGGACTTGCCCTTTTTGTGGGCATACCTCACGGTATTTCCAGTTCCGCTGGGGCATCCATTCCATACTGCGAGAATATAATCGGCGTGATCGACCATGTACCGATTTCTCTTGTCCATGCAGTCCGGCGTGTACTCCCGTTGCAGCATGGTCTCCTTGTCACACTTTGCCGCGATATTATAATACCGTTCCCGTGAAGCCACAGACCATTTGATCGCTTGTGTCTCACAAGGGATTGCGCTTTCCAGAGTAATGTGAGGGTATTTTGATTTCAAATCAAGTACAATTTCCGCAGCATACATATCAACACCAAGAGCCATGCCGGTAATAAAATGCGTGACACCCTCGTTCTCGATGAGTGCTACAATCTGATCCCGCATAACAGACTTCAAAGAAGTACAACGCTTATCGGATTCATCAAAGCCGAATGGAAGACTCTGCGGTCTATGACCGGTAAACGCACAAGTCTTGCCTTGAACGGATTGCTTTGCAGCTTTTTGAGCAGACATTCTAAACTCAATAATGCGCGACATGACACCCCTTCTTTCACTCTTTTGGTAGGTAACTCCATTCTATCACCCTCATCACGGACAGTCAACGCATTGTCGTTAGTAAAATCAACGACGGCGTACCGTGGATAATGACACCGCCGTTAGGTACACTAAATGCAAAGGTGGTGAGGCTATGCGAGAGAAGAAGGACATCAATATTGAAATCGGCGGCAATATTCAAGTGGCAAGAGAACAGGCGGGCTATACGCAGGACACGCTCTCAGAAATGCTTGGCATGACGCCGAATCACCTGAGTGCCATTGAGCGTGGTGCATCCGGTATCTCTCTTGAAGCCTTGCAGCGTCTTTGCCGTTTGCTCGGCGTCAGCGCAGACCGAATTATTTTTGGGACTGACGATCCAGAAGCGGAAGCCCTTGCGCTTGCCAGACGTATTTCGGATATAAAGCCGGAATACCGGCAACAGGTTCAAGAGCTGCTATCCGCTATTTTGAATATGTCATAAAAAAAGAGCCTCTGCCGACACCCAAAACGGGCATCGACAGAGGCTCTTGGTTCATTTTCCGGGCATTCAAACAAGTGCCGAAATCGACACTTATTTCTGCGCTAAAGAAAAAACTGCGCGGGGAATACAATCACTTAGGTTGGTCAATTTGCGCCGCTCTGAGGCTTGCAATCACAGGCTTTTTCAACCCCTAACTGTCTACACTGCGATGCCTTGCGGGAGAAGTGCGGACAGGCGATGAGATCCGCACGGAAGCTCTGCTTGCAGCTATGGACGCAGCGGACGCAGAAGCGGTTATACTTCCGGCGTCCGCTGTCCCCGATGAAGAACGACCACTCCTGCCGCCATTTCTGACTTCTGCTCACAGCTCAATCTCTCCTTTGTGCTTTTGGGGAGGGCAGCATTCCTTCTGCTTTTCAGCCTTTGCAGACTTGAGCCTGTCCATGATGGAGGACTTCTCGCCCCTTTCGGGGGCTTTGACCTCTGCGGTCTTGTCCTCCTTCGGACCGTTGTTGATGATCCCATCAATCATGCCGTAGTCATCCTCCATCGACATCTCCGCTGCCTTGAGGTAGTTTTCCTTCTCAAGAGCTGCCATCCAGCTTTCCTTGCTGATACCGAGCATTCCGCCCTTTGTCGCATGATCGGCAATCTCCTTGGCATCCACGCACAAGCCTTCGGTGTTATCCGAATAGAGCCGGTAAACCTCACAGCCCTTCCCCAAAGCCTTCTCAGCCGCTTCCTGACCGGCGGGAAGAACGCCAGCCCATGCGTAGCCGTAGTCCTTCATATCCTGAACGGAGAGCGCGGGATCGGGCATTTCCGGCACTTCCTTGACCTCAAGGTCGAGAAGGCGGAGCGTGTCATCGTCAAAGCCGTTGTAGACATCATCAAGGACGAGCTTGCCGCGCTCATCGACAATGATGCAGGCAGCCTCTTCGCCGTAGGTGTCATGCTCCATAAGGTAAAAGCTGTGACCGCCGACCTCGTGCTGGTCAATGGTGTGCCACGTCCCGATGTGTCCGGCAACCGTCAGACCGGAGGTGTCGGCATTCATCTCAAAATCCTTCTGCTCGGTAGCTTCCTGCTTCTGCTGCTCCTTCGAGATCATGGGGATCGCAACAATCTTATCGCCCAGCTTTGCAAACTGCTCCGGCACCTTGAAGTGGTCAGAGAACTTCTGCATCTGCTCTACGGTCAGAGAGCCGAAGCTGTCATCCGTCAAGCCGACTACCATGAATGTTCCGGCAACAACGTCGTAGATGTCACCGTCCTCATCACGCAGAGCGCGGTTCAGGGGCAGACCTTCCAGCTTGCCTTCCTCGTTGCAGACTAAGGCAACCGGGTCTTCGTAGGGATAAATTGCCTCGATGCAGCCGCCGACCTCATGCTGCAAGGACTCCAGACCGGAGTCAATCTCCTTCACATAAGGCTCCTTTCCCGGCTCAACGACGAGAACGGCGATGGTGCTGTCACGCTCGGCGTCTTCCCCTGAGCCGGTGATCCGGTATTCGTCGGGAATATCGTCCAGCTCACCGTTAAACTGTCTGTCCCAGCGTTCGCTTGCGACGCGGACATAGCCTTCATCGGTGAAGCGTCCCTGTTCATCATAAGCGATGTCGTGACCATAGCGTTCATAGTCGATGTAGTCTGCCAGAGGACCGAGATCCTTTTCGGAGTAGATACCGGCTTCGTTGGCATAGTAATAGCCGAGGTCATATTCGTCGTTGATACCGGGCATGATGTCGTAGCAGTCCAGATTGAACGTCAGGTTGATGAGATCGTCGATGTCGCTGACCTCATCGCAGCCAGCCTCCATAATGGCAACGAGCTTTTCCTGATCGCTCAGGGAAAGCTCGTCAATCAAAGCGGCAAGGTAGTTGAGCTTATCAAGGCTCTCGTACTCGCCAAGCATCTTCTGAACGCCGTAGATCGGGCATTCGTAGTCGGTGATAAACCACTCTTCGTAGGGCTGACCGAACTCATCCTGCTTGCCGATCCCGATGCGCTCAAAGACCTTCTGCATCTCTTCTTCGGTGGTGGGCAGCTTCACCCACTCACCGACCAGCATACCCTCGTTGTACTTGCCAAGGTTCGTGACGAAGGCTTCAAAATCACCGTCTAATACGGGCATAGGCATCCTCCTTTCAGTCATCCACCATGCCGTCCGGCATGATATACAGTTCCTCAAACTCCGCGTCGGTCATGGCTTCGAGCTTCCGGACGGTCTTATACATCAGCTCTGCGATCTCGCCGTCCATGTCGTTCAGGGTGACGCCCTTCATATCGTCGATCAGCCGCTTCCGGCTGGACGTATTGAAGCAGCACATCAGGTTGATTTCTTCCACGGTAAAATTCTTCATATCAGAGTTCCATATCCTTTCCTTTGTTTTTCTGCGGCTTCGGTGTGTGGGACGGCTGGGCTTTCTGCGCGGATTTCAGCTTGTCACGGATGGATTCACGGGCAGCGGACTTCTTCGGAACGGTGTCATAGACGGCAATACCGGCATCTTCCACATACGAGCGGACATACTGGATGCTTTCCGAAAAGCGGATGGGGCGGTTCTTGTCCTCGATGTTGGTCAGCCGGACTTCATCAGCGGCAAAATCAACCGCGTCAATTCTGCACTTGATGCCATCCACATTCAGTGTCGCACCGACAGGAATGTAATCTGCGGCTTTGAGTTCCTTGAAGGTCTCGCCGTCCTTGCTGAGAAAGACATCCATGCCGGACTTCCAGAGCTTGTGAGAACCGGCTACCCATGCGCTTTCACGGAAGCCGGTCACCGGCATGGAGGGCTTGCCGCGCACCTTCTTCTCAAGGAGCTTCGTGCCGAGCAAGGGCGCGGCTTTTTCCGCGTCCTTGCCATACAGCTCAAAATAGCCGTTCTGGGCAAAGCAAACCAGCGCGTCGGGATGCGCCTTTTTGACTGCCTCGTACTTGCGGAGTTCTGCAACGGGCAGAGGGGCAAGCGTCTCTGTCCTTTCTGCCTCCGGCAGTCTGTCACGGCGGCTTTTCTGCTTGGTCAACACTTCTGTCAGAGCCTCCGCGTCCTTCGGGAGCGTCCGGTGGGCTTGTACGCCGCCATGCTCACTAACCAGAGCCATTGCTGCATCGAAGCTGCTGCGGCAGGGGGCTTCCAGCACAAAGCCATCCGCAAAGGTCAGCCGGTCATGATCCGGCGCAACAGAGTTCTGCGCTACGTTTGCCGCCTGTTCCCGGTAGTTGATCTCAAAGACATCCCCGAACACCTTGCCGCGCTTGACAGCTTTCGGGACAATGACACGGGCAATGCACTCGTCGTAGGTCTGCTCCGCATAGAAACGGAAGGTATTGTGATCCCGCGTTCCCTGAATGA
>ENA-UEOR01002177-UEOR01002177.1-human-gut-metagenome-genome-assembly--contig:-NODE-2177-length-10905-cov-20.758312_pt1 | contig 10905 bp, 9 predicted proteins | sample MGYA00242887_ERZ507890 | MGnify/ENA primary metagenome ERZ507890 (study PRJEB26167, sample SAMN06115431) | human gut metagenome | host: Homo sapiens | place: China:Guizhou | collected 2014-10-21...
TTCTTTGAAAAAGAAAGCGGCGCAAGAGAACGGCGACGCAGTATAGGGCAAATCGGATACGTTCCTTTTGTGCCGAGCCATACAGCGGGTGCGCCATGACTTCCCTTTCGGGAACGAGCGAACAACACTACACCGCAAAGCAAGTCAGCAGCTTGCGGGCGACGACACACAAGAGGGATAATGATACTCCCTTACAGCCACAGTCCGAGCGTTAGAAGCGTCGCAGGCAATGGGTAGGGCTGCGTGAGAACCACGCAGGAGTGAAATTCTCGTGGAGCTATGCTAATAGCCGTTCGATTAAAGCCCCTTTTATTCAAAAACATACCTTTGAGCCATTTTGAAAGGGGGTATTCCTATGGCTAAAAAGGAAACTACAAACCATGCCGCCCCTGTTTTGCCTATGCTGAAAACAGTAGAGCAAATGAGCAAGGTTAGCGGTATTGGAGAAAATAAATTACGCGAGCTTATGGATAACGGCGAACTGGAATACGTTCAAAACGGAAACCGCCGCTTGATTGCCGATACCGCTATATGGGATTGGTACGAGCGAGCGAAAAACGCCGTAAAGCCCCCGGCAGAGCAAGGGGGTTAAGTTATGGCAATCTCAACAAGACAGGTAAAAAACAAACGCGACAGCAACGGCGTACTGACCGGACGACCCGGCACAGTCTACGACGTAAACATAAAGTACACCGCCCCGGACGGAAAAAAGAAGTCGTATGCAAAAAAGGGCTTTGCCACCAAAAAGGAAGCAGCACAGCATGAAGCGGAAATGAAAACGAAGCTCCAAAATCCGGGGCAAGTTGCTTCTATTACTTCACAGAGGAAACAGACTGTCGCTGCCTATCTCAATGACTGGGTGGAAAGCTATGCAAGAGTGAACTTGCGCCCCTCTACTTATGACGGGTATAAAAAGACGATTGCAAACTATATCAATCCGTATATCGGCGGCGTTGCCCTCAATCAGCTTACCCCTGCTATGGTAGACAAGATGTTTCAGCAGATTATAGACAAAGGCTTGAAGCCGTCCACCGCAGCCGGGGCAAAACGTGTTTTGAGTGTGGCGTTGAGCCATGCCCGCAAATACCGCTATATCGAAACCAACGCGGCAAAAGATACCCTTACGAAGTTTGGGAAAGGCGACAAGACCCCTGACCCTTACACGCCGGAACAGGTGAAAGCCTTAATGCAGCGCGTCGAGGGTACTGTTTGGGAAATGCCTGTTATCTTGGGCGGGCTTTACGGTATGCGCCGTTCTGAAATCTTAGGCTTGCGTTGGCGCAATGTGGATTTGGAGAACAACACCTTTGATGTTACCGAGCAGCTACCTTTCAAGGTACCGCCAAAAACAAAAGTCATTGAAGAAATGGCACCGCCGAAATCCAACGGCAGAAAGCTACCCATTACGGAGCTTGCCCGCCCGTTCTTCCTCAAACAGCTTGCCATGCAGGAAGTACAGAAAGAACAGGCAGCAAAAGACGGAAAGCCTTACTATGACAATGACCTTGTTGTAGCAAAGCCGGACGGCGCACCTATCGCCGCGTCGTGGGTGTCCTCTCAATTTGGAAAGCTGCTTGCGGATTCGGTAAAGGGAATCATTGCACAGCGACTTGTAAGAAGACTTTGTCCGGCATGTAAGAGAGAACATCTGCTGACAGAGGAGGAAAAGGCCTTTATGAATATACCGGCATTCCGTCCGGTAAAGATTTATGAGCCATGTGGCTGTGAAAAATGTGCCAATACAGGCTACAAGGGACGAATCGGTATATATGAGATAATGACCGTAACACCAAAGCTCAAGTCACTTATTTCAAAATGTGCTGATATAGAAGATATAAACAAGGCAGCATGTGATGAGGGCATGCATACACTTAGACAGAGTGCAGAGAAGCTTGTACTCGAAGGAGTTACTTCATTCCAGGAAATGTTAAAGACCACGTTTGAAAACTAAGGGGGAAAAGAAAATGCAGATAGTAGACATTTTAAAAGCAGCGCAGCAACAGAACTCATCGGATATACATATCGCACCGGGAAATCCGGTTATGCTTAGAATTGACGGAATGCTTGTACCGCAGGGAAATCAGGTTCTTACCAATGTTGAGACGGACAACCTGCTTTCTCCAATTGTTCCGCAGGAGCTTAAAGATGTGCTAAAGAAAAATGGAGAGCTTGATTTTGCTTTTTCTGTGGAGGGCTTTTCACGAGTCAGAGCCAATGTGTTCAGACAGAGAGGTTCATATGCAGCAGCACTTCGTATTCTCTCATATGATGTGCCTACACCGCAGCAGCTTGGCATACCACAGTCGGTTGTCAATCTCACCACAAAGATGAGAGGACTTGTCCTCGTGACAGGAGCTACAGGAAGTGGTAAGTCGACCACATTGGCAAGTCTTATAGATGTCATTGCAGCAAGAGATTCCAAAAATATAATCACGCTTGAAGATCCTATCGAGTACCTGCACACAAGGCGCCGCTCTATAGTGGCACAGAGAGAGGTTGGAAAGGATACACTCTCATATGCTGCAGCCCTAAGAGCTGCACTGCGACAGGATCCAGATGTAATACTTGTAGGAGAGATGCGAGATCTTGAAACTATATCTACAGCTATTACAGCGGCGGAGACAGGACATCTTGTATTTTCTACACTGCATACCAACAGTTCATCCGACGCAATTGACCGTATGATTGACGTTTTTCCACCACACCAGCAGCAACAGATACGAGTGCAGCTCTCAGGAGTTTTAGAGGGAATTGTTGCACAGCATCTGCTTCCAATGGTAAATGGCGGACGAATTGCAGCATTTGAGGTGCTCCTTGCAAACAATGCCATCAGAAACTTAATTCGTGAGGCAAAAGCATTTCAGATTCCATCTATCATACAGACATCAAAGAGAGAGGGTATGATGATGATGGATGACTGTATTTTACAGTATTACAGCCAGGGCCTTATAGCGCCGGAGACTGCAGTTGCATATGCACATGATCCGGTAAGCATGGCTAGCCGTGTACACCTTTACTATTGATGGTACAGTTTTGTGATTTTTATTATTGATGGTATAATTGTATGTATTTTACTATTATGGTATGGTCGTATGAATTATTACTATTACGGTATAATGTAGTGGAGTCTTAAATAAATTATGATTTAATTTATCTGGGGCTGCACAGAACTGGGATAAGGAGGAGAAGAAAGTGGCTGACTGGACATATCAGATTATAGACCAGAGCGGAAAAGAAAGAAAAGGAAATATAGTAGCCGAGTCAGAAGCAGAGGCAAAAAATAAGCTTAAGATGGATGGAAACATGGTCATAAGCCTCACCAAGGCAACAGCACTGACCAAGGAAATCTCATTCAGCGTAGGAGGAAAGGTAAAGCCGAGAGATCTATCGGTATTCTGCCGCCAGTTCACCAGTATGGTCAATGCCGGTGTTACGATTCTTGATACGCTGGATATGCTATCCGATCAGACTGAGAACAAGGTCATGGCGAAAGCTATCAGAGGTGTTCATGCCGAGATTCAAAAAGGTGAGACTCTCTCGGATGGTCTCAAAAAATACCCGAATGTTTTCCCTGACATCATGGTGAGCATGGTTGCGGCAGGAGAAGCATCCGGCAAGATTGATGTAGCTTTTGAAAGAATGTCTGCACACTTCGAGAAATCAGCAAAGCTTAACGGCATGATAAAAAAAGCGGCAGTTTATCCGATTATCGTTGTGATTGTAGCTATTGCGGTTGTTATTGTAATGCTTGTAAAGGTCATCCCAAGCTACTCAGAGATGTTCAATGACCTGGGAACAGAGCTTCCGGGCATCACAAAGGCAGTTGTTGCGATGAGTGATTTTGTTACCGGATACTGGTATATTGTGATTGCTGTCATAGCAGCAATTGTTATAGCCATAAAGCTTTATAAGCAGACTGACAGCGGCCAGATGTTCTTTGGTAATCTCGCAAGAAAGATTCCGGTTTTCGGAAAGCTAAACATCAAGACAGCGGCCAGTAACTATGCGCGTACACTTTCCACACTTGTGTACTCCGGACTTCCGATGATTGAAGCCCTTGGCATCACTGCTGACACCATGAAGAATGCGCTTTACAAAAAAGCACTGAAAAGTGCGAGGGAAGAAGTAAGTAAGGGTGTTCCGCTGTCTGAGCCAATTACTGCGTGTGGATTGTTTCCACCTATGGTTTCACACATGACCAGAATCGGTGAGGAGACCGGTGATCTGGAGGGCATGCTTACCCGACTGGCAGACTACTATGATGAGGAAGTTGAGTTGGCTACCCAGACAGTTATGGCAGCTATTGAGCCTATGATTATCCTTGTTCTGGCACTTATTGTTGGTGTGCTTGTGGCAGCCGTTATGGCTCCTATGCTTTCCATGTATCAGGCTATGGACAGCTTATAAGATGAAAAAAGCAGACTTTGAGTGTGAAGCTCCAAGGCTGCTTTTTTGGTGCAGAGACATTGGCAGTAGGACGGGGCTTCATCCCATGAGCCCTGGCTGGTGCACACTCTCTCGCGTGAGCTACGCTGCACTGCCAAGATACTGTAGGAATTATGCTTTATAGGGTATCTATGCTTGACGAAACCGTCGAAACGCGCCGTCCGTGGCGCGGTTCTCCTTGAACTGCCATCCGTGGCAGTTCATTTCTGCGCATCATGTGCATAATTCAACAGTATCTAAGCAGCTTCGCTATTCGCTCACGCAAGAGAGCGTGCCCTAGCCGGTCTCACGTGATAAAGCCCCTTGCACTGTGGCAGAATGCAGGCTGATAGGCGTGCAGTGCAGAAACAGTATGAAAAAGAAAAATTATGATGACAAAGCACCACCTCTATGCTACAATCAACTCAAAGCATTATATTTCTGTAAGCGGCACCACATAACAGTTTTTTCAGGTGCACACCACTTTGAAGAGGGCAGACCACTTCGCATCATTCTACAAAGGACATGGAAGTTTTCAATGCTTTAATTACCAATCAACAGCAGGAAAATTGAAATGCCGTATGTAGACAGAATGCAGAAAATGCAGTTAGAAGGCAGATGAATGCAGATAGAATACAGAAAGTGCAGTCGAAACAGATAATGCAGTCAGAAGGCAGATGAAATATACAGTGTGTTAATCATAATGTAAATGTAATGTAAACATAAAGAAGGACACCACATGTATACCTCATAAACTGCACCACTGTACGTTCCATTGGCAACGGATTTTCCTGCTCACACAAGAGAACAGGAGGAGAAGGATTGAGCACAAAGGACTCAATGGCAAAGGAATACTTTGCAGACAATGCCAGGTTTGCGGATCTGTGCAACAATATACTGTATGGAGGAAGAGAGGTCATCCTGCCGGAAAGCCTTAAGGAAAGGGATACCACGGAGGTGCTGACCGCACTGGGGCTTGATAAAAAGACCATAGCGGTGCAGAAGCTTAGGGACATCTTCAAAAATGCCAGCATTAAATATACCGGCAAATCATACGTTGTCCTGATAGGAGTAGAAAATCAGTCGGATATACACTATTCCATTCCGGTAAAAAACATGTTTTATGATGTCATGGCATATGGCAATCAGGTAAAGGAAACAGCCAAAAAGCACCGCAGGGAAAAGGATATCGCAACTTCTGATGAATTTCTCTCGGGATTTACGAAAGAGGATAAGCTGATACCGGTGATTACGATTACAGTATATCTCGGAACAAAGGAATGGGATGGTCCAAGGAAGCTGTCAGATATGTTTGGTGATGTGGATGAGGAACTTCTGCCATTCATACCGGATTACAGGATTAATCTGCTGGCACCGAGGGAGATAACAGACTTTACAGGATTCAGGACCTCAATCAGGCAGCTTTTCGAGGTATTGCAGAATGCGTATGATAAAGAAAAGATGCAGGAAGTGCTTCATAATGATGACAAGTTTAGCAGTGTGGACAGAGAGACAGTCGAGGCAATCAATCTGTTTGCAGGAACGGATATAGACATAGATGAGAAAGAAGAGGTGATTGATATGTGTAAAGCATGGGAAGATCAGAAAAATGAAGGCAGAGAATTAGGAGAAAGACAAAAGATAATTTCTCTTATTGTAAAAAAGCTGCAGAAAAGGCATTAAAAGCTTTTACAGATGTAGTTGCAGAAGAATTAAAGAAAGGTGAGAAGATCCAGTTAGTAGGATTCGGAACTTTTGAAGTATCTGAAAGAGCTGCAAGAGAAGGCAGAAATCCTCAGACTGGCGAAGCAATGACAATCGCAGCTTCTAAGACCCCTAAGTTCAAAGCTGGTAAGGCTTTAAAGTCTTCAGGAGTGATAGTTATATCCCAACGGGTAATAATGCCGTCCTTGACGTTATCTGTGGGAATTTCCTTGTCCGGAACGGGAGCGTATCTGTCAGAACTCTTAAGCTGATAGGGTTGGGGGATTTCCAACACCCGCAACATGGCTATCGTTGACATGATGCGGCAGATATTGACAGCCAGACGGGCTATGAAACTTCTCATTTCGTTGCCATTGGCAATGTCCGAACGGAAAAACAAATCGGAGAAGAGAGCGTTGAATTCCTTTTTCTGCTCGTCGGTGAGGCGAAGCGTATGGATGCCGTGTTCTTTCAGTATATCCAGCTTTAGTTGCCAATCCCTGCCTATGGACCTGAAGATTTCGTCCAGATCTATCTCTCCGCACGCAAACTGGTCAGCCCATGTATAGATGCCGTGCATGTAGTAGAACAGTTGGCGGGAGAAAAGTCCGTTCTCTGCCGACGGGATGAGGGCTCTCACCTGTGCGGGTGTCCCCGAAAGCAGGACGGCAAGAAAGATTCTCTTTACTTCCCGGTATTCCTGATCGGTACGTCGGTTGTAGGACAGTCTGTCATGGTCGAAGGCTTTGCGAAGCGTGTCGCTCCAATGCCCGTATTCGGAACTGATGGCGGAGGCGATGGTGTCCGCTTCGGTTTCGCAGATGAGTCCTGTTCCGTTGGCGTCCATGATATTTTGCAGAATACCGGTGCCGCTGTTATTGCCCGAGATAAGAAACATTTTGTTGGGAGGCATCTGAGGTGCTTCTGTATTGACACGCTCTTTGCCCAGCAACTCATAGTTTTTCTTTTCTTTCCGGTAGGCTTTCATTTCTTCGTCCACTTGTTGGCGAATTTTGTCATGAATAGGTTCTACGAGCAGGCGGATAAGTGAAAGTCCGCTTTTACCCGAAGCAGGAGGGGCTACAAAGAAGGTTTGCAGACAAGGAGACTGGTATTTTCCGGAATAGGAACATCTCACATAGCGTTCCATCGTAGCTCCTAGTGCGGTCAGTGCTCCGAGCAAGAGTATGTCCCGTTGTGTAGGAGAGGTGGCATAGCTCAGAATGAGCATCAGGATTTTAGGCCAGTCTGCTTCGGGGAAAGTAGGCAGCGGTTGTAGAGGATCACTGTCTGTCGAGAGTTCTTCGGAAGCGTTGGCGTTTTCGTCGTTGTCGTTTTCTTCCTCTTCCTCCTTATTATACGCGCGCCTGTGTGTGGAGAAATTGTAGGGTGCATTTAGTGCATTTTCTGCATTTTTTCGGCTGTTCATAACTTCCTCCCGGCAGATTTTCACTCCTGTCGATTCTGCGAGATGAAAAGCCGTTCCCAGATGTATTTCTCCATGCTGCTTCATGAGGGCGTTGGAGAACATTCGTTCGGCATGCTCGCGCTGATATTTGGCGGATATCCGGCACAGGCGGTGAAAAAACTCACGTCCTGCTTCGCCACAGTCTGTTGCGATGGCGAATGCTAATTGTACGTACTCGGCGTAAGAGGGTGCAATGTCGGCACCTGCCGTTTCGACTGCCTCAGTGATGAGGCGTAAAGATTCAATATTGGTCATTTTTTTAGAATTGACAATTGACAAATGATAATTGACAATTGAAGTTGATCATTCGTGATTATAATTTAATACTCTCTGAATAGTGCTTGTGGGTCGTGGCTGAGGAAACAGGCTCTTACGATGTCTTTGCCGGAGGTGTCTACGGCTTTTTGAACTGTTTCGATGGAGTTGTTCATTTCTGATCCGTAGGTCATTTCTACGTATTCCATTGCCCAGCTCATACTCTCTCTTACATTACGGCTCTGATCGTCTGTGTACAGGTTGCTGTAAGGTACGAATGTTTTCACACCCCGGTTGCTGGGACTGATAAATGCGAGTACAGGGTGGAGAAAAGGATCGTCGAACAGTGTACGACGCATTTCCACGGCTTTCTGATAGGAATCGAGGTTATCTATATCTACCACTATGAGCCCGGAAGGCGATGCGAAGAATTTACTACTCCGGCGGATCAATGTGCCGCATGGGGTTACGTAGGGGAGTAAAGAGGCTTTTGCCATTCGCAGGTCTCCGGCACCGCGTACTTGTTCGGTCAGTGCTTTGAGATTTTCATTGCAGGTGATCATCTGATATACTTGCTCTACTGAGACTTCGCAGAAGGGAGTGAGAGTGGCGGGTGTAACGGTTTGTCCTTGTTCGTTCCTGATGGGAGCAATCGGGGGCATGAAATAAGACATTCTGAAATTGTTTGTCATAACATTTATCGTTAATTCTTTTAATAATGCGGTTCTGTTTTTGAAACGCAGCGCAAAATTAGGACAAAGTGATATAACGGCAGTTCGGACATATCCGAACTAATGTGAATATTTTTATAACAACTAAATTATTATTAACGTTTAAAACAAGAAAAAATGAAAAAAGAGTATCATCATTTTGCATTCGGCCTTTTTATCGAAGAGGTACTTAAATGTGAGAAAGTGGTTGTTTCAGCCATGTGTCAAGCTATAGGCATGAGTAAGGAAACTTACGAAATGCTAAAAAAAGGGATGATAAGTGTTTGAACTATTACGAGCGTATATTTAATTTTTACTATGATACGCTCACAGAAGAGGAGTTTCTGGAGAAAATGCATGAGTGGTCACTGCGGTATATCCGGTATAGGAAGAGACGGGAGGAAGAAAAAGAATCCGCACGGAAACTCTCGGATCAATAGCGGATTATTCGGCTATTGATAACAGTCAGGCACGGATTTTGCGGAACTACACGGTTTTTAATTACTCAACTCTTAAAACCGTGTAATCCGCGAAATCCGTGCCTAAATGATAAACTTTTATTACCTTATTTCTTCTCCGGTAGTGTAACGGAGAAGTGAGGGTTAGGCGTGTGCTGTGCAAAGATAACTGCCTTCATTTTTTCTACAATCTCCGGATGCTGGTCGGCCACATTGTTGTCTTCATGAATGTCCGTTGCCAGATTATAAAGGAAAGGTATCCCTTTCTTTACCACCATCTTCCAGTCTCCCATGCGTACGCCAATCTGATTTGTTTCATTAAATTCCCAGTAAAGGAAGTCATGTTCCTTCTGCTTTTTCTTTCCCAGCAATGTCGGGGCGAAGGAAATGCCGTCGAAGTAATCTACTTCTTTGTCTTTGTTCGCATATTTCTTTACGTAATTCTTTTCGCCGATGATCTCGCAGAAAGTAGGCATCAGGTCGTAGAAAGCGCAGATGTGGTCGTTCACTGTACCTGCAGGTACACGTCCCGGCCAGCGGGCGATAAATGGGATACGGATACCTCCTTCATAGCATTGGCGTTTCAAGCCACGCAGTTTACCGTCTCTGCCGAAGAATGTAGGATCAGCTCCGCCTTCTTCGTGAGGGCCGTTGTCGCTGGAGAAAATGACCAGTGTATTCTCGTCCAGTCCTTTCTCTTTCAGCTTTTTCAGTACTTCTCCGACGTAGTAGTCCAGTCGGGTAATCATTCCTGCAAATTGTGCGTGTACATGCGTGATCGCGTTGTATCGCGATCCTTCGCTGCCTTTGTAGCTCTTGTCAGGATTGAATTTCTCTTTATATTCATTTAAGATAGAGTCTTCCGGCTGAACCAGTTCCGCATGGGGCAGGGTATAAGTCAGCACTCCGAAGAACGGTTGTTTGCCGTCCTGCTCATCCAGCCATTCCATTGCTTTCTGGTGAATCATATCCGCCGAATATTGCGGGCGTTTTTGATAATCGGCACCGTACATCGGATACTTGATGTTCTCGTCCATAATGACACGTACTACGCCTGTGTCGCCTAATGCTTTGCTGTAGCGATTGAGGAAATTAGGGTAGTAAAGGTGGGCCTGGAACTGACAGATGTAGCCGAAATATTCGTCTATCCCGCGTTTGTCCGGAGTGGAGCAGGAACCTTCATAACCTCCCGCCCATTTGCCGAACATACCGGTGGTATATCCGTTCTCTTTCATTATCTCGGGCAGGATAACGTGATCGGGGTCATAAGGATGCTGACCGACTACTGCATACTCCTTGTTGTTGCCATACATTACTGTGGGGGCGTTCGTCCAATATTCCTTGTTGCCCCGTACTTCGCAATGTCCTGTATGCTGCCCTGTCATAAATGAAGCTCGGGAAGGAGCACTGACGGGACTTCCTGCGTATGCCTGTGTGAAGCGCATACCCTCGCTTGCCATCGCATCCAGATGGGGGGTGCGGATGAATGGCTGACCGTAGCATCCCAGATCGCCATATCCCATGTCATCGCAGAGGATGAAGAGGATATTCGGCTTTGTGTTGTTTTTCTGTCCGCTGGCAGACAGACTGGAAAGAATAAGCGTACCGCTTACTAAAGAAAATAATTTGTAGTTCATAAAAATAATGTGTTAAGAAATTTATATATTAGGGGTTTTATTGATTAATTGTTTTTGATGTCTCTCTCTTATGTTTCTCTTTATATTGAGTCGGTGTTTCGCCCGTGTACTGCTTGAAAGTCGTGCTGAAATAACGGGAAGTAGTGAATCCCACTTTCTCCGCAATTTCCGTAAATGACATTTCCGTGCCGGTGATCAGTAGAATTGCCTGCTCCATCCGGAACTTATTGATATAGTCATTGGCTCCC
>ENA-UEOR01002182-UEOR01002182.1-human-gut-metagenome-genome-assembly--contig:-NODE-2182-length-10894-cov-4.876121_pt1 | contig 10894 bp, 9 predicted proteins | sample MGYA00242887_ERZ507890 | MGnify/ENA primary metagenome ERZ507890 (study PRJEB26167, sample SAMN06115431) | human gut metagenome | host: Homo sapiens | place: China:Guizhou | collected 2014-10-21...
AGTCGGAAGTACGTTTAAGCTATATGCAAAATAACTTCAGCGTCACCTTCAATATACAGAATTATGCCTTGGCCGATATGCAAGCTGGAATGCTTAATATCTACACCGATAAAATACCCCGACTCTGGATTCAATCCATATAAATTGGGATGCCTTCCCCCATTCGTTTCTAACTTCCCATAGACATTCAAGTAGCCATTACCGCACATCTCATCGATAAATTTCGTAACAGTAGGCACACTCAAATCCAATTCTTTGGACAGCTCTGTAATCGTAGAACAACCATTCTGAATATAATGAGTAATAATTCTCTTCTTTATAAGAGAATTTTTCGACCCTTTCTCAAACTCTTTCAACAATAAATGAGGCATAACGAGATTACTTTTTTCGACTTACATTGATAAAATAGGAATAAAAAACAAACCCGATCGAAATACTCCCGTCAAACTTATCTTTATTCCTGCTTGCGCTATCTTTCCGTAAAAATAATAAATTTGTTCAAAACAGAGAAATTAAATAAATATATTTATTAATATTTTTATCGACAAATTCATTACCGACCACCTTTATGATTACAAACAGACAGAAACCAACCGTAATCCTACACATCTACTCGCTATATCATCGCACAAAACAGAAAGTTATTTTTTAGATATGCCCTATCATCTCATAAATAAAAGAACGGAGAGCCGAATTCGACTCTCCGTTCCACCACGAATCTAAATTCTTACTTATTTATTCCTCAACTTTGAAAGCATCGATCTCACGGATACCGGGAAGACCATAGTTAGCTTTTTTAAGACCGTTAACATAAACAGTCATACCAATTCTCTCCGGATGGCCTTCAAGTTTAGCAGCATCTCTCAAACTCTTAGCGGCATCAGTATCATTTAATTTTACCAAAAGACATTTCGAACCATCTGTCTCTTCTGCATTATCTGCAATAAATACTTGGCTATAACCAGTAAATTCAGCAGCACCGGCCCATTCTATATCTCCGGCTTGTTTAGCTTCATCGAACGATTTATACCCAGTCTTTGAAGGTCCATTTTTAATACAACCCACAACATATCCTTTAACCGCAAAAGTTTCGCCATTTGCAATTTCCAAAGCCTCGGCAACAGTTTTAGCTTTTGTCCAATCCACTTCGGGAGTAGGATCAGGCTCTTCGCCGGCTTCAACGAAATGTTCTACTTGATTACGTCCGAAAGCGAAATCATCTATGCAATAAGTAGTAGATTTCGATTTGCCTCCTTCGGCCACATAATGGAACCCGATATAAACGATATCGCCTTTTCCTTCCAAGCTGATATCGCCCGAAGCCACCCATTTGAAATTGCCATCGGCAGAAGTAGCAATCTTCACATCAAGTTTTTCCTTGCTCGAAGCGGTAGATTTAGGCTCGTTCAACACATAAACTTCAAGTTTGGTAGATGCTTGCCAATAGGAACCTTCACTATAAAAAGAGAAGATTTTTTTAGCCGCATCCTTTACATTCAAAGCCGGAGAAATCATCCACCAGTCATAAGCCAAACCGGCATTTTTATCGGTGCTATCGTGAGCGGTAGCCTGAATATATTTATCTACCGAGTTATCGGTCTTATTTGTAAAAATCTTACTTTGCCATGTACGGTCATCGTCAGACGGGGAAATAATCTCGTGAGTCCAACCCGGGCACACCAAGTGTAATTCTGCATCGCTATGTCCGGCTATGTCTCTTATGGCCGCACTGGACTGGATGGATTGCATGTGCAGGGTACTACATCCGGGCAGGTTTTCTGTAACGTCCGGTAGGGCGTTTTGATCTTCACGAACTGGCTGTTCACGATGGCGGTGCCGTCGGAGTAGACCGTGACCAGCAGGCGGTTGTTTTCATCCGCATCGTAATAGCTCACAGTGACGGAGTCCACCGGGTATTCGTGGCTGTAGGAAGAATACCGCTGGTTGAACCGCTTGACGCAGGTAAGGCCGGAGAGCACGTTTGCGATCTGCTGATAGGCCGGGTCGTCGGCAGAGAGCAGTTGAACGTCCATCTCTGCGGAGCGGGCAAAGTTCTGAATGTGCTCCACCCGGACACTGGCCTGTGTGCTGGCCTTGATCCCGGATGCAAGATCGATCCGGGCAGAGGGAAGGATGAGCACCAGCGCCAGCAGGATGAGCAAAACGATGCCGAACCGGGACAGAATGCCTTTTTCCTTCATAAGAGTCATGCCTCCTTTGGCAGCTCCGCTCCCATTTGGCCCAGATGCCGCTGGGCAAAGAAGAAGCCCACGGCGCTGGCGGCGAACACCACATAATAGCTGGCGATGCGGTAGAGCATCATCACGCTCATCACCTCGCCGCGCTCCAGAAAGCTGCCGAACACCAGCAGGAATGCCGTCTCGATGGAGCCCATGCCGGCCACATTGGGCAGGGCGTTGGACAAAAACAGCATCAGGCTGGTGAGCAGCTGCACCTGCAAAAAGCTCAGAGGGGAAAGCCCCATGAACCGGATGCACAGGTAGGGCAGGCAGAACAGCCCGAACAGCTTGACCGCCTGCAATGCCAGAATTTCAGCGCAGTGGGGCTTATCTGCCAGCAGACGGCGGCTCTCCTCGCCCAGAATATCCAGCTGCTGCTGCCAGTCGGCGCGGCGCTGCTGCCATTTTTCCGTTTTGGGCAGCAGACGCATCAGCCAGCGGGCAAGGTTCTGCACCAGCGGCGATACGCACACCAGCACCAGCACCACAATGATGGCCGCCACTACAGCGTATGCCATGGGCAGATAATTCATCACACCGGTGGTGTTGGCGGCAAGCCATCTGTGCTGAAACAGCAGCATCACCGTGGCATACAGCAGCACGGTGGTTTTGTGGAACACGTACTGCAGGGTCATCAGGCCCACGCCCGGGCCAACCGGCAGGCCGCAGCGGTGCAGATACCAGGTCTGCACCGGCACTGCACCTGCGCCCAGCGTGACCACATTGCCAAAGGTGCCGCACCACGCGGTATCGATGCCCTGCCAGAGCCTGAAGCCCGGGATGCGGCTGCGCACGATGACCCACGCCACGCACCCCTCCAGCAGCGGATAGCTGAGGCCGATGGCCAGCACCACCAGCACCTGCCATGCGGACAGCTGCGAAAGCGCTTCGGTGATCTCGGCCCAGTTGTCCTTGAACAGCAGCACGATGATGCCGGTAAGTGCGGCGAGCACCAGCAGCGAGATCACTGTCTTTTTGCGGGAAGGTGCGGCAGAGGCGGGTTGGCTCATAGAGAGAACAGGCTCCTTTCAGGCGGAATGATTTGATAAAAGTATAACACACGCGGCCTGTGTCTTTGTGAACGGAACTGGAATTTTCTTGTGCAATTTTGATGGAATGATAAAAAGGCAAGGGCAGATGTACGCATCGACCCTTGCCTTTATCTTGTTTTTAGTCTGTTGATTCGTTCACCAGCCGTGTCAGGGTGGCAACATAGGCTTCGTTGGAATAATATTTCTCGTACATTTTCCGGCAGTCAGCTTTCATGGCGGCCAGCTGTTCCGGATGCAGGATAGCATACTCCAGCACCTTTGCCAGCTGATCCGGGTCGTCGTCTTTGTACACAAAGCCGTCCACGCCCTCGGTGATCAGCCCGGCGGTGCCGGTGTGCTCCGACACGATGGAGGGCTTGCCGAAGATCAGGCCCTCGGTGACGAAGGTTGGCATGGGATCATCGCGGGAAGCGCATACCACGCAGGTGCACTGATCCATCAGGGATTTGATCTCGGGCCGTTCCAGACGCTTGCGGTAGAAAACGGTGTCCGGGTAGTCCTCCACCAGTGCATCCACGGCGTTCTTCAGGCTCTTGTCCGCCGCCTTACCCACGAACAGGAAAGCAGCCTTCTGGCGCACCTCGGGCTTTAGCAGGCGGATGGCGTTGCAGAAAATATCCTGACCCTTGCGCGGCTCAAAGGAACCTACGGTCACGAACAGCGGCCTGCCGCCGGCATAGCTGATATCGTAGGGCGGGAAGCTTTCCTGCGCATAGTCCGGCAGACCGTAGATCAGCTGTTCAATGCTGAAGTCCGGCCGCACCGAGTGCATGGCGGCAGTGGCGTGGGATCCTACGGCGCACACATGCACGTTGGAGTCCAGTGTTTTGGGAATCTTGTGCGCAATGAATGGGTAGCCTGCAAAGGCATCGTGCAGCCACCACAGCACCGGCACGAAAGAGCCGTTCAGGGTGCTCACGGCGGCAGCCTCTACCACGGTGTTGGCCAGCACAAAATCGGCACTGGTGGCAAGGCCCCACAGCGACGAGTTCATCACGCAGTCGCTGCGGGTCACTACGGCGGCACCGGCATCCAGAAACAGCGGCAGCGAGCCGTCGTCCGCAGGGCCAAGCACCACCACTTCAAAGCCCATGCTGCGCAGCACCGGCACGGCACTTGTCAGCACGATGGGCGCACCGGTCATGGTCAGCTCGTGGCTCAGGATCAAAGCACGCTTTCCGTCTGCAGAGAACACATCGTCGGCACACAGTTCCCGCCGGAAGTGCAGCAAAGACTGCGGGATGCGGTGGCAGTTTTCCGCCATGGCGGTGGCAAGGCGCAGCAGCTCGGTCACGCTGTCCCTGCCGCGCGCAGCGGCGCGCACCCGGTCCAGAAGCTTCCGCGATACCATGGCGCAGCGGCTGCACGGGATGTGCTGGGTGCTCAGATAAAGGGCGGTGGAGCCATCGAAGCCAAAGGCGGCATCACACACCACAAAATCGGCACCGGTGCGCAGGGCGGCGGCAAAATAGGTCAGGGCGGTGGAGGTGCACTCCAGATCTTCGCTGACCAGCAGCACGCCCTCCACCGAGTCGGTCAGGGCGGGGGCCAGCTCCGTCACCAGCCGGAACTTGCGGTGCAGCTGGTTTTCCAGTGCGTGCTCCAGCGCCTGATGACGGCCCGGTGCATACACCAGCAGATAGGTGCTCTGGGTATCGGTATAAACCTGCTTCGTCAGCTGCTTACGCTGCAGGGTGCTGTAACTGCTGTACATGTTAACAACTCCTTTAGCGATCCGATTCAGCCGCGCAGCAGGCGGCGCAAAGCACGCAGCGGTGCGGTAAGCCGCCAGCTGCTGCTCTCGTACAGGTTTTCCAGCGAATCTTCATAGGCAGCACGGCTGTTCTGCAGTTCCGTCAGCTGATTGTTCAGCCGGGTGTTCTCGGCAAGGGCGGCCTGCAGCTGTTCCAGAACATCGTTCTTTTCGGCTTCAGCATGCAGCTTGATGGTATTCAACGCGCTGAGCAGGGCCTTGCCGGGCTGCTCGTGCTGGAAGCGGCCCAGCGGATAGTAATGATAGGTCACGGCAAACTTCATCCCGGCCGCAAAGGGCACGGTGCTGCACACGGTCAGGTTGGGGTCCACATCCAAAAACAGCAGGCAGTCTTCCTGCAGCTGGATGCCGTTCATGGCGCGGCATTCCAGCCGCTCGTCCGAGATGCTCAGGTCAGTCACGCAGCAGGCCAGCTCACCAGGGTCCAGCCGCAGCGCACGGGCATCCGTGGGCAGGGTGAACACCGCAGAGACCTCGTGGGTCAGTTCGTCGTAGGCATCCTCGGCAACGGTCAGGCATTCCCGCGGGGAATAGCCGGAGCCGGAATCGTAGAACAGCTGCGGCAGGGTCAGGGCGGCAGGCTCGTTGTCGCTGCCGTGCCTTGCCAGTGCGGCCTGATAGTTCAGCACCTGTTGTTCCAGCTCCAGACACCGCTGTGCCAGCCGGGATACACCTTCGTCAGAGAGCTTGAGCTGCTGTTCCAAGTCAGCAGCGCGGCTGCGGGCCGCAGCAAGGGTCTCGGGGACATCGTTGTTCATAACCGGATTCTCCTCTTACTTTTATGATGGCTGCACCGCAGCAGCCGGAAAAACATGTCAGTGCCGGGAGGTATAGTGCACGGCGGGCGTTCTGCGCTGTGCAGGGAAAAATCGGATGATGAGTGCGCGGCGTACACGCAGCAGCTCACACACCAGCCAGATAGAGCCCAGAGAGATGGCATATTGCAGCCACATGCCCAGCACCGGCTGCGCAGAGAACTTTGCTACCATCAGATACCACGGAATAGCGATGATCTCCACGGTATGTACGCAGAAAATGTTCAGCGAACGGCGGCCCACCGCTTCCAGAAAGTGCACGATGGGGCCATGGCCGCGGCTGAGCCGCATGAACAGCCGGATGAAAAGCAGGCCTGCAGCACCGTCCAGAAAGATGCTCAGCGGCCCCAGCGACCACTTGGCCAGCGAGATGCAGTCGGTGGTGCGGGTAGCAAGAGCGCCTACGGCAATGAGTGCTGTGGCGGCCAGCAGCCCGGCAAAGACTTTGGGCGGCAGGGGCTCGTCCAGCAGATGCTTCTTTTTGGCAAGGAAGCCGATATAGAGGTAGGGCACTACCACGGCACCCTGGATCAGGCAGAAGGGCAGCTCCCACACAAGGCTCGCGCCCCAGCCCAGCAGGACGCAGCCTGCCACAGCCCATGGAACATAGCGCTCCGGGAAGATGTTCAGGATCACATCCAGCAGCACCCAGCCTACCATCAGCGCCAGCAGATACCACATCGGCCCGCAGGAGAAGAACTCCTGCCCGAAATACTTGGCCGTGTGGGGCAGGCCCAGCAGAAAGCCGCCGGTGACCTTGATAGACTCGCCGATGGTGCCGGGCAGGTACTGGAACGTCTTATAATGAATGATAAAGTGCAGCACGCAGGTGAACAGCGCCGTGTAAGCATAGGGTTTGAGCAGGCTTTTGAGCTGCTGGTGGATGCACTTGCTGATGGAGCGCTTGCGGAAGCCGTAGCCGCTGGCAATAAAAAAGGCCGCCATCAGCGTTTCGCGGTAGATAAAGCCGACAAAGGCCGTCAGCGACAGGCCGCCCTCCAGCTGGAGTGGGTAAAGCTCCGCAGTGTGTCCCAGCACGATGGCCAGCATCCCAGCGCCCTTGAGCATATCAAACATCCCGATGGAGTTGACAGTGCGGGGCTTGGTTGTTTCCATGAAAGATTCCTTCCCTGCGCCGGGCCAATACCCCCTCGAGAAAAAAGCCGGATACGGCGCAAATGATCAGTTTTTATACAGCATTGCCATGATATATGGCTAGTATAATGCTTTTTATAGAGACTGTCAATTTTGTTTTGCAGTCTGCACCATACCGGAACTGGTATTTTGCGCTAAAAATTGTAGCACGAAAACCGGCGGATTGCAACGAAAGGTAGAATTTGGCCGGGGCGTATCCCAAGATGCGCAATTGAAAGTTGTCAAAGTGAGAAATTAAATGTTGCAGAAGTATTGCATTGCATTGGAAAATATTGTATACTGAGCACAGTGCAGCACACTGCCGCAGGATGAAATAACAACGCAGGAGGAAAATACAATGATCAAGGTATTGGACAACGTGTATGATCTGGTCACCCTGAATATGGAACAGCGTTTTTCGGAGCGTGTGGCGCTCCGCTTTTATGATAAGGAAACGGACGAGGTGACCGCAGTCCATTATAAGGACTACGCGCGGGATATCCGCCGTGCGGTCAGCTACTTCCAGAGCACCATCCCGGATATCAAGGGCAAAAAGATCTGCCTGCTGAATAAAAACTGCTACGAGTATGCCGTGAACACCTTCGGCATCATTCTGACGGGCGGCGTGCTGGTACTGCTCAACCAGCACAAGAGCTGGGACGAGCTGTCCTACGAGCTGGGGCTGGTGGACCCCGCTGCCATCCTGACCGACGGCGACGACTACGGCACAAAAGAGCAGCTGCAGGCCGCCTACGGCAGCATTCTGCGCCCCATGGACGGCTTCCGCGCTTATGAGCTGGTGGCAGAGATGCCCCGCTGCATCGGCCACGATGACCTGATGATCCTGATGTTCACCTCCGGCACCACCGGCCGCAGCAAGGGCGTGATGCTGAGCGAGCGCAACTTCTTCAGCGTGATGCGCGCCCATGTGCAGATCGGTGAGCGCATGATGGAGTATAAGCACGACCCGGAGCTTGTGGTCAGCCAGTACACGGTGCTGCCCATGTTCCATCTGGGCGCATTCATCTGCCTGTTCTCTTGGGCACACGGGGGCTGGGCGCTGAACATCAGCGGCGATATCCGCAATTTCTATAAGGAGATCCGGCGGATGCCCAGTCAGGTCATGGCGGTGGTGCCGGTGATCATGAACTCCCTGCACAAGGACGTGATGCGCGGCCGCAAGGAGCGCTTGGGCGAGCTGTGGGTGCCCATCTGCTCCTCTGCGATGTTTGACCCGCAGGTGATGCTGGATATGGCCACCAACGGGATGTTCGTGGTGCAGACCTACGGCGCTACCGAGACCTGCGGCGATGGCATCATCAACTACGCGCAGGATGCAAAGCACATCGGCGCTGTGGGACAGGGCAACGATTATCTGGACTACAAGCTCGAGCCGGACGGAGAGCTGTGCATCCGGGGCGACAGCATCATGCTGGGCTACTACAAGGACCCCGAGGCCACCGCTGCGGTCATCGACAAGGACGGCTGGTTCCACACCGGCGACCTTGCCCGGGTGGACGAGGACGGCTACTACTACATTACCGGCCGCAAGAAGAACCTGATCATTCTGGACAGCGGCGAGAACGTCAGCCCCGAAGAGCTGGAGGGCATGTTAGAAAAATGTCCTGCCGTACAGGAATGTATCGTAAAAGAACTGGGCAAAAAGATAGGTGTTGTGGTATACTGTGAAAAGGAGCACCAGCAGACGGTGCGGGACTTTATTGCCCAGATGAACCGCACCGTCCCGCTGTACAAGCGCATTGGCGTGGTGGAATTCAGCGAAACGCCGCTGCCCCGCAACGGCGCAGGCAAGCTGGTGCGCAAGTAAAACGCAACAGAAAGGAAGCATAATACGATGGAACGTGCAGAAATCATTTCTCAGATCACGGCTATTCTGGAGGATGTCGCAGAGGTATCGCCGGAGGATGTGACCGAAAGCAGCGTCCTGATGGACGATCTGGATCTGTCCTCTATGGAGATCCTGACCATTGTGGCAGATCTTGAAGAGACCTTTGGCCTGCGCATCCCGGAAAAGGAGCTGCGCAACTTTGTCACCATGGGTGATCTGGTGGATTATCTGGCAGCAAACGTGGGGTAAAAACCAATGGAAACACAGCAGCGCTCGACGGAATATAACTTTCAGGGAATCATGTACTTTTTCCGTCGGGAAAAGATCCAGTGCCGGTACCAGTTCTCGCTGCGGGATGCGGTGGATATCACCCTTTTGCAGCGGGCACTGACAGCGGCCTTGGCAAGTGCGCCCTATTATACCCAGCGTCTGGTGCAGGAAAAGCGGGAGATGTGGCTGGAGCCCAATACGGAGCCCTGCCTTGTGTACCCCGGCAGCACCATGCGCAATATCCCGGAACAGACGAACGGCTACCTGTTCTGCGTCAGCTGCGAAGGGGATACCGTCTACTTTGACTGGCATCACTTCCTGCTGGACGGCCACGGGGTATCGCCCCTGCTCACCAGCATTCTGGAGCAGTACTGCAACCTGCGTTACGGCACGGCCTTTGCGGTGCTGCAGATCGTGTGCGACCCGCCCTATGATATGGAGGCCATGCTGGCAGAGTACCCGCCTGTGGAGTACGGGAGCGATGTCATCCAGCGGGACGTGGTGCAGACCTACGAGGGTGCGCTGCGCCGCACCCGGGTGTGCCTGAGCAAGCAGAGCCTTGTGGAAAAAGCGCTGGCGAACAACGCAAAGCCGGTAAGCGCTCTGATGGGTCTGCTGTGTATGGCCATGCGGGAGTATCTGGGCAAGGAGAAGATCCAGTATTCCTACTCCTCCGATACCCGCGATGTGGCCGGTGTGCCGAACGCGCTGTACAACTGCGTATGCAGTTTCGGGCATACGGTTCAGCTGCAAGCCCAGACCCGCCTTGCAGATTTTGTGGGAGATATTGATGCAGATATCAAGCGGGATCTGCAGCCGCAGTCCAAGCGCCGCCGCATGACCGAGCAGATGGGCTGGGTGTACAAGGTGGACCAGCAAAAGGCACCCCTGCGCATCAAGCAGCGGGTGTTCCAGATGGGCGAGTACATCGGCGGCACCATTTCGGATTTCTGGCTCAGCTATCTGGGCAATCCGCTCATGCCTGCCACCCCGGAGTTGGCACAGTACACCACGGATTTTGGCGTCTGGGTACCGCCGGACGGTGCATCCGTGGGTGTGGAGGCTGCCAGCCTGAACGGAAAGATCATCCTGTGCATCCACAACAAGGCACCCAACCCGGGTCTGGCTGATATCCTCCGCAAGACCTTTGAAAACGAAGGCGTTGCGGTGCTGGAAGCCGAAGATCTGGACTGAGAAATACTTATTATAAAAGAAAAAACTGCTGCACGTTTTGTGCGGCAGTTTTTTTGCTGCTTTTTGTAAGAAAATCCGGTTGCAAAGATGCGAAAAAATGGTTAAATAGAGAAAGGATATTTCCGCAAGGAGAGGAACACCATGGAACAACAGAACACGCGCCTGCGCAATGCGGGCTTTGCGACCTTTTTCTTCAGCGGCATCTGCGCCATCAGCGCGGGTGTGGTGGTCAGTCTGCTGCAGGAGCGCTATGGCTTTGCCTACGGCATGACCGGTACGCTGCTCTCCCTGATGAGCATCGGCAACCTGCTGGCGGGGCTGCTGATGGGCATGCTGCCCAGTGCGCTGGGCATGAAGCGCAGTGTGCTGCTGCTGACCATCGGCTATGCGGCGGGCTACGCCGTCATGGGGCTGACCGGCGCAGTGGCGCTGCTGGCAGTAGCCTTTTTTGTGGTGGGCATCGCCAAGGGCAGCGTTATCAATACCTGTACCATTCTGGTCAGCGATCACTCCGCCGACCGCACCCGCTTTGAGGTAACGGATATCTACAAGACCTCCGTCTGCCC
>ENA-UEOR01002186-UEOR01002186.1-human-gut-metagenome-genome-assembly--contig:-NODE-2186-length-10881-cov-3.712792_pt1 | contig 10881 bp, 7 predicted proteins | sample MGYA00242887_ERZ507890 | MGnify/ENA primary metagenome ERZ507890 (study PRJEB26167, sample SAMN06115431) | human gut metagenome | host: Homo sapiens | place: China:Guizhou | collected 2014-10-21...
GTTCATCGGATGGCGGTGTCCCAGCTCTACGGGCTTGCCGGGGATGGTCACGTCGATGGCCTCGGCATCCAGCCGGGCGTCCAGCGCGCGGGCCTTGAGCGCAGTCTTTGTCTCCTCGAGCTTTTCCTCGATGGCGGCGCGGACGTTGTTGGCCGCCTGACCCATGACCGGGCGCTCTTCAGCGGACAGCTTGCCCATCATCTTGAGCACCGCGGTCAGCTCGCCCTTCTTGCCGAGGAAGCGGACGCGCAGCGCATCCAGCTCGGCGGAATCCTTTGCCTCGTTCAGCGCAGCCAGCGCCTCCGAGCGGATCTTTTCCAGTTGTTCTTTCATACGACGAAAATCTCCTTTTTTGTAATTTACAAATTGATCGGCGCCGCAAAGGGAAAAGAAAAAGCCTTTCCTCCCACAAAAGGGGACGAAAGACCTGCTTCCGCGGTACCACCCGCAATTCGCCGAACGGCGCACTCCAACGTGTAACGGCGTCACCCGGCACGTCCTACTTCTCAGAGACATCCTTACGGTTTCAGACGCGCAGCTCCCGGGGGAAGGCCTGGTATTTCTGCCGCAGACAGCTCTCAGCATTGCTGCCCTCTCTGAAGCGGCGGAATGAAATCCGGACACCCGATCCTTGCTTTTCCAATATCAGAGCTATCTTAGCATATTGCATTCAGTTTCGCAAGAGAAAAATTTGACTGTCCGGCCCAAATGGCATATAATAACGAAAAAAGGGGAGGCGAGAAGCATGGCAAAGGCCGCATGGATCGCGCAGCAGACGGACGCTCGCCTTGTGCGGGAGCTGTTTCCCGTCCGCAAGCGCGACACGCACAAGGGCGAGTACGGAAAGGTGCTGCTGCTCTGCGGCTCGGAGGGATTGACGGGTGCGGCAAGGCTTGCGGCAAAGGCCGCGCTCCGCACGGGCAGCGGCCTTGTGTATCTCTTCGTTTTCCTGTGCATGGCCTTTGCCGCGGGCTTTGCCCTGCGGTGGATCTTCCTCGGTGTCGGCGGCGCGGTGGGCGGCTTTCTTGCCGCGTGGAACTTAAATCTGCTGCGCGGCGACTGGTATGCGCGCATCAAGGTCATCCTTGACCACAGCTACGATGTGCAGGGCAAGGGCTTCCAGCAGACGCGCGGCCTGCTCGCCCTCGGGTCCGGCAGGCTGACAGGACAGGGGCTGTTCAATGGCACGCAGACGCAGTCCAGCTCCAAGTGGAGCCTTCCCGAGCGGCAGACGGACTTCATCGACATTGTCGCCTGGAGAAGCACGGCGGAGTTTGTCTCCAAGTACTTCACCAAGGGCAGCATGGCCGCCGTGAGCGGCCGTCTGCAGATCCGCGAATGGACTGACCGCGAAGGCGGAAAGCGCACGACCGCGGAGGTCGTGGCGGACAATGTCTACTTCGGCGAGAGCAAGCGCCGCGACGGCGGCGATACGTCTCGCCCGGCAGCGCCGAGCGCATCGGCCCCGGCTCATCGCGGCAGCTATGGCGGATATGACAATGTCCCCCAGGGCGGCAGCGCATTTTCCGAGCTGGACGACGATGACGGCGATCTGCCGTTCTGATTTTGATAAAGGAGGATTACAGTCTTGGCTTTTGACAGAGATAAGAGCAAGAACCGCAAACGCAGAAAAGTTTGCCAGTTCTGTGTGGACAAGTGCACTTATATCGACTACAAAGACACCGCGAAGCTTCGCCGCTTCCTGTCCGAGCGCAGCAAGATCCTGCCGCGCCGCACGACCGGTACCTGCGCGATGCATCAGCGCGAGCTCACCGAGGCCATCAAGAGAGCGCGTCAGATCGCCCTCCTGCCGTACGTGACCGACTGAGTTTCTGTTCACAGACAGCAAATCGCCCCCATCGAACGATGGGGGCGATTTTTCTTTTTCTTTTGCGCCGTGTCAGTCTCCGAGGTGCAGCGGGATGTTCTCGACCTGCGCGATAACGGAGACCATGGCGCGGATCTGCGGCGTGAGCACCTTGTCGCGGTGGTGCACCAGCTGGCTCCACTGCTCCATGTGGCAGTCCGTGACCGGCAGAATGGCAAGCCGGCCCTCTTCCGCGCGGCGGCGCGCCGTGTAGCGCGGCAGCACGGACAGATAGGGGTTGTGCTCGAGCAGCTGCATGACCATGCTCGTGCTCTCCAGCTCCAGAAACGGCCGGATCGACAGCTTCTGGTGCGCCAGCTCCATGTCGAACTGGTGGCGATAGCTGTTGAACTGCGGCATGAGCACGAACGGCTCATTGACGAGGTCGGCCAGCTTGAGCTGCTTGGCGGCGGCGAACGGGTGCTTGGGGCTGGCGACGATGACGATCTCCTGCGGACACTCGAACAGCTTGATCCGCTGCGCGTCGTAACCCATGTCGTCGAGCGTGTAGATCAGGTCGACTTCATTGTGCATGAGCATATCCGAGAGCGTTTTCGTGTCGCCCTCGATCAGCTGCGTGTTCACATGCGGACAGTGCTCATGATACAGCGGCAGGATCTCCCCGAAGCTGGCCGTCATGATGGATTCGATCGTGCCGATGCGCAGCGTGCCGGTCAGATCGCGCTCCTGCACCGTGAACGACACGGCGCGCGCCGCGGCCGACACGACATCGCGCGCGTAGGGGATGAACTCCTGCCCGTAGTGAGTGATGGATACGGTTTTTCCGATGCGGTCAAACAGGCGCACGCCCAGCTCGTTTTCGAGCTGCTGGACCTGCACCGTAACGGCGGACTGGGAATACCCCAGAGATTCTGCGGCCTTGGAGAAGCTCTGTAGCTGCGCGACCTTTAAAAACGTGGTCAGCAAACGAAGTTCCATAAGGCGATGCCTCCTTATCCCGATTTGGTTCCGTTTTTTTCTCGAGCTTATAATACGTCGCAAATCCGGCCTGCGTCAAGCATTTTTTCGCCTATCCAACAGGTGGCAGGGAAGGATTGACAGGAAAATATCATTTTTGTGAAAGAATATCATCAAAATTTTGAATTGAATCGAAAACGCAAAACGTACCTTTCAGAATTGTGAATTTTACAACAGGCGCGCGATATGCTATCATGCAACTGTAAGCGAGGGGATCGGCTGACGGCCTCCCCAGAACCGAAAAAATTTCAGGAGGTAGCTGCTATGAAAAACATTTGGCTGAACATTCTTGCGTTCGTTGCGTTTCTCGCGATCGAGATCGTCGCTGTCTCCTTTATGAGCACGTACTCCGCGGGCTCTGCTGCGATGGCGCTGCTGGGTGTGCTTGCGCTCGTGATCGGCGGCATTTACACGGTCCTGCTTGGCAGAGACATCGTGAGCATCCGCCGTTGATCTCATTTTCCTTTGCTATTTTTCATCCATTTCTGTTTTTTCTCCAAGGTTTCCGGGAGTAACCGCCTCCCGGTGACCACCCCCCAATGTGCGGTTTTCCGCACAAAAAATCTCCTCCCGTAACCGCCGGGAGGAGATTTTTTTATCCGTGCCGACGCTCGGAAAAAGATTTACAACCGTTCCGGCCTGTGATACACTACGCTCAGAACTGTATATTGCGCAGTCTTCGCCGCTTCGGGCGGCAGGGGAAATGTGGGTGCAAAGCCCCGCGAGTCGGTCACTGTGAAGCCGCCGGAAAGCGGATCAGTCAGAATACCCGAAGGCTGCAGGCATTTCTGCCGGAACCGGAAGTTGCATGGCTGAACGAAGGAATTTCGTTCGGCCGGTTTTGCTGCACCTGTCCGCCGGTTTCGGCGGGCAGAATTTTTTCTTTCAGGAGGGAAACACATGAAAAAACGGTTACTGTCCCTGCTGCTGGTGCTGGCAATGGTGTTCAGCCTCATGCCGGCGGCACTGGCGGCGGACAAGCCGAGCTTCCAGAGCTTCTTTGAAAGCGTCCCGGCCAACGCCGAGACGGAGCCCGGCTCCCCGAACAGCACGAACAAATGGAAAGTGGCCTCGTTGGGCGGGGACTATGTGCTCAAGTCCGGCGGAGCCGGAAAAAGCAGAGCCAGAAGCACCCTGCAGTTGACCTTTACCGCAGACGCAGAGCTCACATTTGAGTACAAGGTCTCGTCCGAGCCCAATTACGACTACTTCACCATCACCTATGACGGGGCGGAAAAGGTCAAAGAGAGCGGCGACCTCGGCTGGAAGACCTACACGCTCTCGGCCGAGTCCGGCAAGGTGCTGACGCTGACCTATGCAAAGGACGGCAGCGGCGACAAATTCGACGACTGCGTCTATGTCCGCAACTTCACGGCGGGCAAGGCCACGGTCGTCACCTTCCACGCCAACGGCGGCGTGGGCGCCGACTACACGCAGAATTTCTACGGTCAGGCCGCGCTCAAGCTCAACGCCTTCACGAAGGCGGACGGCGTGTTCGCCGGCTGGGCGACAACACCGGACGGGGAAGTTGCTTACACCGACGGCGCGAAGCTCAACCCCACGGAGGCGATGGATCTCTACGCCGTCTGGACGCCGGCGTACACCGTCACCTTTGCCTATAACGACGGCACAACAGCCGACACCACGGTCGCCATCGCGTGCGACACTGCCATCGGCGCCGGCGCCATCCCGCAGCCGACGCGCACCGGCTATACGTTCGGCGGCTGGTTCGCCGGCGACACCGCGCTGACGGCGGACACGGTCATTGCGGACGACACGACCTATACGGCCGCGTGGACGGCCAACACCTACACCGTGCAGTACCTGCCCAACGGCGGCACGGGCGAGATGGCCGCGCAGACCTTCACCTATGACGCCGAGCAGGCGCTGACGGCCAACGCCTTCACCCGCGCGGGCTACGACTTCCGCGGCTGGAACACCTCTGCTTCCGGCAGCAGCGTGCAGTATACCGACGGCGCGGCCGTCAAGAACCTGAGCGCGGAGAACATCGGTGTCGTGAAGCTCTACGCCGTCTGGGCCGGTCAGCCGGTGCAGGTGACGTTGAATCGCAACGACGGCTCCGAGCCGACCGTGCGCACCGGCGTTGTGGGCTATAACTATAACTACATCTACGAAAACGGCAGCGCCCGCTACAACCAGATCCCCGATCCCACCCGCACGGGCTACATCTTCCTCGGCTGGTTCGACGCGCCGGAGGGCGGCACGGAGATCACCAACCAGACCAAGTTCGCCGACGCCACGCCCGTGACGCTCTATGCGCACTGGCAGGAGGGCATCACCGTCCATTTTGACGGCAACGGCTACAAGGGCACGATCTCGGACAAGACCGTGCGCAAGGATGCCGTCGGCAAGAATCTGCCCTACCTGTCGGAGTACAGCTACCCGGCCAACAAGGCGCTCGACGGCTGGTATACCGCCAAAGAGGGCGGCGAGCGCGTGACGCAGGACACGGTCTTCACCGAATCCGAGATCACGCTCTATGCCCACTGGAGAGACTATCAGTATCAGGTCGAATTTAACGTTCGATACAGCGACAAGAGCAGCGTGACCGGCGAGATGGCCACCGTGGCCGTCCCGTTCGGCGTGGACTACAAACTGCCTGCCTGCACGTTCCAGCGCGAGGGCTACAAGTTTGCCGGCTGGAGCGAGTCGTCTTATGGCACGACGGTCAAGTATGCCGATCAGGCGACCATCCACCGTGATTTTGAAGACGGCGACTGGGACGACGGCAGCGAAGACAACGAGATCTACAAGCTCTATGCCGTCTGGACGAAGGATGTTTTCGGCATCGCGTTTGACGCGGTAGCAGCCGCGCTGCCGGCCGACGGTACCATCCGCACCGCGGATGCGCTCACGCTGCCCACGAGCGGTGACGGCTATACGATCACCTATACCAGCAGCGCCCCGGCGGTGCTGGCTGCCGACGGCACGGTCACGCTGCCGGCCTCCGGCGTGCAGACCGTGACGCTCACCGCCACGGTTATGGACACCGACGGCACGGTAAAGACGCGCGACTATACGCTCACGGTCTATTCGGCTGCGGCCGCCGCGGCCGAGGCGCGCCTTTCGCAGGCGGCGCAGACGCTGGGCGAAACGTTTGAGCCGGCCTACGGCAAGGATACGAACGCGGCCGACGCCCTTGCCGCGCTGCTGGCGTCCAAGGGCTACGACGATGTGACCGTCACGGTCAAGGCCGCCGCGGGCGACGCGAAGGCCTCCATTGACGCCGACGGCACGATCCATTATTACTTCGATGCCGGCATGAGCAGCCGCAGCAGCTATTTCTACGCGACGTTTGTCCTCAGTCTGGACGGCGCCAGCGTGGAAAAAGAAGTCTATGTGCACATCACCTGGGATCTGGCGCGCGCGCAGGCCGTGCTGCAGGCGGAGCTGGATCGCATCACGCTCCCGACCGAGCCGGTCACGTCTCTGACGCTGCCGCGCTACCCGGTCAAGGAAGGCATCGACCCGTCGCAGGTCGATTACAGCAAGTACGACAACTTCAACACCTGGGCGACCGTCACCTGGACGAGCGCCAACGACCAGATCGTCAAGGTCGGCTCGGCACCCTACACGCCGTACTACGCGCCCTACGCCACGACGCTCACCCGCACCGCGGCAGACCAGCAGGTGACGCTCACGGCGTCCATCGTCTGCAACAGCATTGAGGGACTGACGCTGACGAAGGCCTTTACCGTGACGGTGGCCGCCTCGCAGGAATCGCAGGCGACGCTGCGCGAGCAGCTTCAGGCCAAGCTCGACGCGGGCTTTGCCGCCTATGGCGGCCTGCGCGCTGCCGTGACCGGCGAGGTCCTGGAGGAGCGCGACGGCAAGTACATCGCCGCCAACGACATCCACTTCCCGAACACGCGCGATTTCGGCGTGGACGGCAAGTATACCCCGGTCATCATCACGAGCAGCGATGCGGACACCATCGTGCCTCCCGGCGTGAACAACGCCGCGCGCGTGGAGGTCTACCGTCCGCTGCCCGGCGAGGATGCAAAGGACGTCACCGTCACCGTGACGATCAAGGATAAGGAGACCGGCATCGCCGTCTCGCGCGATTTTGTCATCGCCGTCCAGCCGCTCACGCAGCAGGAGATCGACGACGAGCTCGCGCTTATGGCCGAGGTCAAGGCGCATTACTTTGACGGTATCCGCAATGGCAATCCCGATCCCGAGCACATTACCGGCAACCTGCACGCCTTCCGCGAGGCGTATCTGGACGCCGACGGCCAGCTCGTCTGGGTGTACGACGTTGACGATCAGGCCAACCACGGCATTGTCCCCTCGGAGCTGCCGGGCTGGCAGGCCAGCGAGCGGTGGCGCCTGTTCCGCTCGACGAATCCGGCCGTCATCAGCCACGAAAACCTGCTCGTAACGCGCGCGACGGAGCATAAGGCCGTCACGATTGTCAGCGAGCTCTCGAGCGAGACGCTCGGCAAGTACGCCGCGCGTTACCCGGACAATGCCGACTTCCAGGCGCTGAGCCATCAGGCCGTTTCCGCGCGCCTGATCGTCCGCGGCACCGCACCCACGAGCGACGAGCCGCAGGTCACGACCAGCACCGTCACCTTCCAACTGCACACGGACACCGAAATGTGGATCCAGCCGACCGTCGTCTACGACCAGCCCGAGGGCACGACGGCGATGGACGTGTTCCGGCAGGTGCTCACGGCCAACGGCTACACCTATGAGGCGAAGGGAAGCTATGTGCAGGCCGTCATCAAGCCGGACGGCACGAAAGTGGCCGAGTTCAGCAAGGGGCCGAATTCCGGCTGGGTCTTTCGCGTCAACGGGGAGTTCCCGGACGTTGCCATGCAAGACTACCAGATCTCGGACGGCGACGTGATCGAGGTGCTCTTCACTGCCAACTATATGGACGAGCCGGGGCTGTTCCTGCCGTTTACCGATGTGAACAACCACTGGGCGTACAGCGCGATCAAGCGCGTGTATAACCGCGGCCTCATGCTTGGCGTGAGCGACACGCGCTTTGCGCCGAACCAGGCGCTCAGCCGCGCCATGCTCGTGACCGTCCTCTACCGCTTGGCGGACGAACCGGATGTGACGGCGGATAACCCGTTCACGGATGTTCCGGCCGGTCAGTGGTACACGAACGCCGTGATCTGGGCGGCGGCCAACGGCATCGTCAGCGGCTTCGGCGACGGTACGTTCCGGCCGAACGAGCCGGCCACGCGCGCACAGGCAGCGGTCATGCTGTGCGGGTACGCGAAGCTTGCCGGACGCGACACGACGCAGCGCGCGGATCTGTCCGCGTATGCGGACGCGGCGGAGATCCCGTCCTGGGCGCTGGCGGAGATGCAGTGGGCGAACGCCGCACAGCTCATCCGCGGCCGCAGCGACACGATCCTTGCCCCGAACGCCGGGACGACCCGTGCCGAGATGGCCAAGATTCTCAACACATTCATCGGCAAATAACACACAAAACAGCAGCACCCCCGAACTTCGGTTCGGGGGTGTTTCGACTGCCGGAAAACCGCAGGGGTTTTCCGACAAAAGGCTTGCAGTCTGCTGCGCGCAGAATTTGTGCGCCGCCGGCGGGCGGTAAACTCTGCGAGGGTTTTTGATACGCTCAACGCCCCCGAACTTTGGTTCGGGGGCGTCAGCGCTTTGGGGGAAGAAGAGAGAAGCGGCTTTTTATTTTTTCGTGCCGCAGACCTGATACATCCGGTCGTCCGAGATGACGACGTCCACGTCAAAATACGGGGCCATGCGTGCGGCGAGCTCCGTCTCGCTGATGAGGGAGACAGAGACCGTGCTGGCCGCGCCCGCGTGATGCCGGTCGAGCATGGCGCGGCTCATGCCGTGCGCGACGGACAGGCGGCCGCCTGGCTTGAGCAGCGTCGCCAGATGCGCGATCAGGCGCGCCGGATCGGGAAAGTGCGGGAAAGCATTGTAGACCATGCAGCGGTCAAACTGCTGCGGGAGCGGCACGGTCTCAATGTCGCCGCAGAGCACGGTCACGCGCGCATCCGGGAACTTTTCGGCGGCGCGCCGGGCCATTTCCGGGGCAATGTCCACACCGGTGACGCTGTGCACGTCCCGCGCCAGATAGTCCGGGAAGAGCACGCCCGTTCCGCAGGCCACGTCGAGCACGTCCACGCCCGCGCGGATGTCCGCATTGTCGAGAATGGTGCGGATGACCGGCTCGTTGCGGATCATTTCCGCGTCCCAGTCCGGGGCGCAGCGGTCGAAAAACGAAATGACGTCACTGCGTTCAATCATCGGCAGGCACCTCCTTCGGGTAGCGCTCGGGGATGAGGCGTGCCTTCATGAGCGCGAACACGATGCTCGGAATGAACACGAGCTGGATGACGGTGCCGGGCCAGCTCTTGACGACGGAGCCCGCGACCCACGTGGCCATGGAGTAGCTGCCGCGCGCGAAGATGAGCGCATTGACCAGACCGTTGACGACGCGGCCGGCGACGATGGCGACGATGAGGCTGATGTAGAGGTCGGCGTACACGTGGCGCGTGCGCACGCAGCGCATCATGATGCCGGCGATCAGGCCGTAGACGGCCAGCTCGATCATCATCGACGGCAGGATGCTTACCGGGGGCATGCCGCACAGTGCGCTCGAGAGCGCGGGGCCGGCCAGACCGCACAGCAGGCCGAACTGCCAGCCGCACACGAGGCCGCACAGAAAGACGGGGATGTGCATCGGGCAGAAGATCTGGCCGGCGCCCTGAATGCCGTGAAACAGCAGCGGCAGCACATAGCACAGGGCGATGCACACGGCGGTGATGATGGATTTTTTGACGGTAGACATGGTTTGCATCGGACTTCGGTTCCTTTCTGATTTTGGATTTACAGGAGTATTTCCGCTGCGCACACAAGGGCGCACAGCGCAAGCGCGCCCCAGCCGCTCAGGGGCAGGGGAACGGACTTTTTCCGGGTGCGGCCGCGCGCGCCGCGATAGCCGCGCGCCTCCATGGCCATAGCGAGCTCGTCGGCACGCTTGAAGGCGCTGAGAAAGATCGGCACGATCAGCGGCAGCATGGCCTGTGCGCGCTCGTGCAGGCGGCGGCTTTCAAAGCGCGCGCCGCGCGCGATCTGCGCCTTGCGGATGGTGTCGGTCTCCTCGAGCAGCGTCGGGATGAACTGCACGGCGACGGACAGGATCATCGCAATGTCCTCGACCGGCAGCCGTACGAGCCGCAGCGGGCTGAGCAGCGTCTGGATCGCGCCGGTGATCTCGAGCGGCGGCGTCGTGCACGTGAGCACGTTGCTCATCACGAGGATGAGCGCGAGCCGCACCGTCACCTGCGCGCCCTGCACGATGCCGGGCACGGACAGCGTGAGGATCCACCAGTGCCAGATGGCGTCGTCGGTGGCGAAAAACAGGGCGTTCATCACAAAGATGAGCAGGAAAAACCAGCCCATGCGCGCCACGGACGCGAGCGCGGTGCGCAGCGGCAGACCGCAGACGGCCACGACGGCGGCCGTGACGGCGAGCAGCAGCGCATAGCCGAGCCAGGCGTCCGTGCACACGGTGGCGGCGATGAGGATGAGAAAGCCGAAAAACTTCGCCCGCGCGTCCAGCCGGTGCAGGATCGAGGTGCCGGGAGTGAACTGCCCGGTCAGGTGTTCTCTCATGGGCGGCCACCGCCCTTCGCGCGCAGCACGGCCGCGAGCAGCGCGTCATAGCTTGCGATGTCCTGCGGAATGTCTAGCCCGCCCTGCTTCAGCAGCGCGGCGGCGGTGCGGCTCTGCGGCACGCCCAGCCGGCGCGCGCGCATCCAGTCGAGGTCGGCGTAGATCTCCTCCGGCGTGCCGTCGCGCACGAGCTGCCCGTCCTCCAGCACGAGCAGCCGCTGCGCATACGCGCCCAGACAGTCGGCGTTGTGCGAGACCATGAGGATGGTCATGCCGCCGCGGTTGAGCTCGGTGATGAGCTGCAAAAACGCCTCGCGCCCGAGCGGATCGAGTCCCGCGATCGGCTCGTCGAGAATGAGATACTCCGGCTTTGCCGCCAGCACGCCCGCGATGGCCAC
>ENA-UEOR01002187-UEOR01002187.1-human-gut-metagenome-genome-assembly--contig:-NODE-2187-length-10878-cov-9.968521_pt1 | contig 10878 bp, 11 predicted proteins | sample MGYA00242887_ERZ507890 | MGnify/ENA primary metagenome ERZ507890 (study PRJEB26167, sample SAMN06115431) | human gut metagenome | host: Homo sapiens | place: China:Guizhou | collected 2014-10-21...
ATGTAGATCCTGCCTCTACCATGCAGGTGGTCAATGCATTGATAAAGGCGAATAAAGATTTTGAATTGGTCGTGATTCCCGGAGCGCATCATACAATGGGGGAAGATTTTGGCGAACATAAGCGGTATGATTTCTTTGTCCGTCATTTGATGCAGGTGAATCCACCGAAGTGGGATGAGATAAAATAGGAGGAGTGAGGTTTGTAGCTGTAGGAGTTTGTCAGTTATGATAAATAGAGGTGGCAGTGTTATGGAGGACAAGTCCATAGCACTGCTTTTTTATGTAATTCCGTGTTTTCATTGATGAAATTATGTCGGTTGAGCCGTGTCTGTGCAAAATCTGCCTGAAAAAGACCAAATATTCTCTGTATTCAGATTGGAAAACGCATAATTTTGTTTGCTGGTTTTTATCAAAACATATAGGAATAATGAAAAATACATTCAAAAAAGTGTTTATTGGCTTTATGGCTTTTGCCATGGCAACCGGCTCCTTTGCGCAGCAAAGAGCTCATAAAAAGGATAATGAGTCGTATCCTAAGGAATGGAAACAAATAGCACGTATGGAGCAGGATTCTTTCTTTCTGACAGATGAAGCTCGGCGGATTGCTGAAAATGTATTGGCTTTTCAACGCTGTACGGGCGGTTGGCCGAAGAATATAGATATGGCCCGCCGCATGAATGATAAAGAGCTGGCTAAAGTGATAAAGGATAAATCACGTCGTGATGATTCTACGATAGATAATAATGCCACAACTGCCCAGATGATTTTTTTAGCCCGTCTTTATAGGCAGACTAAGGATATACGTTATCGGGATGCTTTCCTTCAGGGAGTGGAATATTTGCTGAGTGGTCAATACGAAAACGGAGGATGGCCGCAATTCTGGCCCGGTCCGCGTGGTTATCAGGTACATATTACTTTTAATGACGATGCCATTGTCAATACATTGAATATGATACGTGATATGATGAATCACAAAGCGCCTTATGAGGATGATTTGATAGACAAGGCTTTGTGTGTACGTTTGGGAAAAGCCTTTAATAAAGGAATAGAGTGTATACTGGCTACACAAATTATAAAGGATGGAGAACCTTCTGTGTGGTGTCAGCAGAATGATAGGGAAACATTGAAGCCTGCACCGGCACGTGCGTATGAGTTGCCGTCTTATTGTTCGGCGGAGAGTGCCGGAATTGTGCGTCTGCTCATGGAATTACCTGCACCCGACAGTTGGTTCTCCCATCTTGCCATCGAAGTTCCCGGCGAGGATAGCAGCAACGAATGGTTGGAACCCGTGGACGAAAAAGAATATGCCAAACTGAAATAGATCTTACAAAAAGGCATCTTGGTTGGGCATACGATTTTGCTCCGGTTGGCACAAAAAAAGTTGTTTTGTGCCCGCCGGAGCATTATTTTCAGGACAAAATCTCACCGACATGCGAACATCCGTAAAACAGAATGCAGAGAAAATTTTACTACCGTTTGTCCATACCCGGAGAATAAGCCTTGGAAAAAGCATACAACCCCATGAACGTGAACAATCCGTTCAACATCAGCAACTCATATCCGAAACGATAGCCGTAAATTGAAACGGTCCAAACGTCCAACAAGTAGCAACACACGGGTGCCGTAACACAAATCCACGGGACAGCCGCAGACCACGGTTTGCGCCGGGTAAACATACCGAAAGCAAACAAGCCCAACAACGGCCCGTAAGTGTAAGAAGCCACCACATAAATGGCATCGATGACGCTGGAATCGTTTACGGCTTCAAAACACAGGATAAAGCCGACAAAGAGCAAAGCTATCACTCCGTGTACCCTCTTTCTTACCGCCTCCGAACGGGCAAACCTCCGCTCCACGTCCAGAATGTCCACACAAAAACTGGTAGTCAAAGCCGTCAGTGCGGAATCCGCACTGCTGAACGCCGCCGCAATAATACCGATAGTAAACAACACCAACACTTCATTCCCTAAATAGCCTTCTGCACAAAACAAGGGCAGAATGTCGTCTCCCTTCACGGGCAAGGCTATGCCCTCGCGCGATGCCAAAGCCAACAGCAAGATGCCCATCCCCAGAAACAGCATATTCAAAGGAATGAACGAAAAACCGTACGAACACATGTCTTTCTGCGCATCACGCAGGTTCTTGCACGTGAGGTTCTTCTGCATCATGTCCTGATCCAATCCCGTCATGACAATCACAATGAAAACACCGCTGAAGAACTGTTTCGCGAAATGTTGCCGTGAAGTCCAATCGTCCCACTCTATCCAACGGCCGTAAGGGCTTTCCGTTACATGCCATATCGCCTCAGTTACCGTAAAATCATTCAAGCGGCACAGTTGGTACAAAATCAATACCAATGCCGTTATCAGACACAAAGTCTGCAAAGCGTCGGTCCACACCAACGACTTTATGCCTCCCCTGAAAGTGTACAGCCAAATCAGGAAAACCGTTCCGGCCGCCGTAATCTCGAACGGAACGCCCATGCTTCCGAACACATAATTTTGCAAAATCAGGCACACTAAATACAGCCGGGCAGCGGCTCCCAACATTTTAGACAACAAGAAAAAAGAAGCTCCGGTGCGATAGGCCGTCTTGCCGAACCGGACATCCAGATAAGTATAAATAGAGGTCAGGTTCAGCTTATAATACAAAGGCAACAATACGAAAGCCACTACGAGATACCCAAAAAAGAAACCTACACACATCTGCATGTAGGTCATATCCACGTCCCGTACCATTCCCGGTACCGACACGAAACTCACGCCCGACAACGAAGCTCCTATCATGCCGAACGCCACGGCCCACCAAGGCGACCGTCTGTTGCCCCGGAAAAACGTATCGTTGTCCCCCGCCCCACCGGCCTTACGGGAGACGACAAACAGCAGAAGGAAATAAAGAGCCGTTGTCAGTATGATATAAAATGCACTCATACGGCTCTTCTTACGGTACCACGTTCATCCGTCGTCCCCGGAGGACAAGCGCTATTCATCCGTATTATCCTCTTCCAAGGTAAAGCGGCTGCTCCCGTCGAAACAATGCGTACACACCTGACATTTAGGCAAGCCGATGGCTTCTATAAGGTCTTCCAGCGTGTTGAACTTCAAGGAGGAGAGGTTCAGGCGTTCGGCTATCGTATCCACCATACGTTGGTATTCCGGCGACCCCGTCTGCGCGTATTTCTCCAAGTTCTTGTTCTCATCCCCCTCGAACTCCTTGATCAGCCGACGCGTAATCAACTCCATATCGCTTTTCGACGAAGTGAAATTGATAAACGGGCAACCGTAAATCAACGGAGGGCAAGCGATACGCATGTGCACCTCTTTGGCTCCATAGTCGAATAAGATTTTCGTATTGTCGCGCAGTTGCGTCCCCCTCACGATGGAATCATCGCAGAAAAGCACGCGCTTGTCTTTCAGCATGTCGCGGTTGGCTATCAGTTTCATCTTGGCCACCAAGGAACGCATCTCCTGATTGCTCGGCGTGAAGCTCCGGGGCCATGTGGGAGTGTACTTGGAGATGGCACGCTGATAGGGCACTCCCTTTCCTGCCGCATACCCCAAAGCCATACCGATACCGGAATCCGGTATACCACAGGCACAATCCACTTCCGCCCGGTCTCGCTCTCCCATCTTCTTGCCGCAGGCAAAACGGAACTCTTCCACGTTCTTACCCTCATAGCAGGAAGTGGGGAAACCGTAATACACCCAAAGGAAGGAACAGACTTGCATGCGCTTGTGCGGACGGCGCAAACACTCCATCCCCTCGGCCTGCAACCGGACAATCTCGCCGGGACCAAGGTAATACACGGTCTCGTAATCCAGATTGGGAAATGCCGTAGACTCCCCGGTTACGGCATACGCTCCTTCTTTCTTACCGACTACGACCGGCGTGCGCCCCCAACTGTCTCTTGCAGCTATAATGCCATCTTCCGTCAGCAACAACAAGGAACAAGACCCTTTGATTTCCTTATACATGTGTTCGATGCCTTCCACGAAAGTCTGTCCTTGGTTGATAAGCAAAGCTATCAGTTCCGTAGGATTAATCTTACCCGAACTGAACTCCGAGAAATGCATGCCCTGCTCCAGAAGCTTTGCGGCCAGGTCTTCCGCATTATTGATTTTCGCTACCGTCACGATCGCAAAACGCCCCAAATGCGAATTCATCAACAAAGGCTGTGCATCCGTATCACTGATGATACCGACACCGGCATTCCCTTTAAACTGCCCTAACTCGTCCTCAAACTTCGTCCGGAAATAAGTACTCTCCAAATTATGTATCGAGCGGATAAAACCATGCTCTTTATACTCTTTTACAGGAAATGACTTCTGATGAAAAAGGTCAGGCAGCATGTACACTGGATCTTCCACTTGGAAGCTATTATGTAAAAGAACTGAAAGCACCAGATGGATTCGTATCTTCGGATGAAGTACTGAGATTTGATGCTTCTTATCAGGGGCAGGATGTACAGACAGTAACATTAAAATCCGTAAAGAAGAACCAGCCGACAACTGTTGAGATCACAAAATCAGATGCAACAACCGGTGTAGAACTGGATGGAGCTTATCTGAAAGTAACGGATAAAGATGGAAATGTAGTAGATAGCTGGACATCTTCCAAAGATGCACCGCATGTGATCAAATATCTGAAAGTGGGTGAGACTTATACCCTACATGAAGAGTTTGCACCGCATGGTTATCTGGTAGCCAATGATGTGATATTCACAGTCAAAGATACCGGAGAAGTTCAGAAAGTGGAAATGAAGGACGAGGTACCGGTTGGTGAACTGATCATCAACAAAAAGGGAGAATTCCTGGATTCTGTTACACTGGCCGATAAGGTCAAAGGTGTGGTGGAACACATTTTCAACTATGTAACTGGAAAGCTGACAGATGTTACGTTTGAAGTCTATGCTGAGGAAGACATTAAGGCTGCCGATGGCGTCAGTGACGATTACTATAAAAAGGATGAACTGATCGCAACGATCAAGACAGATGAAACCGGTATTGCAAAACTGGAAAATCTTCCACTTGGGAAATACTACGTGAAGGAAACAGGAACTGCTTACGGTCATGTGCTGGATGGTGAGATCCGTCATGTAGATCTGACTTACGTGGATCAGAATACACCGGTTGTAGTCTATGACAAAGACTGGCAGAACAACCGCCAGAGAGTAGAAGTCACTGTACTTAAGAAAGAAAAAGATTCTGACCGTACATTGGAAGGCGCTATCTTTGGATTATTTGCCAAAGAAGACATTAAGTCTGAGACAACTGGTAAAGTCCTGATCGAAGCCGATGAGATCATTGAGCTGAAATCTACAGATGAAGAAGGAAAGATCACATTTGTTGCAGATCTTCCAATAGGAGCAACTTACTATGTAAAAGAGCTCTATGCACCGGACGGATTCGTAACCAACGATGAAGTAAAGGAATTTACTTTTGAGTATGCAGGTGAGAATCAGCCGACAGTCACTTATGATTTTACCTTTGATAATCAGCCAACCGTCGTTGAATTTACCAAATCCAGTCTGACAACCGGAAAAGAACTTCCAGGATGTAAGCTGAAAGTGGTAGATGCTGATGGAAATATCGTGGATGAATGGACTTCCGGTAAAGAAGCACATGTGATCCGTGAGCTGACTGTCGGAAAAGAATACACACTGGTTGAAACAAAACCTGCTGATGGTTACGTGACAGCTGAAAGCGTGAAGTTCACGATCAAAGATACTGCCGATGTGCAGAAAGTTGAGATGAAGGATGATGTAACGAAGGTGAAAATCTCCAAACAGGATATCGCCGGAAAAGAACTTCCGGGAGCGAAACTCACAATCCTTGATCAGGATGGAAAAGTTGTGGAAAGCTGGACCAGTACAGAGAAAGCACATTACATCGAAATGCTTCCGATCGGAAAATACACTCTCCGTGAAGAAACAGCACCGGATGGCTATCTGGTTGCAAAAGATGTGGAATTCGAAGTAAAGGATACCAGTGTAGTACAGCATGTAACCATGGTGGATGAGGAAAAACCGGCAGAAAAGACACCGGAAGGTGGAAAACCTGTCAGTGATTCACCAAAGACTGGGGATAACACCAATCTGTGGCTGTGGTTTATGCTTCTCGGCATTGGTGCGACTGGTACAGGAGCCCTTGCATTTATGAGAAAAAAGAAACACTAATTAAATAAGAATGAGCGTTCATGGAAACCGAAAGGAATCTGTGGACGCTTTTTTAGATGGGAGAAACCATGAGAAATATCATTATTTTTGTTGCTCTTCTGGGAGTAGCGGCAATATTTACAGTTTTGTATTGTCTCATTGCTGCCGGAAGTCAGGCAGAGAAAAAACTGACAGAAATCATGAGAAAAGAGGAAGAACAGAATGAAGACTAATAAAGATCTGATCATAGAACCAAATGCAGCTATTGAGGGAAGAAAGTACAGCGAAGAAAAGCCATGGTCCTGCAAGTACTGTTACTGGTGGGGAGGCAAAAAGAAAGGCTGTAGCTTGAAACAGTGCCACTATCTGCTTCCGGAAAAGAAAAAAGCAGTAAAAACGACACCATGTAGTGGCTGTCCGTATGGAAAACATGTTCCATGTATCGGATATTGTATTGCCCGTCTTTATTCTGAGATGAAAGGAAAGAAAGGACGTGGGTAATTGCAGGAAGAAGTAAATCAGAAAGTGATCAGCCTGAGCATCCAGGGAGTCAAGATCACTGCCAGTGTGCTAAAAGCAGCCATTCGGAAGTTCCTGGAAATGGACAACCGGAGGAAACAGAAAGCAACGCAGGTGAAAATGGCTGAAAAGACCGGACGGGCCCAGGAGAAAGGAAGGGAAAAAGCCCGAAAAAAGATTGAAAAGAAAAAGCCGCATGGAAAGCAGACCATCAAGCAGCTGAATGCACAGGGAGTACAGCTTTCCAACTTAAAGATCACAGATGAAAATATCAAATCTTTTGATCGTGTGGCAAGAAAATACGGCATTGATTACAGCCTGAAAAAAGAAGTCGGTGCGGATCCACCGAAATATCTGGTCTTCTTTAAGGCCAAAGATGTGGATGTGATGACAGCGGCTTTCCGGGAATATGCCGGAGTAGAACTGAAAAAGAAACAGGTGAAGAAACCATCGGTCAGAAAGAAACTGCAGAAATCTGTAGAAAGAAAAGCAAAGCACCGCCAGCGTGTGAAGCAGAGACAAAAATCCAGAGGTCAGGAACGATGATGCGGGAGAAATTACAGAAGATCCAGGTCAAACGGCTGGTGATCTTAAATCTCCCATATTTCTTTATCTTCTATGTAGCAGATAAAGGATCCTGGCTGTACCGGCATTGCCTGGGAGAAAGCATGGTCCAGAGACTTGGCGTGATGTTAGTCAATTTCCGACTGGCATTTTTAAGCTGGCTGCCAAGTGTCGCTTTGCAGGACCTTGCAGTAGGTGTTCTGGTTGCAGGTGCATTAAAACTGGTGGTCTACTATCGTTCAAAAAATGCAAAGAAGTTCCGACAAGGTGTGGAGTATGGATCGGCCAGATGGGGAAATAGAAAAGATATCGAACCCTTCATGGATCCGGTCTTTGAAAACAATGTCATCCTCACAGAAACGGAACGTCTGACCATGAACAGCCGACCAAAAGCTCCGAAGTATGCCAGAAATAAGAATGTGATCGTTATCGGTGGTTCCGGATCTGGTAAGACAAGATTCTATGTGAAGCCCAACCTTATGCAGATGACGGATCACGTATCCTATGTGGTCACTGATCCGAAGGGTACGATCATCGTCGAATGCGGGAAGATGCTGGTAAATGGAGGATACCGGATCAAGGTATTAAATACGATCAACTTTAAAAAGTCCATGCATTACAATCCGTTCCATTATATCCGGAGTGAAAAAGACATCTTGAAGCTGGTCAATACCATTATCGCAAATACCAAGGGTGAAGGCGAAAAATCAACGGAAGATTTCTGGGTGAAGGCCGAACGTCTTTTGTATTCTGCACTGATCGGATACATCTGGTATGAGGCACCAGAGGAAGAACAGAACTTTTCTACTCTGTTGGAATTTATCAATGCCAGTGAGACCAGGGAGGATGATGAAGAATTTAAAAATGCAGTGGATGAATTGTTTGAAGAGCTGGAAGCAGAAAATCCAGAACACTTTGCAGTAAGGCAATATCGCAAGTACAAGCTTGCTGCCGGCAAAACTGCAAAATCGATTTTGATTTCCTGTGGTGCCAGACTTGCACCATTTGATATTCAGGAACTAAGAGAAATCATGTCCTATGACGAGATGGAACTGGATATGATCGGTGATCAGAGAACAGCTATGTTTGTCATCATCAGTGATACAGATGACACATTCAACTTTGTGGTAGCAATCATGTACACCCAGCTCTTTAACCTGCTTTGTGATAAAGCGGATGATGAGCATGGAGGCAGGCTTCCCTATCATGTACGACTGCTTCTTGATGAGTTCAGCAATATCGGACAGATCCCAAAATTCGACAAATTGATTGCTACGATCCGAAGCAGGGAAATCTCCGCTTCTATCATTCTGCAGTCACAATCTCAGCTGAAAACAATCTATAAGGATGCGGCTGAGACGATCACGGGTAACTGTGACACCGTTCTTTTCCTGGGTGGAAAGGAAAGTTCCACACTGAAAGAAATATCAGAAACCCTGGGAAAGGAAACCATAGATCTTTACAACACATCAGACACCAGAGGCAGCAACCGGTCCTATGGGCTGAATTATCAAAAGACTGGAAAAGAACTGATGAGTAGAGATGAGCTGGCGGTCATGGATGGAGAAAAATGTATCTTACAGCTTCGTGGAGTCCGGCCGTTTTTAAGCAACAAATATGACATCACAAAGCATAAACGGTACAAAGAGCTTGCCGATTTTAATAAGAATAATGCGTTTGATGTCGAAAAGTATCTGGCACACCGACTGGTGATGTCCGAAGATACAGAATTTGAAATGTATGAAGTAACTGTAACACAAGAAGACGTATCATCGATTGAAGCTGAGGAAGGTGAGGACTGATATGAAAGAAAGAATTCGAGCACCCTGCTACTACTGATAAGGATACAAAAAGGTCTGAATAAAAGGGAAAGGAGTAGAGCCAAACGCTTACAGACCATAAGAAAAGCGTTTGTTCATACATTTGATTATGGCTTTTTTTAGCAGTGCAATCAATATCCTTCAGACACTGGTCGTTGCAATCGGTGCCGGTCTTGGTGTCTGGGGCGTAATCAACCTGATGGAAGGTTATGGAAACGACAACCCGGGTGCAAAATCCCAGGGAATTAAGCAGCTGATGAGCGGTGGTGGTGTTATCCTGATCGGAACACAGCTGATCCCGCTTCTGAGTGGATTATTTGGTTAAGAGAAAGGAGTAGAGATCCATGTTCAGTCAGATTTTTGATGCGATTGAGGAATGGATGAGGGAACTCTTAACCGGGATGATCACTTCCAACCTAGATACGATGTTTACTGATGTCAATCAAAAGACTGGTGAGATCGCTACCCAGGTTGGACAGACCCCGCAAGGGTGGAACGGCAGCATATTCAGTATGATCCGGAACTTATCGGATTCCGTGATCATGCCGATCGCAGGTATTATTATCACACTCGTACTCTGCTACGAATTGATTTCTATGCTGACCGAGCGCAACAACATGCATGATATTGATACCTGGATGTTTTTCAAGTACTTCGTAAAAATGTGGATCGCTGTATATCTGGTGAGTAACACATTTACGATCACAATGGCGGTATTCGATGTGGGCCAGCACGTAGTTAATTCTGCGGCCGGTGTTATCACAGGAAGTACCGCCATTGATATTTCTTCGGCATTGACGGATCTTTCCGCAACACTGGAAAGTATGGAAATCGGAGAACTTGTTGTATTGGCGCTGGAAACCCTTATCGCCGGCTTCTGTATGAGAATCCTGTCTGTACTGATCACAGTGATCATGTATGGACGTATGATAGAGATTTACCTATATACCTCAGTTGCGCCGATTCCATTCGCAACTATGAGTAACAGAGAATGGGGACAGATCGGCACGAATTATTTCAGAGGACTCTTTGCCCTGGCTTTCCAGGCATTTCTGATGATGGTATGCGTTGCAATCTATGCAGTGCTTGTTGCAGGTATCCAGTATTCAGATAATCTGAGTTCTTCATTATTTGGCGTTATAGCTTACACGGTGATCTTATGTTACAGCCTCTTTAAGACGGCATCCTTAAGTAAGTCGATATTTAACGCGCACTAAATTACAGGAAGGAGTGAAAATCATGGCATATGTCAGCGTACCGAAAGACTTAACGAAGGTAAAAAATAAAGTAGCATTTAACCTGACCAAAAGACAGCTGATCTGTATTGGGATTGGTGCTGCAATGGGAATTCCAAGCTATTTTCTCTTGCGTAATGTGATGGGAAACAGTAATGCAGCAACGGTCATGGTGCTTTTAATGTTACCGGAATTTTTATTTGCCATGTACGAAAAAGACGGGATGCATCTGGAAGATGTTCTGATGCATATGATCCGGGTGAAGTTTCTTCGTCCGCCCGTCAGAAAATATGAAACTGAAAACTATTATGAGACAGATCCGGAACAGATCAGACAGTCTCCGGATGCAGGAAAACCGAAAGGAGGAAAAACGGTTGCGAAAAAAGAAAAATAAGAAAACTGTCACAGATACCGGATACAAAAAAGTAGACAGAAAAGAGAAAAAGAAAAAAGAAAAGCAGGAAGAGAAACGCAGGCAGAAAAAACTGTCCGTCCAGCAGTCGATCGCTTATAAGGAAATGGGAAAAGCGAGTGCCACCACCATCGGCAAGGCATACATGTCCGCGTAATAGCCGTTGAGCAGCTT
>ENA-UEOR01002196-UEOR01002196.1-human-gut-metagenome-genome-assembly--contig:-NODE-2196-length-10843-cov-5.212521_pt1 | contig 10843 bp, 9 predicted proteins | sample MGYA00242887_ERZ507890 | MGnify/ENA primary metagenome ERZ507890 (study PRJEB26167, sample SAMN06115431) | human gut metagenome | host: Homo sapiens | place: China:Guizhou | collected 2014-10-21...
AAAGCGGCCCGGCAGGGGCGTGCCCGCCCAGTATAAATGCGGGAACCCCGCATAGAAATTCTCGTTTGCAAAGCCGCATTCCCACTGCATTTTTTCGTTTTTGCAGGCAGTAAATGCAGTGCCGTTTGCGGTGGAATCCCAGTGGTGGAATTCGTGGATGGGCAGCGTTTCTCCGGCGCAGAAGAGCATACTGTCCGCCTTGGCAGTCATTTCGGCATAGCCAAAGCGCACCAGCCTTCCCACCCGGATGCCATCGCCCGGCAGAACGTCTGCCATGGGCCACGCCTTACCGTCGGCATCCTCAAGGCTCCGGCCCAGATACAAAAAGCCGCCGCATTCGGCCGCTGTGGGCAGGCCCGCCTGCACGGCCTGCCGGATGGAAGCCAGCATGGTTTTGTTTTCACTCAGCGTTTTGGCGTACAGCTCCGGGTAGCCGCCGGGCAGATACAGCCCACCTATATTTTCCGGCAAAACCGCATCCTGTACCGGGCTGAAAAGCACAAGCTCCGCCCCGGCATCCCGCAGTGCGTCCAGCGTTTCGGCATAGGTAAAGCAGAACGCCTCGTCCTTTGCCACCGCAATGCGGACGGATGTGGGTGCAGCTGCTCCCGGCAAAGCTTCCGGCGCAGGCTTTTCGGTCAGCACGGCAAGGCGCTGCCAATCCAGCACCAGTGCATCGGCCAGCAGGGCGATCTTTTCCTGCAGGTCGGCAATTTCATCTGCAGTCTTCAGGCCGAGGTGTCGGCTTTCTACCGCTGCCTGCGGCAAATGGGGCAGATAGCCCAGCACTGGCAGGCCGGTCTCCCTTTCCAGCAGGGCCTTGAGCATTTTATACAGCTTTTCGGAACAATCATTGAGCAGGATGCCCGAAACATGGCTGTTTTTGCGGAAGTTCACAAGGCCCTGAATTTGTGCGGCCAGCGTCACGCTGGCACCCTTGGGCTGTACCACCAGCAGCACCGGCAGGCCCAGCGTATCCGCCAAGTCCCAAGCGCTGGCACGGGTGGTCAGGCCCTGACCATCATAAAAGCCCATAGCGCCCTCGCACACGGCGGCACCATGCCCGGCGGCATAGCGGGCAAAAATGGCCCGCACCATCTCCCTGTTGGAAAGAAACAGATCCAGATTGTGGCTGTCCACCTGCAGAGCCGAGCGGTGGAACATGGGGTCGATGTAGTCCGGCCCGCTTTTGAACGCACAGGGGTCGGCCCCGCGCTTTTTTAGCGCCGCCAGCACTGCGCAGGCAACAGTGGTCTTGCCGCTGCCGGAAGAAGGCGCCGCGATGAGGAATTGCATCATTTGCGTGTACCCGTAATGAGGAAGATGGGGTTATTGGCCATGAGCAGGTGCAGTCGGCCCGCCGGTTTTGTGCGGCTGACGGCGATCTGCGTTACCTCTGCGGTCAGGCCCCGGGCCGTGAGGGCGGCAATGGCAGCGCCCAGCGTTTCCATCGCAATGGCCGAAATGCAGATGCGTGCGTTCGGATTCTTGCCGAGCACTTCATCCAGCACGGCTTCCATGCCGCCTTTGGTGCCGCCGATGAACACGGCATCCGGCGCAGGCAGGTCTGCCAGCACATCCGGTGCGCGGCCCTCGATGAGGATGAGGTTGCAAGCATGGAACTTTGCCCGGTTTTTACGGATCAGTTCACAGGCATCCGGTTCACACTCCACGGCGTAAACGCGGCCTTTGGGTGCCGCCAGCGCAAGCTCCACGCTCACACTGCCGGTGCCTGCGCCCACATCCCACAGAGTGTCGGTGGACATTACCGCCAGCTTTGCCAGCGCAGCAGCGCGCACCTCCTGCTTGGTCATGGGCACCTCGCTCCGGATGAAGCTTTCGTCCGGGAAGCCCGGCGCACGCAGCTGCGGCAGATCAAAGTTTTCCACCAGAAGCACGCTGAGCGGTGCAAAGCTCTGCCCCGCCAGCTCTGCAGCAGAACCGTAGCGGATGGCTTCCGCCTCGGTGCCAAGGTTTTCGCCCACCACGCCGTGGGCTTCGCCCATACCGGCATCGGTCAGCTTCTGGCACAGAGAGGCGGGCGTTTCAGTGCCGCCGGTGAGGAAGAACACCGAACGGTTCATCATGCACTCGGCCACCGGGTCGCAGGCACAGCCATGGGCCGAGACCAGCTTCCAGTCCTGCCACGGTCGGCCCAGCGCCGCTGAAAGCAGCTGGATGCTGGAAACGCCCGGATACACCCGCGCGGGGATGCCCAGCGCCCGCAGCGGCGTGAGCAGACCGGACGCACCGGAGTAAAATCCGGTATCGCCGCTGTAAAGCACGGCAGCATCCTGCCCGGGGTTTTGTGCCAGTGTTTCCAGAATGTCAGCGGGCTGGTAGCGCGCGAACTGCCGGGCCGTGCAGTCTGCAGGCAGGCCCGCCAGCAACCGCTTTGCACCGAACACAAGGCCCGCGCTGCGCACAGCCTGCTGTGCCTGCGCCGAAAGGGCTTCCCATTTTCCGCTGCCCATGCCGATCAGTGTGACCATTGCAAAATCTCCTTGCAATACGCTAAAATTTGTGTTTCCGTCTCGCCAGTTTCCGGCGGGCGGCGCAGCACCACCAGCTGTGCGCCGGTATCGGCAGCGGCCTGCACCTTCTCGGCAAAGCCGCCTGCTGCGCCGCCGTCCTTGGTGACGAGGTACCGAATCTGGAACTGTGTTATCAACGCCTTATTCAGCGCCAGACTGAACGGCCCCTGCATGGCAATGATGTTCCGGTGCGGGACATTGGCCGCTTCACAGGCGGCAATGCCCTCCGGCGTGGGCAGGACGCGCGGGTAAAGCCGCGCCGGTTCCAGCCCGGCAAACACAGCTAGCTCCTTGGCACCGGTGGCAAGCAGGATATTGCCCTCTGTCCCGGCCAGATATTCTGCAGCCTGCGCTGCTGTTTCAAACACCGCACAGCCGGGCGGCAAGGGGCTTTGCGCACGCAGCAGGCGGCGGTATTCCACGCCCGCCTGCACCGCTGCAGCGCGGATGTTCCTGGTGGCATCCACTGCATAAGGGTGGGTGGCATCCACGCAGAGATCAGCTCCCGCCAGCAATGCCGCCATGGCATCCGGCTGCAGCCGCCCGGCGTGCACCGTGATGCCCGCCATTTCGCCCTGCTCCTCGGCCCCCAGCGGCGTTGCCACGCACACCGTTACCGCAACGCCAAGCTCTGCCAGCTTTTTGGAAAAGCGACGGCCCTCGGTGGTGCCGCTGAACACGACCGCCTTCACTTACGGTACCCCCGCGGCGTGACCATCCGGCCCGAAAGGGCGCGGGTATTGCTGTTGCCGATGTACACGGTGGTGAACATATCCACCGGCGTGTTTTCCAGCTCGGCCAGCGTCAGCACCCGGGAGCTCTGGCCCTCGCGGCCAATGTTGCGCACAAGGCCGCAGACGGTATCATCCGCCTTGCCGTTTGCGCGCAGGATGCGTACTGCCTTTTGCAGGTAGTCCGGCCTGCCCTTGGAGGAAGGATTATAGAGTGCAGCGCAGAAATCTCCCTGCGCTGCGCAGGCCAGCCGCTTTTCGATGACCTCCCACGGGGTAAGCCGGTCGGAAAGGGAGATCACGCAGAAATCGTGGGCCAGCGGCGCGCCCAGCACAGCCCCGCCGCTGAGGGCGGCCGTAAGGCCGGGCACCACTTCTACGGCAACGTCCGGGTAATCCTCGGCCAGCTCCAGCAGCGGGCTGGCCATGCCGTAAACGCCTGCGTCGCCGCTGCACACCATCACCACGCGCCTGCCGGTATTCGCCTTTTCCAGCGCCCAGCGGCAGCGGTCGATCTCCTTGGTCATGCCGGTGGAATAATATTCCTCACATGGGAACTCCGGCTCGATCAGGTCAAGATAAAGTTTATAGCCGCAGATGGCATCTGCGTGTTCCAGAACGTTCCGGGCTTCCTGCGTCAGGTAATAAACATCTCCGGGGCCAATGCCCACCACGTAGACTACCTTTTCCGGTTCGTCGATCTCAAATTCCATCGGGTCAAACATTCTGCCACCTCCAGTCCGGGGCATAGGGCCGCACGGCCAGCGCAAAGGTCACGCCGGTATGGGCATATTTGTGAAAAACGAGTGTCCCGCCTGCGGCCAGCACTGCCGACCGTTCACAGACATTGTCCACGCCGGTAACGCTCTGCACAAAGGCCGAAGACGTAAAGCTGCCGGGGGCGGCACGCAGCTGTTCCGCTGTGAAAAACTGCACCGGCCAGCTGTGGCTCTTACAGAAGGTCAGAAGGCCCGTCTCGTTTTGTTTTAAGTCGATGCTTGCCGCCGCCGTGATGCATTGCGGCGCAAGGCGGTTCTGGGCACAGAAAGCTGCAAAGGCTTCGGCCAGCGTTTCGGTGCTGGTGCCGCGTTTGCAGCCCACGCCCAGCACGCCGATGCGCGGCACCAGATGCAGCGCATCCCCCGCCGGGCAGAGGGTGAGGGCAAAGTCCGGGGCATCTCCCGCCGTGATCCCATCAGGCGGTGCACCCGCAATGGGCCAGTCGGATGCAAACTGCACCGTTTTGCCCGCCAGCAGTGCACCGCTGACAAGCTTGATGCGCTCCGGCTCCAGCACGGTGCAGTTCTGGTGCTTTGCCCACTCGTCCACCGCAAACACACCGTTTGCGTCGGTGGCTGTGGTGATCACCGGCACCGCACCGCACACAGCGGCAAGCGCCCGGGCAAGGTCGTTGGCACCGCCCAGGTGGCCTGAGAGGATGGGCACGGCAAAGCGGCCGCACTCGTCCAGCACCACAACGGCAGGGTCCTGCGCCTTGCTTTGGCAGTGGGGCGCAATGGCCCGCACCGCAATGCCCACAGCACCTACAAAAACAAGGGCATCGCTCCCGACAAACTGGCGGGCCGTCCAATCGGCAAGGTGCACCTGCCCGGCTTCATGGCCGCAGCGGGCCACGCTGCCGGGATATGCCGCCGCCAGTTTTTGGGCCAGTGCAAGGCCCTTTGCCGTAAAGGCCAGATAGGCGCGGGTCACTGGTCTGTCCCCTTGCGGAACTCGGTGGTAAAGGCCGGGTCGTAGAGCTTGCTGCGCTCATAGTTCCGGCCCAGAAAGCCGCCTGCCACGATGAGCGCCGTTTTGGTGATGCCCGCTGCATGAACACTTTCCGCCAGCGTACCTACGGTGCAGCGCACCGTTTTTTCTTCCGGCCATGTGGCCTTATACACCACCGCTGCCGGGGTATCCGGCGTATAGGCACCGCCTGCCAGAAGCGCCTGCTGTACTTTGTCCACAAGGCCGATGGATAGGAAAATGACCATCGTTGCCCCGTGGGCGGCAAGGCTTGCCAGCTTTTCTTTTTCCGGCACCGGGGTGCGGCCCTCCATGCGGGTGATGATGACGGTCTGGCTCACGGTGGGCAGCGTGTACTCTGCATTCAGTGCCGCCGCTGCACCGCAGAAGCTGGACACACCGGGGGTATCATCGTAGGGAACGCCCTCGGCATCCAGCACATCCATCTGCTCCCGGATGGCACCGTAAAGGCAGGGGTCGCCGGTGTGCAGGCGCACGGTGATCTTACCCGCAGCTTCCATCTGCCGCATCACATCCAGCACCTGCTCCAGCGTCATTTCAGCGCTGTTATAAATGGCGCAATCTGCCTTTGCAAGGCCCAGCAGGGCCGGGTTCACCAGACTGCCCGCATAGATGATGCAGTCGGCTTTCTGAAGCAGGGCCGCGCCCCGCCGGGTGATGAGGTCCGGTGCGCCGGGGCCTGCACCAACAAAATGTACCATAACGTTACTCCTTTACCAAAACAGTGGCAAAATAACCGGCCTGTTCCTGCGGCCGCTCAAGGGAAAGATCCGGGTAGACCCGCTCGTCCGGCAGACCGCAGTTGCACACAAGTGCGCTTTTTTTCAGCTTATCTGCCTGCTGCAGGGTATCCAATAAGACAGGCAATTGCCTGCCGGCTTTCATCAATACCTTGGTGCCGGGCATTTCCAGCACGCGGTCTGTCCAGCCGCCGGGCGCAATGGTAAGCGGCGTATCCATGCCGCCGGTCAGCGGCACATTCAGCCGCGCCGCCGCCGCACAAAAGCTGGGCACGCCTGCCGCCATGGCGGTGGCATAACCCCCGGCCTGCAAGATCTCCTGCAGGTAACCAAAGGTGGCATAGATGGAAACATCACCGATGTTCAGCATGGCAACGTCCTGCCCGGCATCCAAATACTGCCGCACCGCGGCGGCGGCTTTTTCGTGCGAAGCCGCCAGCACGGCCGGGTCACGGCTCATGGCAAAGTACAGCGGGACGATGGTCTTGCCGTCCAGCGCTTTTCCCAGCGCACTGCGGGCGATGTCCAGCGCCAGCATCTGGCCGGAAGCAGTCTGCGGCGCGGCCAGCACCGGGCACTGCCGGATGAGCCGCACAGCCTGCAGCGTCATCAGCTCCGGGTCGCCGGGGCCGACGCTGACACCGTAAAATGTACCTTTCAGTTCTGCCATTCCTGCATCAGCTCCTTTGCCGTTTTTGTCTCGCCCAGCGGGCCGTGCTGGTTGGAAAAGAGCACCGCGCCCACCCGGAACGCCCCGCCTGCCCGTCGGTCCAGATGCATCTGGATGGCGGCAAGGATGCTTTCCAGCACCGGTGCACGCAGCTGTGCGCCGTCCAGAATGTCAAGGCAGGCATCGGTGGTGGCGGCATCCATCAGGGCGGCGCACACCTCATGCGCGGCACCGCACAGCGCCGCATGGGCACAGAACACCTCGGCACGGCCATCCGCCGTGTGGGAGTGGGTGTTCATGACCCCTGCCGCCAGCTTGCAGAGCTTGCCCACGTGGCCTACCAGAAGCACTTCCTCAAATTTGGCCGTGGCAGCCATATCCAGCGTATCCCCGATGAAGTTGGAGGTCTTGACCACCGGGAACCGCTCGAACTGCGGCAGAGCGCTGGCCAGATAATCCAGCCCGTAGTTGCCGGGGGCCAGCACCAGCCGCCGGGGGCCGGGGGCATTTTTTGCCCGCAGTGCGGCCTGATTCATTTCCAGCTGGATGGTATCCAGAATGGCCTGCTGGCTCATGGGTTCCACGATGCCGCTGGTGCCCAGAATGGAAAGCCCGCCCTCCACCCCGATGTGCGGGTTGAAGGTGCGCTTTGCCGTCTCGGCACCGCCTTCCACAGAGATAGTCACCGCAAAGCCGCCGGTGTAGGCAGCATTTTCAGCTTCCCGTTCCAGCGCTTCGGCAATCATCTGGCGGGGCACATGGTTGATGGCGGCCTCGCCTACGGGTTGGTCAAGGCCGGGCTTCGTCACCCGGCCCACCCCCTCGCCGCCAAGGATGCGCACGCCGGGGGCATCCGGTTCCAGTACCACTGATGCGACCACCGGCAGGCCCGTAGTCACATCCACATCGTCGCCGCCGTCCTTGCGGATGGCACATGCGGCACCTGTGTCCGTGCTGCGGCACCAGAGGGGAGCCACCTCCACCACAATGCCCTTGGGCGTGCGCAGAGCCACCGTTTCCGGTTCGCGGCCGGTCAGCAGCAGACGCGCCGCCCCTGCAGCCCCCAGCGCGGCACAGGTGCCGGTGGTATAGCCGCAGCGCAGCAACTTCTGCCCGCTGCGGACGTAATGCTCAAACTGAGGTTTTCCGGCGGGTGCCTTTTCGGCTTCCGGCTCCGGTGTGCCGAACAGAGCCGTGTACTGCTGTTCGGTCAGGCCGTACAGGGTGCGGATGTTCTCCGGCTGAAACGCCTGTTCCGGGGTCAGCACGCCGGAAACACCACCGGGCGAAACGCACACCACCGTGTCCGCTATTTTTTCAGCCAATTCCAGCTCGTGCAGGCTCAGGATCACCGCCAGCTGACCGGTATGGGCCAGCTCCTTTAAAATGGTGAGCAGCTCGATCTTGCCCTTGATATCCAGAAAAGAGGTCGGCTCGTCCAGCAGGATCACTTCCGGCTGTTGGCACAGTGCCCGGGCCAGCAGGATGCGCTGGCGCTGGCCGTCGCTGATGCGGTTAAAATCCCGGTCTGCCAGCTGCGCCACACCCACCAGCTCCAAAGCTCTGTGCACCTGCTGCCTGTCCTCGGCAGACAAAATGCCCAGCCGTCCGGTGTAGGGATAGCGCCCCGCCGAAACAAAGTCAAAACAGGTGGTCAGCTCCATCCGGCGGCTGTGGGGAGCCATGAGGGCCAGCTTCTGCGCCCGCTGGGTACCGGTATAGGCAGTAAGATCCTTCCCCGCCAGCAGCACTGTGCCGCCCATGGGGGCCAGCTGGCCCGCCAGTGTGCGCAGTAAGGTGGATTTGCCTGCGCCGTTGGGGCCGATCAAGGTCAGGATCTGCCCCGGCTGCACCCCGAGGCAAATATCCGAGAGCAGCGGTGTCTTGCCGTAGCCGATGGCAAGACACCGCGCAGTGCAAAGTGCTTTTTCGTTCATCATGCGCCCTCCCGCTCTGAATTGCGCCGCACCAGCAGCCAGATGACCACCGGTGCGCCGAACACGGCCGTGACCGAGCTGATGGACAGCTCCGTGGGCGCGAACAGACTGCGGGCCAGCAGGTCGCAGAACAGGCAGAAAGCCGCACCGCCCAGACAGCACCCGGGCAACACATGCAGCGGCTTTGCGCTGCCCAGCAGCTGCTTGACAAGGTGCGGCACCGCGATGCCTACAAAGGAGATCGGCCCCGCAAAGGCGGTGACGCAGGCCGCCAGCAGGCTGGATAGCAGCACCAGCGCTACCGAGAAAGGCTTGACATTCACGCCCACGCTGCGGGCATATGCTTCGCCCATCTGGTAGGCGGCCATGGGCTTGGAAAGCAGAAAGGATGCCGCCAGCGCAGGCAGCACCACCAGTGCCGCAGCCTGCACATTGGCCCATGTCACGCCGGAAAAGCTGCCCTGCGACCAGTTGTGCAGATTGACGATGTTGGAATCCTGCGCAAAGGCCACCACGATATCGGTGATGGCGGAGCAGATATAGCCGATCATCACACCGCAGATGACCAGAATGCTCATGCGCTGCACCCGCCGGGCCACCGCCAGCACAAAGGCCATGGAAGCCATGGCACCCGCAAAGGCAGCCGCGATCATGGTAGCCGAGCTGGTCAGCATCCCGCGGTCCAGAAACACCACCATAGTCAGGGCCACCGCCAGCTTTGCGCCGCTGGAAACGCCCATAACAAATGGCCCGGCAATGGGGTTTGCAAAAAAAGTCTGCAGCAGGTAGCCTGCCGCGCTGAGGGCTGCCCCCAACAGCGCCGCCATGACCGCGCGGGGCAGGCGCAGCTGCAGGATGATGTTCCCCGCAAGCACATCGCCGCCCTTGCCCAGCAGCGCCGTCAGCACCGCTCCCGGTGCAAGGGATACGCTGCCCCAGAACAGGTTCAGCGCAAAAAGCACAGCCACGGCTGCCGCAAGGGCAATATAGGCGGCTGCAAGGCGTCTGGTACGGGTCATAGGCTTTCCTTTCTGTAAAATTTTTCTTCTTTAGTCCACATGGGTGAGGAATTTCAGGGTACTGGCGGCAGGTGTGCCCTTGGTAAACACCCGGTTCATATCCACGATCAGGTCTGCCAGCTCCATGCTCTGCTGGAACAGGCTCTGGGTGGTGCACCACACCTGACCGTTCTGCACCGCTTTGAACTCGTTCAACAGTGGGAAACGCTCGGTCAGCTGGCTCACCGATGCGATCATGCCCTCGATGGCGCTGTTGTAGATGAGCACATCGGCATCCTTTGCACCTGCATAGAAGTCCTCAAGCGGCAGGTTCATGGTAGCAAGGCTGTTGCCATTGTCCGTCAGGTCCGCAAAGACATAGCTGCCGCCTGCCATTTCGATCATGCGGGCCACATAGTCACTGCCCTTGCGCACAGTGGCAAGGTTGTTGGTGGTCAGCGAGAAAAAGGCGCAGCTTTTTCCCGTGGGTTCCTGCGAGAGGATGGGCTGAACGGCCGTCTCCTGCGCGGAAAACACCTGCTCGGCCTGTTCTTCCCTGCCCAGCAGGATGCCGTAAAGCTTGATCCACTCCATGCGGGCCAGCGGGTCGCTCTCGTAGCTGGAACGCTCCACCAGCACCGGGATGCCAAAGTGTTCCAGCTGTTCCTTTACCTCCGGCGTGTGCAGGATCATGGTATTCTCAATGGCAAGGCGGCAGCCCGCTGCCAGGATCTGCTCGTAATCCGGGGCGCTGTACTTGCCTGCATACGCGATTTTTCCCTCTTCCATGGCCTGCTGCACCGCGGGCAGATACCAGCCCTCGGCCTTGGTGCCGGAAAAGGCCACGCTGTCCAGTGCGTCCAGATGTAAAAGCAGATCCATCACCGAGGTGGAGACCAGATAAATATTCTCCACCGGCTGGCGCAGCACAGTCACATCAGCAGGCAGACCGTCCACCTCCGCAGCATCTTCCGGCACAACAAGGAACCGTGCATCCGACTCCGCGATGGTCAGCATGGTATAGCCGCCCTCATAGCAGTCCGCTGTGAACTGCTGTGCATAGTCCAGCTTGTAATGATGGGAGAAAACAAGACTTTCCGTATTGGCAGGCTGAGCCTTGCTGCCGCAGCCGGTCAGCGTCAGCGCCGCAGCGGGGATCAGTTTCAGAAATTGGTTGCGAGTGATTTTCATTCAAATATCCGGACGTTTGTCGTTCCGACCCCTCTTGTGAAAAGGCGTTTGGAGCGGCCCTGCGGTTGCGCAGCAATGAAAGCCCCAGTGGGTCTTTCAAGCAGGCGAGCGATCTGCGATAGCAGATGGAAGGGCTTTGCCCTGACAAGCGTCGGGGCCGCGACAAACGCGAAATCCAAAAAATATTTTTCCTTAGAATCAGCGGTTCTCCAATGCGGTCAGCTTGTCGATGCGGCGCTGATGGCGGCCGCCTTCAAACTCGGTGTTCAGGA
>ENA-UEOR01002198-UEOR01002198.1-human-gut-metagenome-genome-assembly--contig:-NODE-2198-length-10837-cov-33.612732_pt1 | contig 10837 bp, 8 predicted proteins | sample MGYA00242887_ERZ507890 | MGnify/ENA primary metagenome ERZ507890 (study PRJEB26167, sample SAMN06115431) | human gut metagenome | host: Homo sapiens | place: China:Guizhou | collected 2014-10-21...
GGTTGGTTGGTTGCCAATGAAGGTAAGCTGACTGTGGCTTTGGAAGTAACTGTTACAGAAGAGTTGAAGCGTGAAGGCGAAAGGTCACAGATTCCTGATCGATGATTTTGGTATGGGACATACGTCGCTGGTTTATTTGCAGACGAAGTATTTTAACATTGTAAAGCTGGATGGATCTCTGACGAGAGACGTTATTCATAATGAAACGAATCGTGATATCATTGCATCAATCGTCTATCTGGGCAGATCTTTGAAATTCAAGATTATTGCTGAATATGTAGAGAATGAAGCTCAGAGAGATGAACTGAAAAAACTTGGCTGTGATGCATTCCAGGGCTATCTCTACAGCAAGCCGATTAAACTTGATGAACTTATGTCGTGGATCAAAGGGTCAGGACATGAAAGCTGAAATATAAACTAAAAACTCCATGCCGGACGTCTATATATTTTATGAAGCAGACCTATTATTACGTCGGTCCTTAACGAATCACCATCTGGTGATGAGTTTAGTACCGCTACGTAATAATCGAACGAAAGTGCTCTGCGTAATAAATATATATCCCACCGGCTCCAAATTTTTCACAGCCTTAATTGTATTTCCACTGCTCAGACTGCAGCTGGAGGTCAACCATATGCTTGTAGATGCCGTTCCCGGCTTTCAGGTCCGCAGGTGTCCCCTGCTCCGCAACTACGCCATCCTTCAACACAACGATCTCATCAACATCTTTCATCCGTTCCTCTCTCGGAGCTACGCCGAGCCATACGCCGCCAAGTCCGATCTCATCCGCTGCAAGCCACAGGTTTTCCATCATGATGCTCATATCGATCTGTGCAAATTCCGGTAGATCGCACTCCTCACGGTATGCGGTCACGATCGCCACCGGCGCTTTTCCTGCCGGGGCGGAGAACGGACTGGACTCTCCGAGCTGTTTTAAGACTTCACGGTTTTCTACTACATAAAACTCCCACGGCTGCTGATTCTTCGCGGACGGTGCTGCCATCGCTGCCTCCAGAATATAGCCGATATCTCCATTGCTATCTGAGGCTGTGCAAAAAACCATCCCACGATCTCCTGCTCCGGAAAATACTGATCCTTATCCTCCTGCAGTTTCTGCCAGAGTTTTTCCGAAAAGTCAATATGTTCTGCCGTATGTCCTATTCCCGAATCATTCTGGCTGTTTCTTCGAACTCTTCCGGAGTGAATTTGGGCTTGACTTTGCGGAAATCAACGTCGTATTCGTTTTCCATCGGGATCAGGTGAATGTGCGCATGGGGAACTTCGAGGCCGAAAACCACTACTGCCACTCTTTTGCAAGCGATTTTCGCCTGGATTTTTTTCGCCACCCTTTTGGCGAAGACGATCATCCCTTGCAGGGTTTCGTCGTCCAGGTCGAAAATATAATCGATCTCTTTCTTGGGGACGACCAGCGTATGACCTTTCTCGAGGGGATTGATGTCGAGGAATGCCAGAAAATTTTCATCCTCCGCCACCTTGTAGCTCGGGATTTCGCCGTTGATGATGCGAGTGAATATGGATGCCATATGAAAATATGTTTATTGATTGCGTCGTTGCTTGTTGTGGCTTATCGCCTCTTTGAGGTCCCGTAATAAGCGAAGGGAGTTTTAATTTAATTCGGAGAGAAGAATCCTTCTCATCCTTCTATTTTGCATCGTGTCGGCTTCCGAAAAATACGGGAATCGATGCCGATGAGCGTATGTGCCTGTCTTTGGCTACTCCTCCTTGAATTTTGGAGCCATTATCTCCGAATAAAGGACCGCTTTTCGCACGTCGAATTCTTCGGCGATACCGGGGCTATGAGGTTGCTGTTCGGCGTCCGCTCGGGATATGCCGATCTGGTTGCGTAACGGAGATTCCGCTTTTTCAGTTTTTGGGGACTTGCCGGCCGTTTTTCGGAATCCGGACACCGGGGCGGATGTGTCCGCCTCCGCCTGACGGACGGGCTGTGCCGCCGATGCGGAGCGCAACTCTTTTCTTTGCATCTCCTTGAACTTCTTGACCAGCGGGACGATCGTGACTATGACGATCAACAGTGCGCTCCACAGTATTTGGATGATATCTTTGTCCATAGTGCCGATGGTTTAATCCTGATTACGTTTTACGGTGTCTATGCCCTTTATCTTGCGGATTTTGTCCATGATTGCATGCAGGCCCTCCGCATCCTTGACATAAAGGCTGATCGTGCCCTCGAAAATGTTGTCGTGCGTCTGGATATTGATCTGCCGGATATTGATGCTGAAGTCCTCGCTGACCGTTTTTGCCAGGTCGAGCAGTATGCCGGTGCGGTCGATGCCGCGCAGTTCGATGGTCGATAGGTACGACATGGCCTTGTGTTGCGACCATTTGATTTCGTCCTTGAGGATATTGCGTCCGAATTGAGCGGCCAGCCGGTCGAGCTCCTTGCAGTTGGATTTATGCACGATGATACGGTGCGACGCAGGGTCTTTATACCCTACCACGCTGTCTCCCGGAATCGGTTTGCAACATTCGGCCATGACGAATTGCGGTTCGCCTGCCGTTGCCGATTCTTCGGCTTTCGCGCTGTTCGGTTCCGGATTTTCGGCATCGTCGCCCTCCTCGTCCTCCTTTTTGTTGATAAAAAGCGTCCAGAACTTGAGTATCTTGCTGGTGGCATTGACTTTCAGGACCTTGTCCAAGTCTTTTAGATCGACGATCCCCGCCCCGATTTTGCTGTAAAGCTCCTCTTTGTTGTTGGATTCGTAAATCGGGACGATTTTGCGCAGCACACGACCGCTGAGCGGGGTATTGAGTTGCTGCATTCGCTCCTCGAGCATCTTCATGCCCCGTTCGATGTTGTTTTGCCGCTCGCGTTTGAGAAAACTCTTGATCGCCTGCTTAGCTTTGGTCGTGGTGACGATGTCGAGCCATTCGGCTTTGGGGCGTGCGTTGTCGGCGGTGATGATTTCGATCTGGTCGCCGCTGTTGATCTGTGTGGTGATCGGCTCGATCTTGTGGTTGATCTTGGCGCCGATGGCACTGTTTCCGATCTTCGAGTGTATGTCGTACGCGAAGTCCAGTGCGGTGGCTCCGTACGGCATTTTCCGAGCCTCTCCTTTGGGTGTAAATACCGCTATTTCAGATGTGTATAGCGATAATTTGAAGTTATCCAGGAAGTCAACGGCGTTTTCCGTCGGACCATTCAGTGCATCGCGTATCTTTTTGAGCCAGCGGTCGAGTTCGTCCTCGTTGTTCGACAGCGAGGCGTTTTTGTATTTCCAATGAGCGGCGAATCCCCTTTCGGCGATCTCCTCCATGCGTTGCGTGCGGATCTGCACCTCTACCCATACTCCGTCGGGACCCATAACAGTCGAGTGCAACGCTTCGTAGCCGTTGGCCTTGGGCATCGAAATCCAGTCGCGCAGGCGATCCGGTTTCGGCGTATAGATGTCGGTGATAGTCGAGAATATCTGCCAGCACTGTGTCTTTTCCGAGGGGAACGGCAGCGGCTGGAAGACGATCCGGATGGCGAACAGGTCGTAAACCTCCTCGAAGGGAATCTGTTTGCGCTGCATCTTGCTCCAGATCGAGTAAAGGCTTTTGACACGTCCCGAAATTTCGAAGTTGATATGGTCCCGCTTGAGCGCTTCGATGATCGGGGCGTTGAATTTGCTGATGAAGGCTTCGCGCTGTTCTTCGGTCGCTTTGAGTTTTTCCGACAGCTCGGCATATTGTACCGGGAAGCGATATTTCATGCAGAGGTCTTCGAGTTCGCTCTTAATAGTGTACAGGCCGAGCCGATACGCCAGCGGTGCGAACAGGTAAAGCGTTTCACCCGTGATTTTGATCTGCTTGTTGGTAGGCATCGACCCCAGCGTACGCATGTTGTGCAGGCGGTCGGCGATTTTGATCAGGATCACCCGCACGTCGTCCGAAAGCGTGAGCAGGACTTTGCGGAAATACTCCGCCTGCTCCGAAGTATCGGCATTGAATACGCCCGACATCTTCGTAAGCCCATCGACCATCTTGGCGATCTTGGGCCCGAAGATGCGCTCCATATCTTCGACCGTGTACTCCGTATCCTCCACAACGTCGTGCAGCAGGGCGGCGACGACCGATTTGACGCCGAGCCCGATCTCGTCCACGACGATCTTGGCTACGGCGATGGGATGCAGCAGGTACGGCTCGCCCGAGCGACGACGCACTCCGCCATGCGCCTCTTTCGCCAGGAAAAAAGCGCGTTTGATGAACTCCCAGTCTTCGTCGTTTTTACAGATTTTGGTGCACGACTGAAGCAGTTCCTCCCACTTCTCCTTGATTAATCGTTCGTCTTCCGGCGTAAAATCCATACCATCCAATGCTGTTTTAGGGTCCAACTACGAATTTCGACGGATTTCGTACCGACGATCTCGTTTTCTATCGTAAAATATCGTTTTTCGCTTCGTTTCCGGGGTGCCGTTTTATAACTGTCCCGGCTATACCGTGCGTCGCTGCCTGTATTTGTCCGAAGAGAGAAGACTCCGACCGGTCTTTTGGGCGTTTCCTGCCTTTGTTACAGGCCCCGGTCGGCTCTTCATTCGCTTTTTATGCTTTGCGGGCGGCAATCATCGCTTCGCGGACTTTGGCTTCGACTTCGTTGCGGAGCGCTTCATCGTTCTTGAGAAGCTCTTTCACGCTGTCGCGGCCCTGGCCGATTTTGCGGTCGCCGTAAGAGAACCACGAACCCGATTTCTTGATGATTCCGTAGTCCACACCCAGGTCGATGATTTCGCCGATCTTCGAGATGCCCTCGCCGAACATGATGTCGAATTCGGCCTTCTTGAACGGGGGCGCCACCTTGTTTTTGACCACTTTGACGCGGGTGCGGGTGCCGAGCTGTTCCTCGCCGTCCTTGATGACCGACACCCGGCGGATGTCGATGCGGACGCTGGCATAGAATTTCAGTGCATTACCGCCCGTCGTGGTTTCGGGGTTGCCGTACACTACGCCGATCTTGTCGCGCAACTGGTTGATGAAGATGCAGACCGTTTTGGTTTTGGAGATGCTCGAGGTGAGCTTGCGCAGTGCCTGCGACATCAGGCGGGCCTGCAATCCCATCTTGGCATCGCCCATCTCCCCTTCGATTTCCGCCTTGGGCGTCAGAGCCGCCACGGAGTCGATGACGATGATGTCGATGGCGCTCGAGCGGATCAGCGAGTCGGCGATTTCGAGCGCCTGTTCGCCGTTGTCCGGCTGCGAAATCAGCAGGTTATCGACATCCACGCCGAGTTGCTGGGCGTAGGAGCTGTCGAAAGCGTGTTCCGCGTCGATGAAAGCGGCGATACCGCCGGCCTTCTGGGCTTCGGCGATGGCGTGGATCGCCAGGGTCGTCTTGCCCGAGGATTCGGGACCGTAAATCTCGATGACGCGTCCTTTGGGGTAACCGCCTACGCCGAGCGCCATGTCCAGGGTGATCGAACCCGTGGGGATTACCTGTACGTCGGCGACCTCTGCGCTCGACATGCGCATGATCGAGCCTTTGCCGAAATCCTTCTCGATCTTCTCCATCACCGCGTTAAGTACCTTTAACTTGTCGGGATTTGCTTGTGTTTTCTCTGCCATATAGTCGAATTGTTTTTATTTTTTCGTATTTCGTATCCGGTGTCCGGTGCGTAAACCCGGGATTTTCCCGCCTGCCGAACTTTGCTGTTCTGTCGTCGCTGCCCGGCGACCGACGGATCTTCCGACACTGTTCCTGAAAGTCGGAATCGCCGTTTCGCTCCGGGTGTTTTACACAACGGGATTTATTTTTCAAAGTTACGAAATAAAATGCAATTATCGCCATTTCCGGCCGGATTTATGGCTGTTTGCGGATGTAATTCTGTGGGTGAAGGGGAAATTTGCGGCTGCGTGTCGGGGTGGGTCGTATTTTGGGGAAACAGGGTCGTTCGTTGCCGACGGCCTGAAGAATCCGGGATTTTCGGAGGCGGAGGATATGGTCGGCGAATCGACTGCCTCCGGTGTGGTTCAATGTCCGGGTGCAACCGGATTGGAGAAGTGTATGCGTGCCGGTGTCGGGGATGGTTTTGTCCGGAGTGACAACAAGCGGAAGGCGACGGAGTTTGCGGGCTTGTATGGCATCGGAAATATCGAGTCGTCGGTAAGTTTTTCGCAAATTTGTGATTCGGGAGGAGATGAAAAAAGTCCCGGCGGGTTATGCCAGGACCAGTTTTTCGAGCTCTTCCATCTGTCGCTGAAAAGCCTTGTCCGTTTCGATCTGGTTCGATACCGCCTTGCAGGAGTGCAACACCGTGGCGTGGTTGCGTCCTCCGATAGCCGAACCGATGGCGATCAGCGGGGATTTGGTGTGCTGCTTGGCCAGGTACATGGCGATCTGACGCGCCTGAGCCACTTCGCGGGTTCGTTCGGGCGAATTGAGGCGCTGGATGTCGATATGCAGGAAGTCGCAGACGACTTCGATGATGTGCTCGATTGTGATCTCTTTTTGGCATACCCGGACATAGACCTTCAGAATCTCCTTGACGAGCGACAGGGAAACTTTCTTGCCCATATAGACGGTATTGGCTACCAGGGCCGACAGAGCGCCCTCGATTTCCCGGACGTTGGCGGAGATATTGTCCGCCAGGTAGCGGACGATTTCGTCCGTAAGCTGGAGGCCGAGTTTCTGAGCCTTGATTCTGATGATCTTGACTTTGGTGTCGTAGTCGGGCGTGTTGAGCTGGGTCGAAAGTCCCCACTTGAAGCGGGTCAGCAGTCGCTGTTCGATGTCCTTCAGCTCCACGGGCGGTTTATCCGAGGTAAGGATCAACTGTTTGCCTGCCAGTTGCAAGTGGTTGAATATGTTGAAGAAGGCGTTCTGGGTGCCGGTTTTTCCCGTGAGCTCCTGGATGTCGTCGATAATCAATACGTCGATCATCTGGTAGAAATGGATGAAATCCGGAATTTCGCCGTTCTTGTAGGCGGTCTGGAATTGCGCCTGGAACTTGTTCATCGAGACGTAAAGCACCTGCAGTTCGGGGTGGCGCTGCCGCACTTCGTGGCCGATCGACTGCACGATGTGGGTCTTGCCCAGTCCGGAGTTACCGTATATATACAGCGGGTTGAAAGGCGTATGGCCCGGATCGACCGCGACGGCCATACCCGCCGAACGGGCCAGGCGGTTGCACTCCCCTTCGATGAAGGTTGCGAACGTGTAGTTCGGGTTGAGCTGCGGGTCGATGACGATCTTCTTGAGACCCGGAATGACGAACGGATTTTTTATATTTGCCGTGTTGGTCTGGGTGCTGAACTGCGAAATCGCCGTCGTATCGGCTTCTTTCGACACTGGCACGCTCTGTGCGTCGTTTTTGGGAACGGCGTAGTGCAGGCGGATCTCCTGTCCGTAGAGCTGGGAGATGATCGGCCGCAGGAACGGAATGTAGTGCTTCTCGATCTGATAGACGTAGCTCATGTTGGGCACGCACAGACGAAGCGTCTTGCCGTCGAATTCGAGCGGCACGATGGGTTTGAACCACTTCACGAACTCCTCTTCGGTCGTTCGGGACTTGATCTGGTCCAAACAAGTTTGCCATTTTTCGCAATATGTCTGTGCGGGAGCTAACATCGATGGAGGGTGTATCCGTTTTTTTTGGTAGCACAAAGTTGTAAATAAATTTGTGAAAATGGAGCGGCAAAATGCTTGCAAAAGTCGATACTTTTACTATAGAAAAAAGGATGTGGCAGGCTCCTCTTTTTTAACTTGCTGATAGTGAATATTGGAAATAAAATATGTATATTTGCGTATAAAATTTTTGGAGGATAACAGCTTTAAGCTATAAATAAAACCAATGTAGTTATGGAAAACGGATTAGAACAACAAGTGCTGGCGAAAGCCCAAAAATGGCTCGACGGCAATTATGATGCAGAGACTAAAAAACAGGTTAAATACCTGATGGATAATGATATGAAAGAACTTGTAGAGAGTTTTTACAAGGACCTCGAGTTCGGTACGGGCGGTCTTCGCGGGGTCATGGGAGTGGGCACCAATCGTATGAATATCTATACGGTAGGTGCTGCGACGCAGGGTCTTTCGAACTACCTGAAGCGCAATTTCGCGGGCGAGGAAATCCGGGTCGTCGTAGGGCACGACAGCCGCAACAATTCGCGGATGTTCGCCGAGCGTGTGGCCGACATCTTCGCCTCGAACGGATTCACCGTATTTCTGTTCGACGCGCTGCGTCCGACACCCGAGTTGAGCTTCGCGATCCGGGAGCTGAAATGTCAGTCGGGCGTGGTCGTCACGGCTTCGCACAACCCCAAAGAATACAACGGCTACAAAGCCTACTGGTCCGATGGATCGCAGGTTACGGCACCGCACGACAAGAACATCATCGACGAGGTGGAGAAAATCACCGAGGTCGATCAGGTGCTTACCGGCCGGAACCCGCAGAACATTCATGCTCTGGGCAAGGATTTCGACGAGTTATACCTTAATAAAATATACGAGTTGTCGCTTTCGTCCGAGAGCGTGAAACGTTTCCACGACATGAAGATCGTCTATTCGCCCATGCACGGTGCCGGCGTGCGGCTGGTTCCCGAGTCGCTCAAGCGCTTCGGCTTTACCAACGTGCAAATGGTTCCCGAGCAGGCGGTGATCGACGGTAATTTCCCGACGGTGGAATCTCCCAATCCGGAGGAGCGCAAGACGATGTCGATGGCTATCGACCTGGCGAAGAAGGTGAAGGCGGATCTGGTGTTGGCTACCGATCCCGATTCGGACCGTATCGGCGTGGCGCTGCCTGATGAAAACGGCGAATACGTGCTGTTGAACGGCAACCAGACATTGGTGCTGCTGATGACTTATCAACTGACCCGCTGGGCCGAGTTGGGCCGCCTGAACGGACACCAGTACGTGATCAAAACGATCGTTACGACCGAAATGGTGGATGCCGTAGCCGACTATTTCAAGGTGAAATGCTACGAGTGTCTCACCGGCTTCAAATACATCGCCAAGATCATTCGGGGGCACGAAGGTACCGATATGCAGTACATCGGCGGCGGCGAGGAGAGCTTCGGCTACCTGGCCGGGGACTACGTCCGCGACAAGGACGGCGTGTCGGCCTGCTCGCTGGCGGCCGAGGCCGCAGCCTGGGTGCGCGATACGATGGGTATCTCGCTGTACGAGTGGCTCAAGCAGCTTTATGTCAAGTACGGATTTTACCAGGAAGGCCTCGTTTCGGTAGTCCGTACCGGTAAGGAGGGTGCCGAATTGATCCAGCGGATGATGGTCGATTACCGTGCCAATCCTCCGAAAGAGATTCTCGGCTCGCTCGTGGTGAAGATCAACGATATTCAGACTTTGGAGTCGTTCGATGTCCGCACCGGAAAGAAGACGCATCTGGAGCAGGATAAGAGCAACGTACTTCAGTGGTATACCGAGGACGGCACCCGTGTCTGTGTCCGTCCGTCGGGTACGGAGCCCAAGATCAAGTTCTACTTCGGGGTGAAGGCTACCCTGCCGTCCGTCGCCGATTACGAAAAGGTACGGGCCGAACTGAACGACAAGATCGAACGGATCAAGAAGGAGCTGAAATTGGTGTAAAATATTCATATAATTTTATGGAATGCGGATATTTCCCGATTATAGGTTGGGGATTTTCACTCCGGAATCAAAAAAGAGAGCCTTAAAAAGGCTCTCTTTTCGTTAAATTCAATAATTGTAATTACCCTACTACTTTTCGGATGCGTTCCAGCCCTTCGGCGAGCGTCTTGCGGGGGCAGGCGATGTTGATGCGCAGGAACCCTTCTCCGGCGTACATTTCGCCTTCGTTGATCCATACGTGCCCCTCCTCCAGTAACTGCCGGGCTATTTCCGTCGTGGGGCGTTTCAACGTCCGACAATCCACCCACACCAGGTAGGTGGCCTCGAGCGGAGTGACCGGCAGAGCCGGCAGGTGCCGGGTGAAGAAGTCGCGCAGGTATTCGTAGTTCTCCCACAGGTATTTTTTCAGTTCGTCCAGCCATTCGCCGCCTTCGTTGTAAGCTGCGATCAGGGCTTCGACTGCAAAGGCATTCAGTGCGTGGAGTTCGTTATCGACGAGTTGCCGGTCGATTTTCCGGCGTATCTCGGGATCGGCGGCGATGATGTTGGCTGCTTGCAGACCGGCGATGTTGAAGGTCTTGCTCGGGGCGGTGCAGGTGACCGAATGCCGCAGAAACTCTTCGTTCAGCGAGGCGAACGGAATGTGGCGATGGCCGTCGAGCGTCAGGTCGCAGTGGATTTCGTCCGATATGACCGTTACCCCGTGCCGCAGGCAGATCTCCCCGAGGCGGGTAAGCTCTTCGGCGGTCCAGGCCCGGCCCGCCGGGTTGTGGGGATTGCACAGGAAGATCAGCTTGGCCTGCGGGTCCGCCGCCTTGCGTTCCAGATCTTCGAAGTCCATGCGGTAGGCGCCGCCTTCGTCGATGAGCGGATTGGCGAGCGGCTGACGGCCGGTACGCTCCAGCACGGCGAAGAAACAGTTGTAAACGGGCGTCTGAAGGATTACCTTGTCGCCCGGTTCGGTCAGGGCCTTCAGGATGACCGAAAGGGCGGGAATGACGCCCGTAGTCGGGAGGATCCACTCGTTTTCGATGCGGAATCCGTGCCGTTTGCCGAACCACCCTTTCACGGCTTCGAAATAGGCGTCGGGGACCTTCGTATAGCCGAAAACGCCGTGGCGGAGCCGTCGTTCCAGGGCGTCGAGTACGGGCGGGGCCGCGCGGAAATCCATGTCGGCTACCCACATAGGCAGCACCCGTTCGTCTGTGGCCAGATCCCATTTGACGGAGTTGGTACCCCGTCGCGGAATAATCTCATCGAAATCGTATTTCATAACTCTA
>ENA-UEOR01002200-UEOR01002200.1-human-gut-metagenome-genome-assembly--contig:-NODE-2200-length-10833-cov-15.199424_pt1 | contig 10833 bp, 9 predicted proteins | sample MGYA00242887_ERZ507890 | MGnify/ENA primary metagenome ERZ507890 (study PRJEB26167, sample SAMN06115431) | human gut metagenome | host: Homo sapiens | place: China:Guizhou | collected 2014-10-21...
ACCTCACTTACAACCGTGCCCGCATTTTCAATATGCACATTTTCGCTTAAATTATTTAATTCTTTATTATCTGTTTTTCTTTTTTTAGCCATTTAATCACCCAAATAATCAGCTTACATCTGCGGAATCAATGTAAAGATAGCCGTAATCGGTTATATATTGCTTTCTGCCGTCAAGATTATCGCCGAGAAGTAAATCAAACATTTCGGAGGTTTTTTCAGCCTCGTCGGGCGTAACAAGAATAAGCCTGCGCGTTGCGGGATTCATTGTGGTGAGCGACATCATATCTGCCTCGTTTTCACCAAGCCCTTTTGAGCGCTGAACGGTGTATTTTTGATCGCCGATTTGCTTTTTTATATCGTCCATCTCAACTTCGTTATAAGCAAAATAAGTTTGATCCTTGCAGGTTACCTCGTAAAGCGGAGATTCATCGATATAAACCTTACCCTGCTCGATAAGCTGAGGCATAAGTCTGTAAATCATTGTGAGCACAAGCGTTCTGATTTGGAAGCCGTCAACATCGGCATCGGTACAAATCAATATTTTGTTCCAGCGCAGATTGTTTATATCAAAAGCGGAAAGGTCTTTCGCGGATTTTGAGCGCACTTCAACGCCGCAACCGAGCACCTTAATCAAATCCGTGATGATATCGCTTTTAAAAATCTTATCGTATTCGCATTTAAGGCAATTAAGAATTTTACCGCGAATGGGCATAATTGCCTGGAAATCCGCATTTCTTGCCTGCTTACACGCACCGAGAGCCGAATCACCCTCAACTATAAAGAGTTCTCTTTCGTTTACATCCTTGGAACGGCAATCAACGAATTTCTGCACGCGATTCGTCATATCAATCTTGCCGGCAAGAGTTGATTTAAGACTTTTGCGCGTGTTTTCGGCTTTGACTCGGGCGCGCATGTTGATAAGCACCTGATCAGCAATCTTATCGGCGTCCATCTTATTTTCAATGAAGTAAACTTCAAGCTGCTTGCGGAAGAAATCCGTCATTGCTTCCTGAATAAATTTATTGGTTATCGCCTTTTTTGTTTGGTTTTCGTAAGATGTTTGCGTTGAAAATGAGGAGACAACAAAGATTATAATATCATCAATATCCTGCACATTTATTTGACTGTCTGTTTTATTATACTTGTTGTTTGCCTTTAAATAAGCATTTATCTGATTAACAAATGCACTTTTAAAGGCTTTATCTGGTGCACCGCCGTGCTCAAGATAACTTGAATTATGATAGTATTCCTTGCATTGGGTTTTCAACGAAAAGCACAATGCGGCTTTAATTTTCAGCTTATAATCGCTTAAATCTTCCCTATCGCGACCAATGCGTTCACATTCCCAATATTGCGGAGTTGTGAAAACAGTGTCGGAAGCAAGCTCTTCAACATAATCTTTGATACCGTTTTTATAACAAAATTCGGTTGTTTCAAAGCGAGAGCCTACTTGGTTTTTGAAAACGAATGAAACGCCGTCATTAACTATTGCCTGGCGCTTCATCGTATCAAGATAAAATTCAACCGGCACATTGATATCGGTAAAAACCTTTAAATCCGGCTTCCATTTGATTCTGGTGCCGGTATCGCGCTTATCGTAAGGCACTTTCGTTAAACCGTCCACATTTTCCCCGTGTTCAAAATGAAGAGTGTAGCAATAACCGTCGCGATGAATTTCGGCATCCATATATTCCGAAGCATATTGCGTGGCGCAAAGGCCGAGGCCGTTTAAACCGAGCGAATATTCATAGTTATCTGCGCCGTTATCATATTTGCCGCCCGCATACATCTCGCAAAACAGAAGCTTCCAGTTTTCCTCGTTTTCTGCTTTGTTGAAATCAACGGGAATACCCGCGCCGAAATCCTGAATTTCTACGGAGCAATCTTCAAAGCGGGTAACAACGATTTTGTTTCCCCTGCCCTCCCTCGCTTCGTCGATAGAGTTACTCATTATTTCAAAAACAGAATGCTGGCAGCCTTCTATACCGTCAGAGCCGAAAATAACGGCCGGGCGTTTTCTGACGCGGTCTGCGCCTTTTAATGAACGAATACTTTCGTTGCCGTATTCTTTTTTCTTAGCCATTGGCAGCCTCCTATTCTTATTGATTGGCGGCATACGTAAACTGCCGCAACTTCACAGAATAATATTATACAAGATATTGTGTGATTGTCAAGATTTTACTTTTAAATAAACAACATATGATTATATCAGGGATTAAAATCGGACTCAGGCATAAAAAAATAAGGTGTTGATTCACACCTTATTTTTTCTGAAAACGATTAAAATATTATTCCGCATCTGAATTGTTTTCGTCCGAAACCGGATGAGCGTTGTATTCATCAGACTTTGAAACGAAATCATCTGCCGAAACGGTGTCTGCAGCAGAAACGAAATTTTCGGCTTTTTCAAGCGGCTCATCGTGCTTTCCGGCAGTTTCCGAAGCAGCTTTATCGCTTTGTGAGTCAACCGAATTTGCCTCCGTTTCCGGCAATTTTCCGTTCGTCATAAGAGCCTCAAACTGAGCTCCGTCAATTTTTTCTTTTGCAAGAAGAGTATCACCGACGAGAATAAGCTTATCATAATGTTCTTTAAGAATATTCTGCGTTTTTGCATATGCCGCGCGCATCATTTTTTCTATTTCCTCATCGATTCTTGCAGAAGTAACCTCACTGTAATTGTTAACATGGCCGAAATCTTTGCCGAGGAACACTTCGTTATTTTCATCACTGAAAACAACCGGACCGATTTCATCGCTCATGCCGTATTTAGCAACCATATCGCGGCAAATCTGAGTTGCGCGCTGAAGGTCGCTTGAAGCGCCGGTTGAAACATCATCAAGGGTAAGCGCTTCGGCAACACGACCGCCGAGCATTGAAACAAGAAGATCAAGCATTTCATTTTTGGAAGTGTAATTTTCCTCCTGCGGCTGATACATTGTGTAGCCGCCTGCGCCCATACCGCGCGGAATAATTGAAATTTCCTTAACAGGATCGTGATTTTCAAGATAATAAGAAGCAACGGCATGGCCCGCTTCGTGATATGCGGTAAGCTTTTTTGCCTTTTCGGAATATTTGTGAGATTTCTTCTCCGTGCCCATTTCAACACGGGTAACAGCGTCCTGAATTTCCTCGTTCGTAAGAGCTTTTTTATGCTTTCTTGCGGCAAGAAGCGCGGCTTCGTTAAGCAGGTTTTCAAGGTCTGCGCCGGTGAAACCGATTGTCATTTGCGCAAGATCTTTGAAATTGACATCGGGAGCGAGCGGTTTGTTCTTGGCGTGAACTTTAAGAATATCCTCTCTACCCTGTGCGTCGGGGCGATTAACGGTTATTTGCCTGTCAAATCTGCCCGGGCGAAGCAACGCGGGGTCAAGAACGTCGGGGCGGTTGGTTGCCGCCATAACTATAACTCCCGAATTTGAATCAAAGCCGTCCATTTCAACAAGAAGTTGGTTAAGAGTTTGCTCTCTTTCGTCGTTTCCGCCGCCTGTGCCTGCACCTCTGTGCCTGCCGACCGCATCAATCTCATCAATAAAGACTATTGCCGGTGCTTTCTTAATTGCCTGCGAGAATAAATCTCTTACGCGGCTGGCACCTACGCCGACATACATCTCAACAAAATCCGAACCGGAAATTGAAAGGAAGGGCGCGTTTGCCTCGCCTGCAACGGCTTTTGCAAGCAATGTTTTACCCGTTCCCGGAGGGCCGACAAGCAAAACACCCTTTGGTATACGGGCACCGAGCTCCGTGAATTTACCCGGGTCCTTTAAAAATTCAACAATTTCTTCAAGCTCTGCTTTTTCCTCGTCGCAGCCTGCAACATCGGAAAAGGTTTTCTTGTTTTTATCTTCAACCGTTTTTGTTTTTACTCTGCCAAAGCCGAGAGTTCTGCTTGTGTCCGAATTCATGGTATCGCCCATTTTTTTCATCATAAGCCAGCAAAGCACGGCACCTGAAGCGATAATCAAAACATACGGCAAAAGCGAATAAATCCAGTTTCTCGAATTGCTCTTTTTATAATTAAATTCAATGGCTGAATCGGGATTTTTCTCGTTATATTCATCAACGCTGTCCCTGATATCGTCAAGAAAATAAGTAACGCTCGGAACATTGTATTTTTGAACCTTATCCGGCTCTTCGAATGTGGAATATGTGAGCGAGCCGGAGGTTAAATCAATCTCAAAGCTTTTAACCTGATCTGTTTTGAAAAGGTGAACCACCTGGCTGTATTTTAAATCGGTTTGATTTTGCCTGTTTGCAAAGCCGAGCGCAAGTGCCACAAGCAAAATCGGAATTAAAATATAGAAAATAGCCGATTTCCAGTTTTTGGACATATTATTCATTCAATAAATCCTCCGTACGGATATTTAAAGTTAAAACATTTTGCGTTTTGTCATTCACCGCAACCCGCTGCGAAACGGCAAAGCCGCAAACGCCGATAACACCAAAATCATCCGCTATCACGGGAATTTCGATTCTTTCATCGGCGGGAATGTGCAATTCATTATAAAGCTTTTTAAGCGATTTTGTGCAGCCGCGCCCGTTTAACGTAATACTGTCGCCCGGCATACGGCTTCTAACATTAACATTGCCAATTATTTTATCACAGTCACAAAAAAAGTCAAACCGTTTGCAACCAAATTCACATATAGTTAAGAATTCTTTAACAGGAATTATTTTTTTATCAACAATAAATTCAAAATCTTCAAGTGATTTTTTGTATGCAAGTTTTAAAACGCCGCCTTCGGAAACGATATCCTGCCCTCTGCCCGCAGAGAAAGAAGAGCTTTTATAAAGCAATTCTTTTGCTTTATAAAGGTTACAGCTGCTGACGGGCACTTTGTTTTCATCAAGCCACTTGGCGATAACACGATTTATTATTGCTTTATCATATTTCTTTAAAGCATCGCAAATTATGACGTTTTTCAAACAAACTTTATCATATGCCGAGGAAGTTTGTTTTTCAAGATAGATTTCATCGGTCAACGCCGATTCAATAAATCTTGAGGCGTTGCTTTCAAACGCAGGATTTATCTTTTTGAGCGCGGGAATAATAACATTTCTGATATAATTTCGCGAATAGTCGTTTAAAGTGTTAGTGCTGTCCGTGCAATACGGAATGTTATGTTCGTTAAGATAATCCCTGATTTCGCCCGAAGCGATATTTATAAGCGGGCGGATAATTTTGTTGCGAGTCGGCGGAATTGCGCAGGCGCCTTTAAGCGAAGTGCCCCTTGCAAGGCGAAAAAGCAAGGTTTCGGCATTATCGGAAAGGCTGTGTGCAGTTGCAATTTTATCGCATTCGATTGAATAAAAAAAGCTGTATCTCGCTTGGCGACTGAATTCTTCAACGCCCAATGCGGCTTTTTTTGCTTCGGCGGGTGCGTCAATATGCTTAACAAAAATCGGAATTTTCTTTTCTTTACAATATTTTTCGCAAAATTCGCAATCCGCAAGGCTTTCGCTGCCTCTTATTCCGTGCTCAACATGTGCAGCAATAAGCTTTAGATTGTATTTTTTTTTAACGGAAAGCAGATATTCAGCCAAAAAAACCGAATCGGCACCGCCCGAAAGAGCAATCAAAACCGTGTCGCCGTTAGCGAGCATATGATATTTTTCAACGGTTTGCGTGATTTTATCATTCATATTTTTTATCAACGCATCTAAAGCGTGTAAATTCTTTATCAAAGGTCATTTCAATGGAGCCTGTGGCGCCATGCCTGTTTTTGGCAACGATAAGCTCGGTTGAGGATTCATCTATATCCTCCTGCTTATCATCTGATAGCTCGTTTTTATAATATTCCTCACGATAAAGGAACATAACGATATCGGCATCCTGCTCGATAGAGCCTGATTCACGCAAATCGGAAAGCTGTGGTTTATGGCTTTTGCCTCTGCCTTCCGTTCCACGGGAAAGCTGAGCACAGCAGATAACGGGAATATTCAAATCCTTTGCCATCATTTTAAGGTTTCTCGTTATTTCGGAAACCTCCTGAACCCTGTTTTCTTTTCTTGTTGCCGATTGGATAAGACCCAAATAGTCAATTAAAACAACGTCAACATTTTTAAGGCGCCTCGTTTTGGATTTGATTTCGGGCACCGTGGTGCTTGAAACATCGTCAAGATAAAGCTCCGCGTCCTCAAAATCACCCGCCGCGTTGCCAAGCCTAACCCATTCGTCGTCTGTAAGCTCGCCGGTGCGCAGCTTTTGGCTCGGAATGCCCGCTCTTGCGGAAAGAAGCCTTTCGGCAAGCTGTTCTTTAGTCATTTCAAGGCTGAAAAATATGCACTTTTTCTTTGCAAGCATGGTAATATTTGTTGCTAGGTTGAGTGCAAACGAAGTTTTACCCATGGCCGGGCGTGCGCCGATTAAAATAAAATCGGATTTATTAAGTCCGGTTATATATTTATCAAGCATGCCGAAGCCGGATGGAATTGCTTTAAACTGCTCTTTATCCTCGCCCGTCAATTTATGCAGGCGGTCGTAAACATCATTTACAATAACATCGGAAATCTTTTTTGGTCCGTTTACATCCCTGCCCTGCCTGATATCGTATATTTTTTGCTCGGCGGAATCGAGCAAAGTATTTGCGTTTGCTTCACCGCCCGAGGCATTTTCGATTATTTCCTGAGAAATGGTGATAAGTGCACGAAGAAAATATTGCTCCTCAACAATATGCGCATAGGTTTCAACATTGGCTGTTGAAGGCACGCTGTCCCTGAGTGCAATAAGATAGTCCCTGCCGCCGGCAAGGTCGTAATGCCCCTCTTTTGCAAGCACATCGGCAATAACAACAGGGTCTATTTTTGCCTTTGAGCCTGAAAACATGGACATCATTGAGCCAAATATCGCTCTGTGCTGAGGCAAATAAAAATATTCCTGCTTAACGATGGTGACAATTTGCTCCATACATTCGGGATCAATCAAAACGGAACCGAGCACTGCCTGCTCGGCCTCGAGATTATAAGGCAATGTTGTTAAATTTAAATTGTTTGCATCCGGCATTGTTTCATCATCCGTTTCTCAATCATTTTTTGGCGATAACGCCCGCTTTGTTCGCTGATTACAAATTATGCTTCCGAAACCTGAACGGAAATCTTTGCACCGATTCCCTGATAAACCTTAACTTCGGCTTCAAATGTGCCGAACTGCTTAATATCGGCAACGGCGATTTTGCGCTTATCCACTTCAATTCCGAGCTGTTGCTTAATTGCTGCGGAAATATCCTTGCCCGTTACGGAGCCAAAAAGCTTGCCGTTTGCACCTGCTTTAGCGGTAACCTTAACCGTTTTGCCCTCAAGCTTGGCGGCGTCGGCTTTTGCCGCCTTAATTTCCTCTTCCTTATGGAATTTTTTAGCGCTTTCTTTATTATTAAAATCATTCATTGCTGTGGCATTTGCCTCAATGGCAAGCCCCTTTGGAAAAAGATAGTTTCTTGCATAACCGTCGGAAGTATTTACAAGCTCGCCCTTTTTACCGAGGTTTTTAACATCCGCTTTAAGAATAACTTTCATAATGATATCCTCCTGTTTATATCGCTGTGCCCCATATAGCAGGGCACAGCGTTTATTTCAATATTATTAAAAATAATTATATTTCCATAATAACCGGCAAAATCATGGGATTGCGCTTGGTTTTTTCATACATCATATGCGAAACCTCATCTCGCAAGGTGGTTTTAACCGTGTTCCAATCATGATAACTGCTGTTATATGTTTCTTCAATGATTCGGCAAGACAAATCCCTTGCTGAGGCAATAAGTTCTTCGCTTTCACGCACATAAACAAAGCCTCTGCTTACTATATCGGGACCTGAAAGCACCTCTCCGGTTTGAGAATCGATTGTTGCAACAATGATAATGATGCCGTCTGCAGATAAATGTTTTCTGTCGTTTAAAACGATATTTCCAACATCACCCACACCGATACCGTCAACATAAACATCGCCGCTCGGAACATTATCAAGCGTTTTAATTCCCTTTTCGGTAATTTCAACATGCTTTCCGATATCGCCGATGAAAATGTTTTTCTTTGAAATGCCCATCGCTTCGGCAAGCTTTGCATGCTTTTTAAGGTGCTTTTGCTCACCGTGCACCGGAAAGAAAAACTTAGGCTTAATAACGCCCATCATCAGTTTTAATTCCTCCTGGCATGCGTGCCCCGAAACATGCACTTCATACATATTTTCATATATAACTTCAATATCGCGCTTCATAAGCTCGTTGACAACATTGCTAACCATCTTTTCGTTGCCCGGAATAGGAGTTGCCGATATGATAACATAATCATTCGGCGAAGCGGTAACCTTTCTGTGCTCGCCGTTTGCGATTTTTGTGAGCGCACTCATCGGCTCGCCCTGAGAACCCGTGGTAATTATAACAAGCTTATCGTCGGGATAATCCTTAATGTTGTCTATGCTGATAAGAATATTATCCGGCACATTGAGATATCCGAGTTCCTCGCCGACCTGCACCAGATTTTCAAGGCTTCTGCCCACAACGGCGACCTTGCGCCTTAAATGCTTTGCAACATCTATGATCTGCTGAACTCTGTGAATATTAGAAGCGAACGTTGCAACAACTATTCTGCGCTTACCGGCTTTTGTGAAAAGATTTAAGAATGATTCGCCGACCTTTTTTTCGCTCATTGTATAGCCAGGTCGCTCTGCGTTTGTGGAATCCTGAAACAGTGCCAATACGCCTTTGGTGCCGTATTCGGCGAAGCGCGGAATATTTATCATATCGCCGTCAACGGGGGTGGTATCTATTTTAAAGTCGCCCGTGTGGATAATAACACCCACAGGCGAAGTGATCGCCAAACCGACCGCATCGGGAATGGAATGATTAACATGGATAAATTCAACCGAAAACTTACCGAGTTTAACTATGTCGGACGGGTTAATTTCGTGAAGCTTTGCTTTATTAAGCAAGCCGTGCTCCTTAAGCTTTCCCTTAATGAGACCGATTGTAAGCCTGGTTGAATAAATCGGGATGTTAAATTTCTTTAAAAGATAAGGTATGCCGCCGATATGATCCTCGTGGCCATGGGTAACTATAAGCCCCCTTACCTTATCAATATTTTGTGCTATATAAGTGAAATCGGGAATAACGGAATCAACACCGAGCAACTCTGTGCCCGGAAATGCAAGCCCGCAATCAACGATAAACATATCATCGCCGTATTCATAAACCGTCATATTCTTGCCGATTTCATTCATACCGCCGAGAAATGCAACCTTAATGCCCTCCTGCTTCTTTTTAGCGTTTTTGCGTGCCTTTGTTTTTTCGGCAGCAGGTGCGCTTTGGGGCTTTTTAGTGACCTTACCGTAAGCGTGATAGCGCTTTGTGGAATTCCGTTTTCCCGCAGCGCTCTTATCGGCGGTCATATTCTGTTTTGCCATAAATATCTCCTTTACTTTATTATTTTTTCCGACCTAAACAGTTAGATATATAATATATTAAGAGGCGTAAAAAGTCAAGAAATAATTAGCCGCTGTTTATATTGATTATTACCATAAATGATGATAAAATATTCGCATATCGATTTTAAATAAAACAAACCCATGAAAGGCATAAACAATGAAAAAGCTTGATATATATACCGACGGTGCTTGCAGCGGCAATCCCGGTAAAGGCGGTTGGGGTGCGGTGCTTGTTTATAAAGGCGCAGAAAAAGAAATCAGCGGTGCGGAAAAGCAAACAACAAACAACAGAATGGAGCTTACGGCCGTAATTAAGGCGCTTCAGCTTCTTAAAGAGCCGTGTGAGGTTAATCTTACAACCGATTCAAAATATGTTTGCGATGCCGTAAATAAAGGCTGGGTTTACGGTTGGAAAAAGAAAGGCTGGATTAAATCCGACAAAAAGCCCGCATTAAATGTTGATTTGTGGGAGGAACTGCTTGAGCAGCTTAAAATTCACGATGTGACTTTCAATTGGGTTAAAGGCCACAACGGCCATCCGTATAACGAAAGATGCGATAAATTGGCTGTAAGCGAATACCAAAGGCTGTAAAAAACGCACGGTTTGGATTTTATCCAAAACCGTGCGTTTTTATTTCTTTATCCAGCAAATCCCCTCGCCGAATTTGCCGCCCGAAAGCTTAAATTCAACCGCGCTTTTTTGAAGTGAGGTGTTCTGCGGCAACGCTGCGATTTTGCGCTTGGAGCGAATCGGCACAGAAATCCCGAAAATTCTTTCAAACGCCTGCGCTTCGTTATAAATCGAATAGCCGTATTCAAACAGCTCCGCAAACTTTATTATATTGGCTGATTTTTTCATAAACTTTGCATTTCCTTTGAAAAGCAGCCAGCTTTCGCAAATGAAGTAATCATATTCAAACTCGGAAAAATATTCGGCAAAAAATCGGCGCGCATAATCGATTGATTTTTTACATTCTTCAATATCAAGATTTGCGGCCTTCGGAATATGAATATAAATCAAATTATCCCCGCGAGAAAATGGTCCTACGGAACGCTTATCATGACCGGAGATCAGAAATATGAGATCACGACAACTTACAACAGTTTAAATGATGCAAATGCGGCGACCGTAAGAGAACGTTTCCTGGCGATCAGCGGAAATAAATACTATGGAAATGTAACCGTTGCAGCAGGGTCCGGTTTTAAGAGCAGTGCTTTTGCGACAAGCGGAAATAAAAAAACATTTGATGCATCAAAAGGAAAACTGGTCACAAAGACCTTTACCATGACTCCTGACGAGTATGGATTTTCCGATAAGAAAGATGTAAAAACCGGAAGTTATCAGTTCTTAGTTTCTAATCTGAAATAGCATGCTATACTGGTTATTTGTATTAATTTGGTTTTTTTGTGGTA
>ENA-UEOR01002201-UEOR01002201.1-human-gut-metagenome-genome-assembly--contig:-NODE-2201-length-10832-cov-29.191074_pt1 | contig 10832 bp, 6 predicted proteins | sample MGYA00242887_ERZ507890 | MGnify/ENA primary metagenome ERZ507890 (study PRJEB26167, sample SAMN06115431) | human gut metagenome | host: Homo sapiens | place: China:Guizhou | collected 2014-10-21...
GCATTTTATATTTCTTCGTGGTCGGGCATCAGATCATATTGACAAACGGCTTTGTCAAAAAGACGCAGAAAACACCGACAATCTCAATTCCACTAATATGCGACACTCCTGCAAGACACACTTTGGGAACAATACACTTTTTAAAGCCAAGCTTCTTTGCCTCAGCCACACGCTGCTCGGACATGGTAACTCCGCGTACCTCTCCGCTTAAGCCCACCTCTCCAAAGCATATGGTATCCTCACGCACTATAATATCCTTTTTGCTTGATGCGATTGCAAGCACTATCCCAAGGTCTATCGCCGGTTCGTTCATCCTTATACCGCCTGCTATATTCACATAAGCGTCACAGTCTGACAGTGACAGGTTGGCTCTTTTTTCAAGGACCGCCATGAGTAGATTTACTTTATTATAATCTGTGCCATTTGCTGTACGCCTTGGATTATTAAAAAAGCTGTGACATACAAGAGCCTGTATCTCGAGAAGTATCGGGCGGCTTCCCTCTATGGAACATGTGACAATTGATCCTGATGCTCCCTCGGGCTTACCGCTAAGCATATACTCCGACGGATTTTCCACCTCAACAAGTCCCTCCGCCTTCATTTCAAATACGCCTATCTCATTGGTCGAACCAAATCTGTTCTTAACACCTCTAAGTATCCTGTACGACTCATACCTGTCACCCTCAAAATAAAGCACAGTATCAACCATATGCTCTAACGTCCTAGGCCCCGCAACCGCACCATCCTTTGTCACATGTCCTACTATAAAAACAGAAATACCCAGAGTCTTTGCAAGCTGCATAAGCACTCCGGTTGTCTCCCTGACCTGTGAGACACTGCCCGGTGCCGACGCTATCTCCTCATTGTACATAGTCTGGATGGAATCTATTACAACAACCTCCGGTTTTTTTCGTTGAATCACGTCCTTTGCTATATCAAGACTTGTCTCACATAAAAGCTCCAGTGAATCCGTAAAATCACCAAGTCTGTCGGCACGCATCTTTATCTGATGCAGGGATTCCTCACCTGACACATAAAGTAATGGCACCTTTTTTTGTGAAAGTTCCCTGCATACCTGAAGTAGTAGCGTGGATTTTCCTATACCCGGATCTCCTCCCACAAGCACAAGCGACCCCCTCACAATTCCTCCACCAAGCACTCTGTCAAACTCGGCTATACCTGTCACTATACGCTCCTCTTTCTCGCTTTTTACTGCCGAAAGAGGCAGAACCTGTGCCGCCTTTGATTCTTTTTTTACTTTTCCCGACGAGCTTATCGACTTTTTATCTACGGTTTCCTCTACAAATGTATTCCATTCCTTACAGGCCGGGCACTGTCCCATCCATTTTGCCGATTCATAACCACATTCCTGGCAGAAAAATACAGAGGTCTTTCCTTTTGCCATATTGTTCTCCTTTATAAAATACAAAAAGCCCGGCTTTCACCGGGCTAAAAATATGCTCTATTTTCTTGATACTTTGATATCGACTGAATCAACACCCTCAAGCTCTACGCTTAAGCTGAGCTTGCCGCCGAGATTTGTCTTCATAGTACCTGCAACAGCTCCAGCTATATCAATTTCGTACTCTGTCTCCTCTTCAAGGCCAAGAGTAATCTGAGCATCCTCAGGTCCCTCCACAGTAAATGTCACTGTATCAGCAGTCTCCTCGAAATCCATAACCGCTGTTCCCGGAACAGACTCGTATACAAAGAGTCCGTTTCTTTCGAGCTTTGTAATCTCCTTAAAGGTCTTAACCTTGTAGATATCTCCATCCTTCTCAAAATTATCAAGCTTTGCCTTTGCAGCCAATGTATAATCTCCGAAGCTGAGCTTTCCGTTTTCCTCAGTACGGATTAATTCACTTATTACAGCCATTTTTATCCTCCCGTAGCTATATTGATATATTAATTATAAATCCAATTCTACTCAACAGTCAATGAAATTTGTTTGTTTTTCGTAGAAATTATTACCTTATTGCCGCGCTTAATTTTGCCGGTAATAATATCCTCTGACATACGGTCTTCAATCTCCTCCTGAAGCTTTCGTTTAAGAGGTCTTGCGCCATATTTTCTGTCATAGGCTTTGTCCACGATAAAGGATTTTGCACTGTCGCGCACTGTGAGCTCTATATCAAGCTGTTCTTTACAGCGTTTCTTAAGCTCCTTTACAAGAAGTGTCACTATATGCTTCATGTCATCCTTGTTGAGAGCTCTAAATACAATAGTCTCGTCGATTCGGTTCAAAAACTCAGGTTTAAATATACGGCGGACCTCCTCCATGACACTGTTCTTCATACGCTCGTGATCCTGCTTTTCATCCTCACCAGCGCCAAAGCCAAGGCGCTTTGGTTCTATAATAGAAGAAGCTCCTGCATTTGATGTCATGATGATTATTGTATTCTTGAAATCAACCGTGCGCCCCTGTGAATCAGTGATTCTACCATCATCAAGCACCTGTAAAAGTATATTGAACACATCAGGATGTGCTTTTTCTATCTCATCAAACAGTATAACAGAAAAAGGATTGCGTCTGACCTTCTCTGAGAGCTGTCCGCCCTCCTCATGGCCCACATATCCCGGTGGTGAACCAATCATCTTTGAAACACTATGCTTTTCCATGTACTCTGACATGTCAACACGTATCATGGCATCTTCTTTGCCAAAGACAGCCTCAGCAAGCGCCTTTGACACCTCCGTCTTACCTACTCCTGTCGGTCCCAAAAACAGGAATGAGCCAATCGGCTTCTTAGGATCCTTTAAACCAACCCGGCCTCGTCTGACTGCCTTTGCGACAGCAGAAACAGCCTCCTCCTGTCCTATTACACGCTTGTGAAGTATCTGTTCAAGCTTTGCAAGTCGTCCTGCCTCTGACTCTGTAAGCTTATTTACAGGTATTTTGGTCCATCCCGATACTACATCCGCTATCTCATTTTCGCCGACTACAGGCTGATTTTTGGCTCCTGTGCGACGGTTCTTTCTGATAAGCTTCTGCTGTTTATTTTCAAGCACTTCCTTTTCTGACATAAGCGCGCCGGCAGCTGCGAGATCTCCTTTCGACAAAGCATTTTCCACCCGGTTCTGCTTATCTGTTATCTCTTTTTTCAGAGCAAGCAGCTCGTCAGATGATGTCAGATTCTTAAGCCTTATCCTGGCTGCCGCTTCATCCATCAGGTCTATCGCCTTATCAGGTAAAAATCTGTCATTTATATATCGTGCAGAAAGGTTTACTGCTGCTTTCACACCCTCATCTGTTATGATGACACCATGATGCTTTTCATAGAGTCCCTTTAATCCTGTGAGTATCTCTATTGTCTCATCCACACCAGGCTCCTCAACCATCACCGGCTGGAAACGGCGCTCAAGCGCAGCATCCTTTTCCACGTATTTGCGGTACTCTTCTATGGTAGTGGCGCCGATTACCTGTACCTCGCCTCTGGCAAGCGCAGGCTTTAATATGTTAGATGCATCTAACGAACCTTCTGCTCCTCCTGCACCTATTATAGTGTGAAGCTCATCAATAAAAAGCAGTACATTTTTGGCATTTGAAACCTCGCTTATCACCTTCTTGATACGCTCCTCAAACTCACCACGATACTTTGATTTGGCTACAAGCCCGGACATATCAAGGGAAACCAGTCTCTTTCCCAAAAGAATATCCGGAACATTGCCACTGACTATATCCTGTGCAAGTCCTTCTACTATAGCGGTCTTGCCCACTCCCGGCTCTCCAATCAGACATGGATTGTTTTTGCCACGGCGGCAAAGTATCTGGATAACGCGCTCCATCTCCTTTTTTCTGCCTATAACAGGGTCAAGAAGCCCTGCCTCTGCCATATCTGTCAAATCTCTGGAATACTGATCTAATACAGGAGTCGCAGAATTGTATGATGTACTGTAGCTTTTCATCAGATCCCTGTATGCAGACGGATCCTCACCCATCGCACCAAGAATATCTATAAACATCTTCTGACTGTTAACACCCATGGTGTTTAAAAGTCTTGCAGCTGCACAGTCTCCCTGCAGTACTATAGCCATCAGCAAGTGTTCTGTACCTATCTCATTGCACTCAAATCTATCGGCTTCCTCCGATGCACGCTCCAATACTCTCTGTGTCCTTGGTGAATAGCCATCCCTGTCCATCACTTCGATGTTATCCCCCGGTGAAATCAGGTCTTCAATCATCGAAATAAGCTTATCATATTCCACATTGCAGGCTGTTAGAACCTCAGCTGCCACACCGGTGCCCTCTTTTATAAGGCCAGCCAGTATGTGCTCTGTTCCAACATAGCTGTAATTCATTTTCTTTGATATACGTGCAGCCAAATCTATTGCTTTTTTAGCCTTACTTGTATATGGTTTCAAGTCATATCCTCCAGTCATATTCACTAATTTAAGTCGATGAACTGCAAATCATCATCCTCGCTGTCATATTCATTGTCATCCTTTGCACTGCTGTCTATAGTCTCAGACGGCTTATTTCCCTCATTGACAAAGCCATCAAGTGCCATTTGAAGCTGATTCTTTAAAGCATCCTCATCAGCATCGTTTTCTGTGTCAGAAACGTTTTCCTGCCTTGAATCGTCTATTAAATCAAACTCAGAGTTTTCATTCTCAACAGCTTTCTTAGAATCAGGTGTAATTTCTACGGTTCTTCCGACATAGGATGCATTTGATATATTTTCATCCGTAGCCATCTTTTGCTCATCTGCAGCACCTTCCGCTGTTTCTTCTGCGACTTCATCTGCCGGCTCTTCTACAGCTTCATCTGCTGTTTCTTCTGCAGCTTCATCCACCGACTCTTCTGCAGCTTCTTCTTCCACTTCATCTAACGACTCTTCTGTAACCTCTTCTTCCGGCTCATCTGCTATCTCGTCCGCAGTTTCATCAGTTGTTTCTTCCAAAGCTTCATTTGATACATCTTCTGCTGCATCATCTACATCATCATCGTCATCATGATAGTCCATTGCCTTATATTTTCTGTTTTTCACAGCTGATACAATAAGCAACAGTAACAGAATAATGATAATAAGAACCAGTATTGCAGCTAAAACAAGATATTTATTGGCAATTCCCGGAACAAGCTCACTCTTTACCGCATCGTTTTCCTCCTGTGCCACTGTAGGTGTGCTGAGCTCGGTTCTCATATATGTGCCATCTACGCTATCATATGTGTACCAGCCACTCTCACCATTGTCATTCATGGCATATACGAGGTAAAAATCCTTTGTCTGATCATCGGTTTTTTCGGCTTTGGTCTGGTAGGCTGTTGCCACACCCTTGCCCTCTATAGAGAGCGATATCTCATTATATCCCTCAGGTACATCATCCACCTTAGGCAGTAAAACCACTATAAAATGCGACTCTGAATTGATACGGACAAACTCATATGCTGCATTCTGTGCTGCATCATATACAAAAAGTCCATTGCCGCTTTCCGACTGTAAATACACAAGCGTGATATCACCGAAGGTGCCATGAAGGGTATTGTATTCAAGTCCGTCAATCACTGTCTTTGAGTGCTCAAAGCCTTCAGGAACAACATCCTCCGGAATGTCATTTACCATAGTCCACTCTGTGCCATTTATATCAAACTTCTTCCAGTTATCCTGCTTATCTGCATTCTCCGGATCATCCTCGGCTCTTCTGGTAACAACTATATTGTATGTGCTTGTGCTGCCGTCCTCTGCTGTCACAACAACGCTGACCGTATTCTCTCCAACCTCAAGTGAATCATTGCCTGTGACCGATGTCACACTCGCCTTGGAATCAGCCGGATTTGCTGTAACCGCAAGGCTTGAACAGCTGTAATCTACTGTAGCTGTGTAATCCTTTGTCGCAGCAGAAAACTCAGGGGAAAGCATACCTGCTGAGATAACAAGCGAACCAAGAGATGCGTTTGAGGATTTCTTTTCCTCTTTGTTTTCATTATCTTTATTTGCATTGTTGTCATTGCCGGTATTGCTGCCGGAATTGTCCTTGTTATCCTTGTTGCTGTTTGAATCATTGTTTGATGAAGCACTTTTTACCGTCACCTTCGTGCTGGCACCGGTAATTGTACCTCCGGCATCGTTACCCTCTGCATCTCCTACAACTGTACAATATGCCTTTATAGTGCAGCTTCCTGCAGCCTTCGCCGTAAATGAAAATGACTGCGATGTGGGATATCCTGCGGCGTCACCAATATTGGCCACACCATCTCCTCCGTTACTCAGTACTCCCTCGTCAGAGCTTGAGATAACTACAGTACCAAAATATCCGGACGGCATGGAAACAGTCACCTTAACTGTTTTTCCAACAGCTACAGAGCTTGAGCTGACACTGAGACCAAGTCCCTGCGCATATACATGCTCGGCAGGTGTGAAAACAAGCATCACTGCCACAACAAGTGATAATATACATCCAAATAATTTCTTCATATCTTTCCTCACATTTCTAATTCTGCGATATCTTTGATTTGCCCAGTATGTGTCTGTTCATGATTATCATATCAAGGGCATTTCCACCATCACCCTTTCTGTTAGCATCAGCTGCCTCCAGATAAGCACCTGTGAGTGTTCCCTTTCCTAAGATATGTCTGTTGAGCTTAATCATATCAAGAGCATTTACAGCACCATCACCATTGATATCTCCATATATAACAATATCGTATGTCTTTTTCAGATTACCTGAAGCATCATAAACAGCCACTTTATTGCCTGTTGCAATCTTTCCGCTGTTTTCTGAGCCTGAGCTTGTCAGAAGCTTTACAGTACCTGATGCTGATACTGCTATATTCTTCACAAAATCAGCTGCACCGGTTCCAGGCTCAATGCCTGTAATATAAGTACCTATACTGTATTTACCTGATGTTATGTTTACATCTGTATTATTTTGGTTATTATTGTTCTGATTATTATTGCCACCTGCATTATTTACAGATGCCGCCTGCCTGTTTATATTGATAGTGTATGTTCTTGTATCACCGCTTTGCGACTTGCATTTTACCTTAATTGTATTATTTCCGACAGCAAGCGAATAGCTTCCTGTGCCTGAAACACCACTGTTTCCTGAAACTGCATCTGCCGAAACAGTCACTGAGCTTATAGCATTTGAAACAACTGCTGAATAGCTTGTTGTCGCTCCATTGAAGGCCGGTGTGAGTGTTACACCACTTATCGCAAGCGACTGCAGATAGTTATTGGTATCACCAGCTTTATCGAAGCCCACTGCTGACGATGGCATATTGTTGTATACAGGTATTTTAAATACAAAAGCCTGATTCTTGTCTGAATATCCTTTAGCCAGACTCTGTCCCTCAGTAAGAGCCGCTGTGGCATTGCCCATGTACTGATGGAAATACAGCGAGCTTGTATTTACTACATTAAACTTCTCAAAATACAGTGTATTTTGACCCTTATTTATATAATTGCTGCCCACGTTTACAGCACCTAGCTCAGTTACCTGGCCTTTCTCGAAGCCTTCCAAACTCGGTTTAGTTTCTTCTGCGAACAGAACATCATAAGACGGATTGTGAACGATTTCTTTCACATCAACAATTCCGTACTTGCTTAAATCTAAATTAGCCATCTTGAATTTAATTTAAATGATTGACTTTATATAACTTTTCTCTCTACTCTAGTTCGATACGGTGAGGCTTTCCGACCTTTTGGAGCTTGCTGCGACTCCACCTTGTTAACCGCGGTACAAAAGTAATATTTTTTTTTATCGTACACAGCTTATTAAGGAAATTTTTCAGTAATAATTACTCTTTTCCATGCAATTAACAAAACCCTTAGTCTATTTGTAATATGGAGTTTACAAATCATATACTTTTAGCTAGCATCTCAACTATTTCCGAAGTCGTCATCATAGGTATTCGCTTTTATTGTGACTGAAACAAAGATATATACTTTTTTCCGCACAAACAAATCCAGCGTATAAATATAAGAAAGGCGCAGGATAAATATCTTGCGCCTTCTCTTATATCCGATCAGAAATATATTACTTTACCTCCCAAATCTCACCTTTCATCAAAAGGTCGTGTAATTTACGTGTAGGATTCTTCGCTTGTACCTCCTCGATTTGCTGGTGGACAGCCTCATCATAGGTCGGTCCCTCCACATCTCGTATTACGCCTAACGCAATTGGCATATCACCGCTCATCATGGCAAGCATCATATGCAAGGTGTTATCCTTCTCATGGGCGTCGTGTACCAATACGTCATCCATCGTATAACCATCTTGTCCGATCGTTACGGATTTCAGTTTTAGGCCGTCTAGCACAAGGCCTTTATCCATGTTAGCGCCGTAAACCATTTTCTCGCCATGGCGAAGGAAAATCGTACGATCCGCACGGTATGCCTTATCAACGATCCCCTTATGGATACCATCATTAAAGATCACGCAGTTTACCAACACTTCCGTAACGGAAGCGCCTTTATGACGGGCGGAAGCCGTCAATACCTCGGTCGTATTCTTCAAATCCACGTCAATCGTACGGGCGAAGAAATTACCACGGGCACCCAACGCCAACTCGGCCGGGATAAACGGATCTTCCACCGTCCCATACGGAGAGCTCTTGGATACGAAACCACGGTCGGATGTCGGGGAGTACTGTCCCTTCGTCAAACCATAGATCTTATTGTTGAAAAGAACGATATTCAAGTCGATATTACGACGGACAGCGTGAATAAAATGATTACCGCCGATAGCCAAGCAGTCGCCATCACCCGTAATCAACCACACGCTCAAGTCCGGGCGAGCCGTCTTTACGCCGGTAGCGATAGCCGCTCCACGACCATGGATCGTATGGAAGCCATACGTATTCATATAATAAGGTAAGCGGGAAGAACAGCCGATACCTGAGATAACTGCCATATTGTGAGGAGCCACTCCTACCTCGGCCATAGCCTTATGCAGGCAATTCAGTACCGCATGGTCGCCACAACCCGGGCACCAACGTACGTACTGGTCGCTTTTATGATCTTTCGGTTGAAATTTAGTTTCTTCTGTTGTCATCTTTTAAGCCTCCAATATTTTCGTGAATTCCTCAACTAATCTCGCTACGACAAAAGGTTGTCCCTTTACACGATTGAAGCGATACGGGTTAAATCCGGGTACCTTTCCACGTAAATAGTTAGCGAACTGTCCGTTATTTTGCTCAGCCACCACCACTTTCTTATACTTAGAAAGAACCTCAGCCGTATTCTTAGGCAGCGGGTTGATAAACTTGAAGTGAGCGAAAGCCACCTTCTTGCCATTCTCCTGCATCGTCTCCATCGTCTCGTAAAGGTGTCCGTAGGTTCCACCCCAACCAACGATCAATAAATCAGCGTCCTCATCTCCGATCACTTCCAGTTCGGGGATATAGTCGGCGATCTTATCGATCTTAGCCTGACGGGTCGTCACCATCTTCTGGTGGTTAGCCGGATCGGTAGAGATAGCGCTCGTCTCGTAGTCTTTCTCCAGACCGCCCAGACGATGAGCGAAACCTTCCGTTCCCGGAATCGCCCAGTAACGAACCAAGCTTTCCTTGTTACGACGATACGCCTTCCAAACTTTCTCGTCTTGATAATTAGCTACGTAATTCGGCTTAATCTCCGGATATTTATCCATTTCCGGAATTCTCCAAGCGGAAGAACCATTAGCGATAAAGGCATCGGTCAACAAGATAACCGGAGTCATATGCTCCACGGCCAACTTACTAGCCCAGAAAGCAGCATCGAAACAGTCGGTCGGCGTAGAAGCGGCGACTACCACTACAGGGCTCTCACCGTTACGGCCATACAGCGCTTGCATCAAGTCCGTTTGCTCGCTCTTCGTCGGCATACCCGTAGAAGGACCGCCACGCTGAACATCGATAATCACCAAAGGCAACTCAGCGATTACAGCCAAACCGATCGCCTCGCTCTTCAAGGCAAGACCCGGTCCGGAAGTAGACGTAGCCGCCAAGCAACCGGCGAAACTAGCTCCGATAGAAGTACAGATACCGGCGATCTCATCCTCGGCCTGAACCGTGATAACGCCTAAATCCTTACGTTTAGATAATTCATGTAAAATATCAGTAGCCGGAGTGATCGGGTAACTACCCAAGAACAACTGCAAACCAGCTTTCTCGGCAGCGGCTATCAAACCATAGGAAGTAGCCTTATTACCATTCACGTCCGTATAGAATCCGGGCTCGGCTTTCTTACTCTCGATACGATACGTAGAAACCGAGGCATGGATGTTATTACCATAATTATAACCGTCCGTCAAAGCCTTGATATTAGCTTGGGCGATAACCGGTTTCTTAGCGAACTTATTCTGCAACATGTGCATAGCCTCCTCCAGCGGACGCTCGAACAACCAGCAAACAAGTCCTAAGGCGAACATATTCTTACAGCGAAGAGCCGATTTATTGTCCAAGCCAAACTCAACCAATCCGTCTTTTACCATCGTAGAGATCGGAGCGGCAACAACCTGCACGCCAGTCAATCCCAGCTCAGTAAACGGATCATCGGTCGTAAACAAGGCCTTATCCAAATCACTTTTCTTGAAAGAGTCCGTGTCGATTAAAACAATCGCATTGGGTTTTAGGTGTTTTACGTTCACCTTTAGCGCGGCGGGATTCATGGCCACCAATACGTCGGCCTTATCACCGGGTGTGAAGATCTTGCGCGATCCCAAGTGCACTTGGAATCCAGATACACCACTTAGTGTTCCTTGTGGAGCACGTACTTCTGCCGGATAGTCTGGGAATGTAGAAATCTCGTTCCCGAAAACCGCGGACAGGTTTGAAAAGATTGTACCGGTTAACTGCATACCATCTCCCGAGTCTCCCGAGAAACGAATCACAACCTTCTCCAGCGTCT
>ENA-UEOR01002202-UEOR01002202.1-human-gut-metagenome-genome-assembly--contig:-NODE-2202-length-10832-cov-6.230497_pt1 | contig 10832 bp, 6 predicted proteins | sample MGYA00242887_ERZ507890 | MGnify/ENA primary metagenome ERZ507890 (study PRJEB26167, sample SAMN06115431) | human gut metagenome | host: Homo sapiens | place: China:Guizhou | collected 2014-10-21...
GCGGGGTCAAGGGGCAGAGCCCCTTGCGTTCTCTTGGGGGGTCCAAGGGGGCCATTCTCTCACGTGAGAGAATGGCCCCCTTTCCCGTATCCCCCACGGGTGTGGGGGAAATGTTCCACCACTTACAAGTGGTCAATCAGCGCCCACAGCACTGTTTATATTTCTTCCCGCTGCCGCAGGGGCAGGGATCGTTGCGGCCGATCTTCTGGACCTTGCGGGGCTGCTTTTTCACCGTGCCGTCGCCGGAGGTGGAGGCGACGATGCCGTCGGCCACGCGCTCGCGCTTGACCTCGCCCTCGGTCTTGACGCGGGCGGAGAAGATGCGGCGCACCGTGTCGCCCTGAATGGCGGAGATCATGTCCTCAAACATCGTGAGGGATTCCTGCTTGTAGACGTCGATGGGCTTGTTGTTGCCGTAGGATTGTAAACGGATGGCCTGACGCAGCTCGCTCATCGCGTCGATGTGGTCCATCCAGTATTCGTCGACCACGCGCAGCAGCACCACGCGCTCGAGTTCGCGCATGATGGGCGAGGTGACGGCGGCCTCCTTGGCCTCGTAATACTTCTCAGCGGCTTCATAGAAGCGATCGGTCAAATCGTCGGCGGAAAGGCCGGAGAGAGAGTTTGCATCCACGGCGCCGCGCGGGAAGTACGTGCCCTCGCAGCTCTTGAGCGCGTCGGCGCGGTGCTCGTCGTCGGTCTTGTCGTGCTCGCCGAAGGCGAAGGCGACCTGACTTTCGATGCTGCTTCTCAGCATGTTCAAAACGGTCTGCTTGATGTCCATGCCGTCGAGCACCTGCTTGCGCTGGCCGTAGATGATCTCGCGCTGCTTGTTCATCACGTCGTCGTATTCGAGTGTGCTCTTGCGGTACTGGAAGTTGCGGGACTCGACGCTCGTCTGCGCGTTTTCGATCGCCTTGGAGAGCGTCTTGTTTTCAATCGGCGTATCCTCGTCGAGGTTGAAGCGCTCCATCAGGTTCGTGATGCGCTCGCCGCCAAACAGGCGCAGCAGATCGTCTTCAAGCGAGAGGTAGAAGCGCGTCTCGCCCGGGTCGCCCTGACGGCCGGCACGGCCGCGCAGCTGGTTGTCGATACGGCGGGAATCGTGGCGCTCCGTGCCGATGATGAACAGGCCCCCTGCCTCGCGGACCTTGTCCGCCTCACCGCTGATCTCTTCGCGGTGCTTTTCAAGGGCCTTGGCGAACATATCGCGCGCGTCGAGGATCTCCTTGTTGTCGGTCTCGGCGTAGCCGGTCGCCTCGGCGATGAGCTCGTCGCTGAGACCGGCCTTGCGCAGATCGGTCTTTGCCATGTACTCGGCGTTGCCGCCGAGCATGATATCGGTACCACGGCCGGCCATGTTCGTCGCGACCGTGACTGCGCCGAGCTTACCGGCCTGCGCGACGATCTCGGCTTCCTTTTCGTGGTTCTTCGCGTTTAAGAGGTTGTGCTTGATGCCCTCGCGGGAGAGCAGATACGAGAGCTTTTCGTTCTTTTCGATCGACACCGTACCGACCAGCACGGGCTGGCCCTTGGCATGGCAGGCCTTGACCTGCTCGATAACAGCGCGGTACTTTGCTGCCTCGGTTTTGTAGACGACGTCGGGGTCATCGATACGGGCGATGGGGCGGTTCGTCGGAATTTCAATGATGTCGAGGTTGTAGATCGTGCCGAATTCCTCTTCCTCGGTGAGCGCCGTACCGGTCATACCGGAGAGCTTGCCGTACAGGCGGAAGTAATTCTGGAACGTGATGGTCGCAAGCGTCTTGCTTTCTCGCGCGACCTCGACATGCTCCTTGGCCTCGATGGCCTGGTGCAGACCGTCGCTGTAGCGGCGGCCGAACATCAGTCGGCCGGTGAACTCGTCGACGATGACGACCTGACCGTCCTTGATGACGTAGTCGATATCGCGCTTCATCGTGCCGTGGGCCTTGATGGCCTGGTTGATGTGGTGCGCGATGGTGGAGTTTTCGGGATCGGAGAGGTTTTCAAGGCCGAAGTATTCCTCGGCCTTCTTCACGCCGCGGGCGGTGAGCGTCGCGGTCTTGGCCTTTTCGTCGACGATGTAGTCGGCGTCGATGTTGACGTCTTCCTCTTCCTTGTCGTCGCTCTCGGCGATGACCTTCTTGCGGAAGCCGCGTACAAGGTTTTCCGTGCGGGAATACATCTCCGTGGACTTTTCGCCCATGCCGGAGATGATGAGCGGCGTGCGCGCCTCATCGATCAAAATGGAGTCGACCTCGTCGACGATGGCGAAGGCATGTCCGCGCTGGACGAGCTCGCTTGCGTAGATGGCCATGTTATCGCGCAGGTAGTCAAAGCCCATTTCGTTATTCGTGCCGTAGGTGATGTCCGCAGCGTAGGCCTTGCGGCGCTCCTCGCTCGTGAGGTCGTGGACGATCAAGCCGACCGTGAGGCCTAAGAAGCGGTGGACCTTGCCCATCCACTCGCTGTCTCGCTTGGCGAGGTAGTCGTTCACGGTGACGATGTGGACGCCGTTGCCGTTCAGGGCGTTTAGGTACGCGGGCAGCGTTGCCACCAGCGTTTTGCCTTCACCGGTCTTCATCTCGGCGATGCGGCCCTGATGGAGCACCACGCCGCCGACGAGCTGCACGCGGTAGGGGTACAGCCCCAGCACGCGGCGGGACGCCTCGCGCACGGTGGCAAACGCCTCAGGCAGGATGTCGTCGAGCGTTTCGCCGCTTTGCAGACGCGTCTTGAACTCCGGCGTTTTGGCCTGCAGCTCCGCGTCGCTCATCGCCTTGGATTCGTCCGCCATCGCTTCGATCTTGTCGACGATGGGGTAGATGCTCTTGAGCTCACGGTCGCTGTAGGAACCGAACATTTTACTAAAGAAACCCATATTCAAAACTTCCTTTCGTGGGAGCATAATGACACGCTTACAAGTATAGCATCCCTCTGCGCGATATGCAAAGGAAAATTTGCTGTATAATATGAATGGATTGTAAATAAATTCCGCCGCTGCGTCAGGCATGGCTTGCACTTTATATAGCCGCTGTGGTAAAATACAAAGCAAGATAGTACAAAGCGACGAAATGCCCTCCGACGGCGGAGGACAGAAGCATAAGGAAGAAGTTTTTTCTCATCTAAGGAGGACATTCGCATGAAACTGCACTTTTACGGGGCCGACCGCTGCGTGACCGGCTCCTGCCACTGCCTGGAGATAAACGGTAAGAAGATCCTCGTCGACTGCGGCTTACAGCAGGGCCGCGACGAGCTCGACAACCGTTATCTCGCTTTCGCTCCCGGCAATATCGATATTCTGCTCGTCACCCACGCGCACATCGACCACACGGGCCGTATCCCGCTGCTGGTGAAAAACGGCTTCCACGGCCGCATCCTGACGACACGCCTGACAGCAGATTTGATGAAGATCATGTTGCTCGACTCCGCTCACATTCAGGAGAGCGACGCTGAGTACGAAAACCGCAAGGGCGAGCGCGCGGGCCTCGAGCATGTCGATCCGCTCTACACCGAGCAGGACGCGCTGGATGTTTTCAAGTACGTGACGACCTGCGAGTATAAAGAAAAGGTCGACCTCTGCGAGGGTGTGAGCGCGGTGTTCACCGACGCGGGCCATCTGCTCGGTTCCGCGTCCATCACGCTTGAGCTGGAAGAAAACGGCGTGCACAAGACGATCGTCTTCTCCGGCGATATCGGCAACGTCGACCAGCCCATCATCCGCGACCCGCAGCTTCTCAAAAAGGCCGACTACGTCGTGATGGAGTCGACCTACGGCGACCGCAACCACACCGAGGTCTGGAGCTATACCGACGAGCTTGCCGAGATCATCGACGAAACGCTCGGCAAGGGCGGCAACGTTGTGATTCCGTCGTTCGCTGTGGGCCGTACGCAGGAGCTTTTGTACTTTATCCGCGAGATCAAGGATCAAAAGCTCGTCAAATCGACGCCGAACTTCCCTGTGTACATCGACTCGCCCCTTGCCAAGGCGGCGACGACTGTGTTCTGCGGCGACCTGCACGGCTATCTCGACGAGCAGGCGCTCGAGCTTGTGAAGGACGGCACGCACATGTTCACCTTCCCGAACCTCAACCTGGTTGAGTCGAGCGAGGAATCGAAGATGCTCAACATGGACTCGACGCCCAAGGTCATCATTTCCGCCTCCGGCATGTGCGACGCGGGCCGTATCCGCCATCACCTCAAGCACAACCTCTGGCGCGCGAACAGCGCGGTCGTGTTCGTCGGCTTCCAGTCGCCCGGCACGCTGGGCCGCAGATTGCTCGACGGCGTTGAAAAGGTCAAGCTCTTCGGCGAGGAGATCGCCGTCAAGGCGAAGATCGTCAACTTCCAGGGCCTGTCGTCCCACGCCGATCACGATCATCTCGTCCAGTGGATCAAGGCATTCGACCCGAAGCCGACGCACGTGTTTGTTGTCCACGGCGACGAGGACGTTGCGCCCGTGTTTGCCGAAGAGCTCAATTCCCTCGGCTTCCATGCGCACGCGGCCAAATTTACCGAGTGCTACGACCTCGCTGCGAACGAAATGGTCAGCGAGGGCTACATTTCCGAGCGCAAGCGCACGGCGCAGAAGTCCCGCGCCGACAACCTCTACGCCAAGCTCGTGGCGGCAGCGGAGTCGCTGCTTGAGTTTGCCAAGCGCTGCAAGGGCAGACCCAACAAGGACATTTCTGCGCTCACCGGACAGATCATCAGCCTGATCGAGCGCTTCCGCGAGTGATTTGAGATACACAACAAAAGGTACTTCGCGCGACAAAAGCGCGAAGTACCTTTTCTGAGAGGAGAAGACGATGGAGCTTGCCAAAAATCAGGAGCATACCGTCACCATCGAGGGCTATGGCGAGGGCGGCATGGGCGTTGCGCGCATCGACGGGCGCGTCGTGTTCGTCCACGGCGCGCTGCGCGGCGAGAAGTGCCGCGTGCTCATCTTAAAGACGCTCAAGAGCGTCGCCTTTGCCAAAGTGCTTGAGGTGCTCGAGCCGTCGAGCGAGCGCATCACGCCGGACTGCCCGTACTTCCCGCGCTGCGGCGGCTGCACGTACCGCCACATCCGCTATGAAGAGGAGCTGCGGCTGAAAAAGCAGCGCGTGCAGGACAATTTGTCCCGCATCGGCGGCAGTGATGTGACCGTCGAAGAAATTTTAGGCGCGCAGGACACGCTGCGCTACCGCAACAAGGCGCAGTACCCTGTGTCAAAGGACGGCGCGGTCGGCTTTTACCGCGCCCGCACGCACGAGGTCATTGAGTGTGAGCACTGCTTATTGGTCAAGCCCGAGGCCGACGCCGCGGCGGAGGCGCTGCGCGAATATATGCAGTCCTGCCGCGTCGCGGGCTATGACGAAAAGACGGGCCGCGGCCTTGTCCGCCATCTCTACATTCGCTCGAACGCGGCGGGGGAGAGCCTTGTCTGCGTGCTCGTGAACGGAGATAAATTGCCAAAAGAAGACCGGCTTGTCACGCTCCTGCGCGATGCGTGCCCGAAGTGCACCGGCATCGTGCTGGGCACGAACACGAAAAAGGGCAACGTCATCCTTGGCGACCGCTACCGCACGCTCTGGGGGAGCGACCGGCTTGAGGATACGCTCTGCGGCAAGACGTTCCGGCTGAGTGTGCCGTCGTTTTATCAGGTCAACCGCGTACAGGCCGAACGGCTCTACGCGAAAGCCATCGAATTTGCGGGCCTCACGGGGCAGGAGACGGTGCTCGACCTCTACTGCGGCGCGGGCACGATCACGCTCGCACTGTCGGATCACGCGAAGAAAGTCCTCGGTGCGGAGATCGTTCCCGAGGCCATCGACGACGCGCGCGAAAACGCCGCGCGCAACGGCGTTAAAAACGCGGAGTTTTTCTGCGGCGATGCGTCCGATGTGGCAAAAAAGCTCGCGCGCGAAAACCTGCGCCCCGACGTCATTACCGTCGACCCGCCGCGCAAGGGCTTGGCCGCCGACGTGGTGGAGAGCATCGCCGAGATGCAGCCGCAGCGGGTCGTATACGTCTCGTGCGACAGCGCGACCATGGCGCGCGACGTGAAGCGCTTAGCAGACCTCGGCTACACCGCCCAGCGCGCCTGCGCAGTGGACATGTTCCCAAGGGCGGATCACGTTGAGACGGTTGTCTTGCTTTCCAAGGGTGAGGTCGACTCGAAAAAGATTCGGGTTGAGTTCTCTTTGGAAGATATGGATATGTCGGAGTTCCAAGATGGAGCAACCTATCCGCAGATTAAGGCGTATGTTTTGGAGCATTCCGGGTTAAAGGTGTCCAACCTCTATATCTCACAGATTAAGCGGAAATGTGGGATTGAAGTTGGCAAGAATTACAATCTGCCGAAGTCCGAGGATTCCAGACAGCCCATGTGTCCGCCGGAAAAAGAGAAAGCAATCCGAGAAGCATTCAAATATTTTGGGATGATCTAACATCCCGCAAAATGGAGGTTTCTTATGGATAGATTGATTTCTTGTGAGTTTAACATGGATACCGCTTGTGTGGAACTGGAATTTGCAAGTGGCAGCATGATTGCCATTGATACCATCGCCGTGGAGAATGAGGTTGCCGATAATATGTATCAGCGGTCAGAACTGGACTATCTGATCTACAATGATCCGATTGGATATGCTGATTTGATACTGAACGGTAATCCCGAAACCTATTTGAAAACTGTAACTGAATACAAACCGCTTGATAGCTAACCAACACTTTGCCCGTGGGAGAAATTCTGCGGGCAATTTTTTTGTATCTTTTCTGTGAACTCTATTGATTTTGGCTGTCTAATGTGGTAGACTATGTGTGAAGTCTAATGGTGTAGACAAGGAGGGCGTGAATATGGATTTTCCGAAGATTCACGAAAGTGAATATCGTTTTTGTTTGATTATGTGGGAGCATGAGCCGGTTACTGCTGTCGAGCTTGTAAAGCTGTGCCAGGATCAACTCGGATGGAAAAGGACTACGACTTATACCGTTATCAAGCGTCTTGGAGAGCGTGGTGTGCTGAAGAACGACAATGGCACTGTTACTTCTCTCGTTTCCAAAGATGAAGCCCAGGCGTGTGAGATCGATGAACTGGTTGAGAAAAAATTCGAGGGTTCTCTGCCTGCCTTTATCGCTGCTTTTACAAAGCATCAGGCTATGTCCGAAGATGAGCTTGATGAGGTACAGCACATGATCGACCGCATCAGGAAAGGAGGTTCACAATGAACGAACTCTTTTTGAAAATTATCAACATGAGTATATCTGCAAGCTGGCTTATCCTGGCTGTGCTGATACTCAGGCTTGTTTTGAAGAAAGCTCCCAAGTGGGTCAATGTTCTGCTTTGGGGTATCGTGGCTGTCAGATTGATTTGCCCGCTCTCTTTTGAGAGCGCATTAAGCCTTATCCCAAGTTCAGAAACAATTCCGTTGGATATTGAAATGGCGGCCAAACCCACAATAGACAGCGGTGTTCCGGCGATCAATAGTGTGGTCAATCCTGTTCTATCCTCATTTGCCCCACCACAGCATGTATTGACGAGTGCAAACCCGCTTCAGATTTGGATTCCGATTTTGAATATTATCTGGTTGATTGGTGTCGGCGCCCTTCTCTTGTATACCGCAGTTAGTTATTGGCGCCTATGTCGTAAAGTGGATACCGCTGTTCGCTACAAGGGCAACATTTTCCAGAGTGAGAATGTAAGTTCTCCGTTTGTCCTGGGCATTATCAAACCGAGAATCTATCTCCCGTTCAATATGAATGGTCAGGATCTGGAGCACGTTGTTGCCCACGAACAGGCGCACATTCGCCGCAAAGACCATTGGTGGAAGCCTCTTGGTTTTCTCCTGCTGACGATTCATTGGTTCAATCCTTTGATGTGGTTGGCTTATGTACTTCTTTGCCGTGACATTGAGTTTGCCTGTGATGAAAAGGTCATCAAGGAACTTGGCAACGAACAGAGAGCCGACTATACACAGGCTCTTGTGGTCTGCAGCGTCAACCGTCGCATGATTGCGGCCTGCCCACTTGCCTTTGGTGAAGTTGGTGTTAAAGATCGTGTGAAGTCTGTGATGAATTATAAGAAACCTGCGTTCTGGATTATTATTCTGACAGTCATTGCCTGTGTGATCGTTGCGGTCTGCTTTTTGACCAACCCGATGGGATTCCAATTCGATGAAGCAACACACACCATCGTTTCTGCAAATCATTTTGATATGCGAAATGCGGATGACGCGGTGGCTATTGAAATGAATCCCGCACAGATTAGTGAGTTGAGTTCTCGGCTGGCCGGGGTCAAGAACACGAAGAAGAGCGATGAATATGGTGGATTCACACCGGGATATCAAATCAGCGCACTCCTGGAGGATGGCACATATATCCGGATAAACGGTTATTCTCTCTCCGACAATGATATGGTAGATATCGAGTGGAACGGAGAACGGTATGTTGTATCCGACGGAGAGTTCCAAGATTATTTGAGTAGAATCTGTGTGGGAGGAGATGTCGCAGTTGCTGAACCTGTACCGTCTGTTACAAAATGGTTTGACTATCTTGAAACACCAGATGAGATGCAGTGGGGTGGTCGCCATGAGATTAATCTTCCAGAGTTCCCGGATGTGACTTTCCGTTGGACTTATGGAGAAATGATGGCTGTTACGGGTAACGAAATCACTTCGTTGTATACCGGGATGCCCATCTGGAACGCCTATTTCTGCGACCTCACCGGCGACGGCTTGCCTGAGTTGTGTTCTACAATCAGTTGGGGATCTGGCATGATTGATAACCGTGTCACCATCTATGACTATGCAAACGGAGCAAGCTATGAACTGTCTGATCGAGGATATTTCGATTTTACCCTCAGATTTAATGAAGCTGACGGATACCTCTATGTAGATAAAAAGAAATATAATACTGATGAACTGGTAGAAACTGGTCGATTGGTTTTCAAGAATAATTGTATTCAGATTGAAGGTTTTTCCAACGAAGCGCATCAGGTTTTCCAAGCTGAAATTCTGGAAGATCATAATGGTTATTATCTTGTGAAGCCTGTTGAAGGTAGCTGGGAACTGAATAGTGCAGACCGAATTGAAGTACCTATCAGAAATGCTCATCCATCACCAGAACCTGAAATCGGAGATGTGATTGAAATTGAATACTCCGGTGAAATCCTTGAAACTTATCCTGCACGAATTGCGGATGTTTATGGAATCAAGGTTATAAAGCAAACCGAAACATGGGACTTAATCCCTATGGTTATGGTGAACGGGACACTGTATCTTGATACTGGCCATGAAAGCAAAATAGAAGCAAGATGTGGTGTTATGGATGGAGAAATCACATCCCAGGTTGATGGAAATAAACAGCCCAGCGTTGACAATCAATCCAATTTTGGTACAGGATATGGTTATCAATACGGGGCAACTGAGGGAACCATTGAACTCTTTATGAATGGCAAGTGGTGGATCTTCGCTACCGAAGAAGCACGACAGAAAATCCAGTTCCCGTCCATAGAGGATGAACTTTCTAAGTTTTATCTGACCATTGGCTCTGAAGGCGTTAAGAGCATCAAGCTTTCAATGCCAAATTCCAGTGGCGGCTTTGAAAATGCAGATGGTTCTCTGCTCAAGAAAGGCGAACGCATCTGGCTCGAAAATCTCGATGGCTACACTGATCTGCGAGGATTAACAATAACTGCCCTGGGTGAAAACGGAGAAATCATCTGGACAGCATCAATTCCAGATGAAGAAGAAAACAAAGGATTTACCCATCTGGTAAATGATGATTGGGAAATCACAAATATCGAATAATTAGTTCCCAGCAAATAAACCGCTGCAATTCTCATTCCAAAGTGGGATGGATGTTGTAGCGGTTTTTCTTTTTATGGTTCAAATGCCACCATTGTTTCCTTTGGTAGTTTCTCATTTTCACAGTTCAGAAGATAGGCTACGGCCTTGTTCGCAAAGCGGTTGGTTTTTATCGTATCCCAATCGGCAAGATGGATGATCTCTGCTGTGCTGCTTTCAAAATCAAATGAAATCTTACCCCATTCGCCGTCGCAGTCTGCTTGGTATTCGTAGATTGCGGCGGCGATTTTCTTTTTTCGCTTGATCTTGGATTTCTGTTTTAGCCGGACTGCATGGATTGCGCCCTCGGCAACCAACAATTCCGTCAACTTGTCCACTGCTTTTCGGTAGGCTCGTTCTGCACCGCTGGCTGTACTGCCCTCAAACATAACCGCCAGTTCTTCAAAGGTGGGGCGGTCTTTCCATGAGCTGACACGCCCACAAGTCATGCAAATTGCTAACCGTTTTTCGAGCAAGGTCTGTTCCCGGTAATTCAGTTTCTCAAATGCCCGCTGCACCTTTTCTGCCTGTATGCCGTTCCAGAGGATATCGGTATAGTTCCAGCTATCGTCAAGGGCTACATCCTCGCCTGTTTCCTCGCCGTTCTCGTCTGTCACATAGAATGGCTGCTGATTGCGGATTCCACGGACAACTTTCAGATATTCTTCCGCAAGGGCAAGATCGCAGTTGTATTTCTTGGAAAATTCGTTGACCGCATCCTTGGTATTGTGGTACAGCCAAGCCATTGACCGCACCATTTTGTAATTGGTCAGAGAGGACACCGACCATTTTTCTTCGCCCATGCGAAAACGGAGCATAGCATCCCGGATGAACGGGAAAATGTATGTAGCATACTCTGCGCCCTTGGTAAGGTCATAGTCCATCAGTTTTTGGAGCATTTGTTCCCGGCAGGAGAGCTTTATATCTATAAATCGGTCTGTGTCGTACAAATCGCCGCCATCCACACCGAGAAAGTCTTTGATGCGCTTGTTAAGCTGCGGCTCGTAGTAGTGTAGAAAGAACGAA
>ENA-UEOR01002203-UEOR01002203.1-human-gut-metagenome-genome-assembly--contig:-NODE-2203-length-10830-cov-17.329489_pt1 | contig 10830 bp, 7 predicted proteins | sample MGYA00242887_ERZ507890 | MGnify/ENA primary metagenome ERZ507890 (study PRJEB26167, sample SAMN06115431) | human gut metagenome | host: Homo sapiens | place: China:Guizhou | collected 2014-10-21...
CGCAGCTTAAAAAAATGAGTCGATTTTTATAGTCAATGAAAAAAAAGAAGGCGCATCGTGTATTACGACACACCTTCTTTTATATGAGGATACTAAACAATAGTATATGTATGCTTATTTTTGATTAATAAATGAAAGTTTTATCTTCAGTCATAAAATCAGTTTTATAATCCCAGTCTTTCTTTCAATAATCTGTAACCGGAAAGGCTTACCCGGAGCTTAACCCCGTTTTTTAGTAATAATTGATATGTTTCTTTCCCGAACAGTTCAACCCGTGATATCTGTGTTACGTTGACAATAGTCGAACGATGAACACGAACAAATGTTTCAGGCGGCAGATGCGTTTCAAAATATTTCATAGTTTGTTCTTTCAGGTATTCTCCTGAAGGAGTGATTAACATCACATAATCACCACAAGCTTGTATGTAGATTAGTTCATCCGCTTTAATCAAATGAATACGTGAACCGTCTTTCACTGTGATTCGATCAATTAATCCAGCCGGAACTTCCACCGGTGCCTCAACTACCTGATGCGCAATCAGTTCTTTTTCAAGTTCCTGATTCAAAACTTCTTCTTTAGCGGTAATCAAACGATACCAAAGAGTTACCGCAATCAGAACCGGCAACCCGAACAATAACCGGAAAGGGATTGTCTGTGTAAAAGGGATATAGGATATACCTGCTATCCGTACCATACTATCACAAACCATAAAACAACCTGCCAGCCAAAGCAGACTTCCTACCACTATCATGATAATATCTGTCTGCAACAACGAAACGAGCCCGACAACATACCATGCCAGATAGGCTAAGGCAGCTAACCAACCCATCGTTGCTATCCCATCTACCAAGGCAGGAAGGTAATCAGCTCCGGTGTATAGGCAGACTAATGCTACCTGAGCCGCAACCAACACCAGCAAAAGCAGCAGTATCGGAATCCAACGATAAGGGTAATCTATAATTGGATGTGCTTTCATACGCTAGTCTTTTATCTCCAGACCTCCAAAAGAAAGCGTACCTCGAACTACTAATATGCTCTCATAGTTAATATCCCCGTTATGCCAACGTTTATCATCACAGCCACCGAAGAAAGTATTACATTTGAATACTACTTTCCAATCGGAAGGAACATAAATCTCAACTCCTCCCCAGCTACAGTCCAGATCGATATAAGTTTCTCCCAACGCAATATGGGTATGACGCAAATCAATAACTGTACCCCCGAACGAAGTACGAACAATAGCTCCTTTGAATAGCTCATCAAGTACGACATGACGTGCCGCTCCCCAAACATTTTCCGAATGCAAAAAGCCATCGACAGACTCGAATTGTTGCTGTTCTTCTTTAAAGTTCATACCCGGACCTCTCCGTTTCATCCATTCCTTGCGATGATGTGCCATATGGCTATGAGACCAAGGCCCTCTTCTTCGGGATTTGAAAATCAACAAAACACCCGCTATTATCAAAGCAAGAGGCCAGACCATTGCCTGAGAATTCTCAGGCAACCATGAAAGCCCACCCAATAAGAAATAGACACCAATCAACAAAAGAATTATTCCTCCTACAAAATGGCGACGTATCATCGAATATATACCTAATATAATAAAAAGAGAATACCAGGATACTATCGTGCTAAACAATTCAGCAGTAATCCATCCCATATTGCGGGCAAACAGTAGTATCCCCGAAAGGATAAAAAGTGAAGCTACCAGATATTTACCGGAAAAGCCTGTAGCAGACAAAGTTTTTTGTTTCTCTTCCATTATTTCTATTATTAATTGATTAATGGTTCAAAGATACGCCATTTCTTTATGCTTTTACAGGCTTTTCTGCTGATTTACGGTCAATAATCCGATGAATACCGGATAAAAAACGATGAAACTTATCATAATACTCATTGTTTTACCTGCTTTCACAAGCAAATAGAACTAAGAAATCTAATTATTAAAAAAACAGTTATTTGGGATGACTTGCCGGAAAAGTATTCTCCACCAAGCCATTCAGATACACCTCTAGATTTGTATAAGCAGCACTCAAATTATACTTCGCCCCATCAGACGCATCATTAGGATTTAGACCTTTTGCTATTTCCCATCCGTCCGGTATACCGTCCTTGTCTGTATCGACAAGAGAAGAGGTTGCAGTTATATATTCGTCCCATTTTTCTATAGTATCCACCTGACTGTCTATCAAACCATATCCACCACCTTTAGATGCATTAGTACTATAAGTACCATTAGTAGTTTCACTTACAATACGCCTATCAATCTTATCTCGCTCCGGAATGATATACTTATTATCCTTCCAGCCACATGTCCATGCCCCTGCATACGCCAGCACAGTTTCGTAAGCGTCTGTAGCAGATTGCATAAAACTGTAATCAGAAAGGATATCAATGCGCATGTCCAACAATAAGTCAGAAGATGTTCTTTCGTCATTCTTTACCTTGAATGCAGTAGAAGAAGTATTATTGGCGTTGGCGCTGGCAATCTCCTTCTGCTGTTCGCCTGACAAGTCCACACATGTATTGTCCATTATATTGCCATTCACATAAAAGTAACCAAATACTCCGGCATCTTGGGCATTCTTTCCATCATCTATATAAGCGGTGAAAAAACGTGCATGAGTTTTATCCTTGGCGGAAGCAGGACCTAGTTTATAATAGTTGTTCATAATATTGTAATAACCTCCCTGAGCTCCATAAGCACCTTCATTAGTCCAATTATAAATTACATTATTACATAAGTCCACCTTTTCCACATCTGCCCGATTCGAATAACGACTTCCACAAAGACGCGGAGTCCGATTACTGTGATGAGCCAACAAATTATGATGGAATGTGGCAGGTGAACCACCCCATATTCCACCATAACCATGAGCCTCTTTTTCATGTATCGAATGCCACAAGCTTTCGCTGAGAATACACCACTGCATTGTAAAATTAGTATTCCCATAAAATGAGGCACATTCATCAGTGCTCCAACTCATGGAACAATGGTCAATAATAATATTCTGCTTTCCGGGATAATTATTCTGATAACCATTCATCGCATCATCCTCTATTCGTTTTTCATCTCCCATACGACAACGGAGGAAACGAATAATTACATTATTGGCATTCACCCGCAAAGTATTGTCCTTCAAACAGATTCCCTTACCCGGAGCTGTTTGACCTGCAATAGTAATGTCATCGTTGGTGATAACTAGTTGTTTCTGCAATTCGATCACTCCTCCGACTGCAAAGACTATTGTACGTCTTCCCTTCTGCTGTATAGCATGACGTAAAGTACCCACCGCCCCATCATCAGCTAATGAAGTCACTATATATACAGTACCTCCCGCACCTCCTGTTGTATACTTTCCTGCACCATAAGCTCCCGGAAAAGCAACAATGGTGGTACGGTCGGGGGTAGGATATTCCGGTAGCCCCAATTCATCTGTCAACTGTTTTTCTGTTGCCTGTTCGGATGAACAGGCAACTACTCCCCCAAAAAAGAAAGCCGACAATATAATTCCCAATAGATTTTCTTTATAAACCCAAATAACAAGTTGTCCTTTTATTAGTCTTTTCATGTTCCTGATAGTTTAAAGTGATTATCCTTTTTATTACGAACGAGTTCACCTCACAAAAGTATGGAAACAGAAATATACTCATGTGCAATATTTGTTTTTCACTTTGTATTTATTGTTGATTAATTATGGTTGAATTAAAAAAAAGACAAGTTTCAAATAACAATAAATACTATGCGAATAACAATTATTACACACGTAGCTACCTAAATATTCATACCTTTACGCCATTAAAACGAAAATCAGAATAAAGTTCCATATCAAAACAATAATCAACTAAAGAAAGAGCATGAATAAAAAACTACCGGCAGCACTGTGCATTTTACTCACTATACCTATAATGGTAAGTGCGACAACCTATATATCCATTGATATACAGGATAATAAAAGTGTCAATAATGAGAAGAAAGACTATCCGACCCCTGATCGAAACAAAATTATAGCTTTTCCCGGAGCAGATGGTGCCGGAAAGTATACAACAGGAGGTGCCGGAGGTACTGTATATATAGTGACTTCACTAGCCGATGACGGTTCCGAAGGAACTTTCCGTTGGGCTATCAACCAAAAAGGTACTCGCACAATCGTTTTTGCAGTAGACGGAATCATAGAGCTGCAAAAACCTCTGAGAGTCAACAATGGAGACCTAACCATTGCCGGACAAACAGCTCCAGGTGACGGTATCTGCCTAAAAAACTATACTTTCTCCATTCAAGCCGACAATGTAATTGTCCGTTTTATCCGCTCACGCATGGGAGTTGACATCAAACAAAAAGGAGACGACGCTATGAACGGCATCAAAAACCACCAAAATATTATCATTGACCACTGCTCCATGAGTTGGAGTACCGATGAATGCGCCACTTTTTATAATAATCGCAATTTCACTCTCCAATGGTGCATCATCAGCGAAAGCCTTGCCAACTCCATTCATGAAAAAGGAGCTCACGGCTATGGAGGCATTTGGGGAGGACAGACTGCAACTTTTCATCACAACTTATTGGCTCATCACACCAACCGTACTCCTCGTCTTTGCGGAAGCCGCTATACTGGTAAACCGGAAGACGAAAAAGTTGATTTATTCAATAATGTAATCTATAATTATGGTAGTGACGGAGCTTATGCCGGCGAAGGAGGTTCCTACAATTTCATTAACAACTATTATAAACCGGGACCTTTCAGCGCTACAAAAGGTTCTTTTAAACGTTTGTTTACCGCATACGCCGACGATGGAACGAATAAGAATGAAGCCGGTGTCCACGGTATATTCTACTTTAATGGTAATTATATGGACCCTACTTGTTCTAAACTCACCGATAAACAAAAAGAAGCTCTTTACAAAGTGAACAGAGACAATGCCTACGGACTGGTAATCAAGAACGACTTTGCACCTGAAAAAAAGTTGTTGTCCTCTAAAGCTTTCAATATAGCCGAACGTACTTCCTTGCAATCTGCGAAAAAAGCATATAAAGACGTGCTCGAATATGCCGGTGCTTCGTATCGTCGTGACATAATAGACAAACGCATTGTAGAAGAAACCCGCAAAGGTAATTATACTTATGAAGGTTCCCACGGTAGCACCAACGGCATGATAGACCAGCCATCGGATGTAGGAGGATGGCCGGAATATAAATCGGAAGTAACTTTAGTCGATACCGATGGTGACGGTATGCCGGATGAATGGGAAAAGAAAAATAATTTGGATCCGAACGACCCTGCCGATGGTACTAAGTATAGTTTAAGTCCGGAATACACAAATCTGGAAGTATATATGAACAATCTGGTCAATCATTTATTCCCCACAAAGAAATAGAATTTTGACACATAACACTTCCAAACAGACACAGGAAAGCGGAAAGTATATAGCAATACTTCCGCTTTTTTGTTACTCAGAGGTGGAAAAACAATATTTCCCATGATAAAAACAATTATTGCACATAGATAGCGCTGTCGATGACTTATTTTTGCACAAACAAAGCCTTACAAGTAACCGAATGTGTATAATATTAACAATCTATATATTAAAAGAAAAATGATGTCTAAAAGAATGAAAAACATGCGAGTTTTACTGCTAATGATATTAGCAGTTTTTTCGCTAAGCGTATCAGCGCAGACTATTACCGCAACCGGTAATGTGAAAGATGCAACCGGAGATCCAATTATCGGTGCTTCCATCGTAGAAAAAGGAAATACCTCCAATGGTACGATTACCAATCTGGATGGTGATTTCTCTCTCAAAGTTCCTGCCAATGCCACTCTTATTGTTTCATACATCGGTATGAAGACACAAGAAATTGCAATCAAAGGAAAAAACAAAATCGACGTAACTTTGTCTGACGACACCAAAGCATTAGATGAAGTCGTTGTTATCGGCTATGGTACAGCCAAACGGAAAGATATCACAGGTTCCGTTGCTACGGTTAGTTCCGAAGTATTGAGCGCCGTTCCCGTAGCTTCGGCAACAGAAGCCTTGCAAGGTAAAATGGCGGGTGTACAAATCACCACTACCGAAGGTTCTCCTGACGCAGAAATGAAGATTCGCGTACGTGGTGGTGGTTCTATCACAGGTGACAATACTCCGCTGTTTATCGTAGACGGTTTCCCGGTAGAGTCTATCAGCGACATTCCTGCATCCGATATTGAGGATATGACTGTACTGAAAGATGCATCTTCTACAGCTATTTACGGTTCCCGCGGTGCAAACGGTGTAATTCTGGTAACGACTAAAAGCGGAAAGGAAGGAAAACTGAGTGTATCTTATAATACCTACTATTCCTGGAAAAAAATGGCAAAGACCTTGGAGACATTGAGCGCAACTGATTATGTAAAATGGCAAAGAGAATACGCCTTGTTGCGAGGTAATGAAAGCAAATTTACCAGTCTTTTCGGCAACTGGCAAGATGCAGACTTGTATGAAAACGCCCCAACCAATGACTGGCAAGACCAAGTATTCGGCCGTACAGGAAATACCTTCAATCATAGCTTGACAATTAGCGGTGGTTCGGACAAAACTAAATTCAACATGGGATATGCCCACATGAATGACAAAGCTATCATGCTGGGGTCTTCTTTCCGACGTGATAATTTAAGCTTAAAACTTAACCACAAGGTAAATGATAAAGTCAGCCTCGACTTCTCTATGCGTTATGCCAATACCACAGTAAACGGTGCAGGTGCCAATGAAAGCAAGAGTGAAGTATCTTCAGCCGACTCACGCATGAAGAACGTTATGATCTACCCGATGTTTAACTTTCCTGATTTGAGTGACAGTTATGACCCGGATTTTCAGTTGACAAACCCGATTACATCAGTATATGACACAGACCGCAAGCAGAACCGTCAGACTTTCAACATGAATGGAAGCTTTTCATGGGAAATCTTCAAGAACTTCAAGTTCAAAACAGAGTTCGGTCTGGACTGGTACTACAATACCGATAAGAAATATTATGGTCCAAGTACTTACAATGCACGTACCAACAGTTCCGATACAGAAGGTGTTCATCCGATGGCTTATTTTGCCGACACGCAGCGTAAGACTTTCCGCAATACCAATACAGTAAATTACAACTTCAAAGATATCATCAAGAATAAAGACCACAACCTGAATGTATTGGTTGGTGAAGAGACTATCAATAAAAAAAGTTCATTGAATGATGACCGTCTGAGCTTCTTTCCTGTCAGCTTTACTGCTTCTCAGGCTTGGGCCTTGTCTTCACAAGGTACTCCTTATAGTGTAGACAAATATACTAACGCAGACGACAACTTGCTTTCCTACTTCGGACGTGTCAATTACGATTTCCAAAGCAAATATTTGATTAGCGGTACATTCCGTGCCGATGGTTCTTCCAAATTCTCTAAAGGCAATCGTTGGGGATATTTCCCTTCAGCTGCCGTAGCATGGCGTATTTCCTCAGAAAAGTTCATGGAGAAGACCCAGAATTGGCTTGATGATTTGAAAATACGTTTTTCTTATGGTACCGCAGGTAATAACAATATTCCCGCCGACCAGACTTCTCCCGTATGGTCTTCCGGTTCTACTACTTGGCTCAATCAATTCCCTTCTTATTGGACAAGCGGCATTGCCTCAGGTCAAAGTGGTTCCTACGCATCCAATCCGGACTTGAAATGGGAAACGACCGTTACCCGTAACGTTGGTTTGGATTATACCTTATTCGGTGGCAAGCTGACCGGTAGCATCGAATATTATAAGAATACGACTAAAGATTTACTAATCGCATTCCCTGTTTCCGGTTCCGGTTATGACTACCAGTACCGCAACCTCGGTAAGACTGAGAACAAAGGTTTTGAAATATCTCTTACCTGGAACATCATCAGCAAGAAAAACTATGAGCTGAGCTTCAATGGTAACGTAGGTTTCAATAAAAACAAAGTAAAGAACCTGGGTACATTATCACAATATCCGGCATCATCCGGTTGGGCCTCAACACAGATTCAGGATGACTTCATCGTGAAACCAGGCCATTCAGTAGGTGAGATCTACGGATATGTAACTGCCGGACGTTATGAAGTAAGTGACTTTGAAGACTATTATGCCAGCGGTGAAAAATGGGTATTGAAACAAGATGTAGCAAGCAATGCAGGTGTTATCGGTGCCAGTTATCTCCGTCCGGGTGCCTTAAAACTGAAGAATATAGACGACAGTGACAATGTCATTGATGAAAAAGACCGTACCGTTATCGGTAATACCAATCCTAAAGCCAGTGGTGGTTTCGCCCTTTCAGGTCGCGTATATGGTTTTGATTTGAGTGCAAACTTCACTTACAGTATCGGTAATGACGTTTATAATGCCAATAAGATTGAATATACTTCGTCCTATCAATACTATTACCGTAACATGATCGACATTATGGCCGAAGGCAAACGTTGGACAAACCTTGACGCCAACGGAAACTTGGTAAACGATCCCGCACAGTTGGCTGCATTAAACGCCAATACTACCATGTGGTCACCCTATACCAGTTATGTATTGACCGACTGGGCTGTTGAAGATGGCTCCTTCCTACGTCTGTCTACATTAACAGTAGGTTATACTCTACCGCAGTCCCTGACTAGAAAAGTGGGTATTAACAATTTGCGTTTCTACGCCACATGTTATAATGTATTTTGTCTGACCGGTTATTCAGGCTTCGACCCTGAAGTTTCCACCCGAAACAAAACAGCTCTTACTCCGGGAGTAGACTACTCTGCATACCCGAAGAGCCGCCAGTTTGTAATAGGTCTTAACTTAAACTTCTAAAACGAAAAAGAAATGAAAAATATAACGATTAAATCATTGACAGCTGTCGCCCTTCTTGCTAGTCTGTCTTCTTGCAGTGATTTCTTAGATCAAAGTTCTCCTTCATCTTTAGACGGTAAGAACATTTTCAGTACTTATGAATATGCACAAGGCACCATTGCCAATATCTATCAGGAATTTGGAGAGCAAAACTATCGTGCACGTGCTATTTGGTATGGATACAATACAGATATAGAATACTATAACAGTTCGGACAAGGCCGACGGAAAGGCAGACTTGGCAACATACAATGCCGGAGTCGGAAACGATCAAATGAACACCAGTACCGGGACCGACCTTTGGGCTAAGATATATGCCGCTATCGAACGTGCCAATCTGGCTATTGAAGGTCTTCGTGAATATGCAGACCTGACAAATGCCAATATGAAACAATTGTTGGGGGAAGCGCTCACGCTACGTGCCTTACATTATATTGACCTGATTAATATGTGGGGAGATGTTCCCGCACGCCTGACTTCATTGAACGCCGACAATATGTATTCAGGACGCGAAGACCGTGATGTCATCTACAAGCAGCTCATCATTGATTTGCAAGAGGCACAAGACCTTTGCGCATGGCCTAATGAGATAGACGCCACAAAAACAGTGGAACGCGTGAACAAAGTCTTCGTAAAAGGTCTCCTGGCCCGCGTATGCCTGCAAGCATCCGGCTACGCTCAGCGTCTTGACGGAGAAAACCGTTTAAGTACGGATCCGGAACTATCCAAAGCACGTCTCTACCCTATCGCACTGCAAGCTTGTAAAGATGTAATGGAACAGGAAGGCACTTACGTGGCTTTAAAATCAAATTTTGAAGATATCTTCAACAACAACGGAATCTCAGGAGATGTTATCAATGCAGGCAGTGAATCATTGTTCGAGATAGGTTATAGCAATAACCCCGCACGCGGACGTATCATGTACACTTTCGGTATCAAGCATACCACTGCCGACAATATGACAACCATGCTTCAGGGAAGCCAGGTTGGTCCTACACCAACTTTCTTCTTTGACTATTCAGTAAAGGACTTGCGCCGTGATATAACTTGCTGCCCATTCCAATGGACAAAAGGCGTACAAACTCTTCAGTCTTTCAAAAGCTGGAGTTTCGGAAAGTTGCGTTATGAATGGACGAACCGTATGATTCCTACCGGAAACGATGACGGTATCAACAGACAATATATGCGTTATGCCGACATCGTACTGATGCGCGCCGAACTGGAAAACGAGTTGAATGGTGCATCTGCTGCCGTTCCTTACCTGACTAAGATTCGCAACCGCGCTTTTGCGACCTCCGACCGTGCAACAGAAGTTACAGCTTATGTTGCAGAAGCAGCTCTCAGTAAAGAAAAGATGTTCCAGGCAATTGTTGACGAGAGAGCTTATGAGTTTGCCGGAGAACTGATCCGTAAAGCTGATCTTATCCGTTGGGGAATGTTGAAAAGTAAAATGGACGAGACAAAAAACAAGATGAAAGCTATTGTGAGTTTGACCGATTATGATTCTAAACATCCTTACAGCCAGCTATCAGGCCATGCATATTATAAAATGAGCGCATATACCTGGACTCGTAATGGTATAGAGACTACCGAAAAGGATGCAAAACTGAACCTTTACGGTCTGAACTATGGTGAAATGGATATTAATCCGGAAGGCTATACCGAATTTTCAGACAGTAAGGGCGAAGCATCCACTTGGATCAAAGATAATGCCCTGGAAGATGTTATTGACTATCTCTATGTTCGCGACCCAGACAAATATCAATACTGGCCTATCTTTAACGTCAACTTGAATGATAATCCTAATCTTTCTAATTACGAGTGGTATTAACTAACTAAATGATTAAACAACAATGAAAAAATATATACTATCAATTTGTACATTAGCTGCCGTTTGCCTGGGTAGTGTTGCAGTGACATCATGTAGTGAACCAGATGATATCAATGATTTAGTTCTTAATCGTGTCT
>ENA-UEOR01002208-UEOR01002208.1-human-gut-metagenome-genome-assembly--contig:-NODE-2208-length-10810-cov-3.672599_pt1 | contig 10810 bp, 8 predicted proteins | sample MGYA00242887_ERZ507890 | MGnify/ENA primary metagenome ERZ507890 (study PRJEB26167, sample SAMN06115431) | human gut metagenome | host: Homo sapiens | place: China:Guizhou | collected 2014-10-21...
AACTTGACGATGACGGCGGCCAAGCCGTGCTTTCCGCAGGACAGTCTTATGTCAACGGAAGTCAGATATATGACGTCAATAGCATTCTTTTGCAGGATATATCATTCGATGCGGAAACGATGCTTGGTCCGCTTTCCGATAACGGAGGCAAGACACAAACCGTTGCACTGAAGGGACCGGATAATCCGGCTCTTACTAACGGCATGGGAGTGCCAATGTTGAGAGCATTGCAGATTGAATATTCACAGTGGATATCGAAAGATGTAATCATTCTCGATCAACGCGGAGTAAGTCGTGACGGAAAGGCCGTGATTGGTGCCTGGGTCAACGAATAGGACATACCCAGAATTTGGAAACAGGCAATCTGCCGGAGCAAGAGGAAGCTGGGATATTCCGCCTCGTTTCGACAGATTGCCTTTATTATCAGTAATTCAAATGAAAATGAAACGATCCTTATTTTTGTTATGCGCTGTTGTCCCGGTCCTGCTGTCCGCAACGGCGTTCGCTGCGAAACCCGCGAAAAAACAGCAGGAGGCCGAAAAGGTCGAAAACATAATCCTGATGATCGGTGACGGAATGGGGCTGGCCCACGTCACGGCCCTGATGATCGAGAACGAATACCGCCCTATCCAAATGGAGCGGGCTCCGGTGACCGGATTCGTGAAGACCCATTCGGCCAACAATCGTGTAACCGACTCGGCCGCCGCGGGAACGGCGTTCTCCACAGGCCGGAAAACCAACAACTCCCGGCTCGGGCTCGACAGCGCGGGAAACCGCCTGCACACCATCCTCGAAAAAGCCGATGCCCGCGGTATGGCGACGGGTGTAGTGGTTACCTCCGGAGTCGTCCACGCCACCCCCGGGGCATTCTTCGGCCATTCGATGGACCGCCGCAAATACAAGCAGGTGGCCCTCGGCCTGCTCGACACCGACATCGACGTGCTGATCGGCAGCGGCCGTCAGTATTTGGAGGAGGGTGATCCGAGCATCATCGGGAAGCTCGAAAAGAGGGGCTGCCTCGTGGTCCGAAGCCTCGAAGAACTCGACGACGTTTCCGAAGGCCGGGCCATGGCACTCTATCCGGGCGACAACTACGGCATCCCCACCATCGCCGAAGGCCGTTCGCCGGAATACCTCCCGCAGGCCACGGCCAAGGCCCTCGAAATAGTGACGAACAACAGCCGCGGAAAAGGCTTTTTCCTGATGGTGGAGGGTTCGCTCATCGACAAGATGTGCCACGCCAACGACGCAGCGGGTATGCTCGCCGAAATACGGGATTTCGACAACGCCGTGGGTGTGGCCCTGGATTACGCCCAGGCACATCCCGGGACACTGGTAATCATCCTCGCCGACCATGAAACCGGCGGGCTCGCCATACCCTCGGGAAATGCTGATTTCCATCTGTCCGAAAGCGGCATCGGATATGTCTGGGGCAGCGTGAGCCACACCGCGTCGATGGTGCCGCTGTTCGCCTACGGGCCCTGCGCGACCCGTTTCGGAGGGGTATTGGAGAATGACGAAATAGGTCGAAGGATGCAAGAGGTCTTGGGATTGCAGCCATGAAAAAGACATTTTACATCCTCATACAGGCCGCCCTGCTCACCACAGGATGCTGCAATACGCCGGCGGACGATCCGTTGTCACGCACGTCCGACATGGCTGGATGGTCGATAGACGTCGTAGCCCCCGGCTGCGTGTGGTACAACTATACGGGATTCTACCTCCCGACGGGAGCCAACCAGACTATCAACGTCCTCGAAATAGACCTCTCGCACGGCGGATATTCGCTCTCGGTCGTACACAGCGAAGAGGCCGATTCGCTTTCGGCATTCGCCCTCCGCGCGGACGCCTTCGCCGGGATCAACGGCTCCTATTTCGAACCCGACGTATCGTTCGTGAAGACGGACGGGAAGGTCCGGCGCGAAGAGACCGTGGACAAAACCCACACCCGTTACTGGAAGCAGTCCGTTTACGAACTTTCCGGCGGCATAGGCGAAGAGCAGCGCGGAGCTGATGATGCCCAACTGCTGCGCATCCAGCGCATGGCTGTCGATGATCGGTTTCTTCACCACGTTGAGCGTGGTGCGGCAGACGTAGTAAAGGCTGTAACTGACCGTCCCGGCCAGAAAACTCTGGAAGCGGAGCCTGCGGTAGAGCCTGTCCCGTTCCTTCGGGCCGCACTGCAACGGCGGAACCGGTTTGCTGGTTCCGTAAAAGGGTTTTATTTTGTCGAACATGGGATGTCGTGCGTTAATCGTTCCGTTTCACCAATACCACGTTGTTGACGGCGCGCTGGCCGTAGTGGTCGTAGCGTTTGTTGTCCACGGGGAAGTTCACGACATGGGTGTCGTGTACGCCCCGGTTTCCGATCAGCATTGTGGTCGAGCCGCCTCCGTCGAGGTTCAATGCACAGCGGGGATTGAAATGCCGGACAAGCATCCGGGTCAGTTCCTGCGCGGTCATTCCCGATGACGTCCACCAGCGTCCGTCGACGGTGATGAGTAGCGCCCGGCCGTCTTCGGTCAGTGCGATCGCCACCCGCGGATGGCGCACACCCTGATGGCGGCGGTAATCTTCGTAGTCGAGCGTGCGCAGGTCGAGGCTGTCCGGATTTGCCGCAAACGTTTCGCCTACAGGTTCGTAATCGGCTATCAGCATCGGGGCGCCCGAGAGTACGGTGGAATAAGTGCTGGCGAGGTAGGAGGCGTTGTCGCCATAGTCTATGTCGGCCTTTCCCGTGGCAGGATCGAGGAAGAATGCCCCTTCGTGCTGGCCGACCACAGCAACATCAAACGCTTCATGGCGACCGGACTGACGGTTTCATTCATCGCCAACCTCTGCGTGGGACTGCTGGGGCTGTTCTCCGGCGGAGGGACCCTCGCCACGACGACCCTGTTCGTCGTCTTCGCCGTCCTGTGGGGTATCAACGGCTGGAGCCAGTCGATGGGCGCCGCCCCGGCGATCATCGCGCTGTCGAGGTGGTATCCGCTCAAAAAGCGCGGCACCTATTACGGATTTTTCAGCGCCAGCCACAACTTAGGAGAAGCCATATCGTTCGTCTTCGTGGGACTCGTCGTGGGGCTCGCCGGATGGAAATGGGGATTCGTCGGGTCGGCCATTGCCGGAGCGATGGGCGTGGCGGTGATCCTGCTCTTCCTGCACGACACGCCCGAAAGCAAGGGACTGCCGCCGGTGGAGGTGCTCTCGGGCGAGGCCGGGGACGAAACGGAGGTGGAACGGGAATCGGTCGGCACGGCCCAGAAAGCCGCGTTCAGAAATCCCTACATCTGGATACTCGCCCTGGCCAGCGCCTGCATGTACGTCAGCCGCTACGCCATAAACGGCTGGGGCGTCATCTTCCTTCAGGAGGTCAAAGGCTTCCCGCTGGCGACGGCGACCCAGGTCATCTCCGTCAACGCCTTTCTCGGCATCGCAGGGACGGTCTTTTCGGGATGGATGTCCGACAAATGGTTCAACGGGAGCCGTTACAGTATCGCCGTGACGTTCGGCGTGCTTTGTTCCGTGTCGCTCGGCCTGTTCCTGTACTCTGGCTCCGGGATGTTCGTAAACATCCTCGCCATGGTCCTGTTCGGCATCGCCATCGGGGTCCTGATCTGTTTCGTGGGCGGTTTGATGGCCGTCGATCTGGTCCCGCGCCGGGCCAGCGGCGCAGCGCTCGGGATCATCGGGATCGCCAGCTATGTGGGTGCGGGGATTCAGGACATCATCAGCGGCGCCCTGCTCGACAAGCACAAAACCGTCGTCGATGGCATCACGACACACGATTACAGCGTCGCATCGGTATTCTGGATCGCCGCATCGGTTCTGTCATTCCTGCTGGTAGGGGTCGTCTGGCGCAAGGCGGCGAAAAACAACCGGCAGCCAAACTGAATGAAAACGGCACGGCATACGTCACATAAATCGTAAACCAAACTATTTCCTCCGACATGAAAAAATCACTATTCCCATTTTTCGTCATCACCTTGCTCTGTGCTACGGCGGCATACGCCCAGCGCGGGCCCGAATGGCTCAAAAACGCCGTGATCTACCACATCTACCCCTCGAGTTTTCAAGATAGCGACCTCGAAGGCATCCGCAGCCGGCTCGATTACGTGAAAGCCTGCGGATTCAACACCATCTGGCTGAGTCCTGTTTTCGAAAGTCCGTTTGAAGACGGCGGTTACGACATCACCGATTTCTACCGGATCGACCCGCGTTTCGGCACCAATTCCCAGTTGGTGCAGCTCGTCCGCGAGGCCCACGACCTGGGCATCCGCGTCTGTCTGGATCTCGTGGCGGGCCACACGTCGGACAAACATCCGTGGTTCCGTCAGTCGTCCGAAGCCGATCCGGAACTGCAATACAGCGACTACTATATCTGGAGCGATTCGAAGGATTCGTTCCCGACCAAGAAATTCGTTCGCAGCGACGCCGCGCGCGACGGCAACTACATGAAGAACTTCTTCGACATCCAGCCCGCGCTCAACTACGGCTACCTGCATCCCAACCCCGCTCAACCCTGGCAGCAGGGGTACGACGATCCGGGCCCCACGGCCGTACGCAACGAATTGAAGAACATCATCTCGTTCTGGATGGACAAGGGCGTCGACGGCTTCCGCTGCGACATGGCCCAAAGTCTGGTCAAGGGCGACGACAAGCAGCACACGGGTACGATGCGCCTGTGGCATGAGTTGCGCAGCTGGTTCGAAGCGAAATATCCCGAAGGAATCCTGATCTCCGAGTGGAGCCAGCCGCGCCAGTCGCTCCGCGCCGGATTCCACATCGACCTGCTGATCCACAACGGCGCCGGCACCAAGATCTACCGTACGCTGGTCTGCCAGACCGACGACCGCGGCACGAAAGAGACCCCCTGCTTCTTCGACTACGAAGGACGCGGGCAGGTGAAGGCGTTCGCCGAAAACTACCGCACCGAATACGAAACCACGCGCGAGCTGGGTTACGCCGCCATGCCCACGTGCAGCCACGACATCTGGCGGCTGAACCGCTTCGACCGCAATACGCCCGAACAGTTGAAGACGGCGCTCACGCTCTTCCTGACGCTGCCCGCCGTACCGATCCTCTACTACGGCGAAGAGATCGGGATGCGCAATCTGGAAGACGCCCCCGTCAAGGAGGGCAGCTACACGAGCCGCAACCGCAGCAGCTGCCGCACGCCGATGCAGTGGGACGACTCGCCCAACGCCGGCTTCTCGACCGCCGACGCCTCACGGCTCTACCTGCCGATCGATCCTTCGCCCGCACGACCCACCGTCGCGGCCGAAGAGCGCGACCCGCAGTCGATTCTCAACTACGTCAAAGGGCTCATCGCCCTGCGCCGCCAGACACCGGCGCTCGGCACGCAGGGCGCATGGCGCTTCGTGAGCGACGTCGAGCAACCCTACCCCATGGTCTACGCCCGCGAGCTGGACGGGCAGAAATACCTCGTCGCCCTCAACCCGTCGAAGCGGAGTGCGACGGCGCGTTTCGCCTCGGAAGGCGCCGCGGCCGAAGCGGTCTACGGCACGGGCGACGGCGCGAAATACACCTCGAAAAACGGGCTGTCCACCTTGAAGATGAAACCCGTCTCGGCGGTCATCCTGAAAATAACCGAATAAAACCCGATAACGAACGTTTTCGTCAAGCCGAGCACAGAACCGAACTTTGTTCGGGTTATGCCGAGGCGAGAAAACGACCGTTAAAAACGAACCTTTATGAAACGACAAACGATCCTGCTGCTCCTGTCCGTTCTGCTGCTTTCGGGCGGTGCTGCGGCGCAGAGCACCAAAGAACAGACCCTCGAAGACCTCAACCGCACGGCGGCGCTCTACTACTGCTACGAGAACCACCCCCGCGCAGCGGCGACGCCCGCGCCCGAAGGCTACGAACCCTTCTACATCAGCCACTACGGCCGCCACGGCTCGCGTTGGCACGCCTCGGAGAGCGTCTACGAAAATCCGCGCGCAAAGCTTCGCAAGGCGGCCGAAGCAGGTAAACTCACGCCGCTGGGCGAAGAGGCCCTGCGCCGCATCGAGGTCGTCGCCGACGACGCCCGCCACCGCTACGGCGACCTCTCGCCGCGCGGCGTGCGCGAACACCGCGGCATCGCCGAACGGATGTACTGCTCCTTCCCCGAAATCTTTTCGACGGCGGACGGCCGCCTGTGCCGCATCCGTGCCCGTTCGACGCTCGTGCCGCGCTGCATGCTCAGCATGGCCGCCGCAAACGAACGGCTCAAAGAGCTGAATCCCGCGATCGACATTACGCGCGAAGCGAGCAAACGCTACCTCGACTACATGTTCCGCATGACCGAGGCGAACAAGATCAAGAAGGAGATCAAACAGCGCATCGCCGAACTGCGCGAGCGCGAAATCGACCCCTCGCATTTCGTCCGCGCGCTCGTGACCGACCCCTCGCTCGTCGGCAACCGCAAGGAGCAGCTCCGCTTCATGAACGACCTCTACTGCGTCGCCTCGGTGATGCAGGATGTCGACTACCTCGACTGCTCGTTCTACGACCTCTTCACGCCCGACGAGCTCTACGCCTTCTACGCCGTGCGCAACTACCAGATGTACCTCGAAGAGGGCCCCTCGGCCGAATTCGGCCACCGCGCACTGAGCGACGCCGTGCCCCTGCTGCGCAATTTCGTCGCCGAAGCCGACGAGGCGATCGCAACGGGCGCGCTCTCGGCATCGCTGCGCTACGGCCACGACGTGAACGTCATTCCGCTGGTGGGTCTCATGGGCATCGAAGGGTGCGACACGCGCGAGAGCGACTATCGCAAGGTCGACCAGGCATGGAGCTGCTGGCGCGTGACGCCCATGGCCACCAATATCCAGCTGGTTTTCTTCCGCCGGCCCGACGGCGGCGACGTGCTCGTGAAGTTCCTCTTCAACGAACGCGAGTCGCGCATCCGCCTCGAAAGCGATCTGGCGCCCTACTACCGTTGGGACGACGTGAAGCGCTATTTCGACGAGCGGATCGCCACGCAGACCCGCCGCTGACCCGTCCCCGACACATCGAAAGAGGGTGTCAGCAACATTGCTGACACCCTCTTTCGATTGTACGGCCGCTCGAATCCCCGAAGCCGCCGGAAAGGACGGGATCAGAAAATTCCGCCATCGGGACGAATACGCAACTCGACTTCCCGATCGCTCTGCGGCTCTTCCAGTTCGAAGCGATACCACTCATCCGCAGGGGTCTCGAAATGATCGATATCATCCACCCGCCAACCGGCATACTGCGAGTTATCCAGCGCAGCGAGCACCTCGGCCGGCACCTCCTGCCGTTGCAGTTCGGTTCGCGTCGACAACCAGTTTCCTTTGCCGTCGAAACATACCTCGCGATGTTTACGACCTTCTATGATTTCGACTTCGAGCACATCCCGCTCCCGCTCGACCTCGATAATGCGGGGATCGGTGAAATGGCCGGCGATAAATTCGAGCGCGGCAGCCGGAAGTTCGGAAGGCAGCAAATCATCCCGATCGTCGTTGTCATCGGCATCGACGACGGCACGGATCAGCACGCCGTCTTCGGCATAGAAGAGCTCATATTCGGTCTGCCCCTTCTCCACTTCGAGCACGTAGACCGGTTCGAATCCCGCACGCGCGAGTCGCTCCGCATCCTCTACCCGCCAGTCGGCATACTCGCTCGCCGAGAAAGCCTTCCGCACAGCTTCGGGCAACTGGTCGTACAAAAGATCGGTCTCGGTCATCCGCCAGTCTCCGCCGGCTGTGAACCAGGCCTGCATGTCCGTATTTCCGTCCCTGAAATCCGCGATCAGATACCCGTTGCGCCCCGTCCACTCGACGTCCGAAGCGTTGGGATACATTCCGCCGAAGGTGTCCGCCACGGCATCCGGAACCGGAACCGTCCGGTCGTCATCGTCATCGCAACCCGTCGTCAGCCCCAACGAGGCCACAGCTACCAGTAAAAACAGATACTTTTTCATCTTCATATTAGTTAGTTTTTTTAATTTCACATCGGGCTTGAACCCTGCAATTATCGAGTTAAAGATAGAACCCAATTTTGAAAAGAATCTGAAATAAACGTAAAACCGTTATATTTTTTTCAGAGACAGCTATTCCGATGCAAAAAATTAGACAGCCGGAAGCGACGAACGAAAAACTCCGTCCCGAACGATTTCGGGACGGAGTCGTCAACTTACAGGGAAAACCCTCAATGGACCGACATCATCGACAGACGGCCGACGCCGAGGGGCACGGCGGCTGCCTGTTTCGTCTCGGAGGCGGGACGCAGCGACTCGAACTTCTTCGCCGGCCGCTTCGCCGAGACTGCCGCCGCGGCAGGGGCCTTGGTCAACTTGTAGGGGCCTACGCCGTAGTCGACCTTCGCATTGTCGCCTTCGCCGATCAGATAACCCGGACGGATCAGATTTTGCGCCTCGTAATACTTTCCTCCCGTATAGAGGACGTAGTCCAGGCCGGTAATTTTCTGCGTGATACCGCTGTTGTCGTTGAACGTGCCGCAAGTGATCGTGATTTCGTTCGAAGCAGCGTCATAAGCCCCTGAGACAAGCGTATCTTCCGACACCCAAATCGACGGCTGCGACTGCTCATTGAGGAAACGGTAACGAAGATAGATATAGTAGGTGAATCCGTACATTCCCAAATCTTCGTAGGAATTGATTCCGACACTGCCATCCGCCTCATTGTAGGACAGAATGAAGGGAAAATCTTCCTCCTTGCTGCCCAATGTAGTAACCCCCCAGTCATAGACCTTGTAGCTCTTGTCGTTGCGGTAAGGTTCGATGCGGATCGTGTAGGTCTGCGGCTGTCCGGTAACCTCCGACGAAGTCGTCGTGACGGTCCACGTGCCGATATAACGCTCGTAGTCGGCGCTGCCCTGCGGACGAACCGCGGTGGTGGCGGTCAGCGTTTCGAACGTCAGACCGTGGACATTCTGGCCGCGCACGAGCAGCATGTATTCGGTCTCCGGTTCGAGATCATTGAACGGAAGTTGCAACCCCGCATCCGACATCAGTGTTTCGAGCTGCGTCGCCGTAAACCCGATGCCGTATTTGTTGGTCGCCTTCTCCATGTCGCCGTCGAACTCGTCGAGCACGCTCTGTACGAGTTCCGTCGTACCGACGATGTACTTACCCGATTTGAACTCCGTACCCTTGACGGTGAAATTAATACCGTGGTACTCCATGTTCTCGGGAAGCGCATAAGAGAGCGCGATGATCGGCTTCGCCTTCGTGCCGTCGCTGACACCGCCCCATGCGATGGGAATCATCGCATAGTCGGCCATCTGCTTGCAATTCTTGAAGGTGTCCTTGTAGTCGGTCGCCTTGGCCGGCACCTTCACGAAGAGCTCGGGATAATCGGGACGGTCGTAGAGGTGCACCTTCACCGGCTTGCCGTCGATCTCGGCGTTCAGATAGGGAGACTCGCCCGTGAAGCCGGTACAGCCGTAGAAGGCCGAAGCCGTAGCGGTGATCGACGTCATCTTGTCGAACAACCCCGCGGGCAGCGATTCGAGCGACGTACAACCCTTGAACATCTCCTTGATATTCGTACATCCGACCATCGCATCGAAGAACCCTTCGGGAAGCGTTTCGAGCGACGAGCAGTTCGTGAACATCGACAGAGCGGTCGTTATGTCAGTCATGTTTTTCAGCAGGCCGGCAGGAAGGCTTTTGAGCGATGTACAGCCATTGAACATGTTTCCGACCGAAATGGAATTCGTACAACTCGAAGGGAAATAATCCGCAGGAACCGTCGTCATGGCCGTACAACCTCTCCAAAGCGAAGCCACATTCGAGACGTTCGGAAGTTTGGACAGAGACGGGAAATCGGTCATTTTCACACAGTTTTCGAAGAGATAGGAGGCATCCACGGCCTTGGCTGACGGATCTACGTTGCTCCCGACCTTGTCGAACAATCCTTCGGGAAGGTTACCCAGCGACTTGCAACCGCTGAAAAGAGACCCTATCGTAGTCGTCTTCGTGAAGGGATCGAGCAGCCCGGAGGGAACTGACTCCAACGAAGAGCAACCTTTGAAGATCATTCCGCTAGCGGTCACCTCGGTCTGAGACTTGAAGAAATCGTTCGGAACCGTACGCAGCGAGGAGCAACCGTTGAAGAAACTCGAAACGGTCGTTACCTTCGTCAGCTTGTCGAGCAGTCCGTCGGGAACCGAAACAAGCGCCGTGCAGTTGGTGAAAAGGCCCGAAACATCGGTCACCTCCGTCAGATTGTCGAACAGGCCGGCGGGAATTGTTGTGCATACCGGAGACTTTAAAGTAGATTACACACCGGTATTTGGAGATGCGATCGATCTTCAGAGATTTGGTGAGATCGGTAAAAAAGGAGTTCTTGCATTAATGTGCGACAGTACAAATGCAGAGAGACCGGGATTTACCATGTCAGAGAAGAGATTGCAGCAGAATTCGAAAAAGCATATCCGAATAATCGCCTTGTAGATGTTCTGTCGCTGGATTATATTTTCCGTTATGCATCGAAAGATTTCATTGCGAAGAAGTCAGTACATAAGGAAGCTCCCGTATATTCCTACATGTTTAATTATGAATTCCCATATGAGGGAGGAAAACTGGCATGGCATTGCTCTGAAATCCCGTTTGTTTTCCATAATATTGACCGAATTCCTATCTGCAATGTGCCGGGAGAAACAGACCGCCTGCAGGAGAGAATATGTGGTGCCTGGATAAACTTTGCGAGATACGGAAATCCTTCCGTTCCTTCTCTTCCGCAGTGGTCGGTATGTGAGCCAGGTAAAGAGGCAATTATGATTTTTGACAATGTCTGCGAAGTTAAAGATAATTATGACC
>ENA-UEOR01002211-UEOR01002211.1-human-gut-metagenome-genome-assembly--contig:-NODE-2211-length-10802-cov-5.219021_pt1 | contig 10802 bp, 10 predicted proteins | sample MGYA00242887_ERZ507890 | MGnify/ENA primary metagenome ERZ507890 (study PRJEB26167, sample SAMN06115431) | human gut metagenome | host: Homo sapiens | place: China:Guizhou | collected 2014-10-21...
CCCGGAAAAGTGGCTTGTGGCCTAGCTTTTCCGGGTCTTTTTGCATCGTTTTTATAAGGCACTTCTGCGCGGAAAAGTGCGCTTATTTCTCCATTTTTCCCGCTGGAGCAGACCTTTGTTCAGCTCACAGGCCGCCATGCAGCACACGGCAAAGGCCAGCAGCGCACAGTCCGGCGGCACCCGCTGCATGGGGATCACCCGTTCGCACAGGTTGCCAAAGGTCTCCACGGCCTGTTCCGGCCATGTCAGGCAGAACAATGCCAGCGACAGCGGCAGGTGCAGAAACCGACCTGCCAGCAGCGGACGGAAGGACACTTCTCCGGGGCAGAGGGTGCGCACCTGCAGCAGCACCGATGCCCCCTGTACGCTGAGGGCGGCGCAGCACAGACTGCTGGCCCACAGGCCGGTGCGGGCCGCATAATCGCAGCCGGAGCACACCTCCAGCAGCATGGCCGGGAAGGGTGCCCACGCGGCGGGCAGAAACTGCCCGCACCCGGCTGCCAGCATCCGGAAATACAACACGAATCCGCACAATTTCAGGTACTGCACAGCCGCCTGTGCGATCACTTCGTCCAACCGGGGCGGCGCAGTCTGGGTGGACTGCGCAGAGCGTACCGGGGCAGCGGGTGCCGGGTGCAGACGGTTCAGCAGAGCGGCGGTAAGATACCCGGCCAGCACCTGCGCTGCAAACAGGCGGATGCCCAGCACCCGGCTGCCCAGCAGCTGCTCCCCTGCCGTGAGGATCACGAAGGACGGCCCGGAGCAGATGCAGGCCGGGAGAAGGGCCGACGCCTCCTGCGGGGTCAGCTCCCGGCTGCGCACGGCTTCGGCCACCGCAGCCGCTGCCGGGGCAAACCCACCCAGGAACCCGATGAGCAGCACCCCACCGGCCGCCGGGCTGCGCACCCCGATGAGCCGTGCCACCGGACGGAACACAAACCCCAGTACCTGCCCTGCCCCACAGCGCATGAGCAGAGCGGAAACGATGAGAAATGGGAACAGTGACACCAGCAGCGGCCCGCCGCACAGGGCAAGCCCCTGCTGCAGCGCACGGGCGCAGCACTGCGGCGCTGCAAACACCAGTCCTGCCGTGCCAATTGCCGCCCCCAACAGCACGACCCGCTGAAACCGGAACGTCTGATACATAACTTTCCCCTCCCGCTCCATATATATGGAACAGCGGCCCGCATTTATGGCACCTTGGGCAAAAATATCAGAGCGGAACAGGAGGGAGCCGTATGAGTCCTGCGCACCGCGCGCCTTTTTCGCTGCGGCGCTGGCTGGCCCTTTTGTTCCGGCAGCCGCCGCAGGGGTTGTACCGCCGCCCCTGCCTGTACCAGAGCGGCGACCGGATGGAGATCGAGCATTATGAAACCATCCTCGCCTACGACGAGACCCGCCTGCGGCTCCAACTGCCGCGCGGGCAGCTGACCATTTACGGAGAGCAGCTTCAGATTGAAACGCTCACCGCCCGGCGCATCACGCTGCGGGGCTGCTTCGTCCGCACAGACTACACCACGGAGCACACCGCCACAGAGCAGCGCCCTACCGGGCATCTGCCGGACAGGAGGTCGTCATGGAACCCGTTCGTCTCTGGGCCGCGGTAGAATTCACCGCGCAAAGCGGCAGCACCGACGCCCTGCTGGGCCATGCCGCACAGGCAGGGCTGCACCTGACCCGCATTGTACCGCTGCCCGGCGGATTCCGGGCGCGCTGTGCCGCCTGGCATTACCGCCCGTTGGCCGCTCTGGCCCGACAGGGGCATGTGCGTCTGCGGGTGGAAAAGCGTCTGGGGCTGTTTTTTCGGCTGCGTCCGCTGCTGCGCCGCACTGGGCTGTGGGCCGGGCTGGCGCTGTTTATTCCGCTGCTGCTGTGGAGCCAGCAGTTCGTCTGGGCCGTGGACACCAGCACCCTTACCCGCGGACAGGCCGCCCGGGCCTTTGCCGTACTGCGGCAGGCAGACCTCGCCCCGGGGGCTGCCGCCACCGAAGCCAAGCGCACCGCCGGGGAGTATGCCCTGCTGGAAAGCGGCGAGTTTTCCTGGGCCAGTCTCAATTTTGCCAAAGGGCGGCTGGAAGTCCGCGCCGCCGCTGCAGTGCCCAAGCCCGCCATTGCGGCCGGGACCCTGCACGGCCTGCGCGCCCGGTGCGCCGGTGTGGTCACCAAGACCAACCTGACCAGCGGCACGATGCTGGTGGTGCCCGGGCAGGCCGTGGAGGCTGGACAGGGGCTGATCGGCACGGCGCGGCAGGAGCGGGACGGTGCACTGATCTTTGCCCCGGCAGCGGGCACCGTGCGGGCACAGCTGGAGTGGAGTGATGCTCAGTCCGTTCCGCTGGAAGAGACCGTTTTACAGCCGACCGGGCGCTGCACTGTGCGGTACCGGCTGAGCGCCGCCGGGCAGAACTGGACCCTGCCCAGTGTTCAGCCGCCGGAACAGACACTGGAGCGCACCCGGCACCTCCAACCGGAGCTGCTGGGACTGCCGCTTCCCTGCTCCGTGGAGGAAACCACCTTCTACGAGCAGCAGCCGCAGCTTCTGCGCCGCACCGAAGCCCAGGCGCTGGCACTGGCGCGGCTGCACAGCCTGCAGGCGCTGTACACGGCATTCCCGGATGCCGTGTTGATTGCCCGGAAGGAGGACACCTCCTGTACGGACACCACGCTGGAATACACCGCTGTCTACACGCTGGAAGCCGACATCTGCACGCAAAACGACCCCGGCAGCTGAGCTGTTCCGCTCGCCCGCCGGGGCCGTTGTATGTTTTTGATCAGAATCAGGCGTTGGTGTTCTGTGCCGCTTCTTCTGCGGCACGCTGGGCGGCCTGTGCGTCGTATTCGGCGATCAGGTCGTTCAGGTCGTACTGATACCGGCTGTGGCAGAAGTGGCACACCACTTCGCAGTGCGGGTCCTCGTCCCGCATCTTCACCAGTTCCCGGCGGCCCAGGCTCAGCAGCATGCCCTTGGTGCGTTCCTCGCTGCAGTCGCACTGGTAGCCCACCGTGCGCTCATCCAGCACCTGCGGGGCAAAACCGGCCATGGCCAGCTCCATCATGTCCTTGGGGGTCTTGCCGGCGCGCAGCATCTCGGTAACCGAGGGCATGGCCGCGATATTCTTTTCCAGTGTGTCGATCTCGGCATCCGTTGCGCCGGGCAGCAGCTGCAGCAGGTAGCCGCCCGCGCACAGGATGGACAAGTCTTTGTCCACCAGCACGCCCAGGGCGCACACGGTGGGGATCTGCTCACTGGTAGCATAGTAACGGGTCAGGTCCTCGGCGATCTCGCCGGACACCAGCGGCACCTGGCCGACGGTGGGCTCCTTCTGCAGCCGGTTGTCCCGGATGACCGTGAGCACACCGCTGCGGCCCACTGCACCGCCCACGTCCAGATGGCCGTCGGCCTTCGGGGGCAGCTCCACCAGCGGGTTGTCGATGCAGCCTTTGACGTTGCCCGTGCCGTCGGTGCAGGCAATGAGCACACCGGCCGGGCCGCCGCCCTGCACCCGCAGAGTGACCTTGTCGCCGTCATCCTTGAGCATGGAGCCCATGAGCGATGCACCCGTGAGCAGGCGGCCCAATGCCGCGCTGCAGGTGGCACTGGTGGTGTGCAGCTGCTCGGCGCGGCGCACAAGTTCGGTGGAATCCACACCGCAGAACACGACGCCGCCGTTTTCCGACAGGCCGCGGATCAGGTTTGCCATAACGTTATCCCTCCAATTGTGTATACTGCTTGACTGCGCAGAAGAAATAGCGCTGGCTGTCCTCGGTCAGGGGGCCGAAGGTCTCGCCGTCGCAGACGCTTTCCAGCGCAAAGCCGTGCTTTTCCAGCGCGGCACGGATGGTGTCAAGGTCGTAGGTGTACTCGCAGAATTCCTCGTGGAAGTGCTCACCCGTCTCGTGGTAGTCGATGTCCACGGTGATCTCCACCTTCCGGTCGGCGGCATTGTAGTGGTTGCGCCACACACAGGAAGCGTCCTCTTCCTCAAAGGTGAATTCGTTTTCGCCCAGCACGTTCTGGTGCTTGTAGGGGGTATTCATGTCAAACAGGAACACGCCGCCCTTTTCCATAAAGAACCCGGCATTCGCAATGGCCGTATCCAGATCCGGGATGTGGTTGAAGGTGTCAAAGGTAGACACCGCCGCCCGGATGGTGCCGTAGAGGTCCAGCTTGAGCAGGTCCTGCCGCAGCAGCAGCAGTCCCCCGGAAAGGCCCAGCTGCTCCGCCTTGTCCCGTACCACGCAGAGCATCTCCTCCGACTGGTCGATGCCGATCATATCGTAGCCCGCCTGGGTCAGCATCAGGGTCAGTTCCCCGGTGCCGCAGCCCAGGTCTGCCACGATGCCGTCCCGGATGCCGTGGGCCTCCAGCTGGCTGTGGATGTGGCTGTAAAGGGCGTCGTAGTCGGCCTCGCCGTTGAACTCATCGTAAAAATAGGCAAATTCGTTGTACGCCATGGTGTTACTCCGCTTCCTGGTCCTCGGCAGCCACAGCGGCGTTCAGCACCGCCTGCAGCTCCGGGATGCCGTAGCCGTTCTCGCCGCTGGTCAGCACCACCTTCTGGCAGCCATAGGGGCGGCAGAGAGTCTCGAACTCCTCCTGGGTCTTGGCCAGCTGGCTCTTTTTCAGCTTATCGGCCTTGGTCAGGGCCACCACATAGGGGATGCGGTGGTAATGCAGATACCGCAGCATCTGCAGGTCGTCGGCACTGGGGGCGTGGCGGCAGTCCAGCAGCTGCACCAGCAGGGTGTGGTGCCGAGGGGCCTCAAAGTAGCTGTTGATCAGGTCATCCCAGCGTTCCCGGTCGGCGTTGCTGACCTTGGCGTAGCCGTAGCCCGGCAGGTCCACAAAATAGCAGTCATCCACCGCATAGAAGTTGATGGTGGCCGTCTTGCCCGGGGTGCTGGACACACGGGCAAGGTTTTTGTGGCTGCACAGCTTGTTGATCAGGCTGGATTTGCCCACGTTGGACCGCCCCGAAAAACTCAACTCCGGGCGGTCGCTCTCGGGCAGCTGGCTGGAAATGCCGTAGCTGGCAATAAAATCAGCTTTGTTGAAGATCATGGGGGATTCCTTTCTGTTTTGTCAGCAGACAGCCCCGGTCTGGGGCTTTTCGGCAGCAGGGGGCACCAGGCTCTCCCCTGCCGGGGCCTTTTTGCGGCTGCGGCTGGCAGGAGCCTTGGTCTTTTTGGCGCTCGTCGGCTTGAGCAGCGCGGCGTTCAGCACCTGGGTCAGGTTCTGCATGGGCAGGAAGGTCAGGTTCTTTTTGACCTCATCGTCCACCTCATACAGATCCGGTTCGTTGTCCTTGGGGATCAGCACCGTCTTCATGCCCTCGCGGTAGGCTGCCATGCTCTTTTCGCGCAGGCCGCCGATGGGCAGCACGTTGCCGTGCAGGGTGATCTCGCCGGTCATGGCCACATCCCCGCGCACCGGCAGGCCGGACAGGCAGGACACCAGCGCCGTGGTCAGGGTGACACCGGCCGAAGGGCCGTCCTTGGGCACAGCACCCTCCGGGGCGTGGATGTGCAGGTCGCACTTCTTGAGCCGCTCCGGGTCGATGCCGTATTCCAGCGCATGGACCCGCACCCAGGTGACAGCCAGCTGAGCGCTCTCCTTCATCACATCGCCCAGCGAACCGGTCACCGTGATCTTGCCGCTGCCGTTGTCGATGACCTGCACCTCAATGGGCAGGGTTTCGCCGCCCACACTGGTCCAGGCCAGACCGTTGGCGATGCCCACGGCATTGGTGCGGTTGAGAAAGTCGGGCTTGACGAAGCGGGGGCCCAGCAGATCTTCCAGCATGGAGCCGGTGACCGACACCGTCTCCGCCTCGCCGGATGCGATCTTGCGGGCGCACTTGCGCAGCACACTGGTAATGGTGCGCTCCAGATTGCGCACGCCGGCCTCGCGGGTGTAGCCGTCGATGATGCCGTACAGGGCGCTCTGGCTCAGGGTGACCTTGCCGGTCAGACCGCAGGCCTTGAGTTGCTTGGGCAGCAGATGCTTGCGGGCAATGTTGTATTTTTCCACGCGAGTGTAGCTGGGCAGCTCGATGACGTCCATGCGGTCGCGCAGGGGGCCGGGAATGCTGCCCAGATCGTTGGCCGTGGTGATGAAGAGCACATGGCTCAGGTCGAACGGGATGTCCAGGAAGTGGTCGTTGAAGGTGCTGTTCTGCTCGGGGTCCAGTGCCTCCAGCAGAGCTGCCGCCGGGTCGCCCCGGAAGTCACCGGCCAGCTTGTCGATCTCATCCAGCAGCATCAGAGGGTTCGAGCTCTTGGCGGTGATCATGGCACTGATGATCTTGCCGGGCATGGCACCGATGTAGGTACGGCGGTGGCCGCGGATCTCGGCTTCATCCCGCACGCCGCCCAGACTGATGCGCACATACTTGCGGCCCAGACTTTCGGCGATGGAACGTGCAATGCTGGTCTTGCCGACGCCCGGAGGGCCGACGAGGCAGATGATCTGCGCCTTGACGTCCGGAGCCAGCTTGCGCACGGCCAGCGTTTCCAGAATGCGGTCCTTGACCTTTTTCAGGCCGTAGTGGTCGCGGTCCAGGATCTGCTGGGCACGGTTGATGTCCAGATCATCCTCGGTATAGCTGTTCCACGGCAGGTCCAGGCAGGTGTCCAGATAGGTGCGGATGACGGTGGCTTCCTGGTTGGAGCCCTGCATCTTGGACAGGCGGTCCACTTCCTTGAGCAGCTTTTTCTCGCTGTCCTCGGCCAGATGCAGTGCCGTGATCTTGCGGCGGTACTCGTCGGCCTCGGCGTGGGTATCGTCCCCCTCGCCCAGCTCATCGCTGATGACGTGCAGCTGCTCGTGCAGGTAGTAGTCGCGCTGGTTCTTGTCCATGGACTCGTTGACCTTGTCCGCGATCTCCTTCTCGATCTTCATCACCTGGCACTCGCGGCGCAGCATCTCCACAAGACGCTGCAGACGGCCCGCGAGGGTGTTCTCGTTCATCACAGCCTGCTTGTCCTCGTAGCGGAACAGCAGGTTTGCGGGCATGTACTCGCTGAGGAACTCCGGGTCGGTGCTGGACACGATGGTAAACACCACGTCCTTGGCCAGACGCGGGTTCATGCCCAGATACTCGTCAAAGCTGCTCTTCAGAGCGCGCAGCAGGGCTTCGGTCTCCACGGCGTCCTCGGTCTTGCCGACACGCACCGGGGCCGGGCGCACGGAAGCCAGCAGGAAATCGCCGGTGGTGTCCAGATCGGTGAGCTTGGCGCGGTACTTGCCCTCCACCAGAACCTTGACCAGATCATCCGAGACGCGCAGCACCTGCTTGACCTCGGCCACGACGCCGTAAGCAAACAGATCCTCCTGGGTGGGGTCACTGAGCTCCATCTCCTTCTGCGCCACAAGGAACACATTGGAGTTGTTGGCCATGGCCCATTCCACGGCGGCAATGCTCTTTTCGCGGCCCACCTCAAAGTGGACCAGATTATTCGGGAATACGACCAGCCCGCGCAGGGCGATGGCAGGCAGATGCAGTTCCCGGCGCTCTGCCTTGATCGTTACTTTTTCAGACATGATGCAAACACCTCCCGGCTGCCGATGGATGGTTCTGTCCGGCAGCCCTGTCAGTCTGGGGTTTTCTCATAAAATCAAAATCGTTTGTTTCTTTATTATACTGATTTCCGGTCAAAATGCAACCGTTGCCGCAGTGGCGTCGGTTATTCGCCCCGCTTTTCGCGGGTGCTGAACCCCAGCCGCCCCAGTGCCGGCAGCAGTGCCTTGAGGGTAATGGACGTCAGTGCGCCCATTACCAGGCCCAGCACCAGCATGACTGGCGCATAGTACAGTGACAGCGACGACGAGATGATAACGCCGGCCCCCAGCAGCTGCCCCACATTGTGGGCCAGCGCGCCGCAAACCGAAAGGATGAACCAGGTGGGCCGCACCGGCACCACATAGTACAGCACGGCCATGACCAGCAGCGACAACAGGCCGCCGCACAGCGAGAGGAACCCCGCCGTGAAGCCGGACACCAGAAAAACGAACAGTGCCTTGAGCACGTCCAGCACCAGCGCCTGCTTGACACCCATGAAGAACAGAGCGTACATTACCACGATGTTGGCAAGGCCCAGCTTCATGCCGGGCAGAAGGCCCGGAATGACCAGCGAGCCTTCAATGAACGAAAGGGCCATGGCCAGCGCGAACAACAGGCCCGACAGGGCGATGTGCCGCGTCTTTTCATAGCTGCGTGGATTTTTTGGCATGCGTGTGCTCCTTTACTCTTCGGCCTGGGACTGTTCGTAGTGTTCCTGTTCTTCCATGGCGGCCTCCCATGCGGCAAACAGCTCTTCCTGATGGAAACGCAGGTCGCTGAGCTCATCGCTCTTCTGGCGCAGCAGGTCCGGGTCGTTGTATACCTCCGGGGAGTTGATCTCGTTGTCCAGCTCCACCTCGCGGGCACCGCAGGCCTCCATTTCATCCTCGCAGGCCTTGATCTTTGCCCGCAGCTCGGCGCGGCGGCGGCGCTGCTCCTTGCCGTACCCGGCCTTGGCCGGGGCGGCGTCCTTCTGCGCGGTCGGTGCCGGGGTGCCACGGCCCATCAGGGCGTCGTAGCTGGGGTACAGCACCGCCTTGCCATCTTCCAGGTACAGGATGGGGCAGGCCAGACTGTTCATCAGGTGGCGGTCATGGGTGACCAGCAGCAGCGTGCCGGTGTAGGCCATGAGGGCCTCGGTCAGGTTCTCGCGGGTGTAGATATCCAGATGGTTCGTGGGCTCGTCCAGGAACAGCAGGTTGGGCCGCTCCAGCACGATCTCCGCAAAGCGCAGGCGGGCCAGCTCGCCGCCGGACAGTGCCTCGCAGGGCTTGAACACCGTATCGCCCCGGAAGCCCAGCTTGGCCAGATGGCTGCGCACCTCCAGCTCAGTCATACGGGGGTACTTGTTCCAGATCACGTCGATGACCCCGCCCTGGCCCAGGCGGTTCTGCTGCTGGGCAAAGATGCTGGGCCGGGCTCCGGTGCCCAGCCGCACCATGCCGCCGGAGGGGCGGCGCTTGCCGTCCAGCACCTGCATCAGGGTGGATTTGCCCGCGCCGTTGGGGCCGGCGATGATCAGCCGCTGACCGCGGCACACCGTATAGGTCAAGGGTTCCAGCAGTGTGCGGTCCCCGATCTTGATGGTCAGGTTCTTGAGCATCACCAGCTCGTTCCAAGGTTCCACATCGTATTCAAAGCGGAATTTGAGCTGGTTCGTCTCGTCCTTGGGTGCCTCGGTGATCTCCAGCTTTTCCAGCTGCTTGCGGCGGCTCTGGGCCATTTTGGTGGTGGAAGCCCGTACCAGGTTGCGGTCCACATAATCCTGCAGCTTTTCGGCCAGTGCTACGTCGGCATCGTGCTGCTTCTGGCGCAGGGCGTCAGCGGCTTCCTTCTGGGGCAGGTAAGCCGAGAAGTTACCCTTGTAGGTGGTCATGGTCTGGAAGGAAACCTCCCAGATCTTGGTACACACATTGTCCAGGAAATAGCGGTCGTGGCTGACCACCAGCACCGCACCGGAATAGCCCTTGAGGTAATTTTCCAGCCATTCCATGGTGGCAAAGTCCAGGTGGTTCGTGGGCTCGTCCAGGATCAGCACATCCGGCTTTTCCAGCAGCAGCTTTGCCAGACGCAGCCGGGTCAGCTCACCGCCGGAAAGCACGGCAATGTTCTTTTCCCAGGTGTCCTGCGCAAAGCCCATGCCGGACAGCACCTTTTTGATGTTGACGTCCATGTTGTAGCCGTCGGCGGCATCCACGATGTTCTGCAGTGCGTCGTGCTGGGCCAGCAGGTCGGTGTTGTCGGGCTGGGCTGCCATCTTGCGCTCCAAAACCTGCATCTGGGCCATGGCGTCCAGCACCGGCGCAAAGGTGGCGCGCATTTCGCCGTAGATGTCCAGCGTGGGGTCCAGTTTGGCGTTCTGTTCCAGGTAGCCCAGCGTCACGCCATGGGTCACGCTGAATTCCCCGTCATAGTCCTGATATTCTCCGGTCAGGATCTTGAGGAGCGTGGTCTTGCCCGCGCCGTTCTGGCCCACAATGCCGATACGGTCCTCCCGCTCGACACTGGCCGTCACATCGTGCAGCACGACTTTTTCGCCAAAGCTCTTTCCAAGTTTTTCCAAATGTATCAGCATTGTTTCAATCCATTCTGTTCTGCTGCGGTCCCGCAGGGGCTCAGCACTGGTGGCGGCGGTTCTTCAGTCCCACATTGGCCAGCTCGTCCTGCTCCATGACCAGCGGATAAAGTTCTTCCAGGCTGGCGATCTCGTAGGTGGGGATCACCTTGCCCGGGTTCTCGGTGTGGTTGGGGTTGAACCAGCAGGTGTCCAGCCCAGCGTTTGCACCACCCTGGATGTCGCTGGTCAGGCTGTCGCCCACCATCAGAACATGCTCGCGGTTCTCCACACCCAGTGCCCGCAGGGCGGCGTCAAAGATGCGTGCACCGGGCTTCTCGCAGCCCAGCTTCTCGGAGATGAACACATCCTCCATGAAGTTGGACACGCCGCTCTCGGCCAACCGCCGGGTCTGCACCTTGTGGACGCCGTTGCTCACCACGGCCAGCGTGGCCACCTCCGACAGCTCCCGCAGCACGTCCAGCACCTCGGCGTTCATCAGGTCCGGGTGGGTGGACAGCTGCTCCAGATAATAGCGGTTCATCTCTGCACCGTCCCCGGCGGCGTCAATGGCTTTGAGGAAGCGGCTGAACCGCTCGTTGAGCAGCTTTTCAACCATTCCAGCGAACTCTCTATTACCAGGCAGGTAGCATCGATGAGCATCTGGTCCAACGGCTCTATTTTCC
>ENA-UEOR01002223-UEOR01002223.1-human-gut-metagenome-genome-assembly--contig:-NODE-2223-length-10749-cov-4.702774_pt1 | contig 10749 bp, 12 predicted proteins | sample MGYA00242887_ERZ507890 | MGnify/ENA primary metagenome ERZ507890 (study PRJEB26167, sample SAMN06115431) | human gut metagenome | host: Homo sapiens | place: China:Guizhou | collected 2014-10-21...
CAAAATGTACTTTTTCCGGTCAGCTTATCGGAAAAGATAGCTCCCAATCATCCCGTTCGTGTTGTAAACAGTGTTGTGTGCGTTCATATTGTCAGTTCCTTTCTTCAGTCGTGGATGGGTAAAGCGCAGGCTCTCTTGTACAATTCCGTACCGGTGCCGTTGCCGCCCATCACATGATAGGTCTTGTAGAGGTAATTCAGGTTGCGCAGGCCGTCGCGGGTGATGTACCCCAGCTCCATAAAACGGTAGCACTCGGTATAGATGCGGTCGTGCAGCAGGGCCAGCACCGCGTCCCACAGGGCCTTGATCTTGGGGATGGCGGCAAGGATCGCGCCGCCGATCAGAGCACAGAGCCACCCGGCCCAATACTCCGTGATAAACTGCCACATCGGTCTCACCCCTCCTCATCATCTTCCCACGCCTGCTGGATGCGCTGTCCGTTGTGACACACCGCATCCAGAACGGCATCTGCTTGGATATTGGATGCCAGCAGGGCCTTGTCTTGGGTATTCATGTTGTAGTACCCCGTGAACACCTCACCGTCTGCCAGAGGCGCTGCTATGGCGATGCGGTCGATCTTGTGCTCTTCCAGTGTAGCTAGAACCTCTGAGAGCCAGGGTGCGTATGGTGCATCTGAAATCAGACAACTTGCCATCGGTCTCACACCTCCATTACCGGAATACCGTATTCCTCGGCGCACTGCCGCTCAATGCGGCAGCCGCGTGCGTACTCCCAGCCCGGGGCGAAAACCGCCACGTCAGCCTTAGCCAGAAACTCGATGCTGCGTGCCAGATAATCCAGCGGCTTCGCATCGGGGCCAAAGTCCTCAAAGAACGTTTCCAGAGGAACCGCATCGTCACCAAACACGGCCTTTGCCTTCCCGATCACTGCGGCACGCTCCTGGAGCACCTGCTCGTCCGATAGGCCGTTCATAGGCTGGCTGATAAAAAGCTTCTTGCTCATCACTTATGCTCCTCTCACTTTCGTCAGTCCGGCCCGCTGGATGATGCCCGCGTAGTCCTTGTAGGCCACGCTCAGGTCTGCGCCTTTGGCAATGCCGGGAATCTTGCCGCTGCTGGTGTACTGCCACATGCCGAAGGGCCAGCCGGGAGCGGGCTTCTTGGTGCGGTAGGCCGCCAGCCATACGTCGTAGGGCTTGAGGGCCGCGCCACCCATGTAAAGGTTAGTCTGCCCGAAGTTCAGGCCGGTGTACAGCATGGCGTACACGCCCCAGCTCTCCACCACGCTCAGGCAGTGGGCCACGATGTCGGTCAGGGCGGCCTTGCTCAGGGCTTCCTGCAGCTTGTCCTCAATGTCCACAGCCACCGGGAGCTGGAACGTCTTGCCGCCCAGCGCCTGCTTGAACAGGGCCAGCTCCTTGTCGGCCTGTGCCTTGGTGGTGGCCTTGAAGTAGCCGTACACGCCCACCGGGATGCCCAGCCGGGTGCACTCGGCGTAGTTGCGGGCAAAGAAGGGGTCGATGTATGGCTTGCTGGGCTTGCCCTCTTTGCTGTTGCCCATGGCCCGGATCATCACGCCGGAGACAAGGCCGCTTGCCTTGACCTTGTCCCAGTCAATGCTGCCTTGCCAGCGGGAAACGTCAAGAATTGTTCTGGGCATTCTGCGCCTCCTTCTCGGCCAGCAGCTCGGTCAGCTCCTTGTACTCGTCATCAGTCAACTTGCTTGCGGCATAGAAAACGTCCAGCTTGGTGCTCATGCCCTCCAGATTGCCGCGTTCGATCATGCGTTTACAGGTACGGTACAACATAGGTTTGTCCTTTCCGGGGCAGTGCCCCATCTTAAAAATGTTATCGTCCTCTTGGCAGAGGGTTTTACTCAGTGATCCCCAGCTCCAGCAGGGTCAGCCGGTAGGCCTGGTCAACGTTCAGCGCATCGGCATCTGCTTGGGTGCTCTCCATCGTAGCAAGCCGCTCCTCCAGTGTAGGGGTCGGCTTCGGTGCATCGGCAGGGTCTGGCTGCGTGCCAGCCTCCACCACAACGTAGGCCCCCGGCTGGTCGTCCATACTCCACAGGGCCTCGCCCACGGCAGCCGCTGCATTGTGGGCGGTGATGGCATCCACAACGGCTGAATAGGCATCGCATTCTTCTTGCGTGATAACGGGCTTCAGGATTTTTGTTCCGGTTTTAATCTCCATTTATGTTCACCTCACCACCAGCGGCCAACAGCAATGCCAGAACATAGTGTACCATTTGTTCCAGGTACTGTGCATGATGTCGTTTTTTTGTCCTTACAAACAAACGAAAGAAATGAGACAGGGCAAGCAACAACAGAATATTCCGTGTTAGAAAATGCCACCGGAAATGACCATGTATAATCGCTTCCGTCTGAATTGATGGAGTACCAGCAGATCTGTGTTCCGTCTGAAAATCTTGCCCAGTTACTGCCGCTTGCTGCTACCGCCGAAGCACCCGCTGGGCCTTGTGGGCCGGTAGCACCTGTTGCGCCTCTGGCTCCCGTTGCACCGGTGGGCCCTTGCGGCCCCTGCGGGCCGGTAGCACCCCTGGGGCCCTGCGCACCGGTATTTCCTTTGTCGCCCTTTGCGCCTTTCAGGCTGGCAATCCATGCGGCTTCACTGCCGGTGAACCCCAGCTGAACAGCCAGCGCATAGGCGGACTGACCATCAAAGGTTCCGGCTTCCTTGGCCTGCTTCACGGCATTGGTGGCCGCATTGGCCGCGTTGGTACTGGCTTTCTCTGCCCGGTCGGCATCGTTCTTTGCCGCCCCCGCGCTGGTGGATGCCGCCCCGGCATTGGTGGCGGCGGTGGAAGCGCTCCCCGCAGCGGCGGTGGCCTGCTGGGTGGCAGTGTTTGCCGCAGCGGTGGCCGTTTTGGTGGAAGCTGCCACGTCGTTCAGGGCTGTGGTGCGGGCCCGTGCGATGTCCTGTAAGGCGGCGGTGTGCTCCGTTTTCGTGTCCTGCAGGGCCCGCTGGGCGGCGGACTTGCTGGCGGCGGCGTTCTTCTCGCTGGCGGCGGACTTGGTCTCACTGCTCTTGGCTTCCTCCGCGCTGTCCTTGGCGGCGGCAGCACTGTTGCTGGCGTTCTCCTCCAGCGTGGCGATGCGTTCCTTGGCAGCGGCCAGCAGCTCGTCGGTGGGGATGCCGGTCACACCGTCCCGCACGATGCCGCAGAGTGCCTCGTCCAGCCGGGTGTCGGTGATCTGGCCCGTGGTGATGCTGGTGGAGCCTGCCGGGCGGGCGATCTCGGCAAGGCAGAGGTCGTAGATCAGCTCGGTGCGGGAGATGGCCGGGGCCGTGGGTGTGCTGGATGCCGTGCCCTGCAGCACCTGCAGGCTGGCGGCTCTGGCACCGGCATCATAGCGCATGATGATGCGGTCGATGCGGGGGAGAGACGGGTCGGCCAGTGGCATGGTCAGGGTGTCGCTCTCCCGCTTGGTGATGGAGTAGCCGGTGAACCGGCTGGGGTGCACCCAGCCACGGCCCGCGCCCACGGTGATCTTCAGCCCGCCTGCGGCTGTCACCGGGAAATCCTCAGCGGAGCTGAACACACCGCTGGTGAGGCCCGCAAGGTAGGCCGCCACGTCTGCGGCATCGAAGTCGTAGTCGTTGGCGGGATATAAAACGATTTTGCTCAAAAGATCATCTCCTTAGCTTGCGCCAGACCGGCGTACCCAGCCGCACGGTGCGGGTGGTGCTGTCGCTCTGGCTTTGGGTGATGACATCGGCCACCCGGACGGTGGCCTTGTAGCCCAGCTCCGGGATGGTGCAGAAGGCCATGTCGCCGGGGAAAAGGCCCTCGGCATCGATGGTCAACTCAATGGAGCCGGTGCGGAGCTGGCCCAGCAGCTTTGTGGTGCCCCGGGCCATGAGCCGTTCGAGGTAGGCTTCGCTCCTGCTGGTCTCGCCCTTTTCCTCGTCCGGCTGCACATCCCGGGCATCCACATACAGCTCCCGCCGGTCGGCTCCGGTGGCATCCGTCAGGCCCACGGTCACGGTGGCCCGGTTCTCGCCCTCACCGGCCCCCTGCACCACGGCGACGTTTGCGTAGTCGCTGTCACCAAAGGCCCACGCGGCCTGCTGCAAGTTGCCCCATTTTGTGCTGAACCTGTTGTTGGGGTCGGCGGTGGGCCGGTAGACCTCGAACAGCAGCTTCTTATCTGCGTTCTTGCCTGCCAGCCGCACCCGGAAGCCCAGGTCGCAGGCCGCGCCGATGGTCATCAGGTAGTCCATGATGCTGCCGCCGGAGGTCTGGGCGGTGTAGGTGGTGTCAAAGCCTACCGGCTCACCCAGCTCCAGCTTGGGCCACGGCTGCATGGCGCTGACCAGCCTGCGCATGGCGGCTTCGGCGTTCTCGTTCTTCACGATGGAGGTACCGGCCCGCTTGGTGAAGATCCACGTTCCCGGGAAACCGGTGACCACTAAGTTGCTGTCCTGATTCTCGTTGCTCCGGTGGCAGATGCGCATGGGCACGTCGCTGTCACTGCGGCGCAGCCAGCGGCCCTCCCGGAGCAGGGAAAGGTTCTCTTCGGTGGGTCTGACTTCCAGCGTCATGCTCCCCTCGGTGTTGTAGGGCTCGTCCCAGTAAAGGCTCACCCATACCTCCACCCGGCCCAGCCGGGCGAGGGTCAGCTCGTCCAAAACGTCCAGCGTCACGAGATCACCTCCGGCAGAATGCCCGAAACCATGGGATAAAAGCGCACCGTCACCTGCAGGCTGGTCTCGCCGCTGTCGGCGGTGGCCTTGAGCAGGTTGTCCCCGGGGGCCAGCTCCAGCAGGTCAGAATCTTCATCCAGCAAAGAAAAGATATTCTCTTCTGTGCCGTCCTCTGTCCGCTTGACGGCCAGCTTGTCGGTGGTGGTGCGGTAGATCTCGATGACCTGCCCCGGGGTCAGGGTGGTCAGGATGCGGATGCTCTGGCCGGTGACGATGTTCAGCACGCACGGGTTGACCACCGTACCGTCGCTCTTGAGGGTGGCCGTGAAGGGCACGCTCAGCGCCCCCGGGTTATAGGCATTCAGCCAGCCGACGGAGGTGCGCACGCCGAACCGGTGGGGCGTGCTGTAATTGATGGGTAGCCTGAAACTGGGCACAAAGCCGTTGATGCAGAAGCTCTGGGCGGTTAGGTCGTACCAGAAGGGTTTCGGGCAGAAGAGCATGAAATCCAGCACCGGGTAGGGGTGGATGCTCTTTGTGTAGGGGGTCTTGGAAAGCACAAAACGGCAGAAGAATTTATCCACAAGATACATTGTGCCGCTGGTGAAATAGGGCAGCTTTTCCAGCAGTAATTCCGCATCCGCATCGCCGTGGGAGCTGTGGCAGTGGATGATGAGCTCACGGCTCACCCCGGCCACGCTCTGGCGCTCCACGCTCACGCCCACCTGGTTCACGCCCTGTGCGGTCTGCACGTCCACGTCTACGCCATTGATGGGGTCGAGGGAGTAGGGCGTGCCGTAAGCCCACCCGATGTCGAGAGTGGCCCCGGCATCCGTGACCAGCTGCAAATGGTCTTTTCTGAATGGCATTGTGGAGCCCTCCTTTCATCGTTTCTGGGCCTTGGCCCGGTCGGCTTCCCAGCGGGCTTCCCGCTGGAGGTCTGCCGCCGTCTGGGCCTTGGAGTAGATATTTTGGATGATGTTGGTGTCACCCTCCCGGTGGTAGTTGTTGGCGGCTGCGGCCACCTGTGCCGTGCCGGATGCGGCCACAGACCGGCTGATGGCCATGTTGTCACTGAGGACAAGGCTGTTGGCCTGCCGCACCATCTCGGCCAGCTTGCTGTTTGCGGCCAGCAGGGCCTCGGTGTTGGCCTCCACAGCGTCGGTCAGGTCTTTGTCCGGGGTGGGGGCCGTCGGCGTGGTGGAGCCGGGTTTTGTGCCTGTGGTGGTCTTGGCGATGTCATCCAAACTGCGCTCCAACTTTGTCTGAACCCCGTCCACATAGGTGGTCACGGTCTTGTAGGAGCGCTCCACGCCGTCCACCAGCTTGGTACCCGCCTCGGTGACGGTCTTGGTCACCCTCTGGGTGATCTTGCCGGTCTCATCCTGCAGCTTCTCGGTGAGCACCTTGGTGGTCACGGTGCTGCCGTCTGCTCTGGTGGTCTTGCTGGTGTCGGTCATGCTCTCGATGACCTTCTGAGAGTTGGTGGAGGTGCCGGAGCTGCTGGGGTTGTTGGCAGCTTCCTGCTGCTTTTTCCGCGCCTCCTGCCGGGCCTTGCGGTCAGCAGCGATCTTGTTGGCGTAGTCCCAGGCGGGGTTGCTGATGTAGTCTATGGTGCCGCCATAGAGCCACGCGACACTGTTATAGGCCGCGATCAGGCCGTTGATGAGGATAATAAAGCCCTCGATGCCCGCCGCCACGATGCGCATCAGGCCCTCGAAGAGGTAGCTCATAAAGTCCTCAACGCCCGCCCAGACATTCTGGAAAGTGTTGGCAATCTCTTTGTTTTTGCCGGAGAAGTTCAGCAGGGCACCCACCAGCATCCCGATGAGGGAGATGACAAAGAGGATGGGGTTTGCGTCCATGGCGGTGTTCAGGGCGATCTGGCTCGTGGTTGCGCTGGCTGCGGCGGGCACGAACTGCGCCACCAGACCCATAGCCATTTGGCTCAGGTTCCTGAACACACCGGAAAGGGCGCTGCCCAGCTGGTTCAGGGCTCCCAGAGCGATGCTGTTGATCTGTGTCTGCTGCTCCTTGGTGCAGGCCTGCCAGAAGTAACTGGCCGCCCACAGACCCAAACTCTCGAGGTCGCCATCCTTGAGGGCCGTTGCCAGCGTCTCGATGGCCCCCAGTGCATCCGTCTGGATGTCAGACTGAATCTGCGCCCAGCCCTCGGTGAACTTTGTGCGGAACTGCTCCGTGATGGTAGCTCCTACGGTAGCAAAATCCGGCCCGTAGGTGGAGAGGGTCTGGGCAATGTTCTGGATGGCCTGCTCTGCCGCCGGTACACCGGTGTTGATGCCGTTGACAAGGCCCTGCGTGACGTTCTCGCCGATCTCGGTGAACACCTTCGAGGGCGAGTGGATGCCCAGCACGTTCTTGACGGTGCTCACCATGCCGTTGACTTTGCCCTTGACTGTGGACACCAGCGTGTCCCACATCCCGGTGATGCCGTTCAGCAGGCCGGTGACGATGTTCTCGCCGATGTGGCCCCACTCATCCATACTGCCGTCCCACACGCCGGTGAGCTTGGCGATGCAGGCAATGGCGGCTTCGCCCAGGTTCTCGATGCTGCGGAGAATGCCGTCTACCAGAGTGGTCAGCAGGGCCGCGCCACAGTTCAGCAGATCTGGCAGATGGGAGATCAGTGCGGCAGAGAACTTGGCAATCAACTCCGCCGCTGCTGTGATCAGCTGGGGCAGGTTGTCGGTGATGCCGATGATGAGCTGTTTCAGCAGCTGGATGCCGGCATCGAAGATCTCGTCCTGATGGTCAGCCAGATACTGCACCAGCTTGGTGATGACCTGCGTTGCTGCCGATGCCAGTCCGGGGATCATCTGAACAACACCTGCGGTCAGGTCTTCCAGAATTCCGCTGGCTGCGTCCAGCATGGCCGCCGGGCCGCTCTCATTCAGAGCGCTCGTCAGGGTATTCAGGCAATCGGTGCCCCAGTTGGCGGCTTCCATCAGGCCCGGCTCCATGGCCTCGAACAGGTCAATACTCAGGTTCTCTGCCGTTGTCTGGAGGCTTTCCATGCTGTGCTGGAAGGTGTCAGTCATGGTCTGGTAGGCGGTGTCGGTCGCTCCGGCACTGTCCACCATCTGGGCCAGCACGCCGTTGAATTTGTCCGCGCCGCCCGATGCCAGCGAAAGAGCGCCGGTTCCGGCCTCCACGCTGGACCATAGCCCGGCAAAGGCGGTGCTGTCACCACCCACGCTGTCATACAGCACTTGCAGCACATCGCCCAGGCTCTTGCCGTCAGCACTCAGCTGGGCAAAGCTCTTGCCGGTCTGCTGCTGTAAAATCTTGCCGACGCTGGACCCGGTGTCGCCCAGCTCGTTCAGCATGGATTTTGTGTAAGTTGTCGCCTCGGCAGTGGCGATACCGTTGGCGGTCATCACGGCCAGACCACTGGACAGGTTTTCTACGCTGACATTGTAAGCAGCAGCCAGCGGGATGACACGGCCCATGCTGGACGAAAGTTCGTCTACGCTGGTCTTGCCAAGGTTCTGCGTGGTCAGCAGCACATCCGAAACGTGGGTCGCCTGGTCGGCGCTCAAGCCGTAGGCGTTCAGGGTAGTGGTCAGGATATCCACGGCGGAGGTCGTGGAGGTAAAACCGGCGGTTGCTAGTTTCGCTGCCTGGCCTGCAAATTCCACAGCGTTGGCCGTGTCCTGCCCGGCGCTGATGGCCTGGTAGGTAGCCTCAGCAATATCCGTGGCCGCAATGCCTATGGTGTTGGACATGTCCGTGATCTGACTGCCCAGCTTCTGGATCGAAAGCTTGCCAAGATCGGCGATGGTTCCGACTTTGGCAAGCGATGTCTCGTAGACGGAGCCGTTCCGGATCGTGCTCTGGGCAAGATTCGTCAGCTGGCTGCTGGCCGTCTTTACCAGGTCTGCTATCAGCGTTCCGGCGGCGACGGTCATGCTGCTGACACCCTGCGTGAAGCCGCTGGTGTCCAACTTGGTGTTGCCGGTAACGCTAAAATCAAATGCCACTGTGTCCACCTCTCAATCGGAGCGCGGGCACAGGGGCACAGGCTGCTATAACTTGATTTCTACCTCCCGCTTACATGCGGGGTTTTTGCATTTTACCCACAAACCGTGGGCGCAGGCCTCGGGAGCCGCCCACACGGGCAGCGCTCTGCCGCAGAAGGGGCAGGGCACCGGGGCGCGGGAATCAGCCGAAGCGGTCGAGGAAAGCGTCCTCGTGCTCTTGCAGGGTCTCGTTCCGCTTCACCCCCTTCAGCCCATCCGGCAGGGCGAAGCGCTCTTTCAGGGTCTCGTAGTAGTCTCGGTCGGCCCTGTCCATACCGGAGGTGTCCTTGCCCCGGATCTCCACGATCTTGCCCAGCGGCGTTTCCGGCGGCAGGGCGTGCAGCAGTGCTTTGAAGCGCCACCAGTGCACCTTGTCAGCAGTCAGGTCGATGCCGTAGGCCTGCTGAAAGGCCCCCACGATGTAGTCGGCATCGCACCGGTAGTCCAGCACAGGCTCGTCCTGCGGGTCGCCGCTGCCAGTCCCGGTGCGTTCCTCGTCCTCTGGGCCGCCGCCCTGGCAGAAGCGCACCAGAGATTCAAAGGCTTCCGGATATTGCGCCACCGGAATCGGCTCCACAAAGAAGAGCGGGATGGCCGATGCAATCAGCCGGGCGCTGTCCTCGTTGGTCTTGACACGGCGGGTGCGGATCAGCAGCCAGGCCATGGGCCTGAAGTCAGGGTCGATGGCGCGGCCCTCCCACTCGGTAGGCAGGGTGTCCGTCAGCAGGTCATGCATTGTCCAGTGCCTCAAGCTCTGCCTTCAGCTGGGCACGGCGGGCGGCCTTTGCCGCTTCCTGTGCCCGGAAATCCACCACGGCGGGATGTGCCTTGACTGCGGCCCGGCGCTGCTCACGGTTCATGGGGGCAGGGATGGCCTGTGCTGCCGAAACCTGCGCCCGCTCCTCGGTGGGGTGGATCAGCGCGCTGACACTGGCCTTTTCTGCGGCCATAGCCTCGGCAAAGGCCTTGCTGACCGTCAGGCAGGTACTGAAGTTGCTGCCGTCCAGCCCCAGCTTCTCAGAAGCACCCTCGCCCAGAACTTCGTCCAGATAGTCCATAAAGATGCGGCACTGGAAGCGCAGCCAGGCAGGGTAATCACTCTCAGGGGTGTAGCGGCTGCCCTCCGTCCGAGCACGTTCCTGCTGCCGGGTCTGTGCAGCCAGCATCCGATCCACGTCGTTGGCGTTCAGGGTGGAAAAATCAAAGTCAATGCCGTTGATGATCATGGAAAATCCTCCTGTTACAAAAGGGCCCCCGTTCACCGGGAACGAGGGCTGTATGAATCATTGAAAATCGGGTTAGCCTGCTGCGGCTACGGTCAGGTAGTCGAACTCAACCGGAACGCCAACACCCTTCACATCGCAGGCAAAACCTGCGGAGTTGCTGGCGGAGCCGCTTGCATCGGCAGTGACAATAAAGGCAGCTGTGCCCTTCTCGCCCTTGCCGGTCTTTGCGCTGAAGTAGATATAAGGGAAAACCACCTCAGTGCCGGAGCCGAACTTTATCTTGTGGGAGAGCAGGAAATCCTGCGCAGGGTCGCCCACGCAGCGGTTTCCGTTCAGGGAGAAGGTGCGCTGGGTCTCACCCTTCTCGGTGACAGTACCTGCGCGGATATAGGCCACGTCCTCGGTGGAAGCATTCAGGGCACCGGAGTGCTCCTTGACACGCTCTGCAAACACGACCCAGTCGCTCTCCTTGGTCTGGGTGGCGGCATCAGTCTGGATGGCAAAGATGAAGTCATCGGCCTTTTCGGTGCCGGTGTAGTCCGCGCTGGGCACGATGCCCTTCTTGGTCTTGAGCGCGGCCAGGGTTTCGGAAACAGTCATAGGATGGTCTCCTTTCAAAGTTTGGGTTGATAGTAGATGAGCCGGAGCTGCATCTGCATTTTGCAGCTTCCGGAACCGTCAGTGACGATGTAGCCGGTGGAGGTGACTTCAATGCTCTGGGCCTCCTTGCCGTGCCCGCATTTGCTCAGGTCAGGCAGGATGCCGCAGTCATTTTGTTCCATTACCCAGTCGGCCAGCTGTTCAAAGAAGCCGCTGTTCTCAATGGTGAGCACATCGGTCTCTCCGAACTCC
>ENA-UEOR01002230-UEOR01002230.1-human-gut-metagenome-genome-assembly--contig:-NODE-2230-length-10740-cov-16.264841_pt1 | contig 10740 bp, 10 predicted proteins | sample MGYA00242887_ERZ507890 | MGnify/ENA primary metagenome ERZ507890 (study PRJEB26167, sample SAMN06115431) | human gut metagenome | host: Homo sapiens | place: China:Guizhou | collected 2014-10-21...
ATTGAAACCGCCGTGTACCGAACGGTACGCACGGTGGTGTGAGAGGACGGCGGTTAGCCACCGCCTCCTACTCGATTTATTCATATAGTCCGTTGTAACAAGGCAAGGGGTAATCAGTCTCAAAATCTCTGCACAAAGTAATAAATCGCTTGGCAGAAGTTGTTAAAAACTTATCTTTATGATGAATTATATGGAAATTTCGGCTGAAACTCAACCCCTCTACTTTGACAGTACAAATCAAGCCTTGTCGCAGAGCCGGAAGAATCATTCGATGCGGTAATACAGCAATTCCTAATCCATTGATTGCAGCATTGACCAGTGCTGTTGTGCTCGTTGCTTCCCATACTGGTGTAATGTGGATGCCAGCCTGTTCAACTACACGGTTAAACACCTCTCGTGTGCCACTGCCTTTTTCTCGCAAGAGAAATCGCTGTCTTTGAAAATCTTCTATGGATATAACTTGCCCCTGTGTCCAGCCTTTATCCGTACCGCATATAACACTCAAATGATCTTCCATGTAGGCTTCCGAAACGATATTTGGATCATGTGCAATACCTTCGATCAACGCACAATCCAATTCATTTGCCAAAATTTTTTGTTCCAGACGTTCTGATTGCTCAACGGTAACTCTGACATCAAGCTCTGGGCAGAGTTCAGAGAATGCCTTTACATAGTTCGGTAAAAACTGCGAGCCGATGGTGATGCTTGCACCAATACGGAGAACTCCTTTAGAATCCCAATCACGCAACCCTGTTTCCATATCTGAAAACAAGTCGGATATATGTATCGCATATTGAAGAAAATGCTGACCTGCATCGGTGATTTGCAATCGTCTGCCGATTCTGTCAAACAGGTGTACTCCGTAATATTGCTCCAGTTCCTTAATGGCAAGGCTGACTGCTGGCTGTGTCATTTGTAAAACTTCCGCTGCTTTGGTGGAATTATATCCATTTTCGCATACGGTACGAAATATTATCATGTGTCGTATCGTCATAACAATCCCCTTATATAAAAATACTTATCCTTTCTGTAAAATTATATTATTTCCCTTATCAGAAATCAAGCGGTATAATGTTAATAAACATAGAAAGGACGGCATTTTTAGAAGTGAATAGCTTGCAAAAATACAAAAAATTGTTTTTCTCCACTTTCAAACTGAGTGCTAGCACTTTTGGCGGTGGATTTGTAATCATTCCGTTGATGCGAAAGAAATTCGTGGAGAAACTTGGTTGGATTGAATATGGTGCAGGGCATTCTTGCCGGACTTCGCCCTGCGGTCATTGCAATGATCGCATCAGCGGGTATCTCACTGTTGATTATGGCACTCTACGGACAGAGAACGCTTCCGAATGATTTGGCATCTTTGGACTTGATTGCTGCGATTATTTTTGTTATTGGCATTATTGTTTTAAGAAAGTGGAAACCGAATCCGCTTTGGGTTATGGCAGGTTCGGGATTTGCAGGAATCATCCTGTATTCACTTGTATAAGAGAGGAGGCGCAGTTATGAAATATACGATAAAGGCAGGAGTCCTTTATAAAAATGAATCTCAGCTTGCCTTGGTAAGAATAAAAAGTGCGTTGCTCGGTCCGCAAAGAAAGATTCTCAGCATCGCAGGTGAGTTGCTTTTGACGGCGGACGCCCGTTATCTCGATGAATCAAAAGCAAGTTCCGGTGATGTAAGAAATCGGGAATATTTACTGACCGACAACGAAAATCAGTTAGTCGGTTCTGCTCGCCCCGGATATGTAGATGGTGATGATCCCAATGTGGTGGGTTGGCCAATTTGCAGAATGCCAAGAGTTGACCATGCCAATATTGTTGTGAACGGCGAAGAATATCTTTTGACAATGCACAATAGCCAGAATTATTCTTTGATAAACGCCCACAATTCGGAGGTTCTTCGTATTATGCACAAGGGTATTGCAGGAGGATGGGCTGTGGAAGATATTTGCGGTTTTGTCCCGGAAATTATTTGCGGTATATTTATCTTTTGCAGATATATAGAACAAGAAAATGAATTTCTGATTGTGTAGAAAAGGTGTTGATATGAGTAAGTATTTGATTGAAAATTTATTTGGCATAGAGGGATGGAGCATTGCCTGGTATGGTGTAATTATTGCCGTCGGTATGGTTTTAGGTGTAATACTTGCAATTTACCGAGCCAGAAAACAAGGTCTCAAGGACGATCTGATATTTGACTTTATTCTTCTTGCATTACCTATTGCAATTGTCTGCGCCAGAGGATATTATGTCGTATTTGAGTGGAACAGTTATTCCGGCGATATTCTTACCATCTTCAAAATATGGAAAGGCGGGCTTGCCATTTATGGTGGAGTGATTGGCGGTCTGGTTACGGCAATTTTATTTTGCCGCCATCACAAATTTCCTTTGTTCCGTTTTCTGGATTTAGTCGTTCCAAGTCTTGTGCTTGGACAAGCAATCGGACGTTGGGGTAATTTTGTAAATCAAGAAGCGTTCGGCAATTTGGTTACAGATTCATCGTTGCAGTTTTTTCCTTATGCCGTATATATTGACGTACTTGGAGAATGGCATCAAGCAACATTCTTCTATGAAAGTATGTGGAATTTGTGTCTGTTGACTACCATGCTAATTGTCAGTAGAAAAAATCCACAGGCAGGAACTCTGACCTGTATGTATTTTGTGATTTACGGTCTTGGAAGATTTTTGATTGAAGGACTGCGTACTGACAGTCTCTATCTGATGCCAGGTGTCCGCGTGTCGCAGGTGTTGTCTGGCTGCCTGATTCTATTGGGTGTTTTACTTGTAGGTATTATTCGCAGAAGGAAGGATATACAGGCATGAAACTAATTTGCTCTTTATTTATCACATTCTTAAAAATCGGTGCGTTCACCTTTGGCGGCGGATACGCTATGATTGCGCTGCTTGAAAATGAGTTCGTTGAAAAGAAAAAATGGCTTGAAAAAAGCGAGTTTCTGGACATGGTTGCGGTAGCCGAATCCACGCCAGGACCAGTCGCCGTCAACAGTGCGACTTACATTGGTTACAAAATTGCAGGATTTGCGGGTGCAACCATGTCCACACTTGCTGTCTGCATTCCATCTTTCTTTGTAACTTCTGCCTTCTTGGTCTTTAAATGCTCCTCATTAAGCCTGTTTACTATCTGGCTCTCTTTAAGTGCACCATGTCCGACAGCTGCAAGAATAGAATCCCAGTCTTTAAAGCCATATTTGTTAAGACATTTTTCAACATATTCAGGCTTGGTAATGTCAGAAAGAACGATTCCTTTAGTCTTACAGTAGTTAGCAATCATTTCCTTACCCTTAATGATATTATCTTCCTTTAACTCCTGCTTAAACCACTGGTTAATCTTATTCTTTGCCTGTGTGCTCTTTACAATTGAAAGCCAGTCACGGCTTGGTCCCTTGGAATTCTGCGATGTTATAATCTCGATTCTGTCACCATTCTTAATAACATAATCAATAGTAACAAGCTTTCCATTAACTCTTGCACCTACCATTTTATTACCTACAGCACTGTGGATACTGTACGCAAAATCTATAGGGCATGAACCTGCAGGAAGGTTCTTGACATCACCCGAAGGTGTAAAGCAGTATACGCTGTCTGAGAAAAGATTAAGGTCATTCTTAATAGATGATAAGAATTCCTTGTTATCAGACATTTCCTTCTGCCATTCAAGAATCTGTCTTAACCAGCTAAGCTTTGCTTCCTCACTCTGGTTGTCCTTCTCACCGGTCTTTCCCTCTTTATATTTCCAGTGGGCTGCAATACCATACTCAGCAATCTTATGCATTTCGTAAGTTCTTATCTGTATCTCAAACGGCTGTCCGTTAGATGCGATAAGTGTTGTATGGAGCGACTGGTAATTATTAGGCTTAGGCATAGCAATATAATCCTTGAAACGTCCCGGAATAGGCTTATACATTTCGTGTATTACACCAAGTGCCGCATAACAGTCTTTTACAGTGTCAACCTTGATTCTTACTGCAAATATGTCATATATCTGGTCAAGCGTCTTATTCTGGTTAACCATTTTTCTGTAGATTGAGAAAAAATGCTTAACTCTTCCGTCTATCTCTGCCTCAATACCGGCATTGCTTATATGCATGCCGACTTCTTTAATTATGCTCTTTATAAATGCTTCCCTGCCCGGTCTGTTTAAGTTGACCTGTTCAACAAGATCATTATATACATCAGGCATAAGATATTTCATTGATAAATCATCAAGCTCTACCTTAATCTTAGAAATACCTAACCTGTGGGCAATTGGAGCATATATTTCCATTGTCTCTCTTGATTTCTCAATCTGCTTTGCCGGTGACTGATACTGCATTGTACGCATATTATGCAGTCTGTCGGCAAGCTTTATAAGAATAACTCTTATATCCTTTGCCATTGCAAGAAACATTTTTCTAAGGTTTTCCGCCTGGACCTCAATCTTATCATGCTGGTAATTGAGCTGGGTCAGCTTTGTTACACCATCTACTAACAGTGCTACCTCATCACCAAATTCTCTTGCAACATCTTCACTTGTCATAACTGTATCTTCAACAACATCATGAAGAAGACCTGCAATAATTGACTCCTTATCAAGCTCTAATTCAGCCAGAATAATAGCAACACATAAAGGGTGGATTATATATGGCTCACCCGATTTTCTGAACTGTCCCTCATGTGCCTTTCTTGCGGTCTCGTATGCCTTCTCGATATCAGACAGATCTGTAGATGGGTGGTATTTCTTTATAGCTGCAATAAGATCCTTATATAATTCCTCAGGACTTGTAAAATCTGCTGGTGTATCCACCGCTCTTTCAACCTGATTAGTTTTGTTATGGCTTGCGCCTGGTAACTCTATATTCTCTGGCATACGTGCCTCCATTCTCTGGTAATTGTCCAGCGTTATAGTTTTCTTAAGCCCATTATTTATACACTGGCATATGTTCTTTCCATAAATTCTCTTGTAGCCACTGCATTCTCAGGAACAGTATTTTCCAGTGTGCAGTGTACATATGGCTTATGCTCCTTAATCTTCTTTAACAGAAGTAGATAATTAAGACCTCCTCCGGTCACCGGATTACCCTTTCCTGTACCTGCTGCCACTGACTTAAGCTCACTGCCTTCAACAATATAATCCTTGCAGTGAACAACAGCAATATCCTTTAATAACAGATCAAATGCTTTCTCAATAATCTCATCCTGCTGTGCAAGATTATCAACACATAAAAGATTAACCGGGTCGAATATAATCTGAAGATTAGGTGAATCAATAGCATCAAGCACCTTTCTAGCACGTTCAACAGTGTATACAATGTGCTTCCATACAGGCTCGATTGCCACAATAACACCAAACTGTTCAGCATATTTAACTATTGGTCTTAAATTATCAATAAAGCACTGAAGTGCCTCCTCACTGTGATTAGCCGGCTCATACTTGTACTCCTCATTAACTGCACCAGTCTCAGTACCAACAACTCCACAACCAAGAATACTTGCAAATCTTATATGCGCCTTATACTTCTCAACAATCTCCTTATGCTTCTCAGGATTAGGATTGCAAAGGTTAAGGTAACATCCAAGTACTGCAACATCAACCTTATTCTCTGTACATAATTCCTTAATATACATAGCAAGCCCCGGAGTCATAGTCTCCACACCCGGCTTGAACTCCTTGATAGACTTACTGAGTGCAATATGCATACAGTGAAAACCCTGTGCATGTATATTAGGTATAAGCTCCTCTAATGGAGCGTATGCAACATCATGTGCTCTTATTCCGATTCTCATAAAAAACCACCTTTCCGTCAATTACAAACACTTTTGAAAGATTATACTATATATTACATAAAAAAACCAGTAAATATCTGCGACTTTTCCAAGCTGTATGGGCGTTAATGCTGCTATATACAAAAGAGCGGTGAGAGAAAACTCGTTCAAGCGAAGCGCGTTTGTTTTCTCTCACCGTAATAAACTCTGTATACACCTTCATCTCAATTATGAATACAGCTTTACATTATTAATTAATCCTGTATCTCCAAGTGCCTTATAATATGTAACAAGTGGTATAAAACTCTGTGCAAATCCTTTCGTGCTGTCACCAGAAACAACAACAGCATCATCTATAACCTTTTTAGAACCAACTCCTGCCCTGCCTGTGTTATTAATATTAGTTTCAAATGTTTTGAAACCATACTCAAGATATTTCTTATCACCTGTAAGTTCATAGGCAATTGCCAGTGATTCCAGAAGAAGTGTGTTATTTCCATTCCTTGAAAGTGAAGGAAGCTCCTTATAATAGAACAAACCATTGTCAAGAGTGCAATTCTCTACAATATCATCAATTGCTCTTATAAGCATCTGCTTAATATCTTCTCTTGGAAATACCCTGTAATATCTCATTACGCTTCCTGCAGCTACTGATATCATAAATCCTACTCTTATAAGAGTATTGTCCGTATATGGAGCAAGCCAGTTGCCATACTCCTCTTCCCATATCTTAAAGCTGTCAATAATCCACTCACATTTTGCAAGCCATTTTTCATCTCTTGTCTCCACATATAATGCAACAAGTGCACGTAAAGCCCAGCCAGTTTCTCTCGCATTGGCTTCTCCCGGTTTTGCATACATTGGTGTATCCAGAAGTCTTAATATGTTATCACCTATACTTATTGCTGTCTCAAGACCTCTCTCATCACCTGTAAAATGATAATAATCAATTACTCCTTCAACCCATTCATGTGAGCATACCATTATTCCATTCTTACAATGGCCTGCTGTATGTTCCCACTGTCCGCCTATTCTTAATGGATTCTTGCTGTAATGGCATACATCAACATCCATCTGATGCTTTGCTGAAACTATTAAATAGTCAAGGAATCTTCTGATTCCAGTTCTTGCATACATAAGAGCACATGAATGCGGATAATCATATTCATTATTACTCCATACAGGTTTTCCGCCGCCTCTTCCCTGTAAAGTATATCCCATATCAATAGAATCGCCCCAATTCAGCATGCCGTAGCATCTTGAATGATTATCAGCCCTTGCAATAAGTGCGATTTCAACTTCATCCACAAGATGTTCAGGGAATACATCCATACACACTTCTGCCTTCTTGAATTCCTCTGGTGCTATGCATGGTCTGTCAGGCATCTGGTATATTGTACTTCTGTTATCAAGCTCCCACATCTGCATATCCGGTTCATGGAAATGCATCAGGAATCTCTGTTCTTTCGCCATACCAGACTGCATAACAACATTTCCAATATCCTCTGGAACAAGCATAACAGCTACTCCGCCGTCATACGCCTTAACTGCCTTCGGATAATTCTGCTGTGCCTGATATACAGTTATACACAATCCATCATTTCCATCAGTATAATCTGCAAGAAATGTACCATAGAATACCTCTGCAAAATGTTCATTTGCTTCCTTTACAAGATATGCATCATCGATAATCTTATTAACCTGCACTCCATCTCTTCCGATATAGAAATCAGTCTTATAATTAGAGCTTCCGACAAGTGTTCTTACATTAGAAACGGGAGCTTTGCCCGATATCATCTCTAATTCCCCTGTTCCTCTTGTATGATATACCGGCCCACTCTCTTTAGAATTATCTGTAAGTACATCTCCACATCCGGTAGAGTCATTATCCATATTAATGTGCATATCAAACAAATCATCACTTGCAGTAACTGTCTCATCTGGTTTTGCATAAAATACCAGTGATTTAATATGAAGCTCATCATAAGTCGTATTAATAATTCTGTATGATACATCAATCCATGACTTAGCTGCATATGATGTAAGTGTTATCTCAAAATCAACTTTTTTGTTATTAAGAATGTTACTTCCTTTAGCCCTGATTACACATTTTACAGGACCTGCGTCTATAATCTTCCACTCGCCAATATTAATGTCGTATAATCCCATATCATCTTTCAGATATGGTCCTTCAAAATTCTGAGCAGTATAATGTTTTCTTCCATCATCAAGTGTTTCAAATATATTCTGGGAATTATTATTTACTGTAAATGTAACACAACCTGTATCAACTCGCAGTCCCTGCTCAGTCTGAGTAACAGATACTCCTTTTTCTTCATACTTTCCATCAGACTCTTTTTCAAACTCAAGCACTGCGCCCTTATTAGCCGGAATATCAGCAAGAAAATCCACATACAGGTATCTTATGCTTCCATCTGGATGCTTTGATGTAATCTTTGGCTGAACCATACATTTTCTGCCATTCTGTGTAATGGCTATCCTGTCAGCACTCTTTAACTCACCTTCCTTAAAAGGAAGTGCTATGCCTGCCGGTTCCTGCAATCTGTCATACCTGTAAAGCTTGTCAAAATAAATTTTCATTATATGTACCCTCCATTGTTTGTCACGAGCAAATCTGCTATAATTGTACAACAGATTTAAATCATTTGCTATAGTCTTAATATAGCATTCATAATTCTGTAATTCATGTGATAAGATGTCATTATCAGCTAATAATACAGATTTATTGCAACTTTTAGAAAGAAGGTTTATATTATGCATTATTGCTAACGGACCAGGGGTGCGCACCTCTCTTTTTGTAAGTGGATGCACCCACCGATGCAAAGGTTGTTTTAACGAAATCGCATGGGACTTTAATTATGGCAGGGACTTCACAGACGATACAATTAAAGAAATCATTGATTCCCTTGCTCCAGACTATGTTACAGGGCTCACACTTCTGGGAGGTGAACCATTTGAACACAGCAACCAACAGGGACTCCTTCCACTGCTGAGGGAAGTACGCAGAATATATCCTGACCTGAGTATATGGTGTTTTACAGGATATCTGTTTGACAAGGATATTGTTGGAAGAATGTGCAATGAATGGAAAGAAACTAAAGAAATGCTTCAATACATTGACGTCATAGTTGACGGCAAATATGAAGAAGACAAGAAAGATATGATGCTTCAGTTCAAGGGTTCATCAAACCAGAGGACAATCCTTGTAAAAGAATCACTCGAATCAGGTAACATCGTACTTCTGTACGATTAATAATAAAAAGGAGTTTACACAATGTCACAGAAAGTTAATATTAAGAAATTAAGTCCTAACGCTTGTATCCCAACATACGGAACAGAATTCTCAGCCGGAGCAGACCTCTACTCAGGAATGTCCGAAGCTGTAACAGTTATGCCAGGCACAACTGAATTCATCAAAACAGGAATAGCAATGGAGATACCTGCAGGACTCGTAGGACTCATCTACGCAAGAAGTGGAATGGCATGCAAAAAAGGTCTTGCCCCAGCCAACAAAGTAGGCGTAATAGATTCTGACTACAGAGGTGAAATCATAGTAGCCCTCCACAATCACTCAGATAATCCTGTAACCATAGAGCCAAAAGACAGAATTGCACAGATAGTCTTAGCTCCATACATCACAGCAGACTTCAACGAAGTAGAAGAACTCGACGATACAGAAAGAGGCGAGGGCGGCTTTGGCTCAACCGGCACAAAGTAAAAATAAGCCTCTTGCTTATGCTTTCAGCATGTTGCAAGAGGCATTTTAATCCCATCACATTCCATCTTGCAAAATGCCGAAGGCATAAGCAAGATGGAATTTCTATTCCCGCCACATCTCTCCCAATTTCGCCTTGCACCATGCCGAAGACATAAGCAAGGCAAATTAATGTAGATTAAACGGGCAGCATATTATTATGCTGCCCGTTTTCACTACATAAATTCAGTCTTTCCTTACTTATAAGTCACATTTGCATGATTAATTACGTAATCCTGTGCCTTCTGTACAAGCATAGCCTTTACAATCTTATCTTTGCCATATTTCTCTTCAAATGTTGATTCATTAGAAAATCCATTAGCAGATGCAAAGTCATCAAGTTCGCCCTTATAATCATACTCTCTCATTGAAATATTCTGATCCTTGACGATAGCTTCCATTATTAACTGCTGTGTTACAGACTTCTTAACAAAATCATCAAAACTGATTCCGTACTGCTGCTGACAATACTCATCCTTTGAAAGATTTGAGAAATCAGCATAGAATCCAATAGATTCCTGTAATCTTGATGTGACCTCATCCATAAGAGAATCAGGGTATCCGGTTACCTTGAATGTATCCTGTAATGTTGCGAGAACATCTTCCTGTATAGCATCATCAACCTTTGAATCAATATCACTCTGGAGTGATTCCTTAATTGACTCTCTATATTCTTCTACTGTATCATATCCAAATGTCTCTTTAACATATGCATTAGTTATCATTGGAACATTTGCCTGTGCAACTGTCTGCATTGTAAGTTCAAATACAACTCTCTGTCCTCTATATAATTCTGTACTGTAGTCTTCAGGAATATCAACAATAAGAACCTTAGTCTGTCCTGCAGTCATTCCATACAAAGCCTGTTCAAGTTCATCAAGTTCCAGTCCAAGTGTATCTGTACCAAGAATCATTGTTGTTCCATCTGTATTAGTCAGACCTGATAATGTTGCACCTGAAGATGTAGCTGTATAAGTAACAAGAATCTGGTCAGAATCCATTGCACCTCTGCTTACTTCTGTGTAAGTTGTATTATCTGTTACATCCTGCTTTATCTTCTTCTCAATAAGTTCATTCTCAATAGAAGTTCTGTCAACCTCAACAGCTATATTTTCATATTGTCCAACCAGTATTATCCATATAATAATACGTTATACGAACAGACTTTTTTTCATATGATGCTTTGAAGGAAATTTGTA
>ENA-UEOR01002238-UEOR01002238.1-human-gut-metagenome-genome-assembly--contig:-NODE-2238-length-10712-cov-4.176775_pt1 | contig 10712 bp, 12 predicted proteins | sample MGYA00242887_ERZ507890 | MGnify/ENA primary metagenome ERZ507890 (study PRJEB26167, sample SAMN06115431) | human gut metagenome | host: Homo sapiens | place: China:Guizhou | collected 2014-10-21...
TTGATCACCACATCTGGCTCGCCCACGCCGAGGTACGCGCCCGCCATGAAGGGCACGTCCTGCGGAATGTTGGCGAACACCACCAGCTTGGCGCAGCCGAGGCCGTCACGGTCGCGGGTGGCTTCGGCGACATCAAGGATGCGCTGGCCGAGCAGGGCCACGGCATCCATATTGATGCCGGAGCGCGTCGAGGCCACGTTGATGGAGGAGCAGATGCGGTCCGTGGTGGCGAGGGCTTCCGGCAGGGCATCGATAAGATTGCGCTCGCCGGGCGTGATGCCTTTTTCCACCAGCGCGCCGAAGTCATTTCCCTTCAGGTTGCCCACTGCGGAATAGCTGATTTTCTCAGTGTCGAGCACTGCTCTCTCCGCCGCCGCTCAGGCTTTCTTTGACTTCGCCACCTCCTCCGCCGCTTCCGAGCTGATCAAGAACGCCGGTGCGGTGCCCGCGGCCAAGTAACCATCCCCGGGAGACCTCCCCTGACCCGAATCCCGGGCCAGGGGCATTCCCCGTTCCGGACCAGAAAGGAACCGACTATGCGTTCAAAGAATACAGGGGCCCGCAAGGCCCTGGAAACCGTGATCCATCTGATTTTCCTGCTGTGCGGCATCGTGGCCGTGGGCTTCGTGCTGGTCATCAGCGTGTACCTGATCATTTCGGGCCTGCCCGCCATCCGGGAGATCGGCCTGTTCAAATTCCTGTTCGGCCAGGTCTGGGACCCCACCAACACCACCACCGGGGCCCAGTACGGCATTCTCCCCTTCATCCTCACCTCCATATACGGCACCGCCGGGGCCATGGTCATCGGCGTGCCCATCGGCCTGATGACGGCCATCTTCCTCTCCAAGCTGGCCCCGGCCCCGGTGGCCGCCGTGATCCGCACCGCCGTGCAACTGCTGGCGGGTATCCCGTCGGTGGTATACGGCCTGGTGGGCATGATCGTGCTGGTGCCGCTGATCCGCACCACCTTCTCCCTGGGGTCCGGCGCCTGTCTGCTGGCGGCCATCCTGGTGCTGTCCATTATGGTGCTGCCCTCCATCATCAACGTGTCGGAGACGGCCCTGCGGGCGGTGCCCCGGGAGTACGAGGAGGCCAGTCTGGCCCTGGGAGCCACCGCCGCCGAGACGTATTTCCGGGTCAGCCTCCACGCCGCCCGCAGCGGCGTGGCCACCGCCGTGGTGCTGGGCGTGGGCCGGGCCATCGGCGAGGCCATGGCCATCATCATGGTGGCCGGAAACGTGGCCAATATGCCGGGGCTGTTCCAGTCTGTCCGGTTTCTCACCACCGGTATCATCTCCGGCATGTCCTATGCCCCGGTGGGCAGCCTGTATCAGCAGGCCCTGTTCTCCATCGGCCTGGTGCTGTTTCTGTTCATTATGCTCATCAACGTATTTCTCAACGTGTTCATCAAAAAAAGGAAGGAGGACTGACCCATGGAGGAAAAGCTGTCGCCCCGCCGCCGTCTGTATGACAGAGGGCTGCGGTTTCTGGTATGGCTGTGCGCGGGGCTGACCTGCGCCCTGCTGCTGTTTCTCATCGGCTATATCTTCTATCGCGGAGTGCCGGGCATCACCTGGTCCCTGCTGACCAGCCAGACCAGCTATATCAAGGACACCGTGGGCGTCCTGCCCAACATTCTCAACACCCTGTATATCATCGTGGCGGCCATGGTCATCGTCCTGCCCCTGGGGGTGGGGGCCGCCATCTATCTGACGGAGTACGCCGCCAACCGCCGCCTGGTGGCCGTCATCGAGTTCGCCACCGAGACCCTGACGGGCATCCCCTCCATCATCTTCGGCCTGGTGGGTATGCTGCTGTTTGTGCAGCGGCTGGGCCTGAAGGCGGGCATCCTGGCCGGCAGCCTGACGCTGGTGGTGATGATTCTGCCCACCATCGTCCGCACCACCCAGGAGAGCCTGAAAACCGTGCCCCAGTCCTATCGGGAGGGGGCCCTGGGCCTGGGAGCCGGAAAGTGGCACATGATCCGCACCGTGGTGCTGCCCGGGGCCGTGGACGGCATCGTCACCGGCTGCATCCTGGCGGTGGGCCGCATTGTGGGCGAAAGCGCCGCCCTGCTGTATACGGCGGGCTTCGGCCTGGAGCTGGTGGGCTTTATCAAGTCCCTGCACACCTCCGCCGCCTCCCTGACCGTGGCCCTGTATGTCTACGCCACCGAGCGGGGCGAGACGGCCCTGGCCTTCTCCATCGCCACCATCCTGATGGTGCTGACCCTGCTGATCAACCTGACCGCCTCCCTGGTGGGGCGGAAGCTGCGAAAGAAATGAGGCAATTTATGGAACCGATTCTTGAGGCCAAGAGCCTGAACCTGTGGTACGGGCCCAATCGCGCCCTCCACGATGTGTCCGTGGCCATTCCGGAGCGGCAGATCACCGCCTTTATCGGCCCCTCCGGCTGCGGCAAATCCACGTTCCTGCGGACGCTGAACCGCATGAACGACCTGATCCCCTCCGTGAAGATCGAAGGGGAGGTGGACTTCCACGGGAAGAACATCTATGACGCCAGGGTGGACCCCACCCTGCTGCGCAAGCGCATCGGCATGGTGTTCCAGAAGGCCAACCCCTTCCCCATGAGCATTTATGACAACGTGGCCTACGGGCCCCGGACCCACGGCATCCGCAGCCACGCCAAGCTGGACGACATCGTGGAGCGCTCCCTGCGCTCCGCCGCCATCTGGGACGAGGTGAAGGACCGGCTGAAAAAAAGCGCCATGGGCCTCTCCGGCGGCCAGCAGCAGCGTCTGTGCATCGCCCGGGCCCTGGCCGTGGAGCCGGAGGTGCTGCTGATGGACGAGGCCACCAGCGCCCTGGACCCCATCTCCACCTCCAAAATCGAGGACCTGGCCCTGGAGCTGAAGGAGCACTACACCGTGGTCATGGTCACCCACAATATGCAGCAGGCGGCCCGCATCTCCGACAACACGGCCTTTTTCCTGCTGGGCGAGCTGGTGGAGTTCGGCAGAACGGAGCAGCTGTTCTCCGCCCCTGCCGACAAGCGCACCGAGGACTACATCACCGGGAGGTTCGGATAATGAGAAGACAGTTTGACCAGCAGCTGGCGCTGCTGAACCGGGAGCTGATTGAAATGGGTGCCCTGTGCGAGGAGGTCATCGCCCTGGCCTCCAAGGCCCTGACGGAGGGAGACCCCGATATGGCCGCCCGGGTGGCCCCCCTGGACACCGAGATCGACCAGAAGGAGCGCACCATCGAGTCCCTGTGCCTGAAGCTGCTGCTGCAGCAGCAGCCGGTGGCCCGGGACCTGCGCCAGATCTCCGCCGCCCTGAAAATGATCACCGACATGGAGCGCATCGGCGACCAGGCCCAGGACATCGCCGAGATCGTCACCTTCCTGAAGGGGCGCACCGCCGAGCATGACGACATTCTCTGCCAGATGGCCCGGGCCACCATCTCCATGGTCACAGAAAGTGTTGACGCATTCGTAAAACATGATACAATAAAAGCAGAGGCCGTTCTGGCCGCCGACGACACCGTGGACGCCTATTTCCGCCAGGTGAAGCAGGCCCTGATCTCCCGCATCGCCGCCGACCCCGGCGACGGGGAGTACGCCCTGGACCTGCTGATGATCGCCAAGTATTTCGAGCGCATCGGCGACCACGCTACCAACATCGCCGAGTGGGTGATTTTTTCCATCACCGGCCGGCACAAGGAGGGATAACCCATGATCTGGTGCGTAGAGGACGATGCCAGTATCCTTGATATTGAGGTATACACCCTGCAGTCCACCGGGTTCCAGGCCCAGGGCTTTGCCGACGGCGGGGCTTTCTGGTCCGCGCTGGAGTCGGCCCGGGAACTGCCGGAGCTGGTGGTGCTGGATGTGATGCTGCCCGGTGTGGACGGTGTGGAGCTGCTGCGCCGTATGCGGGCCGCCCCTGCCACCCGTTCCATCCCCGTTGTCATGGCCACCGCCAAGGGCGCGGAATATGACAAGATCCAGGCCCTGGACCTGGGCGCGGACTACTATCTGACCAAGCCCTTCGGGGTCATGGAGCTGGTGTCCTGCGTGAAGGCGGTGCTGCGCCGCTGCGCCCGGCCCAGCCACGTGCTGCACCTGTCCGGCTTGAGCCTGGACCAGGACGCCCACACCGTCTCCTGCGACGGGCAGCGGGTGCCCCTGACCTATAAGGAATACGAACTGCTGCGGCTGCTTTTGTCCCACCCCGGCATGGCCTTTACCCGGGACCAGCTGATGGCCCAGGTATGGGGCACCGATTACTGCGGCGAGACCCGCACCGTGGACATGCACATCCGCACGCTGCGCCAGAAGCTGGGCCCCTACGGCAGTCTCATCCAGACCGTCCGCAACGTGGGCTACCGGCTGGAGGAACAAGAATGACCAAGAAAATTTTCCGCTCGTTTATGGTGTCCGCTGCCGCCGTGCTTTTAGCGGCGGTGGCCATCGTCATGACCTGCCTGTACAGCTATTTTGCCTCCGTGCAGGAAAACCAGCTGCAGGATCAGCTGCATCTGGCCGCCGCCGCGGTGGAAACCCAGGGCCGCGACTATCTGAACAAGCTCACGGCGGACCGCTACCGCCTGACCTGGATCGCCCCGGACGGGGCGGTGCTGTGCGACACCAAGCGCGACGCCGAAAGCCTGGAAAATCACGGCGACCGCACCGAGGTGCGGGAGGCCCTGCGCACCGGCTCCGGCCACTCCACCCGCTATTCCAGCACCCTGCTGGAAAAAACCAGCTACTATGCCCGCCGGATGCCGGACGGCACGGTGCTGCGCATTTCCATCAGCCGGGCCACCGTGGGGATGCTGCTGCTGGGGATGCTGCCGGCCATTCTGCTGACGGCGGCGGTGGCCCTGATCCTGTCGGGCCTGCTGGCGGGCCGCCTGTCCCGACGCATCACCGCGCCCCTGAACGCCCTGGACCTGGAGCACCCCCTGGAAAACGACACCTATGAGGAGCTGTCCCCCCTGCTGTGCCGCATCAACGTCCAGCGGCGGCAGATCGACAGCCAGCTGACGGACCTGCGCCGCCGGTCCGACGAGTTCCAACAGATCACCTCCCATATGCAGGAGGGCCTGGTGCTGCTGGACGACGCCGGGGCCGTGCTGAGCATCAACCCCGCCGCCTGCCGGATTTTCGAGGCGGACGAGACCTGCCTGGGCCAGGATTTCCTGACGGTGGACCGCAGCCGGGACGTCAGCGCCGCATTGGAGGAAGCCATGGCCTCCGGCCACAGCGAGGTCCATGTGCAGCGCCCGGGCCGCATTTATCAGTTCGATATCTCCCGCATCCGGTCCGGCGAAGACGTGCTGGGCGCGGTGCTGCTGGCCTTCGACATCACCCAGCAGGAGACGGCGGAGCAGAGCCGCCGGGAGTTCACCGCCAACGTCTCCCACGAATTGAAGACCCCCCTTCAGGGGATCATCGGCAGCGCCGAGCTGATTGAAAACGGACTGGTGAAGCAGGAGGACCTGCCCCGGTTCGTGGGCCACATCCGCCGGGAGGCCCAGCGGCTGGTGGCCCTCATCGGCGACATCATCCGTCTGTCCCAGCTGGACGAGGGGGACCCCCTGCCCTGGGAGCAGGTGGATATCCCGGCTCTGTGCCGGGACATTGCCGCCGACCTGCGGGACAAGGCCGAGAAAAGCCAGGTCAGCCTTACCGTGGAGGGACAGGACGTCCGGGCGGAGGGCGTGCGCCGTCTGCTGCACGAGACCATCTATAACCTCTGCGACAACGCCATCGGGTACAACGTCCCCGGCGGCAGCGTCCGGGTCACCGTGTCGGATGCCGGCGAAAACGCCGTGATCTCCGTGGCGGACACCGGCATCGGCATCGCCCCGGAGCACCAGTCCCGGATCTTCGAGCGGTTTTACCGGGTGGATAAGAGCCACTCCAAGGCCTCCGGCGGCACCGGCCTGGGCCTGTCCATCGTGAAGCACGCCGTGGCCTATCACCACGGAACCGTGCAGCTGGAGAGCCAGCCCGGCAAGGGCACCACCATCACCGTGACCATTCCCAGGAAGCAATCCTGAAATATCCCCGGCTTGGCCGGAAAGCGCAAGCTTTCCGGCCAAGCTAAAACGCTGTATAAGTGAGGAAATTTTATGCTGCTGACTGCCGACATCGGAAACACCAACATCGTTCTGGCCCTGCTGGACCACGGGGGCCGGGTGGTATCCCAGTGCCGGGTCCCCTCCGGGGAGCCGCTGCCGCCGGAGGCGTATGACGACGCCATCCGCCGGGTGCTGGAGGGGCGGACCGCCCCGGAAGGGGCCGTGATCGGCTCGGTGGTGCCCCGGCTGACGGCGGAGACCGCCGACGCCATCCGCCGGGTCGCGGGACTGGAGGCCTTTGTGGTGGAGCCCACCACCCCCGCCGGGCTGGACATCGCCATTGAACAGCCGGAGACCCTGGGGGTGGACCTGCTGGCCGCCGACGCCGCCGCTGCGGCGGAGTATCCCCTGCCGGTGGTGGTGTTCGACTTCGGCACCGCCACCACCGTCACCGTGGTGGACGCAGACCGCCGCTATCGGGGCGGCGTGATCCTGGCAGGGGTGAAGCTGAGCCTCCACGCCCTGTTTTCCGGCACGGCCCAGCTGCCGGATATCGCCCTGGAGGCCCCGGGGAAGGTCATCTGCTCCGTCACCGAGGACAGCCTTCAGGCTGGTGCCATTTACGGGGCCGCCGCCATGGCGGACGGTCTGCTGGACCGCATGGAGGAGGAGCTGGGCGCTCCCTGCACCGCCGTGGCCACCGGCGGCCTGGCCGGGGTCATCACCCCCTATTGCCGCCGGGACATCCGCCGGGACGACAGCCTGCTTCTGCGGGGTCTGGCCCTGATCTGGCGGATGAACCGCCGGGAGGCGTAAGGGGGCGGACATCTTCGACGGACATCTTGTGATGTCATTCCGAGGAGGCCCATCGGGCCGACGTGGGGATCCGTTTCCCCCATCGACACCGGACGCGTAAGGAACGGATTGCCACGTCGCTTCGCGCCTCGCAATGACACCACAAGGGGAACATCCTGATTCTGGTAACGCGGCCCGCTGAGGGCAGCGGCCCCCACAGCCGCCACCGCCCGCCGCCGCAGCAGAAATACCCGCACTCTCCCGGTTCTCATGGCTATCCCGCCCTTTTTCAGAGTTTGTAACAGCATATGCCGGGCCCGGGAGGGGTATGACGGGGGATGCTGCGCTGTACTTTATTCAACAAATCGAGGTGCGCTATTATTGACACACGCCGAATCCCGATGTTATAATGACTCCGTTAAAAGTTTCGCAGCAGCATGAAAGGGGCGTACAGTTTATATGGACATGAAATTGAATATGATATTCTCCATATTGTCTGGAATACTTATCTGGGCTGTCATCATCTGGGTCATCGTGACCATCAAGAAAAATCAGCGGTGGAAAGAAAGCCATCCCAGCAATGATACGGAGAAAGCCTTTGTGGCGGACGTAATCGCTGCCATCCGGCGAGAGGCTCCGGATTTCGATGTGGCCTATATTGGTAATCGAGATGACAGTATTTATCGTGGGACGAGGTATCCTTCCGGCGATTATGGCCTCTATTTCTTCTCCCTAAGCGGAAAAAAATTTTGTTACAACTTTATAGACCATGGATATATCGTCAGCCCGCGTATGGCGCATATCCTTGGTTTGGAAATTGCCAAACAATTTGGCGGAGATTGCCGAAGGCTTCATGACTACGAGGACAGACCATTGGATAATGCCTTTTCCATTATAGGGCCGCAGCGATTCTCCGCTGAACAACGGAAAGCGCAGCAGGAAAAACAGCGCTTTGACAATGCGACGCGTATTTAAGGAGGGACATATGAAACTGATTCCAATCGATCATGTATACGTAGTAAATTCCAACAACTTAGAAGAGCGGGCCGGTTTGTACGTGGACGCAGAAACCGGCGTTGTCTATTTTTTTAATGGAAATGGCGTCGGCCCTTGTCCCCGCTATGATTCCAATGGCCGGATCATGGTCGTTCCCAAGGAGCAGATTCCTCAGGTGACGATGCGGTTCGCTCGCGCTGAAGCAGCAGAGGCCGATAGAAGGCGAACCCGGCAAGTCTGATAAGCCCTCCCCTGCGCCCCGGTTTAAGGATAATTTCACGGTCTGTTCAAAAACTGCCGGAAGAATGTGGTATAATGTCCATATCAACAGATCGAGGTTTCTTATGGACAAGCATGTTTTCACGGATAAGCAGAAAAAGCTCATCGCCTGGGCGGCCATCGCCATCTTCCTGCTGCTGTCGGCGGCGGTGGGGTGGTTCATTGGGCGGCCCCTGGTGCGCTTTGCCTCCCGGCCGGAGGAGTTCCGCCTGTGGGTGGACGGCCACGGCCTGCTGGGCATGGCCGCCTATGTGGGCATGGTGTTTTTGCAGGTGGTGGTGGCTGTGATCCCCGGGGAGCCCCTGGAGATCAGCGGCGGCTATGCCTTCGGGGCCCTGCGGGGCAGCGTGCTGTGTCTGCTGGGGGGGGTTCTGGGCAGCGTGGCGGTGTTTGCCCTGGTGCGGCGGTTCGGCCGGGAGCTGGTGGAGATCTTCTTCCCCCGGGAGAAGCTGGAGAAGCTGAAATTCCTGCAAAGCTCCCCCAAGCGGGACGCCCTGTTCTGGCTGATATTCACCGTGCCGGGCACTCCCAAGGACCTGCTGTGCTACTTCGCCGGGCTGACGGACCTGTCCTGGGGCAAGTGGCTGCTGCTGTGCACCGTGGGGCGTCTGCCCTCGGTGCTGACCTCCACCATCGGCGGCAGCGCCCTGGGGGTGAAGGACTATCAGTTCGCCATCCTGGTTTTCGCCGTGACCCTGGCGGTGTCCGGCGTTGGGCTGCTGATTTATCGGGCCGTCTGCCGACGGCATGAGCGAAAGCAGCAGGAACACGAATAAGCAAAGCAGACCCCCGGCCTGGGCCGGGGGACTGCTTTGCTTATTTTTCGTTGGCGATTTTCTCCTCCGTTTCCCGGAGAATAGCCTGCCGCAGGCGGGTCAGATAGGGGGACCAGGCGGCGTTTTCCATGGCGTAGGTGCGGTTCAGGTCGTATTCCCGAGGCTCCCAGGTGTCGATGGGGGACTCGTTGTGCTGGATCACGGCCTCAAATTTGTCCAGGGCCTTATAGATGCGGGACTCCGGAGTCTCCTGGGCGGCCATCTCCCGGTACAGGGCGCGCATCTCCGTTCCATAAGGGGCGGGCAGGGTGTCCACCCACTCATGCAGCAGCCGCTCCTCCCGTTCCTCGTCCTCCGCCGTTTTGCGGAAGGTGGGGATATCGCCGGTGAAGCACTCCCCCAGGTCGTGGATCAGGCACATGCGGATGACCCGGTCCATATCCGCCTGCGGAAACTCGTCCCGCAGCCAGAAGGCCATCAGGGCGATGCGCCAGCTGTGCTCTGCCACGCTTTCCGGGCGGCGGTGAGAGGTGCAGCAGTGGCGGGTGGTGTCCTTCAGCCGCTCCGCCGTGTGCAGAGCGGCCAGCAGATCGGTGGGATTCATGGCGGACCTCCTTACCTCAGATCTCTGCCCACTGGACCGGGGAGCCGTGCTCCCGCAGCAGGTCCAGCAGGTCCCGGGTGGACAGCCACACGGTGGCGGTGTTGTCGTTGGGGTGAACGCCGATGCGGCCTCCCTCGAAATCCCGGTCCAGATAGAACTGCACCGACCGGTCCGGATCGTTCAGCAGGCCCAGAGGCGTCACGGACCCGGGGGTCAGGTGCAGCCGGGCCATCAGGTCCTCCGGGGAGGCGAAGCTCAGCCGGGTGGTGCCGTGGCGGTGCTGAAACTCCTTCAGGTCCACCCGCTTGTCGTGGCGGATGGTGATGAGATAGTAATTCTGCTTTTTGGCGTCCCGGACGAAGATGTTCTTGGCGTCGTCCTCCGGATACGGCATATCCACGGCGGCGCACTCCTCCATATTGAACACCGCCGGGTGCTCGGTGATCTCAAAGGCCACGCCCCGGGCCCGGAGATAGTCATAGGTTTCCTGCTTGGTCATGGGATGCTCCTCCTTGGATGCTCTGGCGATTTTGCTTTATTGTAGCAGAGGGCGGCAGCCATTGCAAGCCCGGGAAAAACTCCCGTCCGCCTGGGCGGCACATTTGTGCATTATGCGGATTCCTTTTCGGGGGAAATTGCCGTACAATGAATGGGAAAATATACAGGGAGAGAACCGGAATATGAGCATTATTTTCTTTGACATCGACGGCACCGTTATGGACCTGGACGGCACCATTCCCCCCTCCGCCGTGACGGCGGTGCGGCGGCTGCGCCAGGCGGGGCACCACTGCGTCATCAACACCGGGCGGCCCAGGCTTGCCATGGACCCGCAGCTTATGGACATGGATTTTGACGGACTGGTGTGCTCCTGCGGCCAGTATATCCAGTTGGACGGGAAGATCATCCGCCATGTGGGCTTCGACCGGGAGACCAGCCGGAAAATCCTGGGGATCGGACGCCGGTGCCGGGTGGATATGTACTTTGAGGAGGCGGAGCGCATCTGGTGCGACACCCCACACGGCGTCGTGAACCGGGAGCTGCGGGGTGCCATCGCCCGGTTGGAGGCCCGGGGCGTCCGGGTGGGACAGCCCGACGGAGACCCGGGCTTCCACTTTGACAAGGTGTGCGTGCTGACGGCGCTATTCTTGTTGTTGACGCATCACAGGGCATTGAGGCGCAGACTCTTGCAAACACATATCTTGCCGTTGACAG
>ENA-UEOR01002240-UEOR01002240.1-human-gut-metagenome-genome-assembly--contig:-NODE-2240-length-10700-cov-4.623082_pt1 | contig 10700 bp, 11 predicted proteins | sample MGYA00242887_ERZ507890 | MGnify/ENA primary metagenome ERZ507890 (study PRJEB26167, sample SAMN06115431) | human gut metagenome | host: Homo sapiens | place: China:Guizhou | collected 2014-10-21...
CGTCGGCTCCGGTTTCAATCCGAACTTCCCGCAATATCTGTTGCGGGTCGATCTGGCCAAAGCGGGAGAGGGACTTGGTGATGATGAGGTCGATGTGTCCCCGCTTGCAGGCGGTGATCATCTTGTTGAACTGCGTCCGTTTTTTCAGGCTGGTGCCGGAGATGCCCTCATCGGCATAGATCCCTGCCATCTCCCAATCCGGGCTGTCCTGGATCTTCTGGGTGTAGTAGGTCTTTTGCGCCTCATAGCTGTTGAGCTGCTCTTCACTGTCCGTCGAGACGCGACAGTAGGCCGCTACGCGCATTTTTCCGTCATGGTGTCTGTGCAGTTCTTCCGGTTTTCTGGTTGCGGGGATCACCCGCCCCCGCCGCTCTAAGGTGGCTGCTGTCGCTTCCATGGATCATTCATCCTTTCCTGTCGCTTTTTTATCCGTAAATATAAGAGTTACTTCGGTATCCTGTGAGATGGTGATATGGGAAACCGCTCGTTGGAAGCGTCTCCAATCCGCCTCTGTCAGACTATCTGACGGCTCAGATTCGGCAGACGGCTCTGGACAGCAGGCATACCGCGCTGCCGCACCCTGCAGGATCAGCGCCATCACCGCTTCCGGGGAGTCCGGCTGCTCTAAGCTGCGGTTGATAGCATTGTTCAGTCGAATGGCTTCCGCAGATGGGGCATAAGCAGGCTGTTTGGGGTGTTCGTATGCGTAAATCTGTCGATTTGCCTCCGTCAGCACTGTATCCGTATCTGTGGTGATGGCACTGCCGCAGGACCCACATTTGAGGTGCAGCTTGCTGTTATCCAACCATTTACCGCCAATGCGGATGAGTTTTCCGCCGCAGGTGCAGCGGAAATACGGTGTCAGATATGTGATGGGAGATTTCTCTCCATGTGGGCGGCGCTTTTCATTTTTCTCGGCTGTCCTCTGCCGCCCTGCCAAAAAGACCTCCATGTCCACAATGGCCGGATAGTCATCCTGGCCAGTGTAGCGTGGATTTTCTAAGAGACGCTTCACTTTATGCTTATTCCAAAGAGGAACTTCCTGACTGTATGGGATATTTCCTTGATTCAATGCATCGGAAATGCCCTGGTAGGAAGCCCCGGCATTATAGAGGGTAAAAATTCGGTTCACCGTCTGTTGTTCTTCCGGTACGATTTCCAATATACCGTTTCGAATTCTGTACCCATATAAAATTTTTCGGTTGATCATCTTGCCGCCACCTCCAATTGTTCTGCCAGTTCTAAACCACCACAAAGCCGGAAGCGGATGCGTGTCTGGGATTCCGCGATGACCTTCTCCACCAAGCTGTCGAACAAGTCCTCATCAAAGGTATTCATCTGTTCCGGCCCATTCTTTATGACAGCTGTCATCTTGCGAATGGCATCCATGGTTTCATCCAAGGCCTCGTTTTCCGACAACCAGCGGCGTTCTCCACGGAGTTGAGTCAGTTTGGCGCTGATGGCATTCATGCGGACGGCGCAGGCATCGGCATCCAGCAAGCCGTTAGCCCGCAGGGTGCTGATTTTATGGCTTTCTTCCGTTGCTTCCGCAATCGCCTTGTTAATCATCAGCATTTTGGGATTATTCTGCCGTAGGATGGTTTCCAAGGCGTTCAGCTGATCCATAGCTGGATTCAGGATCATATCCGCGTTCTCTTTGAGTTTCCGATACATCCGGATAAATGCCGCATGGATCTCCGTTTCTGGGATACGCCCCACGGGGCAGTCCGCGGCATTCCGGTCATGGGTTCGGCAGACCCATGTCACCAAGCCTTTCGCAGTTTCTCGCCGGATAAATGGCGTCCCGCATTTCTCACAAATTATTTTTCTGGTAAGTGGATATTGACTTCTTGTCGGTTTCTTTCTTTTCGCTTTCTGCTGCAGAAGATTCTGCACTTTTTCAAACTGCTCACGCTCAATGATAGGCAAATGTGTATTTTCTACATAATACTGCTCTTGCTCTCCGTGGTTGCGTTTTCTAAAAAAGGGAAAACCTTTTGTGAATTTCTTTTGCCCCAGTGCGTCCCCGACATATTTTTCATTGCGTAAAATGTATCGGATTCCATAAGCAGTCCATGCTTTGCGTGTGTTGGTATTTTCAATGCCCCTTCTTGTGAGTTGTTCTGCAATCCATTCCGCACTGCGGCCATTCAAATAGACATCGAATATCCATTGTACCGTGGTCGCTTCCTCTGGGATGATTTCAAGGTTTTTCTTGTCTATGATCCGATAGCCGTAAGGTGCCGAGCAGGTGATAAATTCCCCTCTTTCCATTCTTCGCTGATAACTTATTTTCTGATTAGCCGAGATGGAAATGGATTCCTGCTGGGCCAGAGAACCGGAAACGCTCACCATCAGTTCGGTGGTGAGCGTTTTCGTGTCGATATTTTCTTTTTCAAATTGGACAGAGACACCCAGAGTGGACAGTTCACGCAGAGCGGAGAGGCAATCCTTGGTATTTCGGGCGAAGCGGGATACGGACTTCACCAGAACGCGGTCGATCTTACCCTTCCGGCAATCCCGCATCATACGGTTGAAGTCCTCCCGTTTGTCCATCCGGGTACCGGTGAGTCCCTCGTCCGCATACACATCTACCAACTCCCAGCCGTCATGCTGGGCGATCTCCTCCGTGTAGCTGCGGATCTGGGCGGCGTAGGAATGCAGCTGATCCTTGGAGTCCGAACTGACCCGGCAGTAGGCCGCCACCCGCATGTGTTCCGGTTGGAATGTCTGGGGCGCGATCATTTTTACATTTGCCATTTCATTCACTTCCTGTATCTTTTTTGGCAACACACAAGCTACCACACTATCCGCGGAATATCCAGCACTATTCCCGAACAGTCTGCGGGGCGTATTTTTCTCTGGCAAGTCCCTTGGCATAAGCCAGTTCCTTTGCTGTCAGAAAGCCCTTTTCGGATAAGTGTTCCAGCATCCGAACGGCCAGCCGGTACTGCAATTCCTTCTTGGCGTCGATCATGCGCACACCTCAAAATAGCTTTCCGGCTTTCGCTCCCGCAGAAACTTTGTTACTGCTCGTGAACTGCCTGTGACACGCATTTCCGGCAGGGCGTCCAGCATGGCTTTGTTGTATCGGTGTCCGCGGCCTGCGCGCTCATCCAGAATGGCAATGACGCAGGTGTCGGTCTCTGTGCGGATGGCCCGTCCAAAGCCCTGACGCAGCTTAATCTGCATCTCAGGCACGGCCACATTCTGAATAAACTGGCGAAGGGATGCGTATTCCTCCCGCTCTTTTTCCTTCAGTGCGTCCGGATAGGCGAAAGGCAGGCGGGGGATCACCAGCAGGGATACGCAGTCGCCGGGGAAATCAAAGCCTTCCCATGCAGCGCCTGTAGCCAACAGCACAGCCCCCGGCGTTTGCCGAAACCGCTCCGTCATGTGCATGGCGTTTCTGCCCAAGGTAAACATCGGAAAACTAAGTTCCCGCTTCCGCAGCCTATCCTTTACCGCTGACATGGCGGCGTAGGAGGTAAACAGCACCAGCGCATGGCCCCAGGCCGTGCGGATGAGTTCCGCGATTTCATCTGCCAATTCATCATAGTACGTTTCCGAGCTTTGACTCGGTGGAAGCTGCGGCAAGTACAGCAGACAATTCCGCTTATAGTCAAAGGGAGAAAGAGAAACTGACTCCGTTACGCGCCGCCCGTCCATCAATCCAGTCTGCGAACGAAAACGGTGAAAGTCATCCCCTACAGCCAAAGTCCCAGAGGCCAGCACAAAAGCGTGTTCCGGCCTCCACAGGACCTGGCGCATCTGTTCCGTCAAATCTGAAACGGTGGCGCACAGCATGGTTCCGCCATCGCTGTCATCCGCTGTGTAGAGGATCATATTCGTTCTTGGACTGCTAAAGAGAGACACCGTGCCGCGCAGCTTTTCCAGCTGCCTGCGCCCCTGCGCCGACAGCAGCCTGCCGACCTGCTTCTCAATAACAAGAAGAGAACGGCTGGGGATCGTCAGTAAGCGAAGGTACGCATCCAGGGGTTCGGTTTCCTCTCTGGGCTGCGTGAGCTTGCGGAGCAGCGGCCCCATCGTGTCTGTCAGTACATCTGCTGCCAGCAGATATCGTTCCGCGCGGAGCTGGTTGATCACGCTCTGGATGTCACCGGCAGTCAGCGTCATACCAAACATCTCCCGCGCCGCTTCCGGCAGTTTATGGGCCTCATCTACGATGATGACGCTATGCTCCGGGAAAATGGGGCGTTTCCCCTGACTGCGGTGGATGGCGTCCGCCAGCAAAAGATTATGGTTACAGATCTGGAACACATATCGATCCGCGTCGCAGCGTTTCAGAAAGCGCTTGTACCGACAGTCCTGATGGTCGCAGTCGCAGAACTGCGGAACGCAGACACGTTCCCGGTCATAACCGCTGAGATGGGGGACATTGTCCATGTCCAGCGTTTCTTTCAGCGCGCGAAGGGCGTCGGCGGCTGCCGGATCTTTCTTTTGAAAGTTCACCTGACGAAGCCGTCTTTGCAGGCGTTCGTCGCAAACATAATGGCCTTTGCCTTTGCGGATCACAGAGAGTAGTGGGCGGTCGATCTGTCCATCCGCCAGCAGTGTGCAGGACAGTAACGGAAGGTATTCTGTCTGCACGGCGTTCTGCAAGGCGATGCTGGAGGTGGAGATAATGATGGGCTTGTGCAGTGCCTCCGTGTCGGATTGGTTGGCCGCTACGGCAGCTGCCAGATAAGCGTAGGTCTTGCCGATGCCGGTGCCTGCGTCGCACAGGGCGATGCCGCCGTTCAGCATGGTATCCAACATTCGGTGGCTGAGCTTGATCTGCTCGGAACGCTCCACCATGCCCTGGGCAGGCAGCAGGTCTTTGAAAATATGGTCGATCATGGCGTGGGCTTTCTGCCTGTTTGTATCATTTGTATTCATCCGTGGATTTCCCCTATCATGATAAAAAGTATTTTTGTCATTCGTTTCACCGTATTTGCAGCTCGCGCCCCGGTGGATAAAGGGAACAGTACGGACAGAAGGCGGCTACCTTCTCACGGGCATATTCCTGGGGTCTCTACTGCTTTCAACCCCAGGGCAGCCCAGCCTCATCATGCTGGCCAGTGCTTTGTGTCTCATTATCAGCCCGAACAGAGTCAATGCCAGCCGACTTTGCCAAAGTCGGCCCGTCACAGGTTTTATCGCTCGCCGAAGATATCTCCTCCGGGTCATGGCGCACACTGCGCAAACGCTCATCCGTCCTGGCGGTTGCCCGTACTGCTGGTATGCACTTTTCAAGGAACAGCGAGGGATCTTTGGGGTCCCTCACTGTCCTCCCGAAAAAGGCTACGGGTGAATACCCTTAATTTGAAAAATTCTCAAAATATTTTTTCAGATCCCGCAGAATACGGTCCCGGCGTTTGATGACCGCCCTCTGGGTAATTCCGATCCGCGCCGCGTAGTCTCTGGTGGACGTGCCGTCGAAGAACAGTGCGTTGATCAATTCCCGATCCGCGTCATTCAGAGACAGCATGGCCAGCAGCAACATCTCTTTTCGTTCCGCAAGGCTCTGTGCCTGCTCTCGTTCCAGTGCTTCTTCCTCCGCGCTTGGGGCTGTTTCCGCGCCGACATAGTCCGAAAGCAGGTCGTCCTCCGCCATCTGTTCCAGTGAGAGGAGTTTCCCGGAAAATTGTTCCTCCCGCACATACCGCTCCCGGCGATCCGCCTGGGAGTAGGCCAGATACACATCCTCCGCCACTTCCACATCCACACCATCTACGGTGATGATATTGGCGATCACTTCACCAGCTTCGTTGTAAATGCGTCTATAATTGCGTTCTTCCTGCCATTTTTTCATTTTTCGTGACTCCAATCTCAGATTTTTTTGAAAGTTCTGAGATCGGGTCACGGGTATTTGGCGACATAGGTCTGCCAACACTGGAGCATACAAGTCCTTTCCGCCGTTCAACAATGCGAAAAGGGCGCAAAAAAAGAGCCTTACGCATAGCTGAAAAGCTACTTGTAAGGCTCCTAACTCAATACTTCCCGCTTACGTCTGATTCGACGCTGGGTGGTTGGTGCGCTTGACGAAGTTATATATTGTTTTGTCTTTTCTTAATTCAGGCCCATGCCGTATCTCTGCAGAGAGTGGGCACGATAATCGACGGATCGGTCCTGTGCCGCACGGTGATCCCCACTTGCATACCGCACCTTGGACACTTTGCGATAATATCAGCTGGTTCATCCCCTACCATGGCAAACAGCCGATATTGGGAAAGGGCCGCCCCCGCTGGGGCATCCGCGATCCGTCCCTTCTCGCAGATGGGACAGCGAAGGATCTTGCGTATTTCTTGTTCCATGGCGCCTCGCTTTCTCTGTTCTCTTTTTTGAGAACAGCTTCCTAAAATTTTTTCACAGCAGATGATGGTTCTCCAGCCGGATACGCATGGCTTGCTTGGAGACTTGAAAAATGTCGGCCATATCCGCGACCAATTGCTGGCGATCCCTGCCAGACTGGAGCTGGTAAAAGCATCGCTTTACTTGGGGCAGCGGCATCAGAAGGATGGACCCCAGCAGATTCGCCTGCATTTCCAATGCGCTGCTCTGCGTTCTGACGATGTTTGTTCCTGTCATCATGGCTGCACTCTCGCCGGTTCCGCTGTACAGTCTCTTATGCAGCAGCCAGTGTGCCAGCTCATGAGCGCAGGTAAAGCGCAGTCGGCCTGTGGAGGCATCCTCTCTGCAGAGGGAGCTATCGATGAGTATGGTGCCGCCCTTGACCGCAATGACGGTATATCCTGGGATATCGTAATCATAGATAATGGCGCCGCCATCATCAAAAATCGTTTCGCCCAAGACACACCCGGTTTTCCGCAGGCACTGATATTCCAGCGTGATCCCCTGTGCTTCGATGATGTCCTCGATAGGGATCATTCTGGGAACGCCATAATAGAGATTCGGATCATAGGCGGTGATGACTTCGCGGGCGATCCCCTCCAGAGCCTGTTCCCTGTAATATGGTGCTCTCATGCCTTGGTATCACTGTCCTCTCCGGATGATCTCATGCGCCGGTTGATCCGGTCAATAAAGTCCTGCCACTCCTGGTCGGTGGCGTCTGCCTCCCTGGCTGTGCGCAATGCAGCCCGGACGATCTCTCGATCCATGATGTAGTCCGGAAGGTCTGCGGATACCCGATTTTGCTTGGATTTTGCTGCAAGGTCAAGCAACCATTCCCGTTCTGGCTTATCCAACTGCAGCAGCATGGCCATCCGTTCCAGATATTCCTGCGAAGGAGCCGCGCGGCGGTCATTCTCAATGTTGCTCATATAGACCGGCGACAAGTCCAGCTTTGCCGCCATGCCGCGGAGCGTCAGGCCGCGCGCCATACGCTTCTCCCGAAGGAAGCTGCCAAAGGTCTGTTCCACGCATTTCACCTCCTCGTGCGTTCTCTCGATTGGGAACAGTGCCAGTATAGCAAACATCTGTTCGATTAACAAGATGAGAAAGCAGAGGTGTTCCCCGCAAGGAACACCTCTGCTGGATCATTGCAGCCATGCGGCCATACCGCGCATTTCGTCCAGCACCTCTGCGGGGCCGAGGATTTGGATCTTGCCGCAGAAGGTGAACACCCATGCAAAAAACGGTGGACTGGGTGCTACCTCCACGATGGCCTTGAAGTGGCCGTCATCTACTGTCACCGTTGAGACTTCTTCTCCAAAGCGGTCTATCACGCTGCGCATGACCTCGTTCTCGCACAACAGCTCCACCGTACACAGATCGTCCGGGTACATTCCGAATATTTTCCGCACATACTCAGCCGGGTCGAAGTCCGGCATACAAACAGCCGCCTGGTCGGATGATTCCACAGCCACCATTCGATCCACTCGGAACTGTGCCAGCTTCCCGTGCTTTTCCGACCAGCCCACTGCGTAATAACAATCCCGGCTCCAGATAAGGGCATACGGGCTGAACTGATAGCGGTAGCCGTTATGCTTGAGTATCTTTTCTTTCTGCGGGGTGTATTCGTAATACTGGAAAGTGATCTGCTGTTTTTCCTGAATGGCGTTATGGATCTCATCCACGCTGTAATAAATACACTCATTCTCCGGTTTGGCGGTACCTTCCATATAGATATGCCGATCCAACTGGCGGGCATGAGATTCACTGGTGAGCTTACCCAGCTTTTCAATAAGCCGTTCGCTTTTCTTGGCCGTAATGAAGCGGGAGGATTCCACCGCATCCACCAGCAATTTTAACTCCGGCAGTTCAAACAGCCTCTCACCCACGAAGTATCGATTCTGGGTACTTTTGACACAGACGATGTCCATACCGCTGTTTTGCAAGACTTCAATAGCGGAATATACGCTCTTGCGCCCTGCCTGAATGCCATGCTCCTGCCAGAAGGCAAGAATATCCGCCACGGAGGCCGGATGCTGGTCATCCGTATGCTCATACAGATACCGCTGTAAAAACAACAGGCCGTATTGGGATTCATTTTTCATACCGCTTTCCTTTTCTGTTTCCACATTTTTAGGAACAATTCGTTACAGTACTTCTTTATAGCTATCTCTTTCGGGTGATATACAAGCCCTCGCGGTGATTAAGTCATGACTTTTTTCTGCTCACATTTTCGCGGCAAATCTCCAAGGCTGGGAGCGGCAATCATAATCGTACAACCGGAGCAGCGCCGCGCCGATTTTCTCAAATTATGTGACGCCGTCACAGTAAAACCGCTTGTCACGCGGTATACTACGCATAAAAGCACAGCCGCAGAGTACATCTGTGGCTGTGTTTTGTGTTCAGTTGCTCACTGTTGCGTGGACTGGATATGGAGAGACAACATATCTCCCGATCTTACATGGGTTATCTTATCTGCCATCACTCTGGCAGTTTGCCTTGCAGATATGTCGGCATCCCCACTGCGGTCGTATCCGACCTGACCTTAAACATGGCTTTTTCAATCTACCTCCCTTATCGGTTTTCCGCGATATATTTCTCCGCCATGTGGACTGCCACCGCACCGTCCGCCACGGCGGTGACCACCTGACGCAGCCGCTTGTCGCACACGTCCCCGGCGGCGTAGACGCCTTCCGTCCTCGTCCGTTGTTCCCTATCGGTAACGATGTTCCCCTGCCCGGTCAGCTCCGCAAGGCCTTCGGCCAGCCGCGACGCGGGCTCGTACCCCGCGAAGACGAATACCCCGAAGGTCTCGCCCTCGGGCGGCGCATACGTTTCCAGCCGCCCGGTCACGGTGGCGCGGAACACGGCGCGGCGCAGGGCCGTGTCGCCGTCCACCGCTTCCAGAGCGGTATGGAAGCGCACCCGGACGGATTCGTGGGCGAGCACCTGCTCGGCGATGCTTTCGGCGCAGGACAGCGTGCTCCGGCGCACGAGCATGGTCACGGAACGGGCGTACCTGGTGAGGAACATGGCTTCCTCGGCGGCGGCGAACCCGCCGCCCACCACAAAGACATCCCTGTCCGTGAAGAACCCGCCGTCGCACGTGGCGCAGTAGGCCACGCCCCGGCCCCGGAACGTTTCCTCGCCCTCAAAACCCACCTTGCGGGGATGGGCCCCGGTGGCGAGCAGTACGGCGAAGCACCGGAAAGCCCCCCGGCTCGTACGCACGATGCGGAAATCCCCGTCCACGTCGATCCCTTGCGCTTCGGCCAGCAGGAACTCCGCGCCGAAATGCAGGGCCTGACGGCGCATGGTTTCGGTGAGCGAATGGCCTTCGGTCTTTTCCACGCCGGGATAATTCACCACTTCGGCGGTGATCGTTATCTGCCCACCGAAGGTGTCCTTTTCCACGACAAGCACCCTGTACCGGGCGCGGGCAAGGTAGAGGGCGGCGGCCAGCCCGGCCGGGCCGCCCCCCACCACCACCGCGTCGTACAGGTCGGCGGCCCGACCGGCGTCCATTACAGCAGGCCCACGAGGTCGAGGCTGGGCTTCAGGGTTTCCGCGCCGGGACGCCACTTGGCAGGGCACACCTGATCGTCGTGCGAGGCCACGAACTGGGAAGCCTGCACCCGGCGGAACAGTTCGTCCGCGTTGCGGCCCACGTTCCCGGCGATGACTTCATAAGCCACGATGCGCCCTTCGGGGTTGACGATGAAACTGCCCCGCTCGGCCATGCCTTCCGATTAGATCATCACGTCGAAATCCCGGGCCAGCGCGCCGGTGGGATCGGCGAGCATGGGGTACTTGATTTTCTGTATGGTCTTCGAGGCATCGTGCCACGCCTTGTGGACGAAATGGCTGTCGCACGAAACCGAATAGATCTCGCATCCGATGGATTTGAAATCTTCAAGCAGTGATTTGACAACGAGTTTTGCCGGTCGAATCCCCGGTATGATTGCTTGGCAGACAGGAGGTATCCCGGGAGCGTTGACGGAAGAGGAGATGAACACGAAATTTTATATCCGTGGTATTACTTCTTTTCAAACGGGAGCGAATATAGATCCGTTGATATTGATTGACGGGGTAGAATCTTCCAAACTGGATTTGTCGCGTATAGCTCCAGAAGATATTGAAACTTTTTCCGTGTTGAAGGATGCATCAGCCACGGCCATGTACGGTGCGCGTGGTGCGAATGGCGTAATTATGGTGACCACGAAGAAAGGAGAAGAAGGAAGTGTTTATGCTTCAGCTCGCTACGAGGCTGTTTTTTCTATGCCAACGAAAGAGATTGACGTGGTAGATCCGATTACGTATATGAGAATGTATAATCAGGCTGGAGT
>ENA-UEOR01002242-UEOR01002242.1-human-gut-metagenome-genome-assembly--contig:-NODE-2242-length-10698-cov-7.765653_pt1 | contig 10698 bp, 9 predicted proteins | sample MGYA00242887_ERZ507890 | MGnify/ENA primary metagenome ERZ507890 (study PRJEB26167, sample SAMN06115431) | human gut metagenome | host: Homo sapiens | place: China:Guizhou | collected 2014-10-21...
CTTTCCGATTCCCGCTTTAGTGGGAGTGATAGCGGTCACTAAAATTAAATTATGCTGGTCCATTTGCTTTTTATCGAAACAGCTGAATCAAATGTATAGGACCACCTTTCAGAGGCAAGCCCTCCGGCAGTTCCTTCAGGAACTGAGTCTCGGGGATCGTACCGGGTGAATTGCAAGGCTACCTCAAAACAAGCGATTCTGGCTGTCAGAAAAAGCTCCTTGGAAGCGAAGGCTTTCAGGGAGCTTTTTTGCTGCCGGGAGAGCACCCGGGCGGTTTTACCAGTCAGACGCTTTCCAATAGGCTTGTCAGGGTGGAGGCAAAGGCTTCATCCTGCGCCTTTGTCCGCTTTGGGCTCCCCTTCGGGTGCTTGCCGGCACGAAGGAGCTTTTTGTTTTCATAACGCCGCAGCATGAGAGCTTCCATGTTGTCGGCGGTGTATTCCAAACCGTTCTGATTCAGCACCCGGGCGCACTTGGCAAGGCACATACTCGCCAGACCGTAGTCCTGTGTTACGACCACATCGCCGGGTTTCACCCGGTTGACCAGCGCAAAGTCCACACTGTCAGCACCCTTATCGAATACGAGCGTCTGCGCACCCTTACGTTCGATCTGGTGCGAGGTGTCGCACAGGATGACGACAGGAACGCCAAACCGCTTTGCAATCTGCAACGTCAGATCAACCACGGGACAACCATCGGCATCAATCAGAATATTCATCGCATATCCTCCATCGCCCAGCGAAACGCCCTTGCTGTGCGCAGGTCGGTATCCTTGAAATGCCCGCCGCTGTTCCATTCAAGGGTGCAGTCTTTGCTACGTCCGGCAAGTTCACGGTGCAGGGCACGAATGTTATCGCCCACAGCAGCCATAGTTGCGTTCCTTGTGCGCTCCTCCCGGTCGCCAAGGCTCAGGTAAATGCGCTGCGCCTGAATGGGGTGCTGCTGTTCAAACTCCATCCATCCCGGAAACCATACGGAAGGCGAAGCGGCCGCAACACCGGAAAACAGAGCTGTCTGCGTGGATGCCCACAGAGCAAACAATCCGGCCAGCGAATAGCCGCCCAGAACGATCCGGACGTTTCTCGGCAGTGCAAACTGCTGTTTCAGGGTGGGGATCACCTGTTCGGTCAGAAAGCGCAGCGTGCCCGCCGCATTGCCGCCGAAACTTTCTTTGCCCCACACCGCAGGAGATTCCCACGGGGAAAGTTCATCGTTCCAGCTTTTTACCGGAACAGCGGCAAACAGAAAATTCCGGCCGCTTTGTGCAATGGCTGTCACTTCATGATCCATGCTTTGCAGCTCATGTTCGCCGGTCATTTGGAGAAGCAGGTATTCTGCATGGACTTCGCCGTAAATGCGGCAGGGGCTATCTCCGAATTTTAAGGGAAAATCAAGGCGATTAAGGGATTCTGCTTTATAGTTCATCGAAAAAATACCTCCCATTGATCGGCACGAGAAAAAGGCGTGAGGAGATTGGCTGCTTCCATTATAGCATATTCGGGCGGAGAGACAAGAAGCCCGGATGTGCGGCACGCTCTGCAGGGACTTCCTGCATTTCTGTATGGGAGAATCGACACAAAACCGGTTGACATCCACCGGAAGAAACCCTTACAATGGGAACAGAAACCATGTCGGGCAATGGAACAGGAGAAATTTTGGAATGAACAACACAGAAGCATTTGAGTTCTTGCTGAGCTGGAAGGATGACGTCCTGATGAACTGCCTTTCCGGGCGGCGGGATAAGGCCTTTGATCCGCAGGCCATGCGGAAGGTCCGGGCGGCCTGCGCCGTGCTGGTCGAGGACGGGACCTATCCGTTCGATCTGTCGGTCACAGACCCGGAGATCTACCGTCAGGTCAGTGCCTGGTTCACCGACCTGCTGCGCAAGTCCTGAACCGTTCCGACACGAAAGATGCATTTATTTTCCACAAATGCTTGACATCTTGTGCAATCTGCATTATCATAAAGCTATCAAGTGTTTGTTCAGAGAAGCGAGCAGAACAAACAAGAGGGAGCCTGTTCCCTTTTGTTTGCTCTGCTCTTTTTTGTTCCCGCTACGCAAACGAGCATGCTGTGACAGGCAGAAGATCAGGAGGTTTTTATGCTGGATGTAGCAATCATCGGCTGCGGTGTCGTTGGCGCGGCTGCCGCCTATGAGCTCTCGCATTATCCGCTGCACACTGCAATTTTTGAGGCCGAGAACGATGTGGCCGACTGCACCACCAAGGCCAACAGTGCCATTCTGCACGCTGGGTACGACCCTGAGCCGGGCACCCGGATGGCACGGCTCAATGTGGAGGGCGTTGCACTGGCCAAAGAGATCTGCGCCCGGCTGGATGTGCCGTACCGGCAGTGCGGCAGTCTGGTGCTGGCCCTCAGCCCGGCGGAGCTGCCGCATCTGCAGAAGCTGTACGAAAACGGCCTTGCCAACGGGGTGCCGGGCATCCGGCTGCTGTCGGCAGAGGAAACACGGGCCATGGAGCCCGGTCTTTCGCCGGAGGTGGCCGGAGCGCTGTATGCACCCAGCGCGGCCATCGTCAGCCCGTGGGAATATGCGCTGGCCATGGCGGAGGTGGCGGTGCGCAACGGGGTGGAACTCCACCTCAGCAGCCCGGTCACCGGCATTCAGAAAACCGCGTCCGGATGGGCGCTGACCACGCCGTCCGGCGTGGTGGAGGCCCGCTACATTGTCAACGCCGCCGGCATCCGGGCCGATGCCGTGCACGACATGGCCGCTCCGCACCGGTTCACCATCCAGCCCACCCGCGGCGAATATTACCTTCTGGACAAATCGGAAGGCACGCGGGTGCAGCATGTCATCTTCCAGTGCCCCAACGAAAACGGCAAGGGCGTGCTGGTGGCACCTACCGTTCACGGCAACCTGATCGTTGGACCCAATGCCGAGCCAGTGGCGGGCGATGACACCGCCTGCACCGCCGCCGGGCTGGCCTTTGTCAGCGCGGCCGCACGCCGCAGCGTGCCGGACATCCGCTTCGGCGAGTCCATCCGCAACTTTGCAGGCGTCCGCGCCAATGTGGACACCGGGGATTTCGTCATCGGCGAGGCGGAAGGTGCACCCGGCTTCATCGACCTGGCCGGTATGAAATCGCCGGGCCTGTCCAGCGCACCGGCCGTTGCCAAAGAGGTGGTCCGCATTCTGGAAGGCCACGGGGATCTGCCTGCGGCCAAAACGGATTACCGGGACGGCCGCACCCGGGTGCGGTTCAAGGAGCTGCCGCCGGAAGAAAAGGCAAAGCTCATTGCCCGGAACCCCGCCTACGGCCGGGTGATCTGCCGCTGCGAGACCATCACCGAGGGCGAGATCCTGGACGCCCTGCACACCGAGATCCCGGCCACCACCATCGACGGCGTCAAGCGCCGCTGCAACGCCGGGATGGGCCGCTGTCAGGGCGGCTTCTGCGGGCCCCGGGTGCTGGAGCTCATCAGCCGGACGCGGGGCATCGACCCGCTGGACGTCCTGCAGGACAAGGCAGGCAGCAACGTCTTACTGTGCGAAACCAAGCAGGAGGGAACCAACCATGATTGATCTGGTCATCGTCGGCGGCGGCCCTGCAGGCCTTGCCGCAGCCTACAGCGCATGGCAGCACGGCCTGCGCGATATTTTGATTTTGGAGCGTGACAACGAGCTGGGCGGCATCCTGAACCAGTGCATCCACAACGGCTTCGGGCTGCACCGTTTCGGCGAACAGCTCACCGGCCCGGAGTACGCCGGGCGCTACATTGAAATGCTGCGCTCCACCGGCGTCCGGGTGGAGCTGGGCACCATGGTGCTGGAGGTCACGCCGGATAAAAAGATCCACTGTGTCAGCAAGGAGAAGGGCTACCAGATCCTCGAAGCAAAGAGCGTCATCCTCTGCATGGGCTGCCGGGAGCGCACCCGCGGGGCCATCGGCATCCCGGGCACCCGCCCGGCCGGTATCTACACCGCCGGTGCCGCCCAGCGCTATGTCAACATGGAGGGCTATCTGGTAGGCAAACGGGTGCTCATTCTGGGCAGCGGCGACATCGGCCTGATCATGGCCCGGCGGATGACGCTGGAAGGGGCCAAGGTGCTGGCCTGCGTGGAGGTCATGCCCTATTCCGGCGGCCTGACCCGCAACATTGTGCAGTGCCTGCAGGATTTTGACATCCCGCTGTACCTGTCCCACACCATCGTGGACATTCAGGGCGATACCCGGGTGGAAAGGGCCATTGTGGCCAAGGTGGACGAGAACCGCCGCCCCATTCCGGGCACCGAGATGGAGTTTGACGTGGACACCATCCTGCTCAGTGTGGGCCTGATCCCGGAAAACGAGCTGACCCGGCAGGCCGGCATCCCGATGGACCCCCACACCAAGGGAGCCGTGGTCTACGAGAACATGGAGACCGGCATTCCCGGCGTGTTTGCCTGCGGCAACGTGGTGCATGTGCACGATCTGGTGGACTTTGTTTCCGGCGAGAGCGACCGGGCCGGAGCCGCCGCCGCCGCCTATGTGCTCCACGGTGAGACCCCGGACGCGGCCGTGCTGGACCTTGTCCCGGGCAATGGCGTGGGCTATACCGTCCCCCAGCGGGTGCGCCCGGCGGACGTGGACAAGGGCGTGGAGATCTCGTTCCGGGTGCGGCAGAATTACGGCCCCAGCCAGATCACCATCACCTGCGGGGAGAAGCAGCTGGCCCGGTTCAAGCGCCAGCAGATGGCACCCGGCGAGATGGAGCACATCACCCTGCCCGGGGTCCTGCTGGCAAAGGCCGACGGCCCGCTGACCGTTGCAGTAGAGGAGGTCGTAGCAAAATGAACAAAAAGTGTGAGATCATTTGTATCTGCTGCCCCCGTGGCTGCCACTTGCAGGTGGACCCGGAAAACGATTATAATGTAACCGGCAATGCCTGCTCCAACGGTGCCGCCTATGGCAAGGAAGAACTGACCCACCCCACCCGTATCCTGACCAGTACGGTGCGGGCCGAGGGCGGGCGCTATCCGCGCTGCCCGGTCAAGACCGCGCAGGCGGTGCCCAAAGAAAAGATCATGCAGGTCATGGCTGCGCTGGACGGCGTCACGCTGCACACACCCATCCGCACCGGGCAGGTCGTGCTGACCGACGTCTGCGGCACCGGTGTGGATGTCGTAGCCACACGGGACCTGTAAAACCGCCCCTGAGCGAAACGGAGGTCGTTGAACCATGTCGACAAAGTATGTTCTTGCACTGGACCAGGGAACCACCAGCAGCCGCGCCATCCTGTTTGACAACGAGCAGAACATCATCGCGGTGCAGCAGCGGGAGTTTGAGCAGATCTACCCGCAGCAGGGCTGGGTGGAGCACAACCCCATGGAGATCTGGTCCACCCAGTACGGGGTCATGAACGAGGTGGTGGCCCAGAGCGGCGTGGATGTCCATGACATTGCCGCCATCGGCATCACCAACCAGCGCGAGACCACCATCCTGTGGGAAAAGGCCACCGGCCGCCCCATCTACAATGCCATCGTCTGGCAGTGCCGCCGCACCGCCCCGCTGGTGGACGAGCTGGTGCAGCAGCCCGGCATGACGGAATACATCCGCGAGAATACCGGCCTGATGCCGGATGCCTATTTTTCCGCCACCAAGATCAAGTGGATCCTGGATAACGTGCCCGGCGCGCGGGAGCGGGCCGAGGCGGGCGAGATCCTGTTCGGCACTGTGGACACCTGGCTGGTGTGGAAGCTCACCGGCGGCAAAGTCCATGTGACCGACCGCACCAACGCCAGCCGCACCATGCTCTACAACATCCGCACCCTGGACTGGGACGACACCCTGCTCAAAGCGCTGGATATCCCCCGCTGCATCCTGCCCCGCGTGGCGGATTCCAGCGAGGTCTACGGCACCACCGACCTGTGCGGGGTGCAGGTGCCGGTGGCCGGCATTGCCGGGGACCAGCAGGCTGCACTGTTCGGGCAGGGGTGCTTTGCCAAGGGTGAGGCCAAGAACACCTACGGCACCGGCTGCTTCTTGCTGATGAACACCGGTGACACCATCTGCCGCAGCCAGAACGGCCTGATCTCCACCATTGGCATCAGTCTGAACGGCAAGGTGGAGTATGCCCTAGAGGGCAGTGTCTTTGTGGGCGGTGCCGTCATCCAGTGGGTGCGCGATGGCCTGCGGATGATCCAGGAGAGCCGCGACGCCGAATACTATGCCCAGAAGGTGCCGGACAACGGCGGCATCTACATCGTGCCCGCCTTCACCGGTCTCGGCGCGCCCTATTGGGATATGTACGCCCGCGGTGCCATTGTAGGCATCACCCGCGGCACCACCCAGAATCACATCATCCGGGCGGCGGAGGAGTCCATCGCCTACCAGAGCGCCGACCTTGTGGCCGCCATGGAAAAGGACACCGGTGTGCCCATCACCTCCCTGAAGGTGGACGGCGGTGCTTCCCGCGACCAGTTCCTGATGCAGTTCCAGGCCGACATCCTGAACAAGGACGTTCTGCGCCCGGCCATCCGGGAGACCACGGCCCTGGGCGCTGCCTATCTGGCAGGCCTTGCCACCGGTGTGTGGAAGGACCGGGACGAGATCCGCAGCCTGTGGCACTGCAACATGACCTTTACCCCCGCTATGCCGGAGGCCGAGCGCGCACGGCTGCTGTCCGGCTGGCACAAGGCCGTGGGCCGCAGCAGTGACTGGGCAGAGCATTAAAAGAATTTGTCTGGATTTTGACTGCTTCCAACAAAAAATCACGAATTTGTGAATTGTCTGTTGACAAACCGTTGAGAAATGGTATACTGAAAGCATCCCAAGAGAATTGAGATGGGGATGCACTGTGCCACACGACCGCAGTGCGTCCCCATTTTTTTGTTCCCATCGCACCCCTTGTCCGCCCGTTCACATCTGTTCCGGGGGCTGGTTCTGGAAGTGCAGCCGCCGGGCATGTCTCTGAAAAAAGAAGGAGGATCCCCATGAAAAGCACCGCAAAGGCCACCGAAAAGCGTTCGCGCACGGTCGTTGTGCTGGCGATCGCTGTGGCGTTGATGCTGCTGGGCAGCATTTTTGCCCAGATGTTCAACACCTCATTCTACAAGGTCAAGGTCTCCCGCATTTCCTTTGATACCGACTCCGGCACCCTTTCGGGCCTGTTGTACATGCCCAAGGGCGTGGACGCCTCCAACCCGCACCCCACCATCGTGACCACCCACGGCTACCTGAACAGTGCCGAGATGCAGGACGAGACCGCCATCGAGATGTCCCGCCGCGGCTATGTCGTGCTGGCACTGGATATGTATGACCACGGCCATTCCCACGGGAACGCCGACAATACCGGCGGCTTCTTCAACTTCTGGCCCACTTCGCTGTGGGATGCCGCACAGTACATGTACAGCCAGGACTACGTTGCCAAGGATGCACAGGGCAACGGTCAGATCGCGGTCAGCGGCCACTCCATGGGCGGCTTCTCCTCCGAGATGGCCATCTATCTGGATGAGCAGAACTATGCTGCCGCCGGTTACCGCATCATCAAGGCCGGTTTGAGCATGGGTGCCGATTACTCCTGGACCTCCTACCTGAGCCTGGACGAAGAGGCTGCAGTTGCCACCTTCGGCGGACGCACCATCGGCAAGATCTGCGGCCAGTACGACGAGTTCTTCTTTGCGGCCGACGAGCCTCCCACGAAGAGCGGCACCGTCTACCACAAGGACTATGTTGCCACCACCGCTGGCAAGACCCTGCTGGAGCAGGAAGCTCCGCAGGCTGACACCTGGTACACCGGCTCGGATGGCGGCCAGCGCATCATTTACCAGCCGCGTGAGATCCACCCCTGGAACCACTTCTCCACCGCTTCCACCAAGGATGCCATCGAGTTCTACGCCACTGCATTTGCCGACCAGTCCGGTCTGGTGCAGAACATTGCTTCCACCAGCCAGATCTGGTACTGGAAAGAAGTCTTTGAGCTGGTCGCTCTGGTGGGCTTCCTGCTCATGCTGGCACCTCTTGCCCTGCTGCTGATGAAGCTGCCCTTCCTGTCCAATGCAAAGCAGGCCGTCGCAGCACCCACCCCGGCCGTCGGCACCCTGTCCGGCAAGCTTGGCACGATCAGCCTGTTCGTGGTCGGCATGCTGATCCCGGCCATCATCTTCCCCGCCGTGTACGACGGCAGTCTGACCGCAGAGCCCATCCGCTGGATGCGATACGCCAGTGACATTGCCCTGCTCCTGTCGGTGGTGGGCATCGTTCTGGCAGCCCGCAGCACCGAGGACGACCGCAAGACCTGGCTGTCCGGCTCGGTGTGCGTCCTGATCGCTTCCGTCGTCCTGCGTGTGCTGGTGACCAAGAACATCTTCGAGACCAATGCCACCTGGCAGGGCCCCACCGTCAACAGCATCGTGACCTGGGCTCTCATCTGCGCCTGCATCTCCATCGTGACCATGGTCTGCGTCTACCTGTTCGGCGGTCGCAAGCAGAAGGGCATCACGCTGGAACAGTACGGCATTGCCGCAAAGCCGGTGTCTGTGGCCGCAGCCTTCTGCGTGGCACTGCTGGTGAGCGTGATCGCCTACGCCTGCCTGTTTGCCGTGGATGCCATCTTCAAGACCGACTTCCGCATCTGGACCTTCGCCTTCAAGACCTTTGAAGCCAGCGCCATCCCGGCGGCGGTCAAGTATATGCCGTTCTTCTTTGTGTACTACTTTGTCAGCGGCGCCGCCGCCATCTCCAACACCAGCAGCGAAAAGCTGCAGGGCGGCTGGGGCTACCTGCTGGCTGCTCTGACCAACATGGGCGGCATCCTCCTCTGGCTGGTGCTGCAGTACGGCACCCTGTTCCGTACCGGCGTTGCCTTCTACCCGGGACAGGCCCTTGGCGGCATCCTGCTGTTTGCGCTGGTGCCCTCGCTGGCCATTGCATCCTGCCTGGCCAAGTACCTGTACAAAAAGACCGGCAGCGTGTACGTTGCGGCCTTCCTGAATACCATCCTGATGACCATGATGACCGTGGCCAACACCGCGATCTATTTCCAGGCATAAGCACAACCGCAGACTGGGGCTGCACTTTACAGTGCGGCCCCTTTGTGCGATAATGAGAACCATCTGAACCATCTGAGAGAAAAGGAGTCCTGCCCGATGCATCCACTTGCTGAAACTCTGCTGGACGAGCCGGTGATCGCAGCCGTCAAGACGGATGACGCTCTGACGGCCGCCCTGGCCTCGCCCTGCAGCACGGTCTTTCTGCTGGCGAGCACCCTGCTCAATGTGGGGGAGCTGGTCCGGCGCATCCACGCGGCCGGAAAGCTGGCCGTCGTGCACATCGACCTTGTGGACGGCCTTTCGGCGCGGGAAGTTGCCGTGAATTCTCTCATTGCGCTGTGCCACCCGGACGGTATCATTTCCACCCACCCGTCCCTGATCCGGCGGGCGCGCCATCAGGGCCTGCTGACCATCCAGCGGGCGTTCATCCTGGACTCCCTTTCCCTGAACAACCTTTCCGGCCAGCTGGAACAAGGCAAGCCGGACTTTGTGGAGATCCTGCCCGGCATCATGCCCCGGGTCATCACCGAGATCAGTACCCGCACCCGGGTGCCGGTGATCGCGGGCGGTCTGCTGCGGGACAAGGCCGACGTCATGGCCGCCATGCGGGCCGGTGCCTCGGCAGTGTCTACCTCTGCCCCGGAGCTGTGGGACATCTGAGCCCCGGAAAACACAAAAATGCCTGACCGCTGTCGTTGGCGGTCAGGCATTTTTTATGGAAAGCAGCAGCGTTACGGTTGGCTCTTCTTGACAAGATCTTTGGTGTACAGGGCGCGGGTGGCGTTGAGCACGGCAATGACCATGACGCCCACGTCGGCAAAGATGGCTGTCCACATGCTGGCCATACCGATGGCACCCAGCAGCAGGCAGGCAAACTTGACCGCCAGCGCGAACACGATGTTCTCGTACACGATGCGCAGGGTGCGGCGGGCGATGCGCATGGCCAGTGCGATCTTGGCCGGGTCATCGTCCATCAGCACCACGTCGGCGGCTTCAATGGCGGCGTCGGAGCCCAGGGCACCCATGGCGATGCCCACATCGGCGCGGGACAGCACCGGGGCGTCGTTGATGCCGTCGCCCACAAAGGCCAGATTCTCCTTGGACTTCTTGGCGGCGATGAGTGTTTCGATCTGGTCCACCTTGTCGCCGGGCAGCAGACCGGCGTGGTATTCGTCCAGACCCAGCTGGGCAGAAACGGCCTTGGCCACCGGCTCGGCGTCGCCGGTGAGCATGACGGTCTTGCGCACTCCGGCGGCCTTCAGGGCCCGGATGGCCTCGGCGCTGTGGGGTTTGACCACGTCGGCGATGAGCAGGCAACCGGCGTATCTGCCGTCGATGGCAACGTGCACGACGGTGCCGGTCTCGCTCACGGCGGGGGCAGAAAGGCCCAGCCGCTCCATCAGACGGGCGTTGCCGGCGGCAACGGGCTTGCCGTCCACCTTGGCGGTCACGCCGTGGCCGCCAAGTTCCTCCACGTCGGTCACGCGGGAGGTGTCGATCTCCTTGCCGTAGGCGGCCTTGATGCTCAGGGAGATGGGGTGCTTGGACCAGCTTTCGGCCAGGGCAGCGGCCTCCACCAGCTGTTCGTCGGTGGTGCCGTCGGCCGGGTGGATGCCGGTCACCTTAAAGGTGCCCTGGGTCAGGGTGCCGGTCTTATCAAACACCACGATGCCGGTGCGGGCCAGCTCCTCCAGATAGGTGGA
>ENA-UEOR01002246-UEOR01002246.1-human-gut-metagenome-genome-assembly--contig:-NODE-2246-length-10694-cov-3.593671_pt1 | contig 10694 bp, 9 predicted proteins | sample MGYA00242887_ERZ507890 | MGnify/ENA primary metagenome ERZ507890 (study PRJEB26167, sample SAMN06115431) | human gut metagenome | host: Homo sapiens | place: China:Guizhou | collected 2014-10-21...
TATCTTCCACAATCTGCACATCTGTCAGTCTGTTTGCTTTTAATAATTCTTCTGTGATATAACGGTCGGCAAATACGCCGTCCCCTATTTCATCTACTCGATCCTCCACGCGCTGTTCAATACGGTCAACTACATCATGCTCATCCCGATCATCCAGGCGATGTTCGACCCCGAGTTCCGTTTCGAGCCGCTCTACGTCCGTCCCGAATTCGCTTTCGACGAGGCGTCGCTCAGCGCATGGCTGCGCTACGCCTACACCTCGGTCTTCGGCGAGTACAACCCCATGTACGTGCTCATCCTGCTGGCCACGGTCACGGTGCTGATGAACCTGCTGTCGAACACCTTCCGCTACCTGGGGGCATGGACGGTCGAGAACATGCGCACGCGCACGCTGCAAAGGATGCGCAACGAACTGTTCGACAACGTCATCAACCTCAACGTCGGATTTTTCAGCGAGCAGCGCAAGGGCGACATCATGTCGCGCATCACGCAGGACGTGATGGTCGTGCAGTTCTGCATCACCAACACGCTGCAAGTAGCTTTCCGCGAACCGTTCCTCATCATCGGCTATCTGGTGGCGATGTTCTCCATCTCGTGGGAACTGTCGGTCTTCTCGATCCTCTTCCTGCCGCTCGTGGCACTCATCATCGGCAGCATCGTCAAGAAACTGCGCCACCCCGCCATGCAGAGCCAGCAGCGCATGGGCGACATGGTGAGCGTCCTGGACGAGTCGCTGTCGGGCGTGAAGCTCATCAAGGGCTACAACGCCACGAACTACATCCGCCAGAAATTCTACGACATCAACGCCGAGTTCTCGCGGCTGCTCCTCTCGATGGCGCGCCGCCAGCAGCTGGCATCGCCCATGAGCGAGTTTCTGGGGATCTCGGCCGTCGGCGTGATCCTCGTCTTCGGCGGTATGCTCGTCATCAACCGCTCGCTCAACGCCGGCGAGTTCGTGGCCTTCATCGCCATGTTCTCGCAGATCACGCGCCCCGTGCGTTCGTTCATCGACCAGTTCGCCAACATCAACCAGGGCGTCGCCGCCGGCGAGCGCATCCTCATGCTGCTCGACACCAAAACCGAGGTGCCCGACGCCCCCGACGCCCGCACGCTCGACGGCCTGCACGAAGGGATCGAATTCCGCAACGTGCGCTTCTCCTACGACGGCAACCGCGAGGTGATCGACGGCGTGAGCTTCACGATCCGCAAGGGCGAGACCGTGGCGCTGGTAGGACCTTCGGGCGGCGGCAAGTCGACGCTCAGCGAACTGATTCCCCGCTTCTACGACATCCAGGGCGGCGACATCCTGATCGACGGCACATCGATCCGCAACTACACGCAGGAGAGCCTGCGCGCCCACATGAGCGTCGTGGCACAGGATACGATCCTCTTCAACGATACGATCGAGGGCAACATCTCACTGGGAAAACTCGACGCCACGCACGACGAGATCGTCGCCGCGGCCAAGGTAGCCAACGCCCACGACTTCATCATGGAGACCGACAAGGGCTACCAGACCAACATCGGCGACCGCGGCATGAAACTGTCGGGCGGCCAGCGGCAGCGGTTGTCGATCGCCCGCGCGGTGCTGAAAAATCCCGAGATCCTGATCCTCGACGAGGCGACCTCGGCACTCGACACCGAGAGCGAAAAGCTGGTGCAGGATGCGCTCAACTCGCTGTTGAAGGGGCGCACGTCGATCGTCATCGCCCACCGGCTCTCCACGGTGCACAACGCCGACAAGATCATCGTCATCGACCACGGACGCATCGCCGAGCAGGGTACGCACGAGGAGTTGATGGCGCGCGGCGGCATCTACTCCAAGCTCATCGAGATGCAGAGCGTGGCGTAACCGCCGCGGCGATCGTGCGGCCGGAAACCCTGTCGAAACCCACTACAAACCGATAAAACCATGTTCAGAAGAGTTTTCCTCGCCCGGCTGCTGCTCGCAGCACTGTTCGGAGCACTCCTCGTGCCGGCACAGGCACAGGAGAAATTCAGCGAACCCGCCCTCTCCGATCCCGATTCGTGGACCGTCGTCCTGCTTCCCGACCTGCAAGGCTACGCCAAAAAGGCATGCAACCAGCCGATCATGGAGATCATGACCAGCTGGATCGCCGCACACGCCGAAGCGCTCAACACCAAACTGGTGCTCTGCGTGGGCGATCTGGTCGAGCAGAACGACCGCATCAGCAACGGCTACTCGGGCGACCAGTCGTCGCACAAGCAGTGGGAGGCTACGGCCCGCGCCTTCTCGCAGTTGGACGGAGTGGTTCCCTACATGACGGCCACCGGCAACCACGACTACACCTACACGCGCACGGGCGACCGCCGCACCCATATCGGCGAATATTTCCCCGTCGACAAGAACCCCCTCAACCGGCGGATGCTCAGCCAGTACGGTCTGGACGCACAGGGCAATCACGCCGTCGAGAACGCCGCCTTCGAGCTGCGGAGCCCCGAAGGGATCGACTACCTCTTCCTCAACCTCGAATTCGCACCCCGCGACACGGTGATCGGCTGGGCGCGCCGCATCGTGGGGCTGGAAGAGTACCGCAATCACCGCGTAGTGCTGATGACGCACTCCTACCTCAACGCCGAGAGCGAACGCATCGCGGGCGATCCGGTGCGCGTCACCAGTTACGAGCCGGTAGTCAAAAACGGCAAGATCACCAAATTCAAACAGGAGTTGCCCGACGCCAATCAGGGCGAAGCGATCTGGCGGAAACTCGTCTACCCCGCCTCGAACATCGAACTGGTGCTCTGCGGCCACGTATCGGGCTGGGGATTCCGCACGGATGCCAACAGCGCAGGCCGTCCCGTCCACCAGATGCTCTTCGACTCGCAGTCGATGGGCGGCGGGTACGAGGGCAACGGCGGAGACGGCTGGATCCGCATTCTGGAATTTCTCCCCGACGGCCGCACGGTGCGCGTGATGACCTATTCGCCCCTGTTCGCCCTCTCGCCCACGACGCGGCAGCACGCCTGGCTCACGGAGGAGGGCAACCAGTTCACCTTCGAGTTCCGGCAGCGGTAACTGCGGAAGGCATTTCGAGTACAGCGCACCCCGGAACGCGACGCCCCGCCCTGCTGCAAGAAATAGCAGCAGGGCGGGGCGTCGTGGTTCGCCGGTCGCCGGTTCCGCACCGGAACGGATCGCGCCGTCTCGTCACCGCTCCCCGCGCGCAGTCTTGCGGTCGTTGAGAATATCGGCCATATTCGCATCGGCCCACGCGACGAGCGGATCGATGCACGCCAGCAGCGACTGCGCGCGGGACGTAAGGCTGTACTCCACCCGAGGCGGAACTTCGGGATAAACCTGCCGCGTGAGGTAACCGTCCTCTTCGAGCGTGCGCAGCGTCACGCTCAGCATCTTCTGCGAAATGTCGGGAATCGCCCGCTGCAATGCGCCGAAACGCATCGTCCGCGCACCGCTCAGCGTGACGATCACCAACAGCGACCACTTGTCGCCGATACGCGCCAACACGTTGCGGATCGGGCAATCGGGGTTCAGGGCGTCCTGTACGGTCGTTCTGTCCATAGTCTGTATTCGTTTCATGATTATCGGCAGCCCTGCCGCACGACGAACCCGCGCCGCCACGCCGATCGGCTGCCCCGTTCCGGTTTACAAAAGTAAGTAAAACTACTTTACGCCGCAAATAAAAAACGCCGAATCAAAGGATCGGGGCGCTTCCCGAAGCATCGATCGAGAAATTTTTCTTCTCATAGATTTTTCTTGCGTTTTGGCTTGATCCAAAAGCATCGAAAGATCAGGCACCGCGAAAAGCAGCGGGTAACGACACGACGGCGATCGGAGCGTTTTTGAGGGAGGCGGAAAAAATCCAAAAAAAATTCGCCAGTCAATCCGTTCACGCCCAGCGATCGTTACCCGGAGGTAACTATCTGACATTCGAGTATCTACTTGACACGTACGATCCGTCGGACTATATTTGCACTCGAAAAGTAACCGAATAACTTTTCGGAACCTATAAATCCGGACAAGATGAAAAAGAGATTCGCTATTTTATCGACATTGTTAACGATTACAGCTATGGCACAGACGAAAGGAACATTCGAAACGCACGATTTCGACAATTTCAGACTGCATGTCTACCACACCAACGACGCACTCGGCGACGCAAGCTACATCGTCGAGGGAACGCAGGCGGTCGTCACGCTGGAACAGCCGTTGTTCCGCGAAAACGTCGCCGAATACGACGCCTACCTCGACGCGCTCGACAAGCCCGTCGAAGCGCGCATCGCCGATTACCATGTGGGCGGGACAGGCGACCACGCGACGGTCATGCCCGCAGGGATGCCCGCCTTCACGAAGGATACGGTCTACGACGGCATGATGCGGAACTTCGCGCAGACCTTCGGCGACGCGATCGTCGATCGGCCGACGGGAGCGACGGACGAAGTGGCTTTCGGCACTACGCAGCGGTGGGCGGGGATTCCGTTCCGTTTCGACCGCGGCGCCGCGACCGACTTTCCCGCCGCGAGCATCCTCATCGGCGGCAAGGTCTGCTACACTCACTGGGCTCCCGCGAAGGCACACGCGAATTCCCTGCAAATCTCCTCGCCGGCAGCCGTCGACGCCGAGATCGCCGAGGCCCGTCGGGCGCTCGCATCGGGCGCCGAGCTCTTTATCGGCGGACACGGCGGAGCGGCCGGGGCCGATGCCGTGCGCTTCAAGATCGACTATCTGGAATGCGTGAAACGACTGCTGGCCGCAAACGGGACGGCCGACGAATTCGCCCGTGCATTGCGAGCAGCCTATCCGGAACTCCCGGGCGAAGCGGGACTGGATGCATTGGCGCAGGCGCTCTACGCCGACCGATAACGATCCCGCCACCGTAAAACGAAGGGGCGTCCCGTGCGGGACGCCCCTTCGTTCGCTCCGTCGGCACTCCGCCTGGCGCTGCCGCCAGTCGAGCAGCGGCAGCAGGAACGAGACATCCGATGCGCCGATCCAGAAGAACACGGCCGGATTCCGAAGTTCCGCAGCGACCCGTGCTGCCTGCCGGCGCTTCCGAACTTCTGCCGCACGCCGGAAGCGACGGCACGGGCAGCAAACGAGTAAAAGTCTCCTTTATTCAGCAGGCAGTTTCAGGATTACGGGGCTGCGCGACTATTCGTCGTAGTAACGCCATACGATCTCGACGGCCGGATCGTGCGCCATGTCGTTGGGATTGGTTCCCGCCACGCCTTCGGGAACGGGCATCCCCAGCGCGGCGAAGTGCTCCGCCCAATAGGCCGGCAGCTCGCCGTCGGCCGTGCGGAAGGTCATGGGCCGGCTCCGAAGCAGGTGCGTCGAATCGTCGGCCGCCACGAAGCACTCCCACGCCAGCTCACTGCAATAGAGTTTGCCGTTGGCGGGCAGAAACTCGTCGTCGTAGGGAAGTCCTAGCCGCTCATGCGCACGTCGCAACGCACGCTGCACCACCGTGCTGTCCGCACCGCTCACCCGTCCGACGGCTGCTATCGGCCGCCCGCCGCGCCGCGCCGAACGGGCCAGAAACTCCCCGAGCGGCGTACGCCGCACGCTCGTATCGACCGCCTCGACGACGAACGCGCCGCCGGCCGTCGCTTCGACGATTCCCACATGGGAGAAGGTCACGGCCCCGCCGCGCTCCGTCGCCGCCACGATGGCATCGGTCATCCCCTCCGCCGCCGTGAGCTGGAACAGCAGGTCGCCCGTGCGGGGCGCATACTCCCCGCCGCAGGCAGCCAGCAGCAATACGGCCGCTCCGAATATCAGTTTGTTTCTCAAATTTCGGTTCAACTCGTCGGGTTCAACGTTTCAGGAGCACGGCGGGAAGCCGTCCCTGCGCGCCACGCCGGACGGAAAGCCGCCGGGCGCGAAGCTCTCCCGCCCACTCCGCAGCGTTCACTTCCTGCGCGCCTCCTCGCAGTCCTTTTCGCATTTGAGCTTGTCGTCCTCCTCCCAGTCGAACCAGTCGAAGCGCACGGTGTCGTCCAGCGTAAAGCGGGTATAGGTGATCGGCAGGCCGCGATCGAGAAACATCTGTTCGTAGGCCGTCTTGATCGAAAGCACCTTGTCGGCGTATCCCGTACCGTAGATGTCGGGATTCGAGACCGCGCAGCGCAGTCCGCAGCGGCGGATCACCTCGCCCGTATAGCGGTAGAGGTGCTGCGAGTCGGTTTTGAGGTTGATCCAGCCGCCCGGTGCGAGCAGCTGCGCATAACAGGCCAGAAAGGGCGGTGCGGTGAGACGTTTCTTGGCACGCCGCGTTTTGAGCTGCGGATCGGGGAAAGTGATCCACAGTTCGGACACCTCGCCCGGCGCGAAAAACGACGTGATGAACTCGATGCGCGTGCGCAGGAATCCCACGTTGTCCATCCCCTGCTCGGTAGCGGTCTTCGCGCCGCGCCACATGCGTGCGCCCTTGATGTCCACCCCGATGTAGTTGCGCGCGGGATCGTCGGCCGCCAGCGCGACGGTATACTCGCCCTTGCCGCACCCCAGTTCGAGCACGATCGGGCGGTCGTTGCGGAAGAAATCGGCGTGCCAGCGCCCTTTGAGCGGATGATCCTTGCCGAAAATCTCGTCGAATTCGGGCTGAACGAGGCAGCGGAACGTCTTGTTCTCGGCGAATTTCTTCAACTTATCTTTTCCCATGATCGTCAAATGCTTTTTTCAATCGTAACCCCCACGGCCTCGATGCCGCGTACCGGACGGCAGGGACGGATCGTCATCCGGTAGTCGCCCGCGCAGCGAAGCACCGCACGCCGCCGGTAGAGTACCGCCGTATCGCACAGCAGCGGCGACGGCCCGCGCGAGGGGGCGAGCCGCAGCGTGAAAGGCTCCGTCGCGCGGAGCGAATCGGGCGCGACGGTCGTCACTTCCAGATCGACCGGCCCGCCCGCGAAGGCCGCGTCGTAACGCACGACGAGCCACAGGTCGCATACCGCGAGCGTATCGGCATTCGGAAAACGCACCTCCGCGGCCTCCCGCCATCCGAGCGGATCGACATCGGCCACCGCACTCCGATGCGGCGAAAGACAACCGGCCGCCGGCAGCAACGCCAGCAGCAATCCCGCACGAAGAATCCGTTTCGCCCCTTTCATCTGCGCCTCTCAGTCAAGAATCCGCCCTCGCAGGCGGATTCGTCCAGCGACGGACGCATCCGCGCCCGTCCCGTTTCGGTCCATTACTCCTTATCGCCCTTGCCGCCGCCGTTCTCCCCCGAAGGGCCCGACGCCGGACCGTTGGCATTTCCCTGACTGCCGCCGCGATTGGAGCGGCCGCCCTGCCGGCTGCGCTCGCCGCGACCGTCGCCGTTGCGACCTTCACCGCCGCGGTTTTCACCGTTGCGGCCGCCGTTTCCGCGACGTCCGGAGCGACGCTCCCCACGCGGCCGTTCGCCGCCCTGCGACGCACCGTTTTCACCGCCGCCGCTGACCGAACCGCCGCCTTTTTGCGGATTGCGGACGGGACGCGCACCCCGTTGTCCCCGATCCAAAGCGCCGGCTTCCGATCCGGCTGCGACCTCCGCTCCCGCAGCGCCTTCGGCCGCCCTGTCGCGCGTCGGGCCCTTCCGGTCGCCGCGACGGCGCTTGTTGTTGCGGCGCTTGCCGTCGAAACGGGTGATGCTGTCCTCCTCCGAACGATAGGTCGGTTCCTCCGCGGCGGCCGGAACGTCCTGCTCGGCGAGCAACCGGTCGACCTTCTTGCCGGCACGGTTGAGCGCCTGGATCTCCTTCACGCGCTCGACCGAAAGCGTGGTGACGTTCACCAGCGCATCCTTGCTGCTGCTGAACTGCATCGTGCGCGCCAGAATATCACTTTTGACGAGGTAATATTCGCCGTCGAGCGCCTGCAAAGGCTCCTTCACGCGCGGGAAATCGCGCCGCGCATCGGCATAGGTATCGTATTCGTAGGCCAGACAGCATTTGAGCTTCGAGCATTGCCCGGCCAGTTTCTGCGGATTGAGCGACAACTCCTGCATCCGCGCGGTGTTGGTCGTGACGCTCGAAAAGCTCGACATCCACGACGCGCAGCACAGTTCGCGGCCGCAGGCTCCCAGACCGCCGATGCGGCCCGCCTCCTGCCGTGCACCGATCTGCTTCATCTCGATGCGGATGTGGAACTGCTCGGCGAAGACCTTGATCAGTTCGCGGAAATCGACGCGCTCGTCGGCGATGTAGTAGAAGATCGCCTTGATCTTGTCGCCCTGATACTCCACGTCGCCGATCTTCATGTTCAGCCCCATGTCGGCGGCGATCTGCCGCGAGCGGATCATCGTCTCGTGTTCGAGCGCAATGGCCTCCTGCCAGCGTTCGATGTCGTAGGGTTTGGCCTTGCGGTAGATCTTCTTGAACTCCCCGTTGTAGGGATTGAACCCCGTGCGCTTCATCTGCTTGGCCACCATGTCGCCCGTAAGCGAGACGATGCCGATGTCGTGCCCCGGCGAGGCCTCCACGGCGACGATGTCGCCCGTTTCGAGCGGAAGGTTGTTGACGTTCTGATAGAAGGAACGGCGCGTGTTCTTGAAGCGCACCTCGAATATATCGGTCGGAACATGATCGGGATAATCGGCGAGCCACTGCGTCTCATGGAGCTTGAAGCACCCTTCGCAGACGGTCGCGCGGCACTCCTCTCCGCAGTTGCAGAAGGCGGCGCCGCGGCCGATCTCCGGTCTGTTTTTACAATTGCAGGACATTCTTTCGTGTTTTATTTGCAAATATAATCATTTTTCGACGGAATCGCAATTTCTTTCCGCAGTCCCCGTCGCTTCGCGCCCGCATCGGCACGGCCGCAGCCGTTTCATCCGCGCATTCCGGCGGGAACCGGCAGGGATCGCCTCCGCCCGACCGAACGGAACACCAAACGCGCCGGCCGGAACAGTTCTTACGCCTTTGCTTGTATCATATATAATCCGTATTGCCTACTTTTGCAAGCGTATCGGAGCGCTCGGCGGCAATATACCCCGAACGCAGGCGACTCTGAAAAATCCGAACGCATGAAAGAAAACCTCCACCGCATCGGCACATGGGCCCGTCGTCAGGGCGAGCATTTCGACCTTTACCTCCACGCGCTGCCGCAACGCACGCGGCTGACGCTCATCTTCGCGATTCTGGCGCTGCTCTCCGTCACGCTGCTCTTCATCTGCGGAAGCATCTACCGCATCGGACGGAACGACGGATTCAATGCACGGCGGATCGATACGACACGGGAATTCCCCCCCCTTCCCAGAAACGGGGCCGCCATGCCGCTGACCTCGGTTTAGACGGACACGCTACGGGCGGACCGAACCAGATTGCCGTAGCATCCGCACGTCCCGCCGGATGCGCAGCAGATAGAGCACGGCGGCCGTCGTCAGCCCCACGAAATAGCCGATGAAGAGCCCCCACGGCCCCAGCCCCAGCGTGAACCCGCACAGATACCCCACCGGCAGGTTCAGCACCCAGTAGGCGGTCAACGCCAGCGGCATGATGATCTTCACGTCCTGCACGCCGCGCAGCACCCCCACCGAGATGTTCTGGATGCCGTCCGGCAGTTGGTAGAGGGCGATCAGGACGAGCATCGACGAGGCAAGCGACACCACCTCGGCGTTGGTGGTGAAAATATAGGGAATCGTCTGCCGTAAAGTGACGAACACCACGGCGGCGAAGAGGTTCCACGCGATGACGATATGCAGCGCCGCCCTGGCCGCCAGGCCCAGTTCGTCGAACCGCCGCGCGCCGTAGCAATGCGAAATACGGATCGTCGTCGCCGCGCCTACGGCTGTGACGATCATGAAGGCGAAATTGCCCATCGTCAGCGCGATCTGGTTGGCGCTGATGGCCACGGCGTCGAACCACCCCATCATGATGCTCGTCAGCACGAAGGCCGACGCTTCGAGGAACATCTGTCCCGAAATCGGCACGCCCATGCGCACCAGCTGCCGCACCGAGCGGCGCGAGTAACGCACTTCGGGCAGCAGCGCGGCATACTCGCGCAGACGCTTGCGGCGGTAGAAATACCAAATGGCGACGAGCGGCATGGCGATGCGCGAAATGAGCGTCGCCACGCCCGCACCCGTCGCTCCCATTGCTTCGAAACCGCAATGTCCGAAGATGAAGACCCAGTTCAGCACGACGTTCATCAGGTTGCATCCGACGACGATCACCATCGACACGACGGTGTTGCCCACCCCTTCGAGAAACTGCTTGAACGCGAAGAAGAGCATGACGGCCGGCATACTGAAAGCCATGAGCCTGTAATAGGGAATCGCCAGGTCGACCACCTCGGCGGGCTGTCCCATGCGATACATGAGCGGAATGACGGCCAGTTGCACGGCGGCGATCAGAAAACCCAGCACGGAGTAGAAGATCATGGCGTTTTTGAGATAATCCGCCGCACCGCGCTTGTCGCCCTGCGCGAACCGCTCGCCCACGAGCGGGGTCAGCCCCAGCGTCAGCCCCATTCCGGTGACGAAGAGGATGAAGAAGACCGCGCCGCCGAACGACACGGCGGCCAGCGGCAGCGGATCTGCATTGCCCGCGCGCTGGCACTGAAACCGAAGGTGGTGATTGCCGATGAGTCGGTGTCGGCCCTGGATGTCTCCATTCGTGCGCAGATTATCAATCTGATGCTCGACCTGCAGCGCGAGATGGGCATCGCGTTTCTGTTTATTTCCCATGATATGGCGGTGGTGGAGCGCATCAGCCTCCGCGTGGCGGTGATG
>ENA-UEOR01002249-UEOR01002249.1-human-gut-metagenome-genome-assembly--contig:-NODE-2249-length-10686-cov-11.080309_pt1 | contig 10686 bp, 9 predicted proteins | sample MGYA00242887_ERZ507890 | MGnify/ENA primary metagenome ERZ507890 (study PRJEB26167, sample SAMN06115431) | human gut metagenome | host: Homo sapiens | place: China:Guizhou | collected 2014-10-21...
AGTCACGTACGCGGGATGCTCCCACACCGACAAACATTTCTACGAAGTCCGAGCCTGACAGGGAGAAGAACGGAACATCTGCTTCTCCTGCCACAGCCTTAGCCAATAATGTTTTACCGGTTCCTGGAGGGCCTACGAGTAAGGCTCCTTTAGGTATTTTACCTCCTAATTCCGTATATTTTTCGGGGTTTTTCAAGAAGGAAACGATCTCTTCCACCTCCTGTTTTGCTTCTGCAAGGCCGGCGACATCCTTGAAGGTCACTTTTCGGTCGTTATCTTTATCGAAAAGCTGTGCTTTTGCTTTTCCCACACTGAATACTCCGCCGGGACCACCGCTTGCACCACCTGACATGCGTCGCATCAGAAAGATCCATACGACGATAATCAGCAGGATCGGACCGAACGAAACAAGAAAATTCCAGATCGCGTCGTCGCCTTCTTCGAAGCTGACTTGCGTAGTGATATGATTTTCGGCAACGGATTTGTCATAGAAGTCTGAAAATTTATCGGCCGACGGTATTTTGACATACACTTTCGGGTTTGTACCCAATGTCGCACTGTCTTTTCTGAACACCAGACCTTTCCGTCCGTCTTTTACAGTTGCTTCAACCAGATTCTTTTTGTTGTAGACGACCATCCGGTCGAATACGTTTTCCTGTGCTAATTTCTGGAACTCGGTCCAGCCTAATTCTTTAGATGCCGAAGAGTCGTTTGTCAGATACAAAGCAAAAAGCATTATGAAGATGAACCCGTACATCCAATAAAGATTAAACTTGAACATCTTTTGCTTATTATTCTTCGGTGCTTTGTTAAACATGTCGTTTTTATTTTCCATATGTGATTATCTCTATACTATGTAAGATCGGTCATCAGTCGAGGTCTACAATCTGAGTCACTTTGGCATCTGACCAAAGATTTTCCAGATTATAGAACTCGCGAAGTTCCGGTAAAAATATGTGTACAAGAACCGTGCCATAGTCCATCCCGATCCATTCGGCACGCTGTGCTCCATCTATCGAAAGCGGTTTTTCTCCTGCCTTGCGGTGGGCAAAATCCCAAGCTGAATCAGACAATGCGGAAACCTGGGTAGGTGTACTTCCTTCGCAGATTATCATATATTGGCAGATCGAGCCGGATAATTGGGTTAAGTCTACGGTTACAATGTTTTTGCCTTTTTTTTCCTGTAGGCCTTCTACAATCGTTTTAACTAATGCTTCTGTTTGATCCATTATTTTTTATTGAGTAATATTCGAAGTCGCAAATATACTTCTTATATTTATTATGTGGGTGATTTCCCTCTATTAATATATGTATATACTTGCAAAATCAAAACAAGCAGAAAAAGAAAAAAGTTTATTAATGAAAAAAAATTACCATATCGTTTGTTTATTTTGAAAAAGTATGTACTTTTGCACTCGCTAACAACAAGAGAGTTGACAAGCTTAATTGAAATTGTTCAATGGTGTAATGGTAGCACAACAGATTCTGGTCCTGTTAGTCCAGGTTCGAGCCCTGGTTGAACAACAAAAAGCCTGTCATTCTTTTGAGTGACAGGCTTTTTTCATACATATATTTTACGTTATCACGGCGATCGTAACGATCGCCGTGGTAGTTTTATTTATATTTTACCCATTTGATCATTTCTTTGATGCTCGGTTTCTTTCCATACATTAAAATACCTACACGGTAAATTTTGGCCGAGAACCAGATGATAAGTATAGCTGTGGCAAACAGCAAAGCAAACGAAAGAGCCAATTCCCATACCGGAATGTCGAACGGCAAGCGGACCATCATCACGATAGGGGAGGTAAACGGGATCATCGAACACCAGAATGCCAGCGGGCCGTCTGGATTATTCATGCTATAGATTCCGGCATACAAGCTGAACGCCATCAAAAGCATAATCGGAGTCATGAACTGCTGAGTGTCTTCCTGCTGTTCCAGAGCGCTTCCGATTGCAGCAAATAGAGCTGCATACAGTAAATAGCCACCGATAAAATAAAGGACAAAACAGGTGCCGATCATACCGAAGTTGATCGAATTGATAATTTCTTGCACCTGGATGCTGATATCGGAAGAACCGGCAGCCACATCGTTTATGCCTTGTGCCGTCATCTGTGCTGTCATCATATCTTCAGGTGACGTGTTGCCACCGAAAAAGAAAAGGCTCCCCGATACCAAGACCGTTGTCAGGATTCCCCACAGGAATACTTGTGTTAGGCCGACGAAACCGATGCCAATGATTTTTCCCATCATCAGGTCGAATGGCTTAACGGACGAAATCATCACTTCGATAATACGGTTTGTCTTTTCTTCCATCACTCCTTGCATGACCATTCCACCGTACATGATGATAAACATATAGATAATGAAAGTCAATATCATGCCTAAGATAGAGGCAACCTCGGCCGAAGTGCTTTTTTCACTTCCGTCTTCATCCCATTTGATGGTTTTGATATTGAAATTGATTTTGCTGTCCTCGATGATCTGTTTCAGGTTGTCGATGTTGTAAGAAGCGAGTTTCTCGTCTTTCAAGTATTCGGACAGTGTTTTGTCGATGGTGTTTTTCAGTCCCATCGGAATTTGTTTCTGCGAATAGAGTGTTGCTGCGGTTGGGTTTTGTAACAAGTCGTCTGTTATATTCAAGAAAGCGAAAATTTCTTTATCCGGGTTTTTACGATATTCTTCCAGGCTGGAACCTTTTTCGGTGATGAAGGTGTATTCTTCTGTGTCTTTAAACAGCGGTGCGTATTTGCCTGTCGTATCGCTGATCGCCACCTGTTTGACATCATCTCCTTTGATGGTGGATAACCAAAGCGGGACGAACACCAGCGCGGCAAACAGGAACGGTGTCAGGAATGTCAGTAACAGAAACGATTTTTTGCTGACACGGCGGAGGTATTCTCTTTTTATTATAAGTCCTATCTTATTCATGCTTGCGTAGTATTTGTACCGGAGACGGTGTTAATAAATATGTCGTTCATCGAAGGGATCTCTTCCGTGAAAGAAATGATTTCAGTCTGTCCCGCCAATGCAGAGAGGAGGGCGGAGTTGGTTATACCCGGCTCTTTATGGATGCGTACCTCGCTTGTTCCGGCCAGGTCTTTTTCCGTCAGCAGGCTGAACATTTCCGGGATGGGTTGCAACTTCCCTGATCCGGTATGGAAACGGAGGGTGAAATTGTTTGTCCGGAAACGGCTTTTCACTTCTGTTACATTGCCGGAAAGCACAACTTGAGAACGGTTGATCAAGGCGATATTGTCACAAATCTCTTCAACAGACGACATGTTGTGCGTGGAAAAGATGATTGTGTGTCCGGCATCTTTGAGTTCGAGGATTTCTTTTTTCAGCAATTCGGCATTCACTGGGTCAAATCCGCTGAACGGTTCGTCGAAGATCAGAAGTTTCGGTTCGTGAATGATGGTGATGATGAATTGTATTTTCTGCTGCATCCCTTTGGACAACTCTTCCAGTTTCTTGTTCCACCAGGGCATGATATCAAATTTTTCGAACCAGCGTATCAACCGTATGCGAGCTTCCTGGTAGGAGAGCCCTTTGAGCTGTGCTAGGTAGATGGCTTGTTCACCGACTTTCATTTTTTTATACAGGCCGCGTTCTTCCGGCAGGTAACCGATCTGGTAGATATCTTCCGGCTGAAATTCACGTCCGTTAAAACGGACAAGGCCGCTGTCGGGGGCCGTGATGCGGTTGATGATACGGATCAGTGTGGTTTTGCCGGCTCCGTTCGGCCCTAATAAGCCGAAGACTTTCCCTTCGGGAACTTGGATGCTGACCTTGTCGAGGGCGAGGTGGTTGGCATATTGTTTTACCACGTCTTCCGTTTCTAAAAAATTCATAGGCATTACATTTTTAATATGATTCTTTCTCCCAATTCTTTACTTAATATATTCTTTATTTCGTTCAGGCGCGTGAGCTTTTTCATCAGCTCGAAAACCTGATCCATGTCTTCGTTGTTTTGCATACTCTTGATCTGTGCCTGTATCTTTTTGATTTGAGAGAGTACATAGGCATCCTTGAAAGCATACAATTCCCGGATTACCAACTGGTCGAGTTTGTCTTCTTCCTGTTCCAGTTCCCGATATTTGGTGTGATACTTGCTTAGCTGATATTTTTCGCTGATCAGGTTGGCGGCAAGGCGGCTCACGTTCGGGTCGGGATGGGCGAGGAAATACCGGTTCGCGATGAACCCTTCGGACCGGCAGCGATCGGCCGCTTCATCCATCATACTCTTGAAGAGCGGAGTATAAAAGGTCAGGTCGTCGCGTTCCAGCTCGGAACGGATATATTCGGAAACGCGGATCACGACATCTTCGTTCGTCTCTTCGTCCGTATATTGGAACAGGATACGCTCGCCGTAACGCACGATGTAGCGCAGCAGGGCGACTTCGTATGCCTCGTAAGGCGAACGCTTCGGCCCTACCGGAATGTTTGCCGGCGGCGTGAAAGGCGCTGGCGGCGGCATGCTGCCTCCTCCGTCATCGGGACTGTATTCTTCCGGTGGGGGGGGCGGGATCGTATTGTCAGGAGGCAGGGGACTTTCCTGCGGTTGTTCCGCCAGCGTCTCTTCCGGATAGGGCTGGTAACCGGGAATATCCGGGTATTCGGGGATATTGACGGGAGTAGCCGGAATGGGGGAGGACGGAGTGTTCGCTTGCCTTTCTTCCTTGTTGAGGCGGATTTTGTTCACTTCGTTCAACAGGAGCATCTCGTCTATTTCCATCATCGTACTGCATTCCCGGATATAAAGGGAGCGGGCGATATTGTCGGGGATGATGGCCACCGTCCGGATAATGTCGGAGATCAGCGCCGACCGTTTGATCGGATCCGTTCCTGCATCGTCCAATAGCAGGCGCGTTTTGAAACGGATGAAATCGGTCTCGTTCTGCCGGATAAACTCGGCAAACTGGCTCGCGTTGTGCTTGCGGGCAAAGGAGTCGGGGTCTTCTCCGTCCGGAAGGAGCACCACTTTCACATTCATGCCGTCCTCCAACAGCAGGTCGATACCACGCAAGGCAGCTTTGATACCGGCTGCATCACCGTCATACAAGACCGTGATATTGCTAGTGAAGCGATGTATCAGGCGGATCTGTCCTTGTGTGAGGGCTGTACCCGATGAAGCGACCACGTTCTCGACCCCTGCCTGATGCATGGAAATAACATCCGTGTAGCCTTCCACCAAGAAGCAGCGGTCAGCCTTTACGATCGCCTGTTTGGCGAAATAGATCCCGTAAAGCTCGTTACTCTTATGGTAAATCTCACTTTCGGGCGAGTTGACATATTTGGCTGTCTTTTCGTCTTTCTTCAGGACACGTCCTCCGAAAGCGACGACTTTTCCACTGAGCGTATGGACCGGAAAAATGACACGCCCGCGAAAACGGTCGTTTACCCCGCCGTTGTCGTAGGCGATCACCAAACCTGTCTTTTCGAGAAATTCTTTTTTGTAACCGCTCTTTGTTGCGGCTTTATACAGGGCGTCCCGTTGGTCGAGGCTGTAGCCTAACTGGAATTTGCGAATGGTATCTTCCCGGAAACCACGTTCGGCAAAGTAGCGTAGGCCGGCGGCTTTGCCTTCCTGGTGTTCGTAGAGCTGGGTCGTGAAGTATTTCTGCGCCCAGCTATTGACGATCAGCATGCTTTCGCGGTCGCTGCGCACCTGCTTTTCGCGTTCCGACAGTTCCCGTTCCTGTATTTCGATGTTGTACTTTTTGGCAAGGAAGCGAAGCGCATCATAATAAGAAAGCTGCTCATGCTTCATAATGAAGTGAACAGCCGTACCCCCTTCGCCGCAGGCAAAGCATTTACAGATATTCTTTGCTGGCGACACATAGAAAGAGGGGGACTTGTCGCTATGGAAAGGACACAACCCTACATAGTTTATGCCTCGTTTCCGAAGGGTAACGAATTCGGAAACAACGTCCACAATGTTTGCAGCATCCAGTATCCGGTCTATGGTAGGTTGATCGATCATAAATCTTCTTACTTTTTATGTACAAAGGTAAGAAGATTTGTGATTTTTGAATTATATAATGACAACCTGTTTCTCTATTTATAATTTTGTCTCGTCCTGAGATAGGTTGACTGTGTGTTGAAAAATCCTATTATAGGTTGTCTATAAAAACAAAAAACAGACAAACCGTGTTGATCCATGTAATTTGTTTTTACACGTTCCTTGAAGTCTTAAAGTTAGCTTTCTTAACACCATGATGCGTATATTCTAAGATAAATACTTACTTTTGCGTCTGTATCTGATAACATGAAAAAGAAATGAAACGAATACTACATTTGATTTTGATCAGTTGTTTGTGCCTCTCGGCGGCAGCACAGAAAAACGCTCCTAAATGGATGAACAAAGCCAAGAGAGCGGTCTTTACAATTACCACTTATGGAAAGGATGGAAATAAGCTCGCAACTAGTACGGGATTCTTTATTTCCGAAACAGGCGAGGCTGTCTCTGCATACAATATCTTTAAGGGTGCCGAGAAAGCAACAATCACAGACTTTGAGGGAAAAACATTTCTGGTTAAGAATATCCTGGGTGCAGACGAACTGTATGACGCTGTAAAGTTTCAGGTTGAAGTGCCGAAGAAAGCTGTTTTCCTGCCGATTGCTGCTGAGCCGGTGGCAAACGGGACGAATGCCTATCTGCTATTATACTCTATCGGCAAGAACGCCACCTTTAAGTCTGGTGCTATTACCGAAGTAAGTAAGCTGAAAGATCCGTATAAATATTACAAGATGGCAGTCGCATTGGAAGAAAACGAACTCAATGCTCCGTTGCTGACTCCCGAAGGTGAAGTGTTCGGGCTGGCACAAGCGGATGCAGGTGGAAAGAAAGATATTTGCTATGGTCTTTCTGCTGGATATGCAGGTAGCTTGTCAATAGGGTCTGCTGATTATCTGAGTTCTGCATACCGCAATATCAATATACCGAAAGGATGGCCGAAGGAACTGGACCAAGCAACCGTAGCTCTTTACTTGATCAGTGGCACGCAGGACGCAAAGGCACGCTTGGAAACGGTCAACGATTTTATCACCACCTTCCCGGATGCTCCCGACGGTTATCTGAACCGTTCTGATCTTTATGCCTACAATCGTGCGGAATTGGCTAACTCTATGGCTGAACAGGCAACCTATTTGCAAAAGGCACTGGACGACATAAAAACCGCTTCTAAATGTAGCGATAAGAAAGGTGATTTCTGGTATAATCAGGCTAAGTTGATCTACGGTGTTGCTTCGGCCGATAGTACGCTGACTGATCCAGCTTGGACAATCGAAGCCGCTATGGAGGCTTTGGACAAGGCGATCGAAGAGGATAACCTGCCAGCCTATCACCAATTAAGGGCGGATATCCTGTTCAATAAAGGAGAGTTCCAGCAGGCATTCGATGAGTACATGATCGTTAACAACAGCGATGTCGCCTCTGCTTCTTCTTATTATTTGGCTGCAAAGGCAAAGGAACGGGTTACCGGTTTTAATATCGGTGATGTTATCGACCTGCTCGACAAGGCGATCGAGAAATGTGGGACAAATATGAATGCCGAGGCGGCAGCTTATGTGTTGGAACGGATCAATTGGCGCCTGCGCCTTGCACAATACACGGAGGCTATCGCTGATTATGACCTCTATTATACACTGATTGGTGGACAGGTGCTTCCGAACTTCTTCTTCCTGCGCGAACAAGCCAAGTTCCGTGCGGGTGACTTGGAGGGAGCTTTGAAGGATATCCAGGCTGCTATACAGGGAAGTCCCAGTACGCCCGACTACTATGCGGAAGAAGCTTCCATCTATGTTCGCCAGCAGAAGTATGAAGATGCACTGAAAAGTATAGAGAGGGCAATCGCGATTGCTCCAGATTTCGGAGCCTGTTATCGTTTACGGGGCGTTTGTTACGTCCGTTTGAAGAAGAAAACAGAGGCTTGCGAAGCATTCAACAAAGCTAAAGAATTGGGCGATCCGCTTGCTGGAAAGTTGATAAAGGAACATTGTAAATAAGTGAGTGATATGAAGAAGCTGATGGATGTATTGCCGTTGCTGCTTGTCGTTGTCCTGCTGTTTGGTACGGCTTGTCAGAGCAATAAAAAGAAGGATGCGGAGAGCGTGAATGTAACGTTGTTCGATAAGGATCTGCCGGAGATCAAGACGCTGGTCAACGGAGAATGGGAACTGGTGAGTGGCAAGAACGCCCGTGAGTTCTGCGAATATGAGAATACTTTCATCAAGTTTGCAGACGACCAATATGTCTGGACGGAGGACGGCAAAGCCGAACCGGGGGCTTTGAACTGGCGCAAAGCGGATACGGGGGCCGGATATGAAGCCTATCTGATGGATGTCTTCTACGAGACCAACCCTGCCTATCCTGTGTCTATCAAAGGAGACACTCTTATCCTGCAAGACTGCTCGGAAACAGGATATAAATATACTTTGGTTAGGAACTAGCTTGCGTGAGGCTGTAAATTAAACTGTGTTAGCAAAGTTAATACTTTGTTCCTTGCTGACACAGTTTAATTTACAGCCTCCGTTACCAATTAATTTTTCTTGTTCGTGATTATGTTCTGTAAAAACCTCAAACAAACTTTTCTCTTTCAGAGATTCGATCTTTTCTTGATATGCCTCACATAGAAGTTTAGCAGTGATGATAAAACCTCTACCCAACAATTCCGCTTCTTTCTGATACAGTTTGGCTTTTACGGCTTTCAGGTAGTTGTTGAGACTTTTGGCTTCCTCATCTTTACCTTTTACTTGTTGTTTGGTTTTATCCCAAGATGTGGCTTTTACCTTTTTGCCAGTAGAAAAGCCACATCTTTCACCATTTACGGTAATCAATACTTCAATAATTGTAGTACCGTCTTTTCTAACTCTGTTTTCTCTTATAAAAAAGAGAGTGGAAAATGAACTTCTAACCATTTGTTTAATCTTTAAATTAGACATTTAGAAGTCCTTTGAATAATCTGTATAATGCTATGTGTTAGATTGTTATGTTAAAATTTGCAGCCATTTTGGGAAAAATGGAAAATGGCTGTGATTTGGCTGCAAAATATCTTCAATTTTACTCGTTTCAGAAAGGAAAAACGGTGAATCTTTCCTATGGGAAAAAGAAGGTGATAGAAGAAATTTTGAGTATTTCTTATAACCAGTTTAAAGAAGTATTTGATTGGGCAAGAAAGAAGAAGCATATAAGATATTTCAATAAACAAAAAAACTCCCGTAACCATAACGATTACAGGAGTTTATATATTTAGAAATAACTTAAATTACTTCTTCATAGCTTCCTCAATAGCAACAGCTACAGCAACCGTAGCACCTATGTTGTCATAAATATCATTTCCCTTTTTATATTCAAGAAGAATTGATATAAGGTTATATGCTGCAAATATAAATACGCATGCAGAGATGACAAGTATTATACGGCTGATAATTTTTGATTTCTTTTTCTTCTTTTCTTTCGCTTCAAAAGCGATGTCTGCTTCATCCTTTTCTAAATCAGAGGAGGATACAATAAAATCATCATTATCCTCTGTTTTAATATCACTCATAATAATCTCCAATCAGTTGTAATCAGGCTTTTCCAGCTGAACCGAAAAGGTCAATCTTTTCGCGTACAGTTTCTTTAATAGCTTCACAGCCAGGAGCAAGAAGTTTTCTAGGATCAAATCCCTTGCCTTCAAGGTCTTTGCCTGCTTCAACATACTTTCTTGTTGCATCAGCAAATGAAAGCTGGCACTCTGTATTAACATTAATCTTAGAAACTCCAAGAGAGATAGCCTTCTGAATCATATCAGCAGGAATTCCTGTACCACCGTGAAGAACTAATGGCATATCACCAATCTTTTCCTTAACAGCAGCAAGAGTTTCAAAGCTTAATCCTGGCCAGTTAGCCGGATACTTACCATGAATGTTACCGATTCCGGCAGCAAGCATGTCTACACCAAGGTCTGCAATTGCTTTACACTCATTAGGGTCTGCACATTCACCCATTCCGATAACACCATCTTCTTCGCCACCGATTGAACCAACTTCTGCTTCAATAGAAAGACCGAGATTGTGAGCTACATTAACTAGTTCTGTTGTCTTCTTGATATTTTCATCAATTGGGTAGTGTGAACCATCAAACATAATAGATGTGAATCCTGCTTTGATGCATTTGTAGCATCCTTCATATGTTCCGTGGTCAAGATGAAGAGCAACAGGAACAGTGATTCCAAGAGACTTGTCCATAGCTTTAACCATGGCTGCAACTGTCTCGAAACCTGTCATATACTTACCGGCACCCTCAGATACACCAAGGATTACAGGAGCATTCATCTCCTGTGCTGTAAGGAGAATAGACTTAGTCCATTCAAGGTTATTGATGTTGAACTGACCGACAGCATATTTGCCGGCAAGAGCTTTGTCTAACATTTCTTTAGCTGAAACTAACATATTTCTTTACCTCCATTGCACGATTTTTCATGACAACATTATATCTCATATCATTAAAAATGAAAAGAAATATTTAAGTGATATTTATGTATAAATATAAATAAATATGATGTATAATTACATTTGTATATTGAAAATTCTTAAGAAAGGAGACTGATATGGGTTATCTAACATTTTTTATCAATAGTCCTTTCGTACCATTAAGTAATGATGGCTTAAATTAAAACTGTCTGATAATCATCTATT
>ENA-UEOR01002253-UEOR01002253.1-human-gut-metagenome-genome-assembly--contig:-NODE-2253-length-10676-cov-15.064723_pt1 | contig 10676 bp, 9 predicted proteins | sample MGYA00242887_ERZ507890 | MGnify/ENA primary metagenome ERZ507890 (study PRJEB26167, sample SAMN06115431) | human gut metagenome | host: Homo sapiens | place: China:Guizhou | collected 2014-10-21...
CATCTACAAACGTATGTAAATAATCTGAATAGCCTTGTGCCCGGAACAGAATATGAAGGTAAAACGGTAGAAGAAATCGTTGCCTCAGCACCGGACGGAGCTATATTCAATAATGCGGGACAAGTATTGAACCACAATCTGTACTTCCTGCAATTCGCCCCGAAACCTTCGAAGAAAGAACCCGGAGGCAAACTGGGAGAAGCAATCAAACGTGACTTCGGCAGCTTCGAGAACTTCAAGAAAGAATTCAATGCAGCAGCAGTCGGATTGTTTGGTTCTGGTTGGGCCTGGTTGTCCGTAGACAAGAACGGTAAACTGCATATCACCAAAGAAAGTAACGGAAGTAACCCGGTACGCGCCGGACTGAAACCTCTTCTCGGATTTGACGTGTGGGAACACTCTTACTACCTGGATTACCAGAACCGCCGCGCCGACCACGTGAACGCCCTGTGGAATATCATCGACTGGGATGTGGTAGAAAAAAGAATGTAACCGGACGCATATAATAAATTAAACTATACTATTGAAAAGGTCGTTGTGAATTTCACAGCGGCCTTTTTTCTAGCATAAAAAAAGGTAATATATTTATTGGATATCAGCTACATAAGTTGTATTTTTGCGATACTTGAATCAACATAACAAACAATTATGACACTTTATAAAAGAAATAAGATATTGTTCATTGTCTTCATTGCTCTCCTATTCTTCTCCCCCCGTTTATGCAATGCTGCCGACACAGAAGAATCTGCAGAAGAGATACTTTTCATTACCTCCTATAATTCTGATACTAAATATACCTACGACAACATATCAACATTTATACAGACTTATACCCAACTGGGCGGAAAGTACTCCACTATCGTAGAAAATATGAATGTAACGGATTTGTCACAGGCCCATAAATGGAAAGAAACGCTAACCGAGATTCTGGATAAACATCCGGGTGCAAAATTAGTTATTTTCCTCGGCGGTGAGGCATGGAGCAGCTTCCTTCATCTCGAAGATGAGAAATACAAAAGACTCCCCGTATTCTTTGCAATGGCATCCCGCAACGGCATCCGAATTCCGGATGAGCCTATTGATATGCAACAATATGAACCCCAGAGCATTGACTTGACGGAACGAATGAAAGAATATAATGTAAAATACTGTTCTTCATACGAATACGATATTAACAAGGATATAGAAATGATGAAATATTTCTATCCGGAAATGGAACATCTGGCATTTGTTTCGGATAATACATACAACGGTCTTGCCGAACAGGCCTGGTTTAAAAAGAATCTGAAAAATCATCCGGAACTGTCTATCACTTACATCGACGGCCGAATCCATACACTTGATATGGCGGTCAACCAATTACGTGTTCTCCCCAAAAATTCGGTAATGCTGCTTGGCATCTGGCGAATTGATAACAGAGGAATCACCTATATGAATAATTCCGTTTATGCTTTCTCCAAAGCAAATCCTTTGTTGCCTGTGTTCAGTCTGACGTCCACCGCAATAGGTTATTGGGCTATCGGAGGATATGTCCCCCAATATGAAGGGATAGCCAAAGGAATGGGAGAATACGCATATCAGTTTCTGGATAAAGGGAAAAATGACATCCGTAGCATTAATATATTACCCAACAAATATAAATTTGATGCCAATAAATTAAAAGAATGGGGATTTGAAGACAAGAAGTTACCCATTAATTCAATCGTAATCAACCAGCCGATCCCTTTCTTTGTGGCTTACAAAACGGAAGTACAGTTTATCCTGCTCACCTTCCTTGTATTGATAGGCGGACTGATGATTGCATTGTATTACTATTACCGGACTAAAATTCTGAAGAATCGTCTGGAAAGAACAACGAAACAACTACGGGAAGATAAAAAGAAACTGGAAGCATCGGAGATAGAATTGCGTGACGCCAAAGAGCGTGCGGAGGAAGCCAACCAGCTAAAGAGTGCTTTTGTGTCGAATATGAGTCACGAAATACGTACGCCATTAAATGCAATCGTAGGTTTCTCCAGTTTGCTAATCAATTCCGTAGAACCTTCGGAAGAATTACAAGAATATGCCAATATCATCCAGACCAATTCTAACCTGTTGCTACAGCTTATCAGCGACGTACTGGATGTATCGCGTCTCGAATCGGGAAAGCTGCAATTCAACTATGAATGGTGCGAACTGGTGACTCATTGCCAAAATATGATTACCCTGACCAACCGGAACAAAACAACGAATGCAGACGTCAGGCTGCAAATGCCCAAAGAGCCATATATGCTCTATACCGACCCGTTGCGTCTGCAACAAATCATCATCAACCTGCTGAATAATGCGTTAAAATTCACTCCCGCCGGAGGAAGCATTACATTGGATTACACGGTGGACAAAGAAAAACAGTGTATACTATTTTCTGTGACCGACACCGGTACAGGAATCCCCGAAGACAAGCAGGAACTTGTATTCCAACGCTTCGAGAAGTTGAATGAATTTGTACAGGGAACAGGGTTGGGACTGGCTATCTGTAAACTGACGATTCAATATATGGGAGGTGATATCTGGATTGACAAAGATTACAAAGGCGGAGCGCGATTTATCTTCTCTCATCCTATCAAAGAAAGGGAATCAACAGAAAAATGAAAAAAAATCGGTTGATTTAGTGTTTTTCTGTTTCTTTTTCGCTTACTTTGCCCCCGTAAAGACAAAGGGGTGCCCCACGAGGAGCTGAGATTATACCCTAGGAACCTGAGGCAGTTAGCACTGACGTAGGGATTGTGTTTCTTCTTATCGCCTTTCTTATAAAAGCACGCTCTTTGTATTTACTTTCAACTTATTTATTTTGATAGGACAATGAAAGTACAAGTGAACAACAAAGAGGTGGAAATAACTCCCGGCTCTACCCTTACCCAACTGACAGTGCAACTGGAGCTTCCGGTTCAAGGTATCGCTATCGCCGTAAACAACAAAATGATTCCCCGTACCGAATGGGAACGTTTTTCGTTGCACGAGAATGACAATCTGGTAATTATCAAAGCGGCTTGCGGAGGATAGTAAGATGATCAGTCTACAATTTATCACTCACCGGACCGAACGGTATTCTTACTTCGAATCGGCACGTATGGCACTCGAAGGAGGCTGCAAATGGATTCAGTTACGCATGAAGGACGCACCACTCGATGAAGTGGAAGCGGTAGCCTTGCAACTAAAACCGCTCTGCAAAGAGCATGAAGCTATCCTGATTCTGGACGACCACGTCGAACTGGCTAAGAAACTGGAAGTGGACGGTGTGCATCTGGGAAAGAAGGATATGCCTATCGATCAGGCAAGACAGATACTCGGAGAAGCCTTTATCATTGGCGGCACAGCCAATACGTTCGAGGATGTCCTACTGCATTATCGTGCCGGAGCAGATTACCTCGGTATCGGTCCTTTCCGCTTTACAACGACCAAGCAGAATCTGAGCCCTGTTCTGGGCTTGGAAGGCTATGTCTCTATCCTCGCGCAAATGCAGGAGGCACATATCGAGCTGCCGGTAGTAGCTATCGGAGGAATCACTTACGAAGATATTCCCGCCATACTACGCACGGGAGTGAACGGCATTGCCCTATCGGGAACGATTCTCCGGGCAAACGATCCGGTAGAAGAAACAAGAAGGATTTTAAATAACAACTAATTTATAGGATATGGAAAAGTTAGTAATTGCGGGACGTGAATTTAATTCCCGCCTTTTCCTGGGAACAGGAAAATTCAACTCCAACGAAGTAATGGAACAAGCTATTCTGGCATCGGGTACGGAAATGGTAACCGTAGCCATGAAGCGCATCGACATGGACGATAAAGAGGACGATATGCTGAAACATATTATCCACCCACATATCCAGCTATTACCCAACACTTCCGGCGTGCGGGACGCTGAAGAAGCTGTATTTGCCGCACAAATGGCCCGTGAGGCATTCGGTACAAACTGGCTGAAGCTGGAGATTCATCCGGACCCGCGTTATCTGCTCCCCGACTCTATCGAGACACTAAAAGCCACGGAAGAACTTGTCAAATTAGGCTTTGTGGTATTGCCTTATTGTCAGGCAGACCCTGTGCTCTGTAAACGACTGGAAGAAGCAGGTGCGGCTACGGTCATGCCTCTCGGCGCTCCGATCGGCACGAACAAAGGATTGCAAACGAAAGAATTCCTGCAGATTATTATCGAACAGGCGGGAATTCCGGTAGTAGTAGACGCCGGTATCGGCGCTCCTAGCCATGCTGCCGAAGCAATGGAACTGGGTGCATCCGCCGTATTGGTGAATACGGCAATAGCTGTTGCCGGAAACCCGGTAGAAATGGCCAAAGCTTTCAAAGCCGCTACTGAAGCCGGAAGACAGGCTTACGAAGCGGGGCTGGGACTGCAAGCCTTCAATTTTGAAGCAGAGGCAAGCTCACCATTAACTACATTTCTTGATAAATAAAATTAAAGCGTAGTCGACAACCTGACTACTCAGTTGCTTAAAAAACAATTATGGAACAAAGAATAAAATTTCCCCGCTCCCAAAAAGTATATCTACCCGGCAAACTTTATCCGAATATCCGCGTGGCGATGCGGAAAGTAGAACAAGTGCCCAGTGTCAGTTTCGAAGGAGAAGAAAAAATAGCTACGCCTAATCCGGAAGTATACGTATATGACACCAGCGGTCCGTTCAGTGACACTGAAATGAACATCGACTTAAAGAAAGGACTGCCTCGTATGCGTGAGGAATGGATTGTAAGCCGGGGTGACGTAGAACGTCTACCTGAAATCACTTCGGAATACGGCCGAATGAGAAGGGATGATAAAAGCCTGGACCACCTGCGCTTTGAACATATCGCTCTACCTTATCGTGCCAAAAAAGGAGAAGCTATTACCCAAATGGCGTATGCGAAAAAAGGAATAATCACTCCCGAAATGGAGTATGTAGCTATTCGTGAGAATATGAACTGCGAGGAGTTAGGAATAGAAACACATATTACTCCCGAATTTGTCCGTCAGGAAATCGCAGCCGGACGTGCCATATTACCCGCCAATATCAATCATCCCGAAGCTGAGCCTATGATTATCGGCCGCAATTTCCTGGTGAAAATCAATACGAACATAGGTAATTCCGCCACTACTTCAAGTATTGATGAAGAAGTAGAGAAAGCATTGTGGAGCTGCAAATGGGGCGGAGACACACTAATGGATCTCTCGACAGGAGAAAATATCCACGAAACACGTGAATGGATTATCCGTAACTGCCCTGTGCCGGTCGGCACCGTACCTATCTACCAGGCTCTTGAAAAGGTGAACGGTGTAGTGGAAGACCTGAATTGGGAAATCTACCGTGACACCCTCATCGAACAATGCGAGCAAGGAGTGGATTACTTCACGATTCATGCAGGTATCCGTCGCCATAACGTACACCTCGCCGACAAACGTTTATGCGGTATTGTCAGCCGTGGAGGAAGTATTATGAGCAAATGGTGTCTGATGCATGACCGCGAAAGTTTCCTATATGAACACTTCGACGATATCTGCGATATTCTGGCTCAATATGACGTTGCGGTGTCTTTGGGTGACGGACTTCGTCCGGGCTCTATCCACGATGCCAACGATGAAGCGCAGTTCGCCGAGCTGGACACTATGGGCGAGTTGGTGCTCCGCGCCTGGGACAAGAATGTGCAAGCCTTTATCGAAGGTCCCGGACACGTGCCCATGCATAAGATCAAGGAAAATATGGAACGCCAAATCGAAAAATGCCATGATGCGCCGTTCTATACGCTCGGCCCATTGGTCACGGACATCGCTCCGGGATATGACCATATCACCTCCGCTATCGGTGCAGCGCAAATCGGCTGGCTCGGAACGGCTATGCTGTGCTATGTTACTCCAAAGGAACATCTCGCCCTGCCGGACAAGGAGGACGTACGTGTAGGGGTCATTACTTATAAAATAGCTGCACATGCCGCCGACCTGGCTAAAGGGCATCCGGGAGCACAGGTACGTGACAATGCGCTAAGCAAAGCCCGCTATGAGTTCCGCTGGAAGGACCAGTTCGACCTGTCACTTGATCCGGAACGGGCACAGACCTATTTCCGTGCAGGACATCATATCGACGGAGAATACTGTACCATGTGCGGACCGAACTTCTGTGCTATGAGACTATCACGTGATTTAAAGAAAAACAAGAAATAACTCTAACAATATGTTCTCAGACGAATTAGAAAAAATATCCTGGGAAGAGACGACAAAAGCCATCTATTCCAAGACAGATACTGATGTACGCCGGGCTTTAGGCAAATCCGGGCATCTGGACGTCAATGATTTTATGGCACTCATTTCGCCCGCCGCTACTCCTTATCTGGAAGTTATGGCACGGCTCAGCCAGAAATATACCATGGAACGGTTCGGCAAGACAATCTCCATGTTCGTGCCGCTTTACATCACCAATTCATGTACCAATTCCTGTGTGTACTGCGGTTTCCATATCAGTAATCCGATGAAAAGGACCATACTGACGGAGGAAGAAATCATCAACGAATACAAAGCTATCAAACGACTGGCACCCTTCGAGAATCTTCTGCTTGTTACGGGTGAAAATCCTGCTGCTGCAGGTGTCCCTTACATTGCCCGTGCACTGGATCTGGCAAAGCCTTACTTCAGCAACCTGCAAATTGAAGTAATGCCTCTTAAAACAGAAGAATACAAGGCACTGACGAACCACGGATTGAACGGAGTGATCTGCTTCCAGGAGACTTACAACAAGGCGAACTACAAAATTTATCACCCGAGAGGAATGAAATCCAAATTCGAATGGCGCGTCAACGGTTTCGACCGTATGGGGCAGGCAGGAGTACACAAAATCGGTATGGGAGTTTTAATCGGACTGGAAGAATGGCGCACGGATGTAACCATGTTGGCCTATCATCTCCGTTACTTGCAAAAGCATTATTGGAAGACAAAATATAGCGTTAACTTCCCACGTATGCGTCCGTCCGAAAACGGAGGGTTCCAACCAAATGTTATCATGAACGACCGGGAACTTGCCCAACTGACGTTTGCCATGCGAATCTTCGATCACGATGTAGATATCTCCTACTCTACCCGTGAAAGTGCGGAAATCCGTAACCACATGGCAACTCTGGGTGTGACGACCATGAGTGCGGAAAGCAAAACCGAACCGGGCGGATATTATAGTTATCCGCAAACGCTGGAGCAGTTTCATGTGAGCGATGAACGGAAAGCGGTAGAAGTAGAACGTGACCTGAAAAAACTGGGACGTGAACCGGTATGGAAAGACTGGGACCAGGCTTTTGACTTTAAAAGATAAAAACGGATGCGATACGACAGACAAATGATACTCCCCGAAATCGGAGAAGAAGGTCAGCTTAAGCTGAAAAAAGCAAAAGTACTCATCGTAGGTGTGGGAGGGCTGGGCTCTCCCATTGCCCTCTATCTGGCAGGAGCAGGCGTAGGCTGCATCGGACTGGTAGACGACGACCGGGTAAGTATCAGCAACTTGCAACGGCAAGTGCTCTATTCCGAGAACGAACTGGATAAACCGAAAGCTGTATGTGCCGCAGAAAGACTTTCCGCACTAAACAGCGGAATCAGTATCCTGCCCTATTCCACCCGGCTGACAGAGGAAAATGCCGGCAATATCATCCGCAAATATGATATCGTAGTAGACGGATGCGATAATTTCGCCACACGCTATCTGATTAACGATATCTGCATTGAACAAAGGAAACCGTACGTATATGGTGCCATCTGTGGTTTTGAAGGTCAGGTTTCGGTATTTAATTACGGAGAGATGAAAAAGAGCTATCGTGACCTCTATCCCAATGAAGAGGAAATGAAGCGAATGCCACCTCCCCCTAAAGGAGTAATAGGAGTCACTCCCGCCGTCGTAGGAAGCATTGAAGCAACGGAGGTACTGAAAATAATTTGTGGATTCGGTGATATTTTAGCCGGTAAACTATGGACGATTGACCTGCGGACATTGCAATCTAACAAATTTTCACTATAAACGTTGGTTTCTGACATAGTTAATTATTAACTTTGCTAAACAATTCAATTTAGCAGAAAAAAATGAAACTAATTGTAGTTACCACCCCTACCTTCTTCGTTGAAGAAGATAAGATTATTACTGCTCTTTTCGAAGAGGGTCTGGATATTCTACATCTCAGAAAGCCGGAGACTCCGGCTATGTATTCAGAAAGACTACTGACACTTATTCCGGAAAAGTATCACCGCCGCATCGTGACACACGAACATTTTTATCTTAAAGAAGAATTTAATCTAATGGGGATTCATCTGAATGCACGTAATCCCAAAGAACCGCATGATTATGCGGGACATGTCAGTTGTTCCTGTCACTCTGTCGAGGAAGTAAAAAACAAAAAGCATTTTTATGATTATGTTTTTATGAGTCCTATCTACGACAGCATTTCTAAAGTGAATTACTACTCCACATATACCGCCGAAGAACTACGCGATGCACAAAGGACTAAGATTATTGACTCGAAAGTTATGGCATTAGGTGGTATAAATGCAGACAATTTACTGGAAATCAAAGATTTCGGATTTGGAGGAGCAGTAATATTAGGCGATCTTTGGAACAGGTTTGATGCATGTTCCGACCAAGACTATTTGGCTGTGATTGAGCACTTCAAGAAATTAAAGAAGTTAGCCGATTAAAAGAGGAGTTGATATTATCCGGATAAAGCGTAGATACGAAAAAAGCCGCTACAAATTATCTTCATAGCGGCTTTCTTTATTTTCCAATATTCTGTTTTAGAACTTATATCCTACAACAATAGAAAAGTTCATATTCTTCGGATTGCCCAACTTCTGTACATCTACCAAACCGAATTGTCCATCCAAACCTGCTATGATTCTACCAAATTCCAATGCTACGCCAACACCGAGACCTGCATCAAAACGCTTAAAATCCACACCATCATCACTAAACGTTTTCACACTTTCTCCGGCTATCTTCGTTTTTCCTGCAATACCGCATGCGAAATAAGGACCTGCATTCACTACTAAATTGGTATTATCAGCGACATTGAAACGAGCTGCTCCCATTATCGGCAGTTCCAGATAATAAGCATTGACAGTAAGCGCATCTTTCTTAGCACCTTTACCGGTCAAAAACAAAGAAGGTTGCAATGACCAGGTATCATCAAAGGCATATTCAAAACCTCCGCCAAGCTTGAAACCAACCTTAGCATTCATATCAAGATCACCTGTGTAATTACTGAAGTTCATACCAACTTTTGCATTCCAACCTGTAATTTGTGAAAAGCCCGCAACTGAAATCAGGGCAAACAAAACAAACAAAATACTCTTCTTCATAATTTTAAAGTTTTAAATTAATACTTAAAGTCTTTATGACCTCATTGTTTAACAATACAAATGTATGATTGTAATTTGTATTAAACAACTTTTTCGTTAACAAGTGCATAAATTATAGAGTTTATACATAAAGAAAGGGAATTCCCTATTTTTGGGAACTCCCTTTCCTATTTTTTGTTCGATTTTTCTTATCTATCAGAATGCGTAGTGGAAACCGATTGAAAGATCTTCGCTAGTAAGTTTAAGACCGAAAGAATCTCCGGGAGTGTTTACATTTCTGCGGTATCCCAAGAAACCATATTTAGCAATAAAAGAGAAATGATCGTTCAATTTTACAGCAATACCCGGTCTAAAACCAATCTGTCCTGCCTTGCTGGTATCTCCGTCTTTTACCTTCACAAAACCAATGGCAGCAGCTCCGTCCAAGAACAAACGAACGGCATCGTTTTGATAATAAGACCAACGGATATACGGAGCAACAGAGAATGCATTTGTTGATAAGCTTCCGTTATAGTCATGTGAATAATCCAATTCAGCACCTAACGCCCATGTTTCGTTAAAGTTATATCCGATTTCCGGAGCTACTTTAAAAGACGTAGTATTGCCTGTGCTGTTACGCCAAACGTTGAAAGATCCGCCTACGTAAATGTCTTGTGCTTTTACAGCGATAGCTGCCACCATAACAACTATCAATAATAAACCCTTTTTCATCTCATTTTTTTTAAATTAAACAATTAGACCCCACTCAGGTCTGTTTTTCGAGGTGCAAATGTAAAGCTGTTTTTAGGATTAAACAAACATTTAGTTAGTTTTTTATAATAAATACCAAGGATTTCCTCAGAAGCACCGGATATCAAAGCAAAAACAAAGACAAAATAAAATAGGCTGCGAATACTTTCACAAGTATTTACAGCCTATTTCTTTAGATAGTTAAGTACCTAACCAGTGTATTTAGCTATCCCTCAATAGCAGCCTGCGCCGCCGCCAATCTTGCAATAGGCACTCGGAACGGAGAGCAGCTAACGTAGTTCAATCCTACTCTGTGACAGAATTTCACTGAAGAAGGTTCGCCACCGTGCTCACCACAAATACCACATTTCAAGTCCGGACGAATTGCACGGCCTTTTTCTGTTGCCATACGTACCAACTGTCCCACACCATTCTGGTCGAGCACTTGGAACGGGTCTACTTTCAAAATCTTCTTTTCCAGATAAACAGGAAGGAAAGAAGCAATATCGTCACGAGAATAACCGAAGGTCATCTGTGTCAAGTCATTCGTACCGAATGAGAAGAATTCGGCAGAAGAAGCAATACGGTCTGC